>Ga0187842_1001717_pt1 | contig 9996 bp, 8 predicted proteins | sample SpaLakP09_SKY_41_FD_134514 | JGI IMG/M metagenome (GOLD analysis project Ga0187842, IMG submission 134514) | Oligotrophic lake water microbial communities from Sparkling Lake, Wisconsin, USA - SP09_SKY_41 | ecosystem: Environmental > Aquatic > Freshwater > Lake | place: USA: Sparkling Lake... | reverse complement strand
GCTCTCATTGTTCCGCCCGCCCACCCGCCGAACCCGGCATTTCAAGGCGCGTGGCACGCCCCGCACCTTGATATGACTGCGGGATTGACTCTTGAAACCACCGTTGCAAATTTCACTAATTGGATGATTTGGTTCTCAACTCAACTTCGGCTCAACGCTTCGGAGGGCGCAAAAGCATTTTCCTGTCAGCCCCCCCCTTTTCAAAAAGACTCTCCAGTGCATCTATACCTTCGGTTTGAGGCCACTCCGCATCTTGCCCCGAGGCTCGGGGATCTTCGTGTTCAAAGGGGCACACTTGGTATCTTGTACCGCCCGAATGAGTGACGAAAATACCTCTTCCGCGTCAACGCCGCTCGTTTCTCCTGCCGCCCGGCAGTTCAACGAAAGCATTCTTGTCGCCGGGCTCTGGTTGGTGCTGATGATGCAAAGCCAGAGTCCCTTGGGTAGCACGCCGTTGGTCTGGGCGATGATTGCCGGGGTATTTATTGGCGTGGTGGTGGCGAGAAACCATCTGGTGTCTTGGGGGCTGATTTGCGGCTGCCTGCTGTTTTTTCGGATATATTTTCCAATTTCATCTTGGAACGATCAACACTGGATTCAGTGGTATGGGTCCACCGCGGTTCTGACGGGGCATAACCCCTTTGCCGCCGCGGGGCTGACCCAGGTCTCCTGGGCGAATTATTTTCCCACGGGCAGCCTGTTCGGAGCACTCTGGCTTAACTTAGGGATCCATTCGTATTGGATCCCCTGGCATGGGCTGAATCTTTGCCTGTTTTCCATTCCTTTCATCCTGCACCGCAGCCTGCACAACATGGTAGTTTTCCTAGCTCTGGCCGCGTATTTTCCGCTGGCGGACTATACGGGCGGTGGCGGCACCTTGGAAATTGGCTACGCGCTATTGATTGGCGGGATCTATCTCCTCCGGGTGGGGCAGACCATCCCAGCGGTGATCCTGCTGGCTTATGGCTGTTTGTTCCGGCAGCCGCATATTTTCGTATTCGGTTTCGTCGCCATCATTCTGTGGCAGAGAAACGAGCGCCGGATGCTGGGGTGGTTCACGCTGCTGGCACTGCTTTTCGGTGGAGTATTCGCCCTGGCCAACCCCCAAGCTTTTCTGGATGCCACGTTGCGACAGTTCGACCTCTTCGCCCAGGTTTGGTACAACAAATGTGGCGGACTGCGGGCCAATTACAGTGTTTCAACCGTGATGCTGCAATTCGGGGTACACGAGGCCACGGCCTGGACTGGCCTAAAGCCGTTCTATCTGCCCGTGATGCTGTTTGGCGTGGGTGCCCTTTTACTTCTGGCTTGGTGTAAACGCCAGCAGGAGGACTGGGTGATTGGCGCCATGCTGCTTTCCATTCCTTGGATTTATTTCATGTCCCGGGGTTTCGTGATGTATCATTATCTGGTCGCCGCGTGCTTTCCCTTTGCCGTTTTGTTTACGGATCGCCGACCGGAGCTGGGCGCGTTCCCATGTCTCGCGACAGCCTTCGTCCGTGGAGTTTCGGTGGTAGTGCTGGGGGCCGGGCTGGCTCCGATAATTCTTTGCGGCGGCGCCAGCCTACGGCAATTGGTCACGGCCCGGCTTGAAGAATCACGGTCCGGTCCGCAGGCGGTCGCGATCAGCGTTGCCCAGCGCCCGATTCTCGCCAACCAGTCCATCCGCGCCAAACTCGGCGAGCCGGTCGTCTGTGAATTCGCGACGCCGGTCACCGCCCGAGGCGTGCGGATCACCGGACGCCCATCCGGGCCGATTGTGCTCAACAGCGTCGCCTTCAAAGCTTGGCCGCCGGACGGTGTCGTTACTCGCGTGCTTACCCAAGGCGAGCTTTGGGCAAGCGAGGATGGTGTAACCTACTGGCTACTACAGAAATTCCTAAACAGCATTAATTATAATGTTTATCCTCAAGAAATAAGATTTGGCCAGCCCAAGCCTTTCCGCTTCCTAAAGCTCGTCGGTCTCAAGGCTGTTGGTCCAAGTGACGAATTTGAGTTCCAAGACATCCACCTGTTGATAGAGTTATCCCCCTGATAAGCATCCGCGCCTATGATCCACACACCAAGCCCAATGTTTTCCTCCCGTTCCAAGCTCACGCTGGCCCGCTCCACCCTCCTGCAAGACACGCCGGTCTACGTGCAGTTCTATATCACCGCCCGCTGCAACCTCACGTGCAAGCAATGTAACATCATCTACGCCAATTCCGATGTCCGCGAGGCCACCCTCGATGAGATCAAGCGCATGGCCGATAACTTTGCCAAAATGGGCGTCGCCATGGTGCTGCTTACGGGCGGCGAGCCCTTCACCCGTCAGGATTTGCCGGACATCATCCGAGAGTTCGAGGTACGCGGCATTCATGTGCGCATGCAGACGAATGGTTTGGCCACCGATGAGCGTATTCACGAGGTGGTTGAGGCTGGCGGACGGGACATCTCCATCTCCTTGGACTCCCTGTGGCCGGGCAACCAGGACGACATCAACGGGGGGTTCGCCAAGTCTTGGCACGATGCCTTACATGCCATGGCGTCCTTCACTAAATACCTGCCGAAGGAGAACAGCTTCGCCTCGCTGGGCTGTGTGATCCAGCGTGATAATCTCGGCGACGTCGAGGACGTCATACGGTTTGGCACCGAGATCAGCTGGTTCTCTTCCATTGTGCCGATTCACGTCACCTCGTTCGACAAGCCGATGAATTTCCGCACGTTCGACCAGAGCAAGCGCTGGAAAAAGGACGAACTGCCGTACATCAACCAACTCATCGAGCGAATCCGGGCGATGAAACAGGAAGGCTATTTGCTTTACGATTCGGATCAGTATCTCGATGACATCAAGCGTTTCGCCGCCGAGCAGGCGACGACTTGGCGTCAGCACCATGACAATGTCTGCGACAGCCCGAACCTCTATTTTGCGGTTTTGCCAAACGGCAACTTTGCGCCTTGTTGTGATCACCGGCTTGGCAGCAACATCCCTACTTACGGCGACAATTTTCCCGAAGTATATAAGAGCACCGTTTTTCGCGACGAAGTGCTCAAAGTTACCAAACCGTGCTCCGGTTGCATGTATGGAAGCTTCCCGGAGATGACCATCGCGATGCGCTACCTGAAGGCGAAGATGGAGCGAATCAAGACTTTCATCACCTCACCGCCCGCAAAGAAGTGGCCGGTCACTTGCGAACAGATGCTAACCATCGCTGAGCGGATCCGCGCGGAAAAACGCGAGCGCATATCCCTTCCCGCTCACCAGCACCGGATGACGCTTGACGCCGGCAGCGAACAGGAAACCGCCAAACTCGTCTGAACCATGCCGAAAAAAATTCTTTATGAAAGCGCGGTGCATCAATTCCTCTGGGCAGGTCGCCGCCTGCGGGAAGACCTTGCTGGAAGCAGCCCGGCAGAGGCCGGGCGCCTAGCGAACTGGATCAACGCGCTGACGATTGAAAACCCCGGGGCGGGCGGCCTGCGCCTCGCTTGGACCTCACCGGTGGCCGGCGAGCACCGGGTCGAGCTAAAGAATGCACGGTTTTATACCCGCGGCGACGCCGCCCCGCATTACAAGCGCCAACAGGAGGCCGGCCTCACCTTTCATGACGACAAGATCATGGCGCAGAACATCGCCTTCTTTGACGGAGAGCTCCGCACGGTGCTGGCGCGTTCGGGTTGTTATTCCGAAGCGCAACTCAACGGCCATTTTGCCGGCACACGGGACGCGGCACGCAAGCATGCGGAGAAGGTTTTTCACGACGAGTGGGCCGCCAGCGTCGACGTGACCAAAATCAATGTGCGGCAGATGAACGAGGCCTGCACCGCGCCGGAGATGCGCTACATCAAGCAGGCCCTCGGCGAGCTCAAAGGCCGCGCCCTGCTCGACCTCGGCTGCGGCCTCGGCGAGGCCTCGGTTTATTTTGCGCTGCTTGGCGCCGACGTCACTGCCAGCGACATCTCGCCCGGCATGTGCGATGCCGCCCACCGGCTAGCGGAACACAATGGCGTGAAGATCAAGACGCACGTTTCCGCCTCGGAGGACCTGGGATTCCCGGCCGGCCTGCAGTTCGACGTCATTTACACCGGCAACACCCTTCATCACGTAGATATTGCGGCGACCATGTCGCTGTTGCTGAAGCACCTGAAGCCCGACGGCACTTTCGTCAGCTGGGATCCGGTTGCCTACAATCCCGCGATCAACTATTACCGACGGAAAGCGATAGAGGTGCGGACAGAAGATGAGCATCCGCTGCGTTTGAGGGATATCCGGGCCGTGCGGGCCAATTTTCGAGAATCGCATACCCGTTGGTTCTGGCTGAGCACACTCTCCATTTTTATCATCATGAAGTTCATCCAGCGGCGCGACCCGAACAAGGAACGCTATTGGAAAAAGGTCATTGAAGAGGCCGACAGTTGGGCCTGGCTCTACCAGCAGCTCAAACTGCTTGATAAGTTGCTGCTGCTGGTGCCGTTTTTTCGTCCCCTCTGCTGGAACGTGGTCATCGTAGGTCGTGGAACCAAGTAATCCATGAGCCACGCAGCCGAACTCACCAGTTACAAGATCGCGATCGTCGCGCCTTGTTACAACGAAGAGGCTGGCCTGCCCGAATTTGTCCGCCGCACGAAGGCCGTGTGCGCGCAACTGGGTTGCGCCTATGAAATCGTGCTGGTCAACGATGGAAGTCGCGATCGGACCCTGGCCGTCGCGCTCGATCTGGCGGCACAGGATCCTTTCACTCGCGTGGTCAACCTGTTGCGCAATTTCGGACACCAAGCCGCTGTCACGGCCGGGCTCGACGTTGCCGACGGCGACGCGGTGATCCTGATCGATTCCGATCTGCAGGATCCGCCCGAGGTTATCCTCGAGATGATCGCAGCATGGCGCCAGGGAGCCGACGTCGCTTACGGCCAGCGCCGCACGCGAGAGGGCGAAACACCGTTTAAATTATTCACGGCCAGATTATTCTATTACGTTCTCCGCGGGCTGACCAAAAGCGATATTCCTGCCGACACTGGGGACTTTCGGCTGATGGACCGTCGCGTGGTGCGAGTGTTGCGACAAATGCGCGAGCGCCACCGCTTCATTCGCGGCATGGTCAGTTGGGTGGGCGGCAGCCAGGTGGCGGTGGCCTATGATCGCAAGGCCCGTTTCGCGGGCGAAACTAAATATCCGCTCCGGAAGATGACAGCCTTTGCCGTGGACGCTATCACCTCGTTTTCGATTGTGCCGTTACGCCTCGTTAGTTGGCTTGCATTGACCGTTATTTCAATCACAGTAGTGACAGGCTTTGGGCTTGTCCTGATGAAAATGATCCGGCCGGATTATTTTATTCCCGGTTACCCGTCGATAGTCATCACGATAGTTTTCTTCGGGGGGGTGCAATTGCTGGCGCTTGGCATCATAGGCGAATACCTCGGGCGCATGTATGAATCGAGCAAGGCCAGGCCAATTTACATCGTGGAACGGATTTATGAACTCGAGGCTGGGAGAATTGTGGGAAGGACGGGACTGCCCCCATCTCAAAACTAGCCAGCGAGTCCATTTTGCCCATTGATCCGCTCAAACGATTTTTCTTCCGCAATGCCATTGGCCGCTTGCACGGGGGTGCGGTGGGTTGTGTTGCCGAAGAGCCTTGCGGCCGATGAGAACGGGCGGCCGACCGATCAGTCTAGTTTCGCTTCCCGGCAAGTCCTGAAGTATGTGTTAACCGCCGCCGGGCCCGCAGATCACATCTATCTGGCTCCCACCCCCCCCATGCTTTTGGCGGCGCAGTCACCGAAGAAGTGGCGGCATATAATTGTCTCTTGAGCAGGCGCCCGTGTTTTAAGGTGATGTGCCCCGGGGATTAATTTGCCCGCAATCACCGACCGGCCCCGTTGTGTCGACACTTGGGACAATGCGGTATTGCTCAGCGGTACAATCGACCGGCAAAAGGCAGATTTTGAACTGGTGATCACCTAGTTGCACGCCCGAAGGGCTAACTAGTGCTTTTCCCGGGTTGGATTTCGACTGGCCGGCATATACGCGGTCCGCTATGCCGAAGAGCCAGGTCTGGTCTTGCGAAGAAATTTTTATTACCGCCAGCCTTTCGTTCACCGATTTACCAAATTCTAGCATATTTGCGTGACCGATTGAAATATGGTCTTGGTGCGGACTGAATAGATCACATGCCGGATTCGGCCCGTTTCTTTCCTGTGCTTGAGTCCGCAGTGTTGCTCAAGCCCGAACACCGAGTTCGGCCGGCCCTGAAGCTTGGGGTAATTGCCCTTACCCTGCGGTGGAGGCCAATGCCGGCATACTAATGGATCTCTGATTTACTGTGGAGGAAAGACTTGGAAGAACTGACATTGCCTACATCTTTGATGGAAACAGAGGAGCAACAGTCATTATCCCAGGGAGATTTTCTTAAACTGGGGGGCATTAGTGGTGCGGGGTTAATTCTGGGGCATCCCTTACTGGTTTCTGCCAAATCAGTCACTCCCATTAAACCTAAAAAATCAGCACCAGACAGTAATAAAGTGGGGGCATTTCCATGTGATGCCTGACGTTAGCTTCGCGCCGCTGGAGGACCTCTTCCGCGCACGAGTCATCACGTCTTTAGTTAAGAAGGGGCGCCTACCGCCCGAACGGACGAACATGCTGCACGGCTGGAAGCACTATAGGTTCAACATCCACCGTAGCCAGCGCGTGCCGCCCCGCAACCGCGAGGACATGGAGCGGCTAGCCCGATACATCATCCGTAATCCGTTTTCAGTCGATAAAATGCAGCCCAACAGCTCCGGGCACTCGATCATTTACCGTTCAGGGATGAACCCCAAGATCCATCATAATTTTGCCATTTTAGCGTTGGAGGCATCCCTTATGGAGTTCCACATTTGTTTGATTCCTTCTTTTAGTCTAATTTTAGAAGACCACCCAGTGTCAGTTTTCAACCGAGATGCATCTAGCACATTAGCCTCCACATCATAATTACGTTCTGGAAGAATTCGAGTCCGCACGTTAAATCCGTCTTTCACTGCAAATTCGCGCAGTATCGAGATAATCTCAAGATTGGAAGTCCCAACTCCTGTCCCGAGATTATAGATTTTTCCGCCGTGCCCTTTGTTCAGGGCAGCTATTATTCCTGCAGCAACATCTGATACATGCACGTAATCACGGATCGTTCCCTCTTGACCGTAAATCTCCACATCACGCCCTGAAAGGATCGCATGGATCGCCTCCGCCACAAATCCTTGCCCCGTTCCACTGCGTTGATCCTTACCATAGGCATTACTGGGGCGCACCACGACAACCGGCAACCCTTCATTCCGATGGTACATCATGGCATAATGATCAATGGTCAACTTCGTGATCCCGTAGGGGCTGATCGGACGGGTCGGATGGTTTTCGGTGATCGGAAGTGACTCCACAGGGCCGTAAACGGTTCCTCCAGATGAAACGAGTAAAAGCCTGCGAACTCCGATTTTTAATGCCTCCTCCATCAACGCAACGCTGGAAGGAAGGTTAGAGGTCAAATCGTAGAGAGGATCCTCGAAGCTTGTTTTCGGGACTGTCGAATAGGCCAAGTCGACCACCTCACACCCTGGTGTCAGGATCTCCTTCAACGTATCTCTATCCCCATAATTTCCAGCTATATACCGGCACTCCGCGGGAAACGTTGAAATGGGGCTTTCCTTTCTCCCAACAACATGGACTTCTCTGCCTGCTGCTATGAGTATTTTAACCAGATGCGTTCCAATGAAACCTGAGCCCCCGATAACGATTGTTCGGTTCATAATCTGAATTTAACTAAACATTCTTGCGCCTAATATGAAATGCTTTTCTCATTTTTGATTCCCGTTACTAGATTTCTTGCATGCCACCTGCATACAAGACGTAAATAGTTCCGCATATTGATAGCTGATTTTAGACGAGCCAAAACGGGATAGTATCTTGCTTCTATTTGAGCCCGCATTTTTCTGCAGTGATGGCAGTGTTTTTATAAACTCCTCCCATTCTTTTAACTGTATTTTAGCTTTCCCATCCTTATCAATATGCTGACTTACTATACCAGAACCATATTCTTCTAGAACAAGACGAATATCGCCCACATCAGTAGCTAATACTGGCGTGCCGACTGCCAAAGCTTCAAGCATCGCAATCGGTAAACCCTCATAGATCGAGGTAATAATCATGCCATCGGCGATTGCTACCACTTCCGGAGTCCGCGGATGAAAAGGAATCCGGTGGATGTTACGTAAACTATTTTTTTCGATGAATCGATCGCACTCTCCTGCCATTTCGCCGTCGCCAATCATTAGAAAGTATATTGACGAGTGTGTTGTCTGCACATGCCTCACCAGATCTAAAAACTCGAGGGGTCGCTTTTGGTCTGTCAGCCGCCCAATAAAAATGAATACCTTGTCGAAAGATTCAGGAATTTTTAGATTGCGGCGCACATCCATTCGCATTGACATAAGACGGCTTGCGGCAATCACCGGAGCTTCATTTAAAGAACTATAAATCAGTGAAACTCTATGAGCTGGAATTCTTAATTTCTTTATAAACTTTTTATGGATTTTGCTATTGATGGCGATGAAGTGGTCAAAGGACTGAACTCCTTTTTTGTCGTAATGCTGAATCCAGCCTTCTTCTGTGTCATATACTTGTTGATCTACAATCGGAATATTGGCGAATAGCCTTCGTAGGTGTGTAGCGTGATCTACTAACCATGGAGAACCGTTACAAATCCAGATTAGATCTGGTGGAATAATCTGGCTTAGAACCGTCAGGATCTTTAAGTGATGTTCTGTATCCGCGATTTCCGCCAGATCGACCACGGGTACCTTAAGATCATATAATTGCCAGTGGAGGCTTCCCTGGGCGGGAGATAGTCGTTCCGATGTAACAACAATAAAGTTAAACTTTTCCTGAAGAGTACGGATCACCTCAATGGTGTTTCTTTCCACCCCTCCCACAGCAAGAAAAATGGGAAGCACATAAATAACTGGCCGGCTATCCTTAGGATCCTTTTTTAAAATTCGCTCCAATTCAGCTATGGCCCACTCTCGATGTATCCTTTCATCACTTTCATCTCCCTCAATCATTATATCCGCACCTGAGATTTTGCCGGGGATTTTTTTCAAATCTGGAAGGTGAATTCTCCCGGTTACATCTGCTTGTTTTTGAGGGCAACGTATGAAGCGTCCCCGTAATGCTGGCATGTTTTTGCTTTCACCCTCGATCAGCTGAATGCCCTTTCCGATGGCTGCCACATTGCCCGAGAAGGCGGCTCGAAATGCATCAGTTGAATCAGCCAGCGACTTGGAGACAACAATAAAGTCGTACTCCATAACAGCGAAACCTAATAGAACATTACCCATGGCTTCAGGCGAAACCCCATCCTGAATAAGGATTCGTTCTTTTTTTCCATGAGTAGGAACTCTCATGCTCTTCGGGGGGCTAGCGGGCCAAGGAAGAATATGCTGATTCGCCTGCAATAGGTAAGCATTAAGCCCATTCGATTCGATTTCAGGAAATTCATTCAATAGACCTGCAAAAAGTCTGCATAACTCACCGTTCGCATGGGGAGAGACCTCTAAATTCGTATTCTTTCCGTGAAGACGATAAACAGCCAAGGGCGCCGCAGACCATATCGGGTTTCCCAGAAAAGCTGCCCGAAGGGCGAAATCCCAATCATGAGCGTAACGAAAGTCTCGAAAGCCACCCGCCTTCAGAAACAAAGACTTTTTAAAAGCCATGTTCGTAGTGGTCGCCAAATAGTTTTGATTTAAGAGCAATGGCACGAAATCCTTTTTCGACAAAAGAGCTTTACTTTCCAGTTCGAAGGGAAGCGGATATTCAGGCTCAAAGATTCCTTTTTTTGTACCCAGAAAAACGCCATCTTCATCGCAAATGAAAAGACTTCCCGATATGAAATCTGCTTTTTGCGTAAAGCTTAAAAGAGATATAGTTTCAAAACTAGTTGGGAGAAAAAAATCATCTGAATTTAACACGCGAATCCACGGCTGCGT
>Ga0187842_1001715_pt1 | contig 10005 bp, 9 predicted proteins | sample SpaLakP09_SKY_41_FD_134514 | JGI IMG/M metagenome (GOLD analysis project Ga0187842, IMG submission 134514) | Oligotrophic lake water microbial communities from Sparkling Lake, Wisconsin, USA - SP09_SKY_41 | ecosystem: Environmental > Aquatic > Freshwater > Lake | place: USA: Sparkling Lake... | reverse complement strand
TTTCCTTTATGAATGAACTAGACACGCTCAAGGATACGATGGAATATGATAAGTTTGTAAAAAAATCGCAGCAAATGCATAACAAGGAAGTTGAAAAGATATTGTTTGAAACCTATCTAAGAAAAGACAAAAATGTAAAGGCTGGAAATACACCCATTACTTCCTTCTTTAAAAAGCCATAATATATAATGATACCTCTAATTGTAGCAACATTAGCACCCATCGTAAATTGTGTCCAATTAATACCTCAATTATATAAAACTTATCGCACAAAAAGTGTTAAGGATTTATCTTTTTATTCTTTATTTCTACTTTTAATAACGATTCTTCTTTGGTTGGTACACGGATATTTTATAAATGATATTTCACTTCTTGTAGCAGGTTTAATCACTCTAGTTTTAAATATATCATTAATAAGATTATACTTTCTTTACCGGAAAGGACCTAAAGCCTAAGGTCTAAGGTACCAATTGATAGACAAGTAATCCATGACACCTCCGGTAGAAGTATCTACGGACTTTAGATTGGGTCCCTTTCCAAATACATTTTGTATTTCTTCATAATTTAATGCACGGCTATAGTAACGCAAGGAAGAGATAAACCCACTAAACCCTTCACTATCACCAATAATAGTGTCGTAATAATTTTGTCTCGGCAAATTTGTAAACGTTTTTCGCTGTGTTAACACTCCGTTAATATAAATATCTGCCGTTTTATGTTCAACACGCATGGTAACACATACCCATTTTTTAATAGGAATATTATGTATCGTAATGGTCTCCGCATATTCTTGTACAGACTCTTTATTTTTAAAGGTATTTATTACAAAATAAAGGTTTACATGACTTTCGGTTGTCTTAGCCGGTGTACTAGAAGGTAGTATGGTTGAGTTGTCTTGTTGAGTGATAAATAATCCAGGCGATGCATTCACTATTTTTTTATCAATGTTAGTTTTTAAAAGCGGGTTAACACCTGTAGTATTTGTTTCGTTATTTCCTTTTGAAAAGATGCGTTGATACGAGCCGGGATCCTTGTTTATTTTATCCACATAAAACCAGACATTCCAAGTAAATTCTAATCCATATTCTTCGTTAATAGAACGTAAAATAGGTACCGAATCCTCTACATTTGGATTAGACGAAACCACCTTTGTATTATTTGATAAAACCATTCCATTGATGATAAAGGGATCTGGATTATTTCCGACCCACCTTTGAATGAGTTTAATTCCAAAATTAAATAGTACGACAAACAATAAAAAGACAAGTATAATAAATACAAATCTTGTAATTACAGTATTTGAATCAGTAAAATTCTTAAACATTGCGCCTGCAGTAGACAATGTTGCAACCTTAGTGTCGGTTGACATGGTTTTTTTTGCCTCCGTAACCTTTTCGGCAACATTATTCTTTATGTTGATTATTCCTTCTTTTGCCTTTTCTCCCAGCTCCTTTGTTTTTTCATAAGCATTGGATACCTGTTTACTTATCGTTGAATTTGTTTTGACGGAATTTACTGGTTTATTTGAATTAGTTTTTTTGGCATTATTCATTATATTATATTAGAATATATTTAGCAACTGGATTATTATCTTGATAAAAAGTAAAGGTTGCATTATAACGATTCAACAAATTGCCGAATAAATTATCGCTAAAACCTCCCTTGTATATATCCCAAGCCTCTTGTGGAGACACGATTTTATTATAATATCTAGTGTTTGATATTTGTCCGGAAAATCCTACATTATCTTTACATAATTTAATTTCGCCTTGATTCTTTGGCATGAATAAAGGATCATTATGTATATGAGTATCTGTTAACTTACCATTAATGTAGGTGTCTGTATTATTTGTATCAAACGATACCGTTATATTTACCCATTTTTGTATGTTAATATTTTCAATGTGGATGGTTTCTTCTTTTGTGTTCGTTCCTGAATTACTAAATGTAAAATATTTTATAATTAATTTATTGTCATATCCATCAAGCGACAATGATGTAGATTTATCATCAGTTAATTTGTAATGAATAATATTTTTCTCTTTACCAAATCCTACATTCCAATCCTGAATATAAATCCACGTGCTTAACGAGTAGGTTGAAGTAATCGTTGGCAATTTTTTCGCAGGGTATAATATTTCCAGGTCAGCAGAAGCAGGTGAATCCAATATGGGTTTGTAAGATTTAAATAAAGATAAGTTACCTAAAATAAATATAGATAAGACGGCTAAAAATACAATCAATATTAATTTAACTCTACCTTGAACTTGGTCTGTAAAAACTAAGTAAACTCCAAAAATGATAATAAGAATAACTATAATTGAAGATAATGAACTAACTTCCATTATATTACTATAATAAATTAAATAGGTGTAGTTTTATTATGAAATGTTTTATAAATAGAATTTATTTTAGATGCAGATAAGGGTATGTTGTAATATTTCATATTGCAAACACCTCCCACGTTATCGTTATCAGATGAACCAACAATTAACATTTCTTGAGACGACATATACGGGACAAAGCTCGTTGTAGTTACTAAATTATTATTGATAAACATATCAAATGTTCCATAATTATAATTCATTACGATATGGTTCCATCTTTGAAATAAAATGTTGTTTGTTTTGTAGATGGTTGTTGGTCTATTAAATTTATTTCTTGTCACATTTTTATCTTTTACTTCAACTATTAATTCGCCTTTTTCTGGATTGTAATACAGAGATGGTTTAAATCCAAATGTAATTATTGTTTGTTTTTTTGTGCTCTCAATTGTATTAAAAAATACCCAAAATGATAAGGAGTAATGATATAAGTTACCTGTTGTTATAGATTGTCCAAAAACAATAGAAGGTACAGATAATGCGGTATAACCTAATGCAGATGTGGCAGAGTAAAGTATTTCAATTTTTTCTACAAAACTTAATAGGGCGGGATGTTTAAGTACTAAATAAGAAATATAGGCTCTTAATAATTCAGGACGATTGTCCCATAAAAAGGCTAGTTTGTCCATGTCCTTTTGTATGGAAGGATCTTCTTGAAATAGTTTATTCAAAATATCCTGTTCTGAAATTTTCAGATAACGAATCCAATTATTTACTGTTTTAGTATCTTCATTCATAACAGATGTAAACGATTCTATGGTTCCATATTTTGTTTTCAGATAATTAAAATTTCCCGATAAATCCATAAGAGATCCAGACAAATCTATAAGATTACCCGATACATCAAGTTTTTCAGGTAATTTAAAAGACTCTAGTTTCAATAATAATTTGTGGACCCATCTATCATAAAAAGGTAAGGATTTTAGAATTTTTGCGTTTAGTTCGGTTCGTGATAAAGAAATGATGTTTGTATTTAAATATACGGGCTTATCTATTAATAAAACCCCGTCATTTTTGTATATTTCCTTACTTATTTCTGGTATCAAATAAACAAATAGGATGTATATAAATAAAATGACAGATAGGATAAAGGTTGTTGTGGGAGTGTCATTGTAATCTTTCTTTACAAACTCAATAAAGTCTGTAAGTAAACATGGAATATACATGATAACATCCTTTACTATTTGTAGTACAGGATTGTCAAAGGAACCGTCTTCGCCTGAATATTTGTTTAATAATGCTAAAACAATAATCAATAATCCTAATGTATACCATAACGAATAATCTAATAAAAATACAGAGGCGTGTATAAAGGCTCTATAGATAAAATAGGTTCCGGTTGCTACTGCAACTAAAATAAGAATGAATTTGGAATACTTTATAAAATAAAAGGTGAAATCAGTAAAGAGATCTGAAACTTGAACTGTGGTTGATTTTATTTGTCTTTCCATAAAAATGATTGCACAAAATATAGTAAACACGTATATAACGATGAGCGGTATTTTAAAAAGGTCTACTATATGGTAAGGATTTGCATAAAATATATAATACCCCAGAATAAGAATAAAAAACAATACGCCAAAAATAATAGTATTTGACAATAAGGCCATTGTTATACTATTAGATTAAATATTCTCCATTGAAGTTTTTTCTCCGTGACAATTTCTACATAAAGCAACCAAATTATTTATATCATTTGTACCTCCTTGGTCCAGTCTTTTTACATGATCTACTTCAAACCACGCGGTAAGTTGTTGTCTGCATTTTTGACACTTCCAATTTTGATGAGCGGCCACATATTTCTTTTTTGTCTCACTCACGCTTCGCTTGCTGGATGACTTTCCGGAAGTTTCTATTCTCTGTGATGAAGGGTCTCCCTTACTTAAAAAAGGCTGAATCATATCCTTTGTGTTTCTGTCTATAGGAACAACATTAATATATTGCTTTACAGCATTCATCAATGTCCAACTTTCAGCGGGATTTCTATTCATGATAATCAACACTCCTATACTCATGAGTGCAATTAATCCAATTTTATAATATTTGGTATATTGTTTAAAGTTATTTATAATATAATTGTCATAATAAGTATTATACATAAGACCTCCTGTAATCAAAAGAATCGTAAACTGAGGTGTCATTTAATTTTATAAATATAAAAAAATATTAAAACAACAATGGATATAAAAAAGAGATTGTGAGTTCGTCTTTGTTTATACATTTCTTCTTTTGGAAAGATTTCATTTTTATATTCATAATAATCCTTTATATGTTTCTTTTTTACGGTATTGAATTTTTTATAAAGTAAATATCCATATTCGTTCATTGTCTCGGATTTATCATAATAACAATTTATAGGATTAGTTACGATGATATCAAATAAAATGGTCTGATCTTCTTCGGTCATAAAAAAGGGTATGGCCTTTATTAGTTCGGATATTTTTTTCTTGTTTGGCTTAGAGGGTTGATAAAAATAACATGCGTATCTTATATATTGAAACACGCAATCACTATTCATTTAATATATAATATAAATATAATTACATCTATAAACTAGATGGATTCAAAAAAATATTTATGTAATAACTGTGGTAATTATGGGCATTTATTTTACAATTGTAAAAAACCCATAACCAGTTTTGGTATTATATGTTATAGACGTAACTTGAAAAACAATATTGAATATTTATTGGTTCAACGAAAGGACACGCTAGGATATGTAGACTTCTTGAGAGGAAAATATTCCGAGACAAATAATTTTCAACTCATTAATATTATCAATGAAATGACACAGGAAGAAAAAAAGGATATCATAGAAAAAACTTATAAGGAACTCTGGTCTAAACTATGGAACAATGTTCTAGAAACATACGAATTAAAGAATGAGGAAAAATTCAACTATATTAAAAAAAATAAGATGTTTTTATTTACTTCCGGTACAAAATGGGAAGAACCTGAATGGGGATTTCCAAAGGGTAGACGAAATTATAAAGAAAAGGATCTAGAATGTGCTTTGAGAGAGTTTAGCGAGGAAACCGGATACGATAATAGCGATATCACTCTTTTGAAAAATTTATCGCCTTTTGAAGAAATCTTTACGGGTTCTAATTTAAAATCTTATAAACACAAATACTTTCTAGCATCAATCCCCTATTTTGTTTCTTTAGATGATTGTAATTATCAAAAGTGTGAAATTGGAAACATGAAATGGTTTTCTTACGATAACTCTATAAAACAAATAAGAGATTACAACATAGAAAAAATAGAGTTACTTAGAGACATAAATAAATTGTTAGAAGAAAACATAATTTTTTAATATGAAATAACTATAAATGGAAAAAATAGGGATATACCCTCATTTAGACGATCCACAATTACAAAAAAAAATTACCCTTAAAAAAGAATTTGCTTATAAATATGATGGTGCTATTGAAGGTATTTCAAAAAAATCAAAAAAGATTTGTATGAAAAACACCACTTTTGAACTTAATCCTCATCAAGAATTTGTAAAAAGATTTATATCGTATGCTACTCCTTATAATGGCCTCCTTCTTTATCACGGTCTAGGAAGCGGCAAGACTTGCTCTGCCAGTAGCATGACCGAATCGCTTAGAATGTATTCAAGGTATATCCCCAATTTCAAAAAAATACTTATCGTGGCTTCTCCAAACGTACAGGAGAACTTTAAATTACAATTGTTTGACCCTAACAAGTTAATAAAAAAGAATGGACTATGGGATTTAAATGGTTGTGTGGGAAACTCGCTTCTAAATGAATTGAATATGTATACCATTCATGATTTAGAAAAAGAGGATATTGTGTACATGATAAAAAAGATTATAAAAGAAAACTACTCCTTTATTGGGTATGTAAGTTTCGCTAATTTTATAAAAAAGTGCCTGGATTCTAGAGATAGAAAGAGGTTGAAATATACCTTTGAATCACGAGTAGTTGTCATTGACGAAATTCATAATATTAGAGTGAGCGACCAGGCAAGCGATAGTATAGGTAAAAAGGTCGCAGAGATGTTAGATTCTTTAGTAAGGGTTGTAAAGGGTATTAAATTGATTTTTTTGACCGGAACTCCTATGTACAATGATCCAAAAGAGGTTATATTTTTGCTTAATATTTTTAACTTGAATGATAACCGTCCCACACTTAAAATAAAGGATGTGTTTACTAAAAGCGGAGACCTAACGAGGGAAGGTGAAAGACTATTAATAAGGGCTTCTAACGGCTATATATCTTACGTAAGAGGCGAAAATCCTTATGCGTTCCCTTATATGGTTACGCCTCAATTATACGACGACCCAAAATCAACCAAGAGAATGAGTTCGCCGAAGTATCAGTTTAATGGAAAAAAGATTGAGAGTCCTATAGAACATTTGGATTTGTATGGGTCCTATTTATCAGATATACAAGAGGCTGCCTATGAAAAAATAATTGATGATATTTATGATAAATATAAGGATAGTGATGATTTTGAACACCTTGAGTCTCTTGGCTATAATCAGTTGTTAAGACCGATTCAAAGTTTGATCATTACTTATCCTGAAGGTAATCGTTTCTTAACAAGCGAAGATGGGTTGAATTATGCAATGAAATACAAGTCAAACAAGACAGAGTTTGAATACAAACAAAATGAGTTAAATGGTATGTTTAAATATGAAAATATAGGCAAATATAGTTCAAAAATAAAGGCTATTCTGGATTGTATTTTAGAGTCAAAGGGTATTGTTTTAATTTATTCGCAGTACATTTACGGAGGCATTCTTCCAATGGCTCTTGCATTAGAAGAACTTGGATTCAAAAGATACGGTGATGCAGCAAATAGTTTATTAAAGGATAGGCCTAACCCTCTTAACATATACAATTTAAAAAATGATCCCGGATATACAGGTAAAAATAAACAAGCAAACTATTCCATTATTAGTGGAGATATTAATCTCAGTACAAACAACAACGCGGAGATTGACGCTCTAACCATAAACAATTCTGAAGGAGAAAGAGTAAAGGTTGTATTGATATCACAGGCTGGTACAGAAGGTATAGACTTAAAGAATCTGAGACAAGTCCATGTGATTGAGCCGTGGTATAATCTAAATAGAATAGAACAAATTATAGGAAGAGCGCGCAGAAATTGCAGTCATATAGAACTTCCCCTAGAAGAAAGAAATGTAACTCTTTTTTTACATTGTTCCTATTTAAACGACCCTGAGATGGAATCCATAGATAGGATGATTTATAGGTTTGCCGAAAAAAAATCCGTAAAAATTGGTCGCGTGTCTCGGATTTTAAAATCGGTATCGGTGGATTGTTTGTTAAATCAAGGCCAACAAAACTTTGCAAACATAAAGGAGATCATCCCTATCACTTTAAGTAATGGAATAAATATTCAATATTCTGTAAAGGACGAGCCCTTTAGCAGTTTATGCGACTATATGGAAAACTGTCAATTTAGTTGTGTGAATAAAGTAAGTGAGGATGATAAAACGGATTTTTCAACCTTTTCTTATTCAAACCTAATCAATAACAAAATTATTGAAAAAATCAAATTGCTCTTTAATAGGAGACACGTTTATAAGTTAGATGAAATATTACATTTGTTGCGTTCTGCGACAGTTAAAAAATTGGAGATAATTAGAACTCTGAATGAAATGATTGAATACAAAACGACGATTAGTGATAAATTTTCAAAAACGGGATATATCGTGCAAATCGCAGACCTTTATTTATTTCAACCCGACGAAATATCCGATCCTCAAATACTTATGCACGATAGAATGCGACCTATTCCTATAAAGGAAAAGTATTTCAAAGGTGAATTAGAGGAAGTAAAAGAGGAGATTGACTTTTTTAGTGAAATAAAGGCGCTTTATGTAAAGGCAACGACTGAAAAGGAAAAAAATGATGATGATTGGTATAGTTCATACTATTCTGCATCTCAATATATGATAAATACCGTTGGAATTTCAAGAGATAAACTAGATGACTATTTAATAACCCATTTGTGTGAACAATGTATAGAAGAGGAAGAGGTTTCGCTCCTTGATCATTTATTTTCAAAAGAGGACCTGGATGAGTTCGAGACAAAATTAATGAGATACTACAGGCCATTGATTGTAGAAAAGGAGGGTATCACTGCAATTGGAATCTTAGGAAGAGAAGAAAGTCACTCTATTATGAAAATTTATATTTTGTTACCAGAGTTAATTGGTATTGCCAAAAATATTTGGCGAAAGGCAACCTTGTCTGAAAGAGAACTCTTTAAAGGCATTTACAAATATAAAAAGTCACCCTTTGCGGACGTGATTGGATTCATGGGTTATTTTAATGATAAAAAGTATCAGTTTAAAATAAAAAAGAAGGTTGTTACTACAACTGTTACAGGTACTTATGTAATGAACGATAAGAAGAGCGACATCTTAAATCTAATCAATAATGATATTCTTAAAAAGACAGTCTATACGATAGAAAATACCAAGGGTATAAACAGAACCAATATTACTATTATGGCTGAAATTTATATGAGATATTATGATGAGATGAAGAGTGTAAGATATTTTTTATCTAAAAGAGAATATTATATTTTAATTGAAAAACCATTTTTAGAAAGTTAAAATTGAATTAAATAAAATACAAATATATATTGTAGAATGTCCGAAACAATTCCAAATCCTCCTTTGGAGATTAAGAACGTAGAAGGTCTTGAATATTTGAAAACCATTGAAAAATCGTCAGTTGATTTAATATTAACAGACCCCCCCTATATTATTTCAAGAGAATCAGGGATGAACACTCATTATAATAAGGTTAAACATAATGAAGAAAATGATATAGAGTTTGAAAAAACAGAAGAAGAATGGGAAGCCTATAAAAAGGAACACGAGCTAACAGACGATAAGAAGAATAATTATATGAAATATGGAACCATTTACGGGAAAAAATATTGCGTGAAGACCGACTATGGAGATTGGGATAATGATTTTACCGTTGAAACGTTGGAACAATTTATAAGCGAATATTATAAGATTCTAAAAAATGGAGGAACACTTATTATATTCTTTGATTTGTGGAAAATTACCATATTAAAAGATATTATGGAGAAACATAAATTTAAACAAATAAGAATGATTGAATGGATCAAGACAAACCCGCAACCCTTAAACTCTTCTGTGAATTATCTAACAAATTGTCGCGAGATTGCTCTAATAGGTATTAAAGGAAGTAAACCAACCTTTAATAGTAAATACGATAATGGTATCTATATGTACCCCCTTCAGGGAGGTAAAAATAGGTTTCATCCAACCCAGAAAAGTTTACCTTTATTTGAAGAATTAATTAGAAAACACTCAAACGAAAATGATATTGTTTTGGATACTTTCTTGGGTGGGGGAACAACCGCGATTGCTTGCAAAAATATGAAGCGTTCCTTTAAAGGTTGTGAGGTGTCTACGGAATACTTTGATAAAGTTATGACACTAATTTAATTTTTTTATAAAATTGAATTTAAACATATTAATTTTAAATAGTTAACTATGGACACTGAAATGAATACCGTAAAGCCCAAAATTGTAACAGAAGATACAGGAAAAATATTTGAGATGGCGATATGTTTGGC
>Ga0187842_1001713_pt1 | contig 10023 bp, 14 predicted proteins | sample SpaLakP09_SKY_41_FD_134514 | JGI IMG/M metagenome (GOLD analysis project Ga0187842, IMG submission 134514) | Oligotrophic lake water microbial communities from Sparkling Lake, Wisconsin, USA - SP09_SKY_41 | ecosystem: Environmental > Aquatic > Freshwater > Lake | place: USA: Sparkling Lake... | reverse complement strand
GCTCCATGCTCATGTACAGGACGGCCGGGCATTTATTGAAAATATCCAAAAGCCGTATGATCTGATTTTTTTAGATGCCTATACGGCAGCAGGTATCCCCAAGCATTTGGGAACCAAAGAGTTTTTGCTCTCACTTAAAAAAGTGCTCAAACCCTCTGGCGCGATCATCGCCAATATGTGGAGTACCCCTAAACTCAATCCGCTCTATAAATCTATGCTGCGAACCTATCAAGAGGTCTTTCAGGAGGTGTATACCTTAAGAGTCCCTACGGCAGGTAATAAGATTGTGATTGCTCTGCCAAAATTAAGGGGAGCGCCAATAAACAGCATTGCGCAGCGCGCTCAGCAGATCAGCGTACAAAGGCGCTTGCCTTTTGATTTAAGCGAAGTATTGCAACCTGGATTGATTAAGTTAATCGACCTGCAGGAAAACCCGGTACTGTTAGATGGGGATCAGTAAAAATTGTTTAGCAGGGGCGGCCGCTGTACTATGCTAGAAGGGCACGCTGCATAAAAAGATTTGATCTTATGTTTAAAAGCCCAAAATCGCACTCTATGCGCTAACTATTTATGCTTTTTATGCCGTAATACCTAGTTGGTCCAGAAAAGATAGGGCAAATAGCGTAAAAAAGCGGATAGCTTTGATAATCCCCGTTTTTGTGCAATGCAACTTTATTTCGTCAAATCTTTTTGTTACATTGCAAGTATCTATTAATAAGCATCCTTGATCATGAGCGTATTGTCAGTACATTTTCCTGAAACCACTTTTATTCGCCTAAAAGCCCTAGCAGGCTTAACTGCGGCTGATCTTTGCCTAATTTATGACAAGTGGATCACCTTTTTTGTGTTGATTGCTATTGCTATTGCTTTGGAGTTCCTCTATCGCAGATTGCATGAAGTTTTATTGCACAATCATGAGATCGAAAAAACAGCCCAAAAAATCGCTGAGCGCAAAGCGCATGCATTAGCTATGCAAGAGGCAGGCGTCCATAAGTAACTTATTTAGGGTGTGGCATTTCTGATTGGGGTTTAGTCAGTCATATTGAGTAATAGCAATACTTAGTCATACCTCTTATTACTTGTTGATGCTTGGTAATGCTTTGCAATGCTCACCACTATTTAAATGTATTTCTCATCTACAGCAGATTTACGCAGTGTAATGTTTTGAGCTTGGTGTAACTCATAAGCTACTTTCAATACCTCCAACTGAACTGCTTCGATTTCTGAGACTCTCATCTTTTCACTATTTTGTAAATCTTCCCCGATACTCCTTGCCCTAGCTTTAGTCATGGCGCCCAGTATTTTGATGCCTAGTGGTTTACTAACATTTTTTAAACAAACGACCAAGGTCTTATCGGAAATCTTCAGTAGAAGCGTTTGCATATCGATGTCAGTCAAAAATACTAAGTCTTCAAAACTAAAGAGGCGATCCAAAATAGCTTGAGCAATGTGAGCATCATGAGACTCAACACGTTTTACTCCAAGATCAACTTGCCCTTGATGAAGATGAGCCAAAATGTCTGCGGCATTTTTTATGGTCATGAGTACTACCTACGCTTTGGAAAAAAGATTTGAGAGATCAAATATTTTGAGTAAAACAGTTAACAAGGAAAAGCTTAGGGCTTCCAAAAACAGGCAAGCTTACGATCCATGCCGGCAGCGTAATCATGGTAGACCCATTTGTTACAAATGAATTGATCAATTGAAAGTACTAGGCTTAAAAATATGAGCGCGCTGATCAGGTATTTAATGAAAGGTTTCATGGTCAGAGCATAGCTTAATATATGCTAAGTGAACGAAAACCTGCTTGGTAGAAGATACTTTTTAAATACTCCTGTAGCGGGGGAATGGAAACCATTCGCTATGAGCCTAACAGTTCTCATAGGTCTCAGTGGCCTAAGTGCACTTACCAGTATTTTGAGGGTGGGGCGTAGACCAAAATCTTGGCTGGATTAAGGTAGGTGTTGTGTTGGTGAATCTCATAATGTAAGTGCGGGCCAGTTGATCTGCCGGTAGAGCCTGAGTGTGCAATCACCTGACCACGCTTAACTACCTGGCCTATTTTGACTAAAAGTTTACTGTTGTGAGCGTACTTAGAGACAAAGCCTTCGTTGTGAGCAATTTCAATAAAGTTGCCGTACGCTGGATCAAATGCCGACTTAATGACCGTGCCATCACCCGACGCTACGATGGGAGTACCTGTTGGGGTAATAAAGTCAATGCCAGAATGCTGCGCCAATTGCTGGGTAATCGGATCGATGCGGACGCCAAAGTTACTGGTCATGCCTAGCCTAGCATCAATCGGCGGCCCAATGGGTAGGGCCCTAAGCCAGTTATATTGCTTATGCCATTCAGGCTCTAGCTTAGTGGCAATATTAAGAATTTCATTGGACTTGTTAGCAAGATCCTCTAGATTATCGACCAATGCTTTGGTGGGATCTAATTGAAAGTTCACTGGTTTTAGTGGACCACCCAGGTGCGCGGGGTCTAAGAGTTTGTCTTTAATGGTGCTCGGGGTAGAAATGGCAAGGTAGCGGTCCTTAATGGCTTTGAGTTCATTAAAGGTCGTGCTAGCCTCCTTAAGACGTTCCTGAAAAGAAGCCAGTTCCCGACGATACATACCATCTAGTCTTGAGCGCTCTTCAGGCGTTACTACCCCGGTAACCTCTTTAGCCAGCTCAGGGTTGACTTCAAATGCAATGGTAATGCCGGTGTAAAAAATCAAAATCCCAAAGGCGCAAAACGCGCAACCGACAACAGCCACTAAGCGTAAAACACTCTTTTTGGTGATATTGATTTGTTTGATCGCGCCAGTCGATCCCGAAACCCAGAATAATTGCATTGATACTCTATAAGTGTTTGATTTTTTTAAATAAAATTATGTAGCTCAGCTGCAAGGTGATCTATAATACCAATGAATTTACTATAAAGCGACCCTCTTTTCGCTCCTTATGAATCTGTTACGTCCTACTTTTAAAATACTGTTAGCTAGCATCTGTCTATTGGGCAATCAAATGGCTCAAGGAGCAATCATTGGCCAAATGCCAGCCCATGGCGACATTCTGTACATTACCGCCCAGCCTTGTACCTCTGAAACGGGCAGGATTGAGCCTAATTGGTTTTTTTCCTACAGCGTCAGTGCTACGGGCAGCGTTAGCCGCAGTTGCTACGTGAGATATAACGATCAAATCTGGATTCGGGGCCCATTTGGTGCGGAGGCCACTTATCCCATGAGTTACTTTGCTAAACCGACTGGCGCCGCTGATAACAAGTCAGACCCTGCCCCCGAAGTTAAGCAGTAACAATCGATTACTTGCTGCTTTAGCCCTTACCGGGCGGCTTTGGTTTACAAAAAAACTTAAATAAGACATCACTCATCGTATCTGGAATGACGCGCTCCCAGGATGAGTTCGGGGTGTTTTCAGCCCCTAGGCTAGTGCCCGACCCCCCAGAACCTGCGTAATAACCGATATAAAACTGCTTATAGCTTTCATAGCCGGTTCGGCATGAGTAGGATAAATCCTGAATAACAGAGAGCGTGGGCTCTCCATTTGGACCGGATAGCGCTTGGGAGTAGCTGGTTAATAGCCAAGTGCTCACCTCTTCGGCTTGAGGGTCTATGACGGTTTTGGTGTTTTCGTAATAGTAGCTATTTCCAAGCCCATCTTGGGAGATTAAGACCCACTCAGCATAGCTCGCGTTAAGTGGGTTTAATAAAAAAGCCGTTAGTCCAAGAGCGATCCATTTTTTTGTCATAAAAAGAGGGTAAATTTTGGTGTGTGAAAGATTTAAATTGTTCATATATAGTGCATTTAAGCCCTAAAAGGGAATTTCAACTGATAAAATTGCTGTGATTAATATCGATAATAGAAGTACTGCGCCCAAGGAGTGTTTAGCATGGCTGAAGCAAATCAACAAGGTTGTCTATTTGTAGGTGAAGGTGTAGTTCTCAAAGGGAATTTTGAAGTTCCCGATATTGCCTCCATTTCAGGCATTGTCGAAGGCGAGCTGACTGCCAAGCAAGTCATCATAGAGGCAACGGGCATCGTGCGTGGCAAATTGTCTGGTGAGTCAATTGATATTCGTGGCGAAGTGAATGAGTATATTTCTTCAACCCGTAGTTTGATTATTCGCTCTACCGGTAAGGTTAGTGGCTCTATTAATTACTCCGAAATTGAGATTGAAAAGGGTGGCCATTTACATGGCGAATTGCATAATCTCAATCCCCATTCTTAATTATCTTAGGCAGAATATACGACGATGTCTATCTTTTCAAAAAACACCACTTCACAAAATAACCCAGAGCAAGATATGCAAGAGCAGCCTGATAACTTTTCTCAATCAGATATGCCTGAGGAAGTCGACTCTGAACCAGTTGAGCAAAATTTTCGCAGTGAAGCGCCAGTTCGTTCGTCCATCAACAGTAAGCCATCGATTCTGAGTGAGGGTTTTACCTTTGAAGGCACCATCGTTTCTGATGGGGTGCTCAATATTTCTGGGACTGTGCGTGGAACGGTTACAGCTAAATCTATTTTGATTGATTCTACTGGCCAAGTTGATGGTGAGCTAAACACTGAAAACCTCGTGATTAAGGGGAATTTAAAGGGAGACGTCAACTGCGATGACTTGAATGTTGGCCCGCTTGCTCATGTGACTGGAAATATTAATTACAAATATATTCACATTCAACGTGGCGGCAAGATTAGTGGCAAGTTTAATAAAAACTAACCAGCGCCTAACATTGCTTTGAAACAAAGTACCGTAATACGTCTTCTTGATCCATCTAAGGAAACCTTCGGTTCGATTATTGGATCTGATTTAGAAATATTTGGTAGTTTATTGGCAACAAAGTCCCTGAGGATCGATGGTACGGTAGTTGGGGATATTAAAACAAAAGCGGGCGCGGATGTTTGTATTGCCCTTGGTAAAACAGGTTTAGTGCAAGGGAATATTTCTGGGGTGCGCGTATTGGTAGCTGGGCGTGTAGAAGGCAATGTGCTTGCAACCGAAAGAGTGGAATTGCATAGTGGCGCAGATGTCCATGGAGATATTATTTATGCTCAAATTGGTATCGAACAAGGTGCACGTTTGAGCGGACTACTTTCCAAAATCATCAACGAAGATGAGCAGGAAGATGAATAGGATCACAGTATTCTTGGCATAAAAGAGTAATTAACATGTATACCAATGGCACAATCAAAATTCTAGTGACCAACCAAAAAGGTGGTGTCGGTAAGAGCACGATTGCCGTTAACCTAGCCGCTTATCTTGCGATACAAGAAAATATCAAAGTATCCCTGGTAGATATGGATCCACAGGCATCATCTTCTCGTTGGGCTAAAAAAGCGCCAGATATCGGTGTTCAAGTCCACTGCCTTGATGTCAATTATGAAAGTAGTGGGGCAGCGCTTCTCAGCGCTCGTTCGGGTGTCCGCAAGTATTCATCTGGAGTTGAGGTTTGCATTTGTGATCTCACTTGGACGCCAGCCATGTCTGAACAATTTATCTTAGATTTTGATATGGTTTTAGTGCCCAGCTCGAACTCTAAATTTGAAATGGCAAGTACTGAAATTTTCATTCTGAAATATGCGCAACAGTGTATGTCTCGTCTGGCAGTGAATAAACAATTTATCTTAGTAGTTCCTAGTAAGGTGGAAGAGGGCTACTCTTCCCATGCAACTTTTACTAACTTAGACTTTCTCATGAATTGCCACATTACCCCACCTGTGTATCGAACACCAGAAATTGACAGTTATGTATATGAAGATTTTTTATGTGTCTGCTCTGATCAAAAGATTGCAGAGAATTTTTCTTCTTTTGGAAAATATATTTCTAAAAAAATAATTGAACGTAACATCGTTAGAAAATCTATTTCAATCAGTGGCAGCTCTTTAAATCGTGCGATTGTGAAAAAAGTAAGCGTTCTTGATGATTATCGTGAAAGAGCACGTGGCCTCAATTTTTATGGGGGCATTGCAAACAATTTGCCTGTACCGGCGCCAAAAAATGAAGACTCAACAGAATTTCGCTCGAAAAAGGGAAGCTTGGTGCCCTCTTTCTTGAGAAGGGGCGGCAATTAAACTCATGACAGATATGAAGGATCTCTATAGGAACGATGTATTTGAAGATGAGCATGGGCGTCGAGTTGCCGTGAAGCGACTCTATACTCCCAATGAGTTAGGCGTGAGCTATGTTGAATATAAAAATTATGATGACTCTGCGTTGCGTTTTATGCCTAAAGAACAGTTTATGGAAGTCTTCCACTGGGTCGATAACTTTGGCACAACCGATACTTTTGTAAGATTGGATGAGCCTGTAGAGACACCAAAAGCGGCAGCTAAAGAGCCAGATCCTTCGGCTAGTCCAAAGGAGGAGTCCGGACATCAGCAAGCGGGGGATACAAGCCCTCCTAAACGTATATCCTAGTTTATCTTTAGGGCTCTCGGCTTGGGTGTAATGGTATTGGTTTGCTCATGCAGCGAGTCGCTAAATAGATTCATTTGTAGAATTATTTTTCCGAGTCCTTAAGTTCAATATGCACTCTATCTATATTTATTAAGGAATTTTAGTGTCGGACAATCCAGTCTATTCCCGCTACTTACAAATTGCATTGAAAGTGCTCGCAGTTTTGTGCGGTCTTGCCTTGCTATTCGCTGCAGCCCAAAGTCAAGTTATTGGATTGGATGGCGATGGTTTACTGCAATTTTTTCAGAGTCAAATACAAAATCCAGTGCAATTTAAATTACTGGTAGGCCTTGCTTTTTTAGTCGCGGGAATTTTTTTCCCAATGCCCCAGAAAAGTGATGCCAGATTATCTGGACCCAAAGATCTTCAGTCCGACGCATATCGCTTGTATTTAGTTAATAAGTACAACGTAGAAAGAAATGCAGTCTTAAATCAATTGGTATGCCGTAATAAAGTCTTTGCAAGTATAGAGGAGGCTTTATCTTATGCGCATTCACTAGAGTGTCCACCTCAACATCCTAGCCATAAAGCTCCTTCCCTGGATTCCTTGAGGGATAGTTTTTCTGAAACTACTTCCGAGTTAGCAAAGGTCGCTCAGACCCCATCACCTGAGAATACTTCACGCACAGTTGGTCAAGAATCTAGAAATTCATTGCCCATCACCATGATGATGGGTTCCTTGCTGTATTTAATTGTTCTAGGGGGTATGTTTTACGCTCTCTCTCAAAATATAGTTGGTCCTGAGATTGCTGAGGCTCCTAAGGCCCCAGAACTTCAGAGCCCAGTAGAGGTGAATGCTAGTAATCCAAACGCTAGTGCAGAGGCGTCTAGCAGTGATGCAGCCCCAGCTGAGCTTAATACTCAAACTGTAGCTATCAATGAGCGCTGGCTGGGAGTATGGGTGGCAGAAGGCGGCGCTCAAAAGCTGTCGATTACTTCTGCTGCTGTGAAGTATGGTAACGATGAGTTTTTATGGGTTGGAGCTCGCCCCAAAGGCGTTGTAAAGTGCTGCCCAGCTTTTTATGAGGGGTCAACTAATAAGGCTGAATTATTGACAAGAATGCAGGCTCAGCAAGCTTTGCTTGAAACCCCTACAATCGATTCCCAGAAGACTGCAGCCTTGGTGAATAACCTTGGTCAGGGTAATTTTAAAAAGATTGTATTGGCTGATCCATTTCTACGAAAATATTTCTTTATTTACGATCAGAATTATGTCTATCGCATTGGTAGGGATATAGGTGATAAGACAGCATTCGTCTTTGAGCAATTTAAGAGGCAAGAGTGAGCGCTATAGATAACCCAACATCTAAAAAAGATGACAAGCTTCATCCTATAGAGCATTTGCGACTACTTCGCGAGACCACCCCTCTACAGAAAGTTATTAATGAAATAGCTGGTCGCCAATGCATCTTTTTTTATAATACTTCTTGGGTATTTGATTTTTCTTTAAATAGCTCAGATCAGCCATGGTCAGTTACTAAGCAGGTTTATTTTCGGAACTCCCGAAGGCACAAATGTTTAGCATTTGCCTTGCCTTATTTGGTTATACAGATGAAGTTTTTAGACGAGCCTAAATATTTGCGTGCAGTCGTGACCTATGGCGAAGATGTTGCCACGATGGTTGGTTTTATGAGTCAGTTTGTTAAGCAGGAAAAGGGTACAAAGGTATGGGCCGAAAAACCAGGCTTTGATTGGGAGCCCTGGAATATCTCTGCTTTGTTCAACCATCTTTTGGATGCTGATGGACGCTTTAATGAAATAGAGTTTTATCGCTATACCGATGCCTTTCATGTGAAATTAAAAGGTAGCTGGGAAATGATTAATGTCTAAGAGATAGACCCTGATTGTTATGTCGGTTTACATACAGACTATTTGGGTATAAGTAAGCCTCCTTGTACTACTTTTATTTATATTGAAATACCCAGAACGATAAAATTCCATATTTATCAACAAGTTCTAATACTTACTTTAGGTATTTTTTAGAAGCTTTCGATAGGCTAATGATGTTATTCATTTATCCACTTAGATAGTCTAGTGGGCCTAACAATCGTATTCATTCCCATCAATAAAATAGATATAAATCAATTACTTATGAAAGGATTTCATTAGGCGAGAAAATCGGTTTTACTTGCGCAAATGGCTTTATCTTGCTTGCGAGAGCGTCTAGGATGGTGCTTAGAAGTTGACGCTTTTATTAGGAGATAAGGTCATGAACCAGTTCCAAGCGAAGAGTGATTTATCAGCAGTCTCAGCAACATTTATTAAATTAGAAATCGATGACTTGGTAAAGGATCGCTTACTTTGGCAAGAGCAGCTTGCAAGATCATTCAAGCCTACAGAGATCTTGCCAAATGTGATTCATCCCCTTCAGACTAATATTGTCAAGATACCCTGAGCTAGAAAAAGCCCTTGAGAGCATACATTGCCACCGTTAGCTTTGCCTTATTAGTGACAATCGCGGGCTTTTACTTTTTTATTTATGAGGCTAAGCCAACATCAGGCCCCCATAAATCCGAGGATGTTGCGATAGATTCTGAAGTCAAAAAGCATTTTTCCTTTATTGCTGAAAAATATGCCTCTGAAGCTTCTGATGCCTCTGGAGTTTCAAAGAACTAAGTCCATACTAATAAGGTCCTTAGGTTGAGGTCTCTACGACTCTCATGACTTTATTTAGTAAATACAGAGCCTATGCAGATACAGCTGAGTTGGGCTATCTGGAACTTATCTGACCTATTCTGCATCCCTTCTAAATACTTAACATCTTAGGCGTAGTAAGCTATACCTTTATTGATATTAAAGAAGTTAAATTTATGACTGAATTAGATTGGGATTATTGGATTGCAAAGCAATATACCTATACATGGCAAGCAGCCGCATTAGTGCTTGGTGTGAACCCTCGGCAAATTAAATTTCCAAGAAGGGATTCTGCAGGAGAACTCCATTTTGATCAGGAAAATTTTGAAGGCCTTTTTTCAGATTTTAAGCAGAAGCTTGATTTACTCATCGAGCATGCCTGGATGCAAAATTTTTCTGCTCAGAATATGCGTGTCGACTTTAAGCGATTTCTATTTTGGGCTCACAATGTTGTCAAGTGGGACATGCCACAAAAGCTATTGTCCTTTGCTAAAGAGATTAATCTTCAAGATTTAGATGAGAATGCTGAAGAAAGAGCTAGTCTTTTGCTGGACGAGCGCGCCTCCCTACAATTAATTTGGGCATTAAGGTTAATGCTTAAGGATCATCAGTTTGGCAAGACTGACCGAGAACTCATTTATTACCTGGCGAAACAATATCCAGACCAGCACGGTTTTAAGAGGTTGGCATTAGAGATGAAGTTTGCAGAGGCGCAGATTGCCACTTAAGATTAGTGATTCTTTTTAGTCATAACTACAGAAGCGGGAAGGGCGCAAGAAGTCATTGCCTGCATCAAGATGAAAGAAAGCCTCCAAACTTTTGATTCGGAGGCTTCTTGATTAAATCTAATCTAATTAAACGTTAGCTAGATGCGCTTCTAAAGTTTTGGTGAACTTGTTAGCGTGGCTACGCTCAGCCTTAGCT
>Ga0187842_1001707_pt1 | contig 10056 bp, 8 predicted proteins | sample SpaLakP09_SKY_41_FD_134514 | JGI IMG/M metagenome (GOLD analysis project Ga0187842, IMG submission 134514) | Oligotrophic lake water microbial communities from Sparkling Lake, Wisconsin, USA - SP09_SKY_41 | ecosystem: Environmental > Aquatic > Freshwater > Lake | place: USA: Sparkling Lake... | reverse complement strand
TCTGTGGGCCCCATACGCCGCCCACAGTCTTACAAACTTCCTGCGAAAAATTTCACCAGATTGCGTCTGGGCCATTCCACACGATTGGAGCATTCTTCCGCTTTACCGAGTTCTTTTGCGCGAAACTCCCAGCCCCCTCCATCTCCATGCCACGATCCAAGACTTTCCAGACATCCACCATCATGGCGCCGATTGGGGCCCCAAGATCGTCTCAACCCTAGCTCACCAACAAGAAGCTCTTTATGCGAATGCAGATTCTGCCGATGCCACCTCACTTCCCATGCTGAATTTTCTTCAAAAGCGCACGGGAAAAGAAGGAGTGCAGATGCTCCATGCAGGGCTCGAATCGGAAGATTTTCATTTTTTGGAGACTCTGGCCTCGATGCCACCATCCACGGGGCCGATAAGAATCGCCTATGCCGGCACCATCCTTGTTGAACCCGAGTTTTCTTTTTTTACCCAGCTCTTGGAAAAAATACGCGCACTTGGGGTGGATCTGCGCTTGGAGTTTTGGAGCGCACACACTTACTCCGCTCGCCCTTGGTTCCGCCAAGAGTGGATGAAAGAGCATGGTCATCTTTCTGAGGCAGGATTGATGGCTCGTTTGAGACAATGTTCCTGGGGATTCATCCCTATGTCTTTTCCCGATCAGGAACCTCGCTATAACCGCTTTAGCTTCCCGACCAAGTTCATCACTTATCTGGCCGCCGGCCTACCCATTCTTTCTCTTGGCCACCCGGAATCTAGCTTGATGAAGATGACGACGGCCTATCAAGTCGGCCTTCAAGTTGCAAAGACTGACCTTTCCGAAGCTACCTCTTTACGCATCAAAATAGCCCTCTCCGAAAACAAGGCCAAATATCTCCCGGAGATTCTTCGTTGCGCACGAGACCACTTTGATGCGGAAAAGATGAAAGCAAAACTCTGGCGCTGCTTTAACGCCTCAAGACCTTGTCGAAATTCTTCCTGACTCTTGCCCCATAATCTTCCCAAGAAAAACCACTCCTTGCGCGGGCGGCGGCTTGCACCCCTTTTTGAAAAGTTTTGTCTGGGTTTTGCTTTGCCTGAATCAAAGCCTCACAGGTGGCGTCTCGATCTCCTGGACCGATCAACCACCCTTCTGGATTTCCCGGAGTGAAAAATTCCTCCACCCCGGAATTAGGTGTCGCCACCAAAGCCAAGCCGCTCGCCGCACCTTCAATAAGAACGCGCGCAAACCCCTCCTCAAACGAAGGAAGGACTAAGACATCACAAGAACGGTATAGTGCCGCTAAATTTTCATGATTCATGTGCGGGTGCCAAACAATACCTTGCGGCATGGGTTGGAATAAATGCGAAGTATCGACTCCTGGTTGGCCCACCCAATGGAGTTCCGCATCTTTCCATCCCAACTTCCTCCATGCTTCGACCAAAATTCGTGCTCCCTTCCTTAAGTTAACTCCAGACGAGCAAATCACCCGAAAAGTGTTTTTTCGGTCTGCCTGCGTACGTTGAGTGAAGCGCTTCACATCCGTGCCATAGCTCGCCAATAGTAATTTAGATTCCGGAATTCCATTTTCTAAATAGGTTTTGGCCACAAATCGCGAGGGAATCTGGATCCAGTCTGCTTCAAGAAATTCTTTTCGTACCCGTTCGCGATAGCAATCCGGAAACAATGGCTGGCAGACGCCGTTTTCCCGGAACTCCTCACCAACCACCCTGTGCTGCCAATCAGTGTGGGTTGATCCGCTGTCGACCACCACAGGTTTTCCGGTGAGTTTTCGGTACCGGCGCGCACTCCATAAACCACAACCGGATAAATAGCAAAGAACGGACGCCTCCTCCCTCAACTGGGTCGCCAACCAGGCATCAAAACTACAGCATAGCCCGTGGTAGGTTCGATTTCCCCACTGAAGCCAGGGTACCATTTTGTAGATTTGCAGCAGATAATGCATGGTGAATGCGTTGTGAACCTTTAATCCGGGATTCGGGGAGCTCTTTTTTAGGGACCAAGTCGTCCAGAAATCTGTGTCGAATTCTTTGCTTAACCCCCGTTGCAGTGGCGGAAAATGAAATGTGTCGAAACTTGCTAACTGGATCAGCGGCCGGATAGAGGAAGCCACTCTCAATTCACCCCACTCGCTTGGCCAAAATATTGAATTCCACCGGCAGCCAAGGATTTTTCGCACTAAACCAAGAGGGAATCACCTCGACAGCCATCAACCCTGCTCGGGCAAGCAATTCCAGCATCCTGCCTAGCCGGTCTGGTGTGAGCATGTCGTCGCGCATCAGAGACACCTCTACGAGGACAGCTTGGGTTTGAGCCAGCACCTGCTGCCCCCCCTGAAGGACCTCGAATTCAAATCCTTCCACATCAATTTTCAATAAGTCGATTTTTCCTTGGGAGCTTTTCGCCGCAAAGTTGTCCAAGGGCCTCACTTCACATAAAATTTTTTCCGGTCGAGAAGTAGACCGTGCATTTTCTTGGTGAGAGCCTCCAAAGCCGACCAGGCTGCCGATGTCATCCCTCATGGGGTCGACCCATAAATCCGTAATCGTTTCTTTTTCCCCTAGGGCACATTGATGCACTACCCATGGCTTGGAGAACCTCCCAGATTTTTTTCTCAATTCCTCGCACAGAAAGGGCAAGGGCTCAAAGAGCCAGATCTCGGCTTGGGGAAAAAGGGTTCCGGCTGCCTCGGCAAAATCCCCATGATTAGCCCCCACGTCTATGATTAGACGAGCCTCACCGGGGCACAGCTTATTAATCCAGACGATAAACTCATTATAGTGTTCCCGATTGTGCGGGGCGCTGGGAATCAGGGCCTTGGGAATTGCTGGGCATCCCCGGACATGGGGTTTTCTTAAGACACCAACCGCCCGACAATAGGCGATCAATTTCTGTAAAATTCGGCAATCAGGCTTCTTCAAGGGGCAGTAGCCTCAGGATGTCGAATCGCACAAAGGAGAACATGGGACGATGAAAACAGGGGGTGTGCCCATTTTGGGCCGTCTGTTTTTTTGAGCGGAATGAAAAAGATCGTATCCGCCCAAGCTTGAAGCTCCCGGACAGAATCAAAAACACTATAAGAGTATGAGACTCCGTCGCCCTCCGTAAAATTATAACCCTTTCCCTTGGTCATCAGCCAGAATCCCAAAGGAAATACCCCCGTTTTCCACCAAAAGTATTTGATAAGCCTCCACGCTAGGGAGCCACGCCCAAAACGGTTTTCGTCGGACAAAAAAATAGCATGCCGAGCGACACGGATCATTTCCCGAACCGCTGGAGCGGGCTCTTTGATGTGGTGTAAAATGGCAAACTCCGTAACGGCGTCAAAACTACGATCCGGAAAGGGAAGTGATTCGGCGCTTCCTACTAGAATCTCCGAAGGATCTAACCCCCTCTTCTCCCTGCCAATTTGAACAAGGGCCTCCACCGGCTCAATGCCCTTGGCCTCAATTCCGTTGCCCAACATGGTCCGCACGGCAACCCCTGTTCCGCATCCAACATCAAGAACGCGATGCAGTCCATACTGCCGACAGAATCCCAAAATATACTTCAAAGCTAAGGCATGTTCCCCTGTTTCCGCGTTGTGCATCTGGTCATAAGCGGCCGCTGTCTGGGTGTAGTACTGACGTTGTCGCTTATTTTCTAGATTTGGGTCAAGTTGCATGAAAGTGAATTCCTCAAGAATGTTTGTTTCCTCTCCAGGAGCAAGTAATTTACCTCATGACCATTTCCCACGCTCTCCCAAAGGTGGATTTGGTGGTCGAACGCCAATGGCATATTGGCATGCATGCCCGCTGCTTGCAGGAGTGGGGTTGTTTGGGCTCACTTTTCGGAGGGTTTCCATCTTCGCGATATCAATCGTTGGGCATCCCCCGAAAGAATATTAAGACCCATCCCCTGCCTGCGCTAGGCAACCATTTTTTAAACAGGGGACTCCCTTTTGTTCCTTTTCGTTGGAATGAGCCAAGGGCAATTTCCCGATGGGTTGCTAACGAAAAATTACTTTCACCAGTGGTTGCCTGTTACGCGACTGCACCCAGATACCTATTCCCTTTGTTATATAAAAGAGGCTCTACGCTTCTTTTGGAAAGAGGTTCTACACACCCAGAAAATTATTTCTGGGCCATTCAAAAAGCGCGTGCCGAGGCTGGCTTTCCCGTCGAAGACAAGTTGTCACAGGAAACCCTTGAAGAAATTGAAGCAGGCAAACTGGCACATTTTGTAGGAGCTGGCAGCCAGATGATTGCCGATAGTTACACCGCAAGAGGATTTGATCCGAAAAGGATTCTCCTTTCTCCTTGGTGCACTGATCCCAATATTTTTAGTTTTTGCGACCGGCAGGGAAGAGACGACCGGGAAGTTCGCCTTCTTAGCGTCGGCATAGTTGGACTCCGGAAGGGGCTGGGCAGAATTTTAAAAATGGCAAGGTGGGCTGAAAAGTCGAAACTCCGAACCCGATTCCGATTAGTCGGCCCTTTGGAACCAGAGGCGCCTGCTATGCTTGCCCAAGCCCCCCGCAATGTTGAATGGGTTGGGGCCAAGAAGGGCGCTTCTTTGGTCAGCGAATACCATAACGCTGACCTTTATGTTCTCCCCTCTTATGAGGAAGGTTTTGGTATTTCGATTTTGGAGGCATTAAGCACAGGCCTCCCTGTTTTGGTCAGCGGTGAAACTGGTGGCAAACAGTCTGTTATTTCCGGTCGGAACGGCTTCATTCTTGAGAACTTTGCCGATGAGTCCCTGGAAGCTATTTTGGCTCCTCTCAGCAACCCTTCTCAGCGCGTTTCCATGGCGGCGGCCGCCCGCCAGACGGTCATGGAAAATCACACCGAGGCCCATTACTGTAAAACGCTTCGGATGGAATACACACGGATGTTTTCGATGGTAGATATAGCAGGCAGATCCCTGGGACCAGCTTGGGTTTAGTCGCCGTCATGAAAAAAATTCGTGTAGCAATGATTGTTATCGATGCCAACGAAGTAGCGGGTGATTTTTTGGCCCGAATTCACGCTGAAAGTCCTTCTGTTCATCCCGTCATCTGGTCTTTGGCCAAGGCACTCGCTCTTCGAAATCAAATCGAGTTGGAAGTGATTTATGGTTCCAGCAAGGTCTCAACCCCCACCCAGCATCTTCGTGATGGCGTTTCGTGTGTGGCGATCCCCCCCTTGTTCCGACGCGGTTCCATTATGGGGATGGGGATGTTCGGTCGGGGTCTTGGAATTCTCCACTATTTGAAAAGAAAGCCTTTCGATCTCGTCCACGGACAGGGAACCGAAAGGGAGGCAGGTTGGGTCGCGTCGTGCTCCCACCGTCCTTCTCTTATCACTCTGCATGGTAACTTTTTGCAAATCCAAAAGATTTTCGGAGGTCCTCCCTGGGGATATTATCCGATGGCGGCACGCCTCGAGCGTTGGGCACTGAACCGAATCGGGGGCATCGTCTGTATTTCCCGTTATGTCCGCGAAATCACCTCCTCATTTCACAAAGAACAGTTTGTGATTCCCAACGCCGTCCGTCATGAGTTTTTAAGCACCCAGCGGGGAGAGGCCACCGGAAAGCCACCTCGCGTCGTTTACATGGGAACCTTTGATCGGCGTAAGAGGCCCGACGCCATTTTGAAGATCTGCGAGCTAGCTTGGGGTCGTGGCGCGCAATTCACCCTTCATTTCTATGGAGGATCGGGATTCGGTCAAACCTTCCAATCCCAACTGGAATCTTCGTGTGAGGCACACGTCCAGAATGGACGCGTCTTTTTTGAGGGATTTGCTCAAGAGCCGTGGAAAGTTTGGGCTGGAGCCAGAGTAGGGATCAGCGCATCGATCGAAGAGAGCTTTGGCATGAATGTTCTCGAAGCAATGGCAACAGGCACCCCTGTCATGGCTCCGGCGGTTGGTGGCATTTTGGATATTGTTGAAGATGGAGTGTCTGGATTTCTTTATCCGCCAGAGAACCTGAAATTTGCGTCCGACGTTCTTTTGCGCCTCTTGAGAGGCCCAAGCGAATGGGATGCTATTTCTAAGGCAGCACAAAAGAGGGCCACAGCTTTTTCGTCCGACAGAATTGCGGAAAGGACTGAAGAAATGTACCATAAGTTCTTGAAGCATTAACCGCCCCCGATCCATGAAAGACATTACTCCCTTAAAAGTTGCACTTTGCGTCCTTTTTGTTGTTTCCGCTCCATTGGCGATTTGGCTGAATGCCGAAGTTGTTATAGGAAATCCCACCCCTCTTTATATTTTATTCGGTCTGCTAGGCATTCTTTTGTATATTTTTGGTCTTAAGAGCCGTTGTTGGCTTACAATCCCTTTCTGCATGGGGATGCAGGGCAATCTGAACTTTCTCCCAATTCGCTTCAGCATGCTTGAATTGGCCACGATCGGCTGTTTTTCATCCCTTCTATTTTACTATGTGATGGGCAATAGAAAAAAAATTGTTCTAGGTCCAGCCATGCAAAGAATTCCAATTTTTGTATTAAGTAGTGTTGCTCTTTTCCACTGGCTAAAGACTGGAAGTATTGGGCTACGTACTTTCGGGTCTGATTCCATTGGCGCGCGCCCCATTTTTACTATTTTGATAGCTTCTCTATCCTACTTTTTAATTCTTTATTTGGGAAAGGGGGATTCTTTAGGCCTTCGTCTCGTTCCTTGGCTTTATTTGGGCGGTTGTTCTATCGATTTCTTTTGCCAAACGATCACATTCGTAGCACCAGGTTTGGCTACTTCAATCTATCGGGTTTATTCAGCCGTAAACATGGAAGCTTATTTTAATATGATGGGGTCTGATATGGGTGGAGGCATCGTGCGCCTAGGGGCTATTAATCAGTTCACCATTGCCTTAGCTGTTGCCCTGATCTCTACCTTCCGCCCCTCATCTTGGATAATGCCATCGAGGATTTGGATGCCCTTCGCCTTAGCGGGATGTCTCTTGGGTTCTCTTTATGGAGGATTCCGCTCCGGCGTTAGCACCCTTGCTCTTCACGTTATCGCTGCCTGCTTTGCTACGATGCGCTCGCTTGTTCTAGTCATTATTTTTCTCGGCCTTGCTTTTTGTATGGTTTTGGCTGGCGCACAGGGGACTTTGATCGATTTACCTCTTTCTATGCAAAGAAGCTTATCCCTCTTGCCGGGAAAATGGGATTCCCGTGTTGTCTCTAGCACCGATGGTTCAAATGATTTCAGGACTAAGATTTTGGAAATGTACTGGAGTGATTACGCAATGAAGAACATTCTTTTGGGTTCCGGATGGGCAGTCCCAAAGGCTATTGTCGCTGAGGATGAGAAATCTTTTTGGGAAAAAGTGCCAGATACTGACCCAAACGCCCAAATACGTCGGTTCATTGAGCTCCGTAACGAGCATTGGGGTTGGGTGAATGCTCATCACACGACAGGCTTGGTGGGCTTAATCTCTATCGCTCTTTTAATTTTGGGTTCTTTTGCCCAGACCTTGAGGCGTCTTTATAAAATGCAACTCGCATCAATAACTCCTGTCATGGTGTGGTCTTTTTCAATGTTGTCATATCAGGCAATCGTCTTTCTCTTTATGGGCTCACCGATCCGAGACTGTCTGCCCACGATAACCGTTCTTTTGGCAGTTATTAACCTCACTTTCATTCCACAGACCAGCCACACGCCTTTTCATCTGTCGGCAATACGTCCTTCCTTGACTCCTCTAAATCAGAACAGTTTCGCAGTAAGTCGGGCGTCATCCCCAGTCGACTCTTAGATTCGTACTTTTAACTGCTTTCTCGAATTGCAAAGGCTTTCGTTTTTTTTCTTTTACCAGCCCCAAACCCTACCCGGCCACGTTGTTCGTAGCCTCGTTGCAGTAAACGCTTTTCGCACAGACTGCTTCGGCAAATATATCCCGTATGACACATCTTCAGATCGATGTGCACCGGTACATAGTCGCCTTAATCGATGCAGCAACACCCAAACAAGCCGCAGCGCTCTAAAGTAAAGGGGGGCTGAAGCATCCAGCCTCGCTCTCTCCTCTTTCGCTGTTGAACTAAGCCCCAGATTTTCCCCGCTCTCCATAAAGGTCGATGTCGTCCTGCGAAGAGGCTGAACTTTCTTTCCGCTTTGTAGCACCCTCACAAACCACTCCGCATCCGATGCCGCTCGATAGCTTGTGTCAAAAAGTAGCCCCTCGTTCATTAGCTTTTCTCGGAAAAAGATTCCCGCCGTCAAAGCTCCAAAATGGCACGTCCATGTATGGGCTAGCCCGGGCTTCACCATCTTTCGGTGACAAATTGCCTCTCCATCCTTTCCTACAATAATTACATCCCCAAGCACCACATCCACATTCAATCGGTTTTTGAAAAAGTCCTGAACCATTTTTAAGGCTCCTGGTAAATACTGCTCATCACAGTTCAAATACGCGCGGACCTTTCCCGTCCCTTTTTTTAATCCCTTGTTGATCGCATCGTACATTCCCTCATCTGGCTCTTTAAAGATTCGCAGGGTGTAGCCGTGGGCTGTGCGAATGTGCAAAAGTTCGAAGGTTTGATGATTTGATGCCCGCTCTCCCCCATATCTCCCCAAAAGCTGTTCTGCCATCTTCTTTGCAAACTCCTCGATCCCAGGACTCCCCGCATCCTGCACGATATGCTCTACGCTTAACCGCTCCCCCAGACTTTCGGGCCCGCGTACATTCCCACTTTCACACATTCCCACATTCTCACTGCCTTTAGCTCCCTGATCGGCAACTGACGCTATACAGCAACCCAAATAGTCGAGTTGGTTGAAGCTGGGAGTGATGATGGTGAAATCCATGCTGTTGTTTGAATGTTTAAAAGTGGGAATGTCAGAATGTTAACGCCGAAGATGTCGACTGAAAGCCGCGATTCTTTGGGAAAGTGCTTCGCTCTGCGCCCGTAGTTGTGATCCCGTTGTTTGCGAAAGAACTCCGATATCCTCACTGGCATAGCTCATTGAGCGAACTTCTCCGCACGAGCCTTTTGCTAGATCCAGAAAATGGGCAAAGTCTTTGGGGGTTCGCCGCTCAAATCCCTCCGCAATATTGTTCATTACCGAAAGAGCCGCCCGCCTGATCTGATCCCGGAATGCAAACTCCCAACACTCTTTGAACTCACCCCAAACAGCTCTGTGCAATGCTCTCGCTTCCTGCCAAATCTCTAACTCCTCAAACCTCCTCGCCAACGCCATTCCTAACCCTACCACCTCCTCCCCAACTCTTCACCTTCATACTTTCCCACCTTCTCACCTTCAAACCTTCGAACTCCCCTTCGCTCTTACTCCTTTATTCATCCCTCAAAGCCCATAAGCTGACGGGATGCGCCGCCTCCGCATTCTCCAAATTTTCAGCCGCTATATTCATTTTGGCGGTGAGGAAAGTTCCGTATTTCGAATTGGCGACGCCCTCCAACAGAATCACGATGTCGAATATTTTATCGGTTCAACCAAAGAATTTCTAGGCACTGACATTGCTTCTAAGATCCGCGCGCCCTTTTATGCCTTCCACAACCTGCCCATCGCCCAACGGCTTCGTAAATATCAAGAAATTGGTAACTTTGATCTTTGGCAGATTCACAACGTCCTGCCCGCTCTTTCCCCCTCCGTTTATCAGACTGCCTTCGATCTCAAGGTGCCCGTCGTTCACTACCTGCACAACTATCGAATGGGTTGCACGAACGGTTTTTTCCTAAACCACGGCCAACCGTGCGAACGTTGTCTGGGTGGCAACTTCTGGCCTGCCTTCCAGACCGCTTGCTGGCGAAATAGCCACTTTATCAGTGGTTTCATGGGGCTTATCCTCCGCCGCATCCGCTCCATCGGTACGCTCCACAAAGTTGCTGCTTGGGTGGCTCTGAGCCAAGCCCAGCGGGCCAAGCATATTGAAATTGGAATACCCAAGAACCATATTCATGTTGTACCCCACTTTTATGAGCCGAAAGGTGATTCGATCCCCCCTTGTCCAAACGGGAACGTGCTGTTCCTCGGACGCCTTTCTCCGGAGAAGGGGGTCGACCACCTTTTGCGCGCCTGGAAGCTAGTCCAATCGAAGGGGAGAAAATTAATCATTGCTGGGGACGGACCTGAAAAGGAGCG
>Ga0187842_1001706_pt1 | contig 10057 bp, 6 predicted proteins | sample SpaLakP09_SKY_41_FD_134514 | JGI IMG/M metagenome (GOLD analysis project Ga0187842, IMG submission 134514) | Oligotrophic lake water microbial communities from Sparkling Lake, Wisconsin, USA - SP09_SKY_41 | ecosystem: Environmental > Aquatic > Freshwater > Lake | place: USA: Sparkling Lake... | reverse complement strand
GTCACTACCAGACCGACGAAGCGCTGTACACCGACTTTACCAAGCAGACCGGAATCAAGATTAATCGCATTGAAGCAGGCGAGAACGAGCTGCTCGAGCGTTTGCGCAATGAAGGCGTACACAGTCCGGCCGACGTCTTTCTGACGGTTGACGCGGCGCGGCTGGGAAAAGCGGAGGAGCTCGGCCTGTTCGCGCCGGTAAGATCCCAGCTCTTAACGCAGCGTATTCCCGCCCCGTTTCGTACCGACACGTGGTTCTCGTTTTCCAAGCGCGCTCGTGTCATCGTGGCCAACAAGGCCAGCGTCAATCCTGCCGACGTGCAGACCTACGAGGATCTGTCGAATCCGAAACTGAAGGGCAAGGTGTGTGTGCGTTCGGGCGCCCATCCGTATAACCTGTCGCTTGGCGCGGCACTGCTGGAGCATCATGGCGAGCAAAAGACCGAAGCGTGGGCCAAGGGACTGGTCGCCAATTTCGCCCGCGCACCGAAGGGCGGCGACACTGATCAGATCAAAGCCGTGGCGGCGGGCGAATGCGGGGTTGCAATTGCCAACTCATACTACGTTGCACGCATGCTGCGCTCGGAAAAACCGGAAGACAAAAAGATCATGGAAGGGGTCATCGTCATCTGGCCGAACCAGAAAACCACCGGCGCCCACATTAATATTTCCGGTGGCGGTATGCTCAAAACGTCACCCAATAAGGAGTCGGCGGTAAAGTTCCTGGAATATCTGGCATCTGACCAGGCGCAAGTGTACTTTGCCGACGGCAACAACGAGTGGCCCGTCGTGGCCGGCGTAAAGACCAGCAATCCGGGCCTGAAGGCGATGGGCGATTTCAAAGCCGATACCGTCAAGGTGGGTGCACTGGCCGCAAAGCAGGCCTCCGTCCAGAAGATCTACGACCGCGCCGGCTGGCGCTGAGCGCACAACGAGGTGGCCCCCGCGGGGTAAAAGGATCTTAGCGCTTGCGGCGACTGCGGGCGATCTCGCGGGTCAGCAGAATCAGCGGCAACACCCCCACAGCGACTATCGCCAGCGCGGCCGTCGAGGCTTCCGCTAGCCGTTCGTCCGACGCCAGTGTATGCGCTTGGGTGGCGAGTGTGTCGAAATTAAATGGGCGCATCACTAGCGTGGCCGGCAACTCCTTCATCACTTCCACAAACACGAGCAGTCCAGCCGTCAGCATACTGCCACGCAGGATAGGCAGGTGGACGTGCCACAGCGTGCTGGCCGCGCCATGCCCAAGCGAACGGGCTGCGTCGTCCATCGACATGGTGATCTTGCCCAGACTCGCTTCCACCGTGTGCAGGGAGACGGCGAGAAAGCGCACCAGATAGGCATACACCAGCGCGGCAATGCCACCGGTGAGCAGCAGTCCGGGGCTGCGGCCCGTCATATCCATGATGGCCGAGGCCAGCCAGGTATCAAGCCGGGTCACCGGGAGCAGGACGCCTACCGCGATCACCGTCCCCGAGAGCGCGTACCCCAGCCCGACCAGACGGTTGACGTGGCGCAGCAAACCGCCGCGCGCGGTGCGCGCCGCGTAGGCCAGCAGCACCGCGATGGCGACGGCCAGGATCGCCGCCAGAGCGGCGAGCACGAAGCTGTTACGGGAAAGCTCGATGAAGCGTTCCCCGAACTGCGCGTCGCCGCTGCTGATCGCCATGTGCAGCAACACGCCGGCTGGCACCAGAAATCCGCCGCTGAGCGGCACGATGCAGACCAGAACGGCGCCGACCGCACGCAGTCCGGTCAGGCGAACGTCGGGATGGCCGGCGTGACGGCTGCCGCCCACCTCAAAACGGGCGCGCCCGCGGCTGACGCGCTCGAGCAGCAGCAGCAGCCCCACAAAACCGAGCAGTGCCGCCGCCAGCTGCGACGCAGCCTCGCGATCACCCAGCGAGAACCAGGCGCGGTAGATGCCAGTGGTGAAAGTCTGAACACCGAAGTACGATACCGCACCGTAGTCTGCCAGCGTTTCCATCAAGGCCAGCGCGGCACCCGTTGCGATAGCAGGACGAGCGAGCGGCAGGGCAATGCTATAAAAGCGCCGCCATGGCCCTAGTCCAAGCGAGCGCCCGACATCGAGCATGCCCGTTGCCCGCTCAAGAAACGCCGAGCGCGCCAGCAGATACACGTACGGGTACAGCACCAGCGTGAAGATCGCTGCAGCGCCGCCCAGCGTGCGGATGTCGGGAAACCAGTAGCTGCCGGGGGACAGTGCGAAGCCAGCGCGCAGCCAAGACTGCACCGGTCCGACGAACTGCAACAGGTCGGTATAGGTGTACGCCATGACATAGGTGGGCACAGCCAGTGGCAGCACCAGCGCCCATTCGAACACACGGCGCCCGGGAAAGTCGTGCATGGTGATCAGCCAAGCCGCCGCCGTACCGATGATGACCGTGCCTGCTCCCACGCCCATACACAGGTAAATGGTGCTGACAATATACGATGGCAGGACGGTGTCGACCAGGTGAGCCCAGGTCAGGCTGGTCCCGCCCGGGAACACGGACCCGGCCACGGTGAGCAGGGGAATGGCGATCAGCCCCGCAGTCAAAAGCGCGGCCGCATGCAGGATACTGAACGTCGATTTCGCCACGATGTGCCAATGAAATAAACAATTATAATTGTTCCTTTGCTCTATCGGAATCAAAATGGCGCTTCTCGAACTGCAGCAACTGTCCCACGCATACGGCGGCCACACCGTAGTGCACGACTTGTCGCTGCATCTGGCGCCCGGAACCATCGGCTGCCTGCTCGGTCCTTCCGGTTGCGGTAAGACGACCGTACTGCGCTGCATTGCCGGGTTCGAGCGGCCCGATGCCGGGTTGATCCGGGTTGGGAGCGCGTTGGTCAGCGGCCCTGGGCAGCATATGCCCACCGAACGGCGTCAGATTGGCATGGTGTTTCAGAACTATGCGCTGTTTCCGCACTTGAAGGTGGGGGCCAATATCGCTTTCGGCCTGCAGGCCATGCCGTCTGCCGCGCGCGACAAGCGCGTGGACGAGTTGCTGGACCTGGTCGGCTTGCCGACGCAATCGAACAAGTATCCGCACGAACTATCGGGTGGCCAGCAGCAGCGCGTTGCGCTGGCGCGCGCCTTGGCGCCTCGGCCGCGCCTGCTGTTGCTCGACGAACCATTTTCCAGCCTCGATGTGGATCTGCGCGAGCGCCTGGCGTCCGAAGTAAGAACCATCCTGCGGGCCGAGGGCACCACCGCGATTTTGGTCACGCACGATCAGCATGAAGCGTTCGCGATGGCGGACGAGGTGGGAGTCATGCAGCACGGCCGAATCGAACAATGGGACACGCCTTACAATCTGTATCACCTCCCAGCAAACCGTTTCGTCGCGGACTTTGTCGGACAGGGCGCGTTTGTTCCCGGCGAAGCGCTGGACGGGGGCGCGATCCGCATCGAACTCGGTATGCTGCGCCACCCTGCCGCGGTCGCCGCCACGCGATGGAAGAGCGGAAACCTGGTCACTGTGCTGCTGCGTCCGGATGACATCGTGCATGACGACGGCAGCCAGGTGACGGCAGAAGTCGTCGGCAAGGCCTTCCGGGGCGCCGAGTTCCTTTACACCTTAAGGCTCGCCAGCGGGCAACTGGTGCTGTCGCTGGTGCCCAGCCACCATGACCACGCACCGGGCGAACGCATCGGGATTCGCCTCGACGTCGACCACGTGATCGCATTTCCCCAATAGAGCGCGGCGTCCAAGGAGCGCCGTGCTCCCGTCGTGGCACGCGTCAGAAACTGGCAAACAGCGACAACTTCACGCTGCGCGGCGCGCCTGGCGTGATGTTGTTGTCATTATGGGCTGATGCCCAGTATTGCTTGTCAAATAGATTTTCCACGTTCAGCTGCAGCCGATACTGCTTGCCGAGCCGGTAATACACGGCGCCATCGACCCGGGTGAACGACGGCAGCATCACCGTGTTCAAGGTGGAGGTGTACAGGCTGTCACGATAGACCAGGCCCAGGCCAGCGCCCAGTTGCTGGCTGAAATTGTAGCGATTCCACAGCGAGACGGTATGCTTCGGCACCATGGCCAGCTTGGCGCCGGACAGTATCGTCCCGGACTGGTTGGCGGTCAACTCGGCGTCCTGATAGGCATACCCGCCCATCACGCTCCAGGCCGAGGTCAACTGGCCAGACAGTTCCAGCTCGACGCCTTTGCTGGTCTGACCGTCGACCAGAATGCTGGAGCCGGCGAGCGCGCCCGGCACGACGACATTGGAACGGTCCAGCTTGTAAATCGCGGCACTGGCCGACAGGTCCGGGGTCACATCCCACTTCATGCCCACTTCGAGGTTGTCGAATTTTTCAGGATCGAAAGCGCGGTTGTTGGCGGTCAGCGAGGTCAACTGCTCACCGGCGCGCGGCACATAAGCGCGGCTGAAGCTGGCGTACAGCGACATGGCGTCGACCGGCTTGTAGATCAGGCCCGCACGTGGCGACACCGGCGTGTCGGTGACGTCGAAGGCTGCGTTGGTGATGGCAAGCCGGTTCTTGAAGTCGATGCTGAAGCGGTCGTAGCGCAAACCGGCGACCGCCTGCCACTGCGGCGAGAACACGAGCTGATCCTGCACGTAGACTGACGCGACATTGGCAATGCTGGTGTTGCTGGTGGTCGGGAGCGGAAAGCCGAGGCCGCCGGTGTACAACGGATTGGTCGCTGGAACGCTGGCCGTGCTCGCGAACTTGCCAAGCCGACGGATGTTGTCGGTTTCCTGGCGGCCAAATTCCACGCCCGTGGCCAACTTGTGCTTGACGCCGCCGGTTGTGATCGACAAGGTCAAGTCGGTTTGATTGAAACGGTTGGTGCGAAGGGTGGCGTCGTGATAGGCGCCGACGACCACCTGCCCGGAGGTCGCGTCGACGGCGCCGTTGGCGTACACGTTCTGGTAAAACTTGTCGTAGTTGGCAATCCGGGTGCGGTTGCGCAGCACGAAGCTATTGCCGAAATCGTGCTCGATGTAGGCCGTCATGGCATTGACGCGCACGCCGGTCGGGCTCAATTGAGCGTTGCCGAAGAAAGTCGACTCATCGGTATTGTACGGACGCCCGTTCAGCGACGGCACGCCGCGATCGGCGATGCGCTCGTCACGGAAGTGCTCGAAACCTAGGCTGACGCTGGTGTTGTTGCCGGCGCGCAGAGTCAGCGTTGGGTTGATACCCTTGCGCTCGAGCGCCACGCCGTCGCGGTAGCTGTCTGACTGCTCGGCCATCGCATTCACGCGCACGGCCACGTCGGTGTTGAGCGCGCCGCCGAGGTCCACCGCGGCGCGCTTGTGGCCGTAGGATCCGACGCTCGCTACTGCTTCGCGTACTGGCTGCCAGCCGGCCTGCTTGCTGACCCGATTGATGACGCCACCCGAACCGCCGCGTCCAAAAATCATGGCGTTGGCGCCCTTGATGGCTTCGACGCTGTCGATGTTGTAGAAGTCGCGGTAGTACTGCACGTCATCGCGGACTCCGTCGACGTAGAAGTCGCTGGTCGAGCTGTTGCCGCGAAAGACGGCAGTATCGCGATTGCCTTCGCCTTGGGCAATAACGACGCCGGGCACATAGCGGATGGCGTCGGCGATGCTTTGCATCGCCTGATCCTGCATCAGGTCCTTGGTAATCACGGTCATCGCCTGCGGGGTATCGCGCAGCAGCGTATCGGTTTTGCTGGCGATCGAGCTGGATTTGACGCCGTAGCCCCGTTCCTGAGTGCCGGTGACCTTGACTTCCGGCAGTGTGACTTCTCTTTGCGCTGCCGGGGTCTGCGCCCATGCGCTGCTGGAAAACGCGGCGAGGAGAGCTAAACGCACAGCGGCGGCGAGAGGTGTAGGACGGATAGTTGCAATCATGTTGGACACTGCGTCTTTCAAATGGGAATGAGAATGACTCGCATTATCATTCATTCCAAGTACTTTTGCAACAACGTCGCTTTCCTGGCGGCTCACCATGCAGCATTAGCACCTGATCCTAGGAGCCAGGGAAAGACATCCCTATTACTACGGCAAGCAACATCTTGTCCGGCAACGATGCAAAACCCATCGGGGAACCCGATGGACACGCCAGAAGCGCCGCGCGAAGCGTATCGCCGCGTGCTTACCGATGCTTACAGATGAAACCGGGACTAAACACCTTGGCAAGATTGCGACATTTATAGTGCATCCAGGCGTCTGAACATTTGTTGCTTGCCAGACGCAGTTGCCCCCCCCCAGATCGTTCCTACTATAAGGAGATTCACATGAAATCAGGCATTTTCTTACTCTCGGCTCTCGCCTTCTCCGCTCCGGCATTCGCTGCGGATGACATCTCTCTCGGGACACCAGGTTACGGCGGCACCGGTTGCCCCGCCGGATCCGTTTCAGCCACCCTTAGTCCGGACGCGAAGTCCTTAAGTTTGCTATTCGACCAATACCAGGTGTCGGTCGGTGGAACCACGGGAAAAAGCTTTGATCGCAAGAGTTGCAACATTGCGATCCCGGTTCATGTGCCCCAGGGGATGAGCGTGGCCGTCATGAAAATCGACTACCGCGGTTTCAACCGTCTGCCCGCCATGGCGTCGTCCCAGTTTAATGTAGAGTACTTTTTTGCGGGAGCGAAGGGGCCAGCATTTCAGCGCAGCTTTCGCGGTGTGATTGATGAAGACTATCTGATCAACAATGAACTTGTTGCCGAGTCGATGGTGTGGTCTGGTTGCGGCGCGGACGTCAACTTGAGGACCAACTCAAGCATGAAAGTGAAAACCGTTGCCAATAAAGAGGCGCTTTCGTCGATCGACTCCCAGGACGTCAATGCCGGCATCATCTATCAACTGCAATGGCGCAAGTGCGGCAGCTAACAAACTGCCCGATCCGGTGGTTCACTGCCGGATCAGTTTCCATAAGGAAGGTCGTGGTCATGAATTTGCACATGAAAGTATTGCTCGCTTTTGGCGCCGCGTTTGCACTGCCGGCTCATGCGGCGCAGGATGGATGTCCGGAAGGGAGCTACACGGTAATTGTCTCGCCCGATCGCACAACGCTCAGCATATTGTTCGACAAATTTCATATCGACAGCAGCACCGTCACCGCATCTGCGCCAGGTGGGACAGCAGGCATGGTGTGCCGTATTTCGTACCCGTTGACACTGCCCGAGAATATGTCACTGGGTACGTACAAGGTCGATTACCGGGGATTCGCCAAACTCGCTCCGGCCCATGACGCTTCGCTTGAGGTCCAATACGCACTGGGGCCGCAAGGCAACGAACATGGCCGCCTATTTCGGCGGAAAGTCAAAGGCCCCCATGAGGGTGACTATTTATTCACCGAACACATCGGCGCAGGGCAAATGAAGCGCGTTGGATGCGGGGCAGACGCCAGACTCAACATCAGGATAGAACTTGCCCTTCGTGGTGGCGCCGTCGATATGATATCGCTCGATTCCAGTGACGGTAAAAGTCCCGCATTGGTCTATTATCTCAATTTGAAGAAATGTAATTAATATCGATGGCGATGCTTGGTTTGGCACTGACCAAGGACACTGCCGTCGAGTGCGCGGCATCGGCCGGCGTTTGCCGGGTTGTCGTTTTTACGATCGCCTTGACCTTGCGTTCGGAAATCCGCGGCGCGCGTTCTGGCCGCGTTCCATCCTGCTCAATTCCCGCAAGGCCATCGTCGATGTAGCGACCACGCCAACGCGCCACCGTGACGCGCACGACAGCCAAACGGCGCCAATCTCTTTAGACAAGGATGCGGGCGACCATATTGTGAGTCTCATTATTTGTGACGCACCGCATTGGCGCCACGGCCGCCGCCGGCGGGGTGTCTCCCCCTGAGCCCCTCAGGCGTTCTGTCTCGTATCTATCTCGTATCTATCTCGTCCTGTCTCGTTTTGAACTTCGGTTCAATATCATCGTCCAATTGGTATCGAAATAAAACAGGACGAGATAGATATGAGACAGAACGCCAGAGGGAGCCTGCAGTCCCTCTGGCTGCTAGCCTTGCCGAGCAGCTACGTCGCTCGGGAAAGAAGATGTCTCCAACGAAAGCACTCCCCGCCGCCACCGATACCTGGATCGCGCTGGAGCAGCAAGCGAAGCAAGCGGCGGGGCCAGCGCGCGCTATCAATGGGAGACGCTCTTTCTGCCGGAAGGTATGCAGGTGCGCATGCCGTGTGGCGACACCGCCCGCTAGTTCCTGGTGAACGCTTTTGGAAACAGGCACAGACCTGCCGCCGGCAAAGCGGGCGCATTCGGAACAAGCCGGATCCCACCGTCAGTGAGGCGATGGCGGAAACCGCCTCCGCAATGTCGAACGCCCTGCGCTCAGCCCTGTCGCTGGCGGACCGCGCGACAGAACAATCCGCGCTGACGTCCGAACGCCGTGTTCAAGGACCTGCCTGTCCTGACGGCCAAGAAAGTGCGTGCCCGCCTGCATTGCCGTCAGCGGGCGAATAATGCTCGCTGCTGCTTTGGACTGCCGGAAAAAGAAAACGCCGCCGCATGGCCAACTGCATGTCGGCGGCGGGCATGGGGCGCGCGATGTGGTAACCCTGGACTTCGTTGCAGGCGAGCTGCTGCAGGATGGCGAGCTGGCTGGCCGTTTCCACGCCCTCGGCCACGACGTCCATGCCGAGCGCATGCGCCATCGACACGATGGCCTGGAAAAACACCTTGCCTTCGCGCGAATTATCCAGCTCGCTCGTGAAGGCCCGGTCCACTTTCAGCACGTCCATCCGCAGTTTCTGCAACTGCGACAGCGACGAATAGCCGGTGCCGAAGTCGTCCACATGCAGCTTCACGCCCAGCGCCCTGATTGCGTCGAGCTGGGCAATGATGTGGTCCTGGTCGCCCATCATGGCCGATTCCGTGATCTCCACTTCCAGCAGCGCCGGCGCAATATTGTGGCGCGCCAGGCAAGCGGCAAGTTCGAGATGGACTTCACCGAGCGCGAACTGCTTGGGCGAGACATTGATCGACACCGGCACCAGGGGCAGGCCGGCGCCGCGCCAGGCACTGAGCTGGGCGCAGGCCTGGTCCATGACCAGGGCGCCGATTCGCAATATCAGGCCGCTCGACTCGGCCAGCGGTATGAAGTCGAGCGGGGAGATGAGCCCTTGTACCGGATGCAGCCAGCGCAGCAAGGCTTCCATGCTGGCCAGTTCGCCCGTTTGCGCATTCACGCGGGGCTGGTAGTACAGCACAAACTGCTCCTGTTCGATGGCGTCGAGCAAGCCCTGCTTGAGCTGCAAACGGCTTTGCACCGAGCGCGCCAGCGACGCCGTGTACGCCCGGTATTGCCCCTTGCCTTCGGTCTTGGCCGATTCCATCGCGATGTCGGCATTCCTGATCAGTTCGTCCGGTTCGCGTGCATCGCGCGGGTAGCTGCTGATGCCGACCGATGCGCCAACCTGCGCCACGCTGCCGCCGACCGCGAACGAGGCGGCAAAGGCGCTCACGATGCGCGCGGCCACGCGCTCGCTGTGGATGCCGGTTTCCGACGGCATCAGCAAGGCCACGAATTCGTCGCTGCCGAAGCGCACCAGCACGTCGTCGGGCCGCAGCAGCGAGCGCAGGCGCTGGGCCGCCGCCCGCAGCAATTCGTCGCCCGCCGGATGGCCGTGGGCATCGTTGAACAGCTTGAAATCGTCCAGGTCGATGAACAAGAGCGCCGCCTCGGTGCGCGCCTGCGCCAGCGCCGACGGCAGGTAGTCGATCAGCCACTGGCGGTTGGGCAAGCCGGTGAGCACATCCTCGTTCGACAGCCGTTTCAGTTCGGCGGCATGGGCCTTGCGCTCGCTGATGTCCTGCAAGGTGATCGCCAGGCTGTTGCCGACCCGGACGATGCGCCGGTGGCCCCAGACGATGTTGCGCCGGTTTTGCTCCGGCATCTGGCGTTCGTCTTCGTACAGGCCATGCTCCATGGCCGCCAGGTAGGCATCGAACAGCTTGTCGCCGAAAATCTTGCCGTCGATGCCGGAGATGCGCTTGCCGATCATGGCGGCGCGGCCGATGCCGTAAAAGCGCGCGCCCCGTTCATTGCAATCGACGATCTCGAAGTCGACGATGGCGCCATCG
>Ga0187842_1001703_pt1 | contig 10063 bp, 10 predicted proteins | sample SpaLakP09_SKY_41_FD_134514 | JGI IMG/M metagenome (GOLD analysis project Ga0187842, IMG submission 134514) | Oligotrophic lake water microbial communities from Sparkling Lake, Wisconsin, USA - SP09_SKY_41 | ecosystem: Environmental > Aquatic > Freshwater > Lake | place: USA: Sparkling Lake... | reverse complement strand
GCCGCGGTAGCCGGGCTCTTCCATCCAGACGCTGTCGCCTTCATCCAGCAGCATGCTGGCCAGCAGCTGCAAAGCCTGCTGCGAGCTGGTCAGCACCAGCACTTGCTCTGCGCTGCAGCGCAGGCCGCGCGCCTGGCGCAGATAGCCGGCAATCGCTTCGCGCAGGCAGGCCAGGCCTTGGGGGTCGCCATAGCCCAGCAGCTCGCGCCCGCTCGCATCGCTGAGCCGGCGCTTGATCAGCTGGCGCCAGAGCGGCAGGGGAAAGGCGCGCAGATCGGGGCTGCCGGCGGCAAAAGGCAGGGGGCGACGCGGGTCTTCGCAGGCGCCGCCGCTGGCGATGCGTTGGCCGCGCTGAGAGAGCGGGGGCGGGCGGCTGAGCAGGGGCTGCGGCCGGGCCCCTGCGTGGGGGCTGTGAGCCGTAGCCTGAGTCATGGCGAAGGCCACAAAGCTGCCCTGGCCGATGTGGCGGCTCAGATAGCCCTCGGCCTCCAGCTGGCCGTAGGCCGCCTCCACTGTCACGCGAGCCAAGCCCAGATCGGCCGCCAGCATTCGGCTCGAAGGCAGGCGCTCGCCCTGCTGCAGATCGCCTTCGCGCATGGCTTGACGCAGGCTGGCGCAGAGCTGCTCGCGCCGGCCAAGGCCATCGGCTGCGCCGCGCTCGAACCACTGCAGCCAGAGGCGGGATGGAGGCATGGGTCTTATGGTCTTGAGGAAATTGGCCTAAATGCTAAGGCCAATGCGGCGCACAGTGACCCTGCCGTGTGGCTCAGCGCCGGCTTGCCACCTTGTTGTTCACTTCGCAAAGGAAGTTTCCTGTGATTGCTGTACCTGATGAATCGAATTTGTCCCTGGTTCTGACCCACCCCGCCCCCAGCCCCGCCGAGGGCGCTGCCTTCATGGCCGCCAAGCTGCGCTTCCATGCCGATGCCTGGGATGTGGCCGAGGACTTGAGCGCCGGTATCGACGCCCTGGTCGTTATTGACACCCGCTCTGAGGCGCTTTACGCCGCCGGCCATGTGCCAGGCGCGCTGAGCCTGCCGCACCGGTTGATGGACGCTGCCGGCACCGCCGGCCTGGACCGCAGCAAGACCTATGTGACCTACTGCGATGGCATCGGCTGCAATGGCTCCACCAAGGGCGCGCTCAAGCTGGCCTTGCTGGGCTTCCAGGTCAAGGAGATGTTGGGTGGGCTGGACTTCTGGAAGCGCGACGGCCACCCCGTGGCCCAGGGCAGCGAGCCCGGCAGCATGCGCGGCCATGCCTTGATCGCTTGTGCGTGCTGAGGCCGCGCTGGACCCTGCGTCGCTGACTGTGCGCCGGGCCGCGCCAGGCGATGCCGAGGCTCTGGTCCGCCTGGGCGAGGCGCACGCCGCCTTTGAAGGCCTGGCCCTGCCGGATGGCCGTGAAGCACGGCGACGCCGTCTGGAGCTTGCCTTGTTGCAGCAGCGCGTGCAGGCTTGGCTGGTGTGCGGCCCGCAGGCCCTGTCCCTGTCCCGGGCCCATGGCTATGCCAGCCTGACGGTGGACTTTTCCACCTTGGCCGCCGAGCCCTATGCCCATTTCGACTGCCTCTACTTGCAGCCGGCGCTGCGCGGTCAGGGCTGGGGTCAGGTCTTGCTGGAGCTCGCCAGCGGCCATGCCCGCGCCCAGGGCTGCCGTGAGCTGCAGTGGCAAACGCCGGAGTGGAACGAGGCTGCGGCGCGCTTCTACCGCCGACAGGGCGCGCAGGAGCGGATCAAGCGCCGCTTCATCCTGGCGCTGCCGGATTGAATCCGCCGGCGTCTGGCTTCAGGGCGTGGTGGCGCCGAGCTGCAGGCCTTGCGCGTCGATGCGGATCTGCTCGGCCGGCAGCTTCAAGGCTACCTCCAGGCTGGCGCGTGCAGCGGCGCGGTAGTTCTGCTCGGCCGCCGGCTGGGGCTGTTTGAGAAAAGCCAGCCGTGCCACGGCCATGAACATGCCTTGCATGGCGCTTTGCTCATAGAGCTTGCGCTTGGCGGCGCTGCTCATGGCGCTGAAGCCGGGGTTGCGGGCCAGGGTCTCGCGCAGCTGAGCGGCCAGGCGGACAAAGCTGGCGTCGGGCACCTCGACCTGGTGCAAGGCCATGTAGTTGCCGGCGATGAAGGCGGCCAAGGCATTGGCCACATCGTTCTCCGGCAGGCCCAGCTTTCGCTCGAGCTGGCGGTAGCCTTCGAAGGCCTGGCTGTAGGCCTGAGCCAGGGCTTCGCGCTGCGCCGGCGGCACCTGGGCGGCCAGCTCTCGCGCATGGGCTTGCACCTGGGGCGGCTCGGTCGCCAGCGTGATGCTGGACGTGTTGTTGCTATTGCTGCGTGGAGTCGGTTTGTTGCTGCTGCCTGAGCTACCTGAAAAGGGAATGGCCGAAGAGCCAGGGAACAAGGGGAAGATCAGCCCTTGGTAGAGGGGAGGCGGTGGCGGCGGAATGTCGAAGGCCCAGGCCGGCTGCAGCAGGCTGCACAGCAGCCAGCCGCCCAGCGTGCGCCGGCCGAAACGCAGTGCCCGGGATGTGGAGTTCAGCTTCATCGGATCCGCTCCTTGGCGGCCGCTGGCCGCCGTTTCAAACATGGGCCGCAGTCTAGAGGCCGGCGCAGCGCGGCGATGCGGTCGGCCTAACGACTTTGTTACCGGACATCTCCAGCCTTGAGGAGGGCAAGGCGCACCTTCTGTGCAGCTCACGCGCTCTGTTGGTTCTGGTGCACAGGCCTGGAGTTCGGATGACAGTCGCGCAGCGCCACCGCACAATGGTCGAAACGCTTGACCTTGTTGCCCCGCCCCGATGGATCGACGTGCTCTCTTGCTCAGTCTGGCCCTGCCGGCCGTCGCGCCGCGGCGTGTGGCAGCCGCGCCGCGGACGATCAGCTACCCGGTGTTCGGAGGGCTGGAGGATCCGTTCCGCGTCTACTGCATCGAGGTCCTGAAGCTCGCGATCGAGCAGTGCGGGGTCCCCTACGCCTTGCAGGCGGTGCCGCAGCCGGTCGGCCAGGGCCGGGCGATCCGGCAGCTCAGCGCCGGCGAGGGGCCGCTGCAGCTGATTTGGAGCATGACCAGCAAATCCCGGGAGCGCGCGCTTCTGCCGCTGCGCATCCCGCTCGACCGCGGTTTGATGGGCTGGCGCCTGCTGCGGGTTCGAAAGAGTGATCAGCAGCGTTTCGCGCGCATCCACAGCCTGGCCGAGCTGGCCCCGTTGACCGCGGGCCAGATGTACGACTGGCCGGACACCGAGATCCTGCGTGCCAACGGCCTCCAGGTCGGCACGGCCAGCGCTTACGAGAGCTTGTTCGCGATGCTGCAGCGTGGCCGCACCGACTATTTCCCACGTTCGGCTCTGGAGATTGAAGACGATCTGGTTCGCTATGGCGCCAAGCACGAGTTGGCCATTGCGCCGGGCCTGCTGCTGCGCTACCCGACGGCCTTCTATTTCTTTGTCAGCCCAAGGGAGCCGCGCCTGGCCGAGGACCTGGGTCGCGGGCTCGAGCGCCTGGTCAACGACGGCGGCATGCGGGCGCTGTTCTTGCAGCATATGCAGCCACTACTCAAGCAGCTGGGTCTGAACCGGCGCCAGGTGCTGGCCCTGCGCAACCCCTTGCTGCCGGAGGCCACCCCGCTGCGGCGCAGCGAACTCTGGGAAGAGCCAGGGCGCTGGGGCAGCTGAGCCTTGGCGCTCGGCGCCTACACTGCCGGCCGTGAAGCCTGCTCTGTTCCCTGCTCTTGTCCTGCTGCTGTTGGTCTTGCCCGCCGCGGCGCCGCTGTGGGCGCAGCCCCTTGTCACCGCGCCCCCCTTGCTGACTCTGGAACAGCTGCCGCGCCCCAGCGGCCCGCCGCCGGACCGGGCCCTGGTGGTGCCGTCCCAGGTCTTGCGCTGGCGTGATGAGGCCAAGGCGCTCGAGCATGGGTCCAACGGCATGCCGCGTGACCCGGTGGCCGCCGCCGCGCTCTACTGCCGTGCTTCTCGCTACGGCGACGCCGAGTCTCAGTACAGTCTGGCCTGGATGCTCAGCCATGACCGCGGCATCGCCCGCAACGACGCCGAAGCAGCCCATTTGTTTGCCGCTGCTGCCGAACAAGGCATCGCCCAGGCCGAGCGCATGCTGGCCGCCATGGGCGGCACGCCCATGGGCGAACCGCCGCCTTGCCTGCGCCCGCCTGAGGCCGATGTGCTCCCGCCCAAGCCCGTGATGGCGGCTCAGAAACCTGGGGCAAAAACGCAAGGATTGGCCCGCTCGCAAGACTGGCCCGCGATGCCGCCGCCGGCGCAGGCACCGGCGGCCATCGTCGACTTCGTCCAGCAAGTGGCGCCCGAGTACCGCCTGGCACCGGCCTTGGTGCTGGCCGTGATGGCCACCGAGTCGAATTTCGATCCTGCTGCTTTGTCGCCCAAGAACGCTCAAGGGCTGATGCAGCTGATGCCCGACACCGCCCGCCGCTTCAAGGTCAGCCGCCTGACCGACCCGACGCAGAACATCCGTGGCGGCATGGCCTATCTGCGTTGGCTGCTGGCCTACTTTGAGGGCGATGTCGCCCTGGCCTTGGCCGGCTACAACGCGGGTGAGCGGGCGGTGGAGAGTTATCGCGGCGTGCCGCCGTACGCGGAGACTCGGGCTTATGTGCGCCGGATTTTGACCGCCGTGCATGGGCAGCGAAACCACCCTTTCGATGCAGCGGTGACGCCACCCTCGCCGGTGCTGGATTTCTGGCGTCCTGTGGCGCCACGAAGGCCCTGAAACGATGGCGACTCTTGATAAATTTGATCGGCAGATTCTGGGCCTGATGCAGCAGGACTGCAGGCAGAGCGCGGAGCAGATCGCCCACAGCGTCGGTCTGTCGGCGACGGCGGTGCAGCGCCGCATCAAGCGCCTGCGCGAGACCGGTTTGATCCGGGCGGAGGTGGCGCTGGTCGACGCGCAGGCGGTGGGCCTTGGGGTCAGCGTGCTGGTCGAGGTGGAACTGGCAGAAGCCAGCCGAGAGGCGGTGATCGATGGCTTCAAGCGCCGCATGGTTGCGCGGCCGGAGGTGCAACAGTGCTTGTATGTGGCCGGCGCCAGCGACTTCGTGCTCTTGATCGCCGCGGCCGACCTGGCGTCCTTCGAACGCTTGACCCGTGAGCTGTTCTTTGACGACCCCAACATCAAGAAATTCCGCAGCACCTTTGTGCTTGAAAGTGCCAAGCTGGGCCTGGCTTTGCCCCTGGCCGATTAAGTTTGCGGTTTGGCGGCGCCAGGGCCGTCGAAAACGCCGCCGGGCGACGCCGGTGCCTGCCGACACTGAGGGCTTTGGCAGATCGAGCCCCCCATGAACAGCCCCGCCCGCTACGAAATCCTGGATCCCCGTTTTGAAGACTGCATTCGCCTGAGTGCGCAGCTGGAGCAACTCCACACGGGCAACCGTTGGTGCGAAGGCCCGGCCTGGTTTCCCGCTCACCGCTCGCTGGTCTGGAGCGATATTCCCAACGAACGCATGCTGCGCCTGGATGAGGCCTCGAACGCGGTCAGCGTGTTTCGCCAGCCCTCGGGCTACAGCAATGGCAATACGGTGGACCGGGAAGGGCGGCTCATCAGCTGCGAGCATGGTGGGCGCCGTGTGCTGCGCACCGAGCATGACGGCAGCTTGACCGTGCTGGCCGAGCGTTACCAGGGTCGCCGGCTCAACAGCCCCAACGATGTGGTGGTCAAGTCCGACGGCACGGTCTGGTTCACCGACCCCAACTACGGCATCACCTCGAACTATGAGGGGGTCAGGGCCGAGCAGGAATTGCCGGGCTGCTATGTCTACCGGCTGGACCCCCGCAGCGGCGAGCTCACAGTGGTGGCCGATGATTTCGTCAGCCCCAACGGCCTGGCGTTCTCGCCCGATGAGCGCCATCTCTACATCGCCGACACCGGGCTCGACTGCGGCACCATGCGGCGTTTTTCCGTGGGGGAGGGCGGGCTGCTGTCCGGCGGCGAGGTGTTCATCCGCTGCCAAACCGGCTTTTATGACGGTTTTCGTTTTGACGAGGAGGGCCGGCTCTGGACCAGTGCCGGCAGCGCCATTCATTGCCACCTGCCTGACGGAACGCTGATCGGGCGCATCCTCATGCCCGAGCGTGTGGCCAATCTGGTGTTCGGGGGCCCCAAGCGCAATCGACTCTTCATCTGCGCCAGCAGCTCGCTCTATGCGCTCTTGCTCGCGGTCAGTGGCGCCAAAACCTTTTGAGGGCGCGGCCCGTCGGGAACTCGCTTGCAATTCCGGCCCGAGCGTTGCCGCGCGCGGATTTCAGGCCTTCAGGGCTTCAGTTTCGCCTTGAGGCGGGCCAGGCCGAGCTTCAGCTGGTCGCCGGTCTGTTGGGCTTGGCTCAACAGTTGCTCCTGGCTGGGCAGGCGCTCGCTGGCCCAGGCCGTGGCTTGAGCTGCGGCCTCGGCGGCCGCCAGGCCCAGCTGCTCGGCCGTCTGGCCAGCTTTGTTGGCGCCCACTTTCAAACGTTGGGTGGACTACTCCGCCGCCTCGCGCAATTGCTCGGCCGTGGGCAGGCGCTCGGCGGTCCAGTCGGCCGCCTCCAGGGTGGCGCGTTTGACCTGCTCGGCCGCTTCGCCGGCCTTGGTCTTGGCCGTGGCCCAGGACGCGGCCAGTTCGCTAGCAGGCGCCGCCCGCAAGGTCTGTGACACCCGTGCCAGGGCCAGGGCTTCTTCGTTCGAGAGCGGACCGGCGGCTTCCAGCATCTGGGCCAGAAAGGCAATCAGCTCTTCCACCATGACTTTTTGATTGCAGTCGGGGTTGGCGTGCAGCAGGTCGGACAGGTCTTTTGCCAAAACCTCCAACGGCGCCTCGGCCAGCTCGGACTCGACGGCGCCGATGGCGGCGTCGACGAAACTTGGATCCAGGCCCCAGTCCTCGATCAGATGCCGGCGCAGGAAGTCCCGCTCGGCGGTCTCGACCTCGCCGTCCACCATGGCCAGCCTCAAGCTCAGCGGCGCGATCAGATCGAACAGGGCCAAGCCCAGGGTGTCCATCGGCGTGTTGAGAAACTTCGGAATCTCGATCACGCGGCTACCCTTGCTGTGGCCCAGCCAGCGATAGATGCCGTAGCAGGCGCCGCCCGAGGCCAGGGCCGCGAAGGCCACCCAGCCGACCGGCGTGGCAGCAGCGCCAATGCCCATGGCGCCCATCAGCCCGCTGGGCGCAAAAAAGGTCGAGGCCACCAGGCTGGACTTGGCAATCGCTGCACCCGCGCCCGCAGCGCCCAGCACATCCCAGACCTCGCGCGCACGGCTGACCATGCGCAGCGAGGTGTAGGCGTCTTCGCCAATGGCCAGCTTGGCCTTGAAGCGCAGCGGCTCGGCCACCACCCGCGTCACGCCGGTGAAACGCGTCAGATCATGGGCGGCTGGATCGGTCGGATCGGCGGTCACGGTGCGGCGCTCTCTTCAAACAGTGGATGCGCCAGCGTAACCGAGCCGTATGTCACCTGGCGAGTGCAGGGACAAGGCGTTCAGCTGGCGCCTTGGGGTCACCGCCCGCTGGTCTGGCTCGCATGCGGCGCCGGTACTGCCCGCCCGCGCTGGCCACGCAGGTGAATCCGGGCGGCCCAGGCCACATCCATCGGACTGCCGGACTGGCAGGCGCAGGCCGACTGCCGCTGATCTCAGCGCACCGTGTAGCTGAGGCGCTGGCCAGGTAGGCCGGAGGCCGTGCCCAGAGTGGCCTCGTAGCGGCCGGCGGCTTGGGCGGGCAGGTCGACCTGGATGCGGCCGTTGTCCAGCAGTTTGATCGCCGTCGGTGTCAGCGTGCCGAAGCGCAGCAGCTGGGGCAGGGCCCTGCCGATCTCGCCGAAGCCGGTACCCAGCAGGATCAGGCTGCCGGCACGGCCGGCCTGCAGCGCGCTGTCGTCCACCGTGTCGATCTGCGTCAGGCGCTTGATCATGCGGAAGCTGACCGTGCGGGCCGGAACGCCATGGCTGAACTCGAAGTTCACCGCCGCCGTATGGCTCTCCTGGTTGGCCAGCTTCTCGAAAGCCTCGGGCACCAGGCGCCAGATCAGGGCGGTCTGGGAGGCCTGCTCCAAGCGCAGCCAGGGGGTGCTGGTGCTGGCCATCCAGGTCAGGCCCTCGGGCGTCTTGGCGGTTGGCATGATGCGCATGCTGGCGCCGGGCGTCTCCGACAGGGTGCGCAGCGCGAAGCTGGGCGTGTACAGCACGACGACCTGGGATTCGACCGTGGCCTTGACGCGCAGGAAGTGGGCGGGGCTCTCGACCCCGACGGGGCTGATCTTGAGCTCAGCCCGGTACTCGCCGCGCGTCAGCCCGGCAGCCGGCTGCAGCAGCAGCGCGTCGCCCTGGGCGCGGTGCTGTAGCCAGTCAGTCCCGCCGGGCTGCTCAAGGAGCTGGTAAATCCAGCCGGTGGCCCCGGCGGGCAGACCGATCTTCACGCGGGTGGCGGCCGCCTGCTCCTCGGTGCTGCTGCTGAATTCGACCCGATCCTCGCTCACCTCGAAGCCCGGCGTGACGCGGTGCTGGTAGCGCAGGGTTTGCGGCGAGCCGGCCAGGTGGCGCTGGCACTGTGGATCGTGGCAGGCGCTGAGCGTCCAACTGCCGCTGTACTGGCCGGGCGCGAGGTCGCTGCGCAGTCGCAGCCTTGCCCGGGCCTGGGTGCTGCCGCTTTGCCAGCTCACCGGCGAGGCGGTCTCGACCGCGTCGCCATCGGCGACTGCCGTGAAATGGACGCTGGCATTGCCGGCCAGGCCGCTGAGGCCCAGGCTCAGTTCATGATCCACCGGCGCTGCCTGTGGGCTGCGCTCGGTCTCGCTGGTGATGGTGCTGGCCGCGATGCTCAGCCGGGCTTCGGCCGGCGGCGTGACCGGTGTGGGCGGTGTGGTGGCGGGGTCGCTCCCGCCACCGCCGCCGCAGGCCTGCAATAGGCCTGCCAGCAGCAGGCCCAGGGCCGTGCCCATCCAGTTGCGATCGGTCGTTGATTTCATGCTCCCCCTCTGTCATTGAATCTCGCGCAAGGCCTCGTAGCCTCGATTGGACGCCGATCCTATGCGGGCCCCGCAGTGCGAACATGAAGAGGTCATTAAAGCTGGGCGGGCCGTGCGAGGTGTGAACGGGCCGCCCCCCAACAGTGGCTTTGCAGAAGGCCGTAGAGGCGGCGATATGCGACGTCGGCGCTGGCCGTTCCCCACCGTGCCGATCGGCGGAGCGCGGGTTTCGGCTTGTTGCTGAAATTCAAATGCGAGCAAAGAGACATGGAGGCGCAGAGCCAAAACCATGTCAGCTTTGCTTTGCTCTGCGCCTCTGTGCTTGCCCTTTGTATTCGGCTGCCTCGTGCCGATTTCCGCCCGGCACCTGGGCGAGGCGCCATGAAAAAGGCCCCCGCAGGGGCCTGGCAGTGAGCGCAACGAGGTTTACATACTCCGCCGGTACTGCCCGCCCACCTCGAACAGCGCCGAGGTGATCTGGCCCAAGGAGCAGACGCGCACGGCGTCCATCAGCACTTCGAAGACGTTCTTGTTGTCGATCACGGCCTGCTGCAGGCGCTGCAGCTGAGTCGCGCTGTCGCCGGCATGGCTGTGCTGGAAATCGCGCAGGCGGTGCAGCTGGCTTTGCTTTTCTTCTTCGGTCGAGCGGGCCAGTTCGATGCTTTCCGGCGCGTGGTCGCCATGCGGGTTGCGGAAGGTGTTGACGCCGATGATGGGGTACTCGCCGGTGTGCTTGAGCATCTCGTAGTGCATGCTCTCTTCCTGGATCTTGCTGCGCTGGTAGCCGGTCTCCATGGCGCCCAGCACGCCGCCGCGTTCGGCGATTTTTTCGAACTCGCTCAGCACCGCTTCTTCCAGCAGCTCGGTCAGCTCTTCGATGATGAAGGCGCCTTGCGACGGGTTCTCGTTCTTGGCCAGGCCCCACTCGCGGTTGATGATCAGCTGAATGGCCATGGCGCGGCGCACCGACTCTTCGGTCGGCGTGGTGATGGCCTCGTCAAACGCATTGGTGTGCAGGCTGTTGCAGTTGTCGTAGATGGCGATCAGGGCCTGCAGCGTGGTGCGGATGTCGTTGAACTGGATCTCCTGCGCGTGCAG
>Ga0187842_1001699_pt1 | contig 10085 bp, 12 predicted proteins | sample SpaLakP09_SKY_41_FD_134514 | JGI IMG/M metagenome (GOLD analysis project Ga0187842, IMG submission 134514) | Oligotrophic lake water microbial communities from Sparkling Lake, Wisconsin, USA - SP09_SKY_41 | ecosystem: Environmental > Aquatic > Freshwater > Lake | place: USA: Sparkling Lake... | reverse complement strand
CTTCCGTCGCGCTGCTCGCCGCCTGCTCCAAGGCCCCGCCGCCGGCGCCCGCCGGTGCGGAAGGCCAGCTCGCTCTCGACACGCGGGCGCAGGCTGCCGAACAACACGCGCTCGTTGGCGGCGCTGTCGAGCTTGACGGGGGTGACGAAGACGCGCAGCGGCGCGGGCGCCGGCGGCGGGGCCTTGGAGCAGGCGGCGAGCAGCGCGACGGAAGCGATGAGGAGTAGGCGTTGCATGGTCAGGCTTTCGAAGTGATCCAGCCGCCACCCAAAGCGCGCACGAGTTGCACGGTGTTCAGGGCGAGTTGGGTCTGGTGATCAGTCAGGGCGAGTTCGGCGGCGATCAAGCCGCGCTGGGCGTCGAGCAGGGTCAGCAGGTCGATCTGGCCTTCGCGGTGCAGCGACTGCGCGTGCCGCAGCCCATCGCGGCGGGACTGCAGGGCAGCGGTCAAGGCTGCGCCGCGCTCGCGCTCGTCGCGCAACTGCGCCAGGCTGTTCTCCACGTCCTGCAACGCGCCGAGCACGGCGCGCTCGTACTGCAGCGTGGCGGTGCGCTCGCGGCCCGACTGGCGGTCGACCGCAGCGCGCAACCGGCCGCCGTTGAACAGCGGCGCGCTGAAGGCCAGGGCCAGGTTGCTGAATCGCACCGGGGCGAGGTCCAGGCCGTTGAGGCGCAGGTCCTGACGGTCCAACACGGCGGAGAGGAAGAACTTGGGCCAGAGGTCAGCCTCGCTCTCGCGCAACCGGGCGGCTTCGGCCCGGAGCGTGGCTTCAGCAGCCCGCAGGTCGGGGCGGCGCTGCAGCAGCTCGGCGGGCTGGCCGGGAGCGAGCGCGGGCACGCTGGGCAGGCGCGCGGCCGCGTCGAGCCGCAGCGCGGCGGGCGCCTCGCCAAGCAGCACGGCGATCTGGTGAGCGCTGACCTCGACCAGCGTGCGCAGCGGCGGCAGCTGTGCCGCGAGCTGGGCCACCTCGCCCTCGGCCCGCGCCAGGTCGAAGCGGCTGGCCTGGCCGGCGTCCAGCCGGCTGCGGGTCAGGCGGGCGGTGTCTTGTTGGGCCTTGAGCAAGGCCTCCAGTTGCGCCAGGCGCAGCCGCGCGCCTTGCCAGGTCAGGTACTGCCGGGCGACCTCGGTGGTGGCGAGCAGTTGCGCGCCCTCCACGCCGGCGCCTGCGGCCAGGGCATCCAGCGCCGCAGCATCGGCCGCCGCGCGGGCCGCGCCCGAGAAGTCCAGCTCCCAGCCCAGATCGAGCGCGCCGCGCAGCGCCCGGGTGTCGGGCGAGCCGCGCTTGACCTCGGTGGGCAGTCCGGTGCGCTGGTCCGACGCCGACCCGGTGAGCGCCACCGTGGGCAGCAGGCGCGAGGCCTGGGCCGTGGCCCCGGCGCGCGCCTGGCGCAGGCGCTCGGCAGCGATGCGCACATCGTGGTTGGCCGAGCGGGCGCGCTCCACAAGCGCGACCAGGGCCGGGTCATCGAACCCGCGCCATGTCGCCGCATCGAGCGCGGCGGGCTCGCGATCCGGGGCCAGGCGGAAAGCCGGCGCCAGAGCAGGCAACGCTGGCGGTTCGGGCGGCACCGGGGCCGCACAGCCGGCCAGCACCAGGGCGGTGCCGGCCAGCAGGCTGTGTTGAAGCTTCATGCGGGAATCTCTCGATGACTGCGGCGATGGGGCGGCGCTTGTTGACAGTGTCTACCATTGTTCCTACAGTTGTTGACACTGTCAACCACGGTTCATCGTCTCGGGGTTCCGGGCGCCGGGTTGGCCAGGAGTTCCCCCATGCTTGAGCCTTCTTTCCTGTCCCGGTCGGCCCGCTCGGCCGCCCTTGTGTTGGCCGCCGCTGCGGCGATGCCCGGTCATGCCGCCGACCTGCTGGTACGTGTCAGCGGCCTGGCCGAGCCCCTTGGTCAAGTCGGCTGCACCCTGTTCGCGGGGCCAGCCGGCTTCCCGATGGACAGCAGCAATGCCCGCACGGTCTGGCAGGCTGCCGATGCCAAGGGCGTGAGCTGCAGGTTCAGCGATCTGCCCGAGGGCCGCTATGCCGTGTCGATTGGCCACGACCTCAACGGCAACAGACGGGTCGACACCAACTTTGTCGGCATCCCGACCGAGCAATGGGGCGTCTCCAACAACGTGCGGCCCAGCCTGCGGGCGCCGCGCTTCGAGGAAGCCGAGCTCAAGATCGCGGCGGATGCCAAGGAGCTCAGCATCGACATCAAGGTGGGCAAGTGAGCAGCCCGGGCGACAACAGCGACGCGTTCAAGCACCGCTATGGCCCCTGGGCGGTGGTGACCGGTGCCAGCGAGGGCATAGGCCGTGCGTTCGCTCAGGATCTGGCGGCGCGCGGGCTGCACCTGGTGCTGGTGGCCCGGCGCGAGCCGCTGCTGGCGCAACTCGCGGACGAGCTGCAGCGCACCCATGGCGTGCAGTGCCGTGTGCTGGCCCTGGACCTGGCCGAACTGTCTGCGGCGCAGCGGCTGGCAGACCAGACTGCCGAGCTGGACGTGGGCCTGCTCGTGGCGGCCGCTGGCTTCGGCACCTCGGGACCTCTGCTGGCCAACCCGCTGGCCGACGAGGCGAGCATGGTGGCGCTCAACTGCAGCTCGGTGCTGGCGCAGGCTTGGCACTTCGGGCCCCGCCTGGCCAGGCGCGGGCGCGGCGGGGTGGTGTTCATGAGCTCGCTGCTGGCCTTCTTCGGCACGCCGCGTGCGGCCAACTACGCGGCCACCAAAGCCTATGTGCAGTCGCTGGCCGAAGGCCTGCGGGTCGAGTGGGCCCCGGCCGGCGTGGACGTGATCGCCTCGGCGCCTGGCCCGATCCAGAGCGGCTTCGCCAGCCGTGCCGACATGAACATGGCCCAAGCTTTGCCGGCCGAGGTGGTGGCGCGGGTGACCCTGCAGGCGCTCGGGCGGCAGACCACGGTGCGGCCGGGCTGGCTGTCCAAGCTGCTGGGCTGGTCGCTCGCCACGCTGCCGCGCTGGGGGCGGATCCGCGTGATCACCCAGGTCATGAAGGGCATGACAGCGCACCGGCCAAAGGCCTGAGTCGACTCAGAGCTCCAGGGTGCATGTGTTAGCTTCGCATCCAAAGAGCGCCACCCTGATCGCCGCCATGCCCGCCAAGAAACCCGATCCCTCCCCACCCCTGGAACTGCGCGAAGCCTGCATCGTGGCGGCGCAGGAGGTGATCGCCGAGCACGGCATCGAGAACCTCAGCCTCCGCGACGTGGCCCGCAAGCTGGGCGTGTCCCACCAGGCGCCCTACAAGCACTACGCCAGCCGCGATCACTTGCTCACGGAGGTGATGCGCCGCTGCTTTCAGCGCTTTGCCGCCCACCTGGACAACCGTCCGCCCTGCGAGGATCCGGCGCAGGATCTGCACGTCTTGGGCGAGCGCTACCTCAGCTTCGTGCAGGCTCACCCGCTGGAGTACCGGCTGATGTTCAGCAGTACGTGGCCCGAGGCTGCGGTGGATGCCGATCTCCTGCGGGACGCGACCCACGCGTTCGACATCCTGCGCAATGTGCTGCGGCGGATGCATGGGGCGACGGCTGCGGCCAGGGAGCGGGTGGAGCTGGACGCGCTCTACATCTGGTCCACGATGCACGGCCTCGCAGGCATCATGCACGGCAACTGCGTGGGTCGGCTCGACTTGAAGCCCGGCGTGCTCAAGCAGGCGGTTGCGCATGCAATGCAGAAGATGTGCGTTGGACTGGCCTGAGGTTTTCCGCCTCTGCGCCACGAGTTCGGACCCACGCCGATCGGAGGCAGCGATCTAGAAAGCCAACGGACCGTTCACGGCGGGCGCTCCTGAAGCGATTCGCCGCCGTGAGTCGACCCGGCAACCGATAGATGCACCCGGTTCGTGGCGCTACCAAAGGCAAGGTCGGCGAATGGCCGGTCCGCGCGGCCAAGCAGTCGCTCAGCCGAAGCGCCGGCCAAGGACCGGTTACGCAGGTCGCCGCCATTGGGCCGCGAAATCCGGGCGCCAACTGCCCTTACAGTCCCGCCCTTTTTTGCAAATCTCCCCATGAGCCTGGCCGACGTCCGCGCGGCACTGGGCGCCGAGCTGTCGGCCACGCCCGAGTACTACGACTTCAAGGTGCTGCACACCGAGCGCGACGGCGCGCTGTGGCGGGTCACGCTGGAGCCGGGCTATGTGTTTGCCGAAGGCCAGCGGCCCGGCACTGCCTCGGCGCAGGCGTTGCTGGACGACAGCCTGGACGGCGCCTCGGCCTGGTGGGGCGCACCGGCCAAGGGCGGCGCCAGCGTGCTGGCCGTCGCGGCCGAGGACGACCAGCTCGTGCTGCAGAACGCCAGCGGGCCGCCGCCGCCGGCCGGGCACCTGATCCGCCTCTACCCCACGCGCTTCCTGAATGCCGTGGCCGATGCCTGGTACGACACGCCCTGGGCCGAGCAAGCGCTGGCGGGCCTGCGGGACCTGTCTGACCCAAGACCCTTGCGCGGCGGCTCGGCGCTGACGGGCGAGCCCTTCCGCTGGCTGCGCCCGGCCCAGCGCGCGGCGCTGGCCTTGGTCGGCCACAGCAGCGGCTTCCTGTGGGGCCCGCCGGGCACGGGCAAGACGACGACGCTGGGCGTGCTGCTGGCCGAGTACCTGGACCGCCACCCGGGCGCCCGCGTGCTGCTGCTGTCCACCACCAACCAGGCGGTGGACCAGGCCACGCTGGCCGTCGACAAGGCCTTGCACAAGGGCCGCCGCGAGCATCTGCGCGCCGACGTGCAGCGCCTGGGCACGCGCTTCGACGCGGCGGCCTACGAGGGCCGCGAGCACCTCATCCCCACGCAGGACCGCGACCTCATCGCCCGCCTCGCACGCGCCGAGGGCCAGCGGCCGTCCGCGCGCGACGCCACCGCGCTGAAGGCTTGGGCCGACCGCGTGGCTGCGCTGCGCGACGAGCTCCGCGCCTCGTCGCTGAAGGTGCTGCAGCGCTGCCGCCTGGCCAGCATGACCACCACACGCGCCGCCTTCACGCTGAAGGCGCTGCGCGAACTGAGCGCCGATGGCGAGCCGCCGTTCGACCTGCTGGTGTTCGACGAAGCCAGCCAGGTGAGCCTGGCGCATGCGCTGGTGCTGATGCCACTGGGTCGGGCGCGACTGTTCGCGGGCGACCCGCAGCAGCTCTCGCCCGTGCAGCGCAGCGAGGACCGGCTCGCACGCCGCTGGCTGGGCCGCTCGGCGTTTGCGGAGATGCCGCGTGCGGGTGCCTCGGTGGCGCTGCTGGACGAGCAGTCGCGCATGGCGCCGCCGATCGGTGAGCTGGTCAGCCAGCTGTTCTATGAAGGCGCGCTGCGCGTGGCGGCCGATGCCGCTGCGTCGCCAGACTGGCAGGCAGCCCGCCAGCGGACGCTGGGCGACATCGCCGGCGATGCGCATGTCCACATCCACCGGGTGGCGACCGACGGCGGCTGGGTGGCGTCAGAGCGCGGGCCGGTGCGGCGCGAGTCGGCCGAGGCGATCGCAGAGTTGCTGGACAAGGCACTCGCGAGCGGCGCCTGGCAGCCCGAGGAGCTGATCGTGCTCACGCCGTTCCGCGCCCAGCGCGCGCTGATCCGCCAGCGGCTGCGCGCGCGCGGGCTGCCGGAGCAGCTGCGCGTCAGCACCGTGCACCGCGCCCAGGGCAGCGAGGCGCCGGTGGTGCTGTTCGACCCGGCCGACGGTGCCCAACCCTTTCTGCACGGCGAGGGGGCCCAGCGCCTGCTCAACGTGGCGTTGAGCCGGGCGCAGGCCAAGCTGGTGTTGTTCGTGTCGCCGGCCGACGCGGCCAGCCCGCTGCTGGCGCCGCTGATGCAGCGACTGCGGCTGGCCGGCGACACCAGGGCGGCAACGCCGCTGCTCAGGCTGGCCCGGGAGCCGGGGTTCCCCACCAATGCGCTGGGCCAGCGCGTCAGCGCCGGGCGGCACGAGGGCGAGGTGGCGCGCATCAGCGCCGACGGGCGTCAGTTCTGGCTGGTCAACGCGCGCACCGGCGCGGAGCAGCTGATCGACGTGGCGTTTTGGCGCGAACGCGCCGCCAGACAAACCTAGTCAGTTGGGGACAGATCAGACCGCAGCGGTCACGACGATCTCGACCTTCCACTCCGGCCGCGCCAGGCCGGCGATGACGGTGGCGCGCGGCGGCGTGTGGCCGGCCGAGACCCAGGCCTCCCACGCCGCGTTCATGCCGGCGAAGTCATCGCGGTTGGGCAGGAAGATCTGCGCGCGCAGGATGCGGCTCTTGTTCGTGCCGGCGCGCGCCAGCAGCTTGTCGATGGCGGCCAGCACCTGGGCCGTCTGGCCCTCGATGCCCACGCTGGTGTCTTCGGGCACCTGGCCGGCCAAGTAGGCCACGCCGTTGTGCACGGCCATCTCGGACATGCGGGCGCCGACGTCGAAACGTTCGATGGTGTTCATGGGAGTCACTTTTTCTTGGGGTGATGGTGGGAATGACCGGCGGCCCTCGAGCCGGAGCCGTGCGGGTGCTTCTTGCTGGCGCCGGGCGGCGGCGCAGCGGCCTTTTGCCCGAGCCTGCTCTCGGTGCCGGCCAGCAGCTTCTTGATGTTGGCCTGGTGGCGCCACACCAGCAGCAGCCCCATGATGATCAGGGCCAGCGCGGTGGGGCCGGCTTCCCAAATGAGCAACTGATACATCGGCGCGAACGCAGCAGACACCATGGCAGCGAGCGAGGAATAGCGGCTGAACCAGGCAATGATGAGCCAGGTCGCCAGCGTCGCAACGCCTAGCAGCGGGTTCAGGCCGAAGATGACGCCGGCCGCCGTGGCCACGCCCTTGCCGCCCTCAAACTTGAAGAACACCGGCCACAGGTGGCCAAGGAAGGCGCCCAGCCCGACCAGTGCCGCCGTGCCTTCACCCAGGCCATAGCGCGGGCCCCAGATGGCCACGGCCAGCACCGGCAGGTAGCCCTTGAGGGCGTCGAACACCAGCGTGAGTACGGCGGCGGCCTTGTTGCCTGAGCGCAGCACATTGGTGGCACCGGGGTTGCCAGAACCATAGGAGCGCGGGTCGGACAGGCCCATCGCGCGGCTGATGATGACGGCAAAGGACAGTGAGCCGATGAGGTAGCCGGCGACGGCGGCCAGCAGGGGGAAAAGAGTCTCTTGCATCAGGGTCTGTTCGGGGCGAAGGGATCAGTGCGAGGGCCTCATTGTCCGTTGGCGCAGTGCACGGGCCGGGCGCTCAACAGCTCCGTGAGAACCCTGGGCGCGATGCCCACGAGATAGCCGCGCCGCCCGCCGTTGATGCAGATCTTGTCCAGCTCCAGGATGCTGGCCTCGACGAACACCGGCATGGCCTTGCGCACGCCGAAGGGCGAGGTGCCGCCGACCTGGTAGCCGCTGTGGCGCTGCGCCACCTCCGGCTTGCAGGGCTCGACCTTCTTGCACGGGATCTGCCGCGCCAACTCCTTGAGGCTGACGCTGCAGTCGCCATGCATCAGCACGATCAGCGGATCGGCCTTTTCGTCCTGCATCACCAAGGTCTTGACGACGGCGTGTTCGTCCACGCCCAACTGCTTCGCCGACTCGGCCGTGCCGCCGTGGTCGACGTACTCATAGACATGTTCGGTGAAGGCGACGCCGGCGCGCTTGAGCTGCTGGGTGGCGGGGGTCTCGCTGACATGGGTGGTCTTCTTGCTCATCCAGCAATTCTCTGATGACGTAGAAATTTCCATGGAACGGCAATGAATTATTGTTTTACAGTAAGTTTTCTTGTTCTCTACGACCGTCCTCCATGCCCGACTCCTTTTCCGCCGACGGCCTGCGGCGCATCCGGCGCCTCGCCTGGATCGTGCGGCTGCTGTGCCTGTTCGGCGTCGTGGTCATCGGCACCCTGCCCTTCATCTTCTGGGCCCAGCCCGAGTGGGTGGCCGAGGTGGCGGCGCGCACCTGGAGCCTGAACAAGCTGCCGCTCGACCTGAGCTCGCGGCTGTGGGGCCTGGCGGCGTCCATGGTGCCGACCACCGTCAGCCTGTTCACGCTGTGGCAGATGTGGTCGCTGTTCGGCTGCTTCGCCCAGGGCGAGTTGCTGGCGCGCACCCCGGCGCAGCACCTGCGCCGCCTCGGCCTGGGCCTGTGCGCCATGGCCGCCGCCCAGCCGCTAGGCCAAACGCTGGCCATCCTCGCCGTGACCTGGGGCAATCCCAAGGGCGAGCGCCAGTTGTGGCTGGGGCTGTCGTCGGACCACTACCTCGCGCTGCTGTTCGGGCTGCTGCTGCTGGCGCTCGCCCAAGTTCTGCACGAAGCCGCGCGCGTTGCCGACGAGAACGCCGAGTTCATCTGATGCCCATCGTCGTCACCCTCGACGTCATGCTCGCGCGCCGCAAGATGCGTTCGCGCGAGCTGGCCGAGCGGGTGGGCATCACCGAGGCCAACCTGTCGCTGCTCAAGAGCGGCAAGGTGCGCGGCGTGCGGTTCGACACCCTCTCGCGCATTTGCGATGTCCTGCAATGCCAGCCCGGCGATCTGCTGGCCTGGGCGCCTGGCCCCGAAACCCCCGAAGACACCGACCCATGACGAACCTTCGCCCCACCCTGCTCGCCTGCCTGCTGGCCAGCGCAGCCGCTGCCCAGGCCCAGAACGAAGTGCTGCCCCCCGTGAGAACCGAGCTCAAGCGCGACGGCAGCGTGCTGCCCTATGGCCAGATCAACAGCCTGCTCAGCAAGCTGCGCCAGCATGGCGAAGGCCTGTTCCGCATGGACTTCAGGGTCGACACCGAGAAGACCAAGCGCCCGCTGGCCGAGGTGCGCATGGCCGTGCGCAGCGACGACGCCGACTACCCCCTCAAGCTCGACGCCGAAGGCCGCTTCGACCTGCCCGTGCTGCCCGAGGCCGAAGCCAAGACGGCCGAACTGGCCACCAACGCGGCCAAAGGCCAGCTGGCCGTGCAGGGCACCATAGAGCTCACCACGCAGCCCGAGCAGCTGGACATGGCCAAGGTGCGCCAGGTCATGCGCGTGGCGCGCACGCTGCGCGAGGAGCTGCTGCCCTGGTACCTGCGCTGGCTGTTCCCGCGCATCCAGGGTGTGCGCATCTGCAGCCCCACGCCGACCTGGGAGCTGGAGTGGCACGAGAACGGCAAGCTGCTGGGCCTGCCCCTGCCGCAGACCGCCGGCGAGCGCGAACCAACCACCAAGAAAGGCGAGCCAAGCCGCCCCTGCACCGTGCTGACCGGCCAGGAGAACTGGCCCGACGCCGCCCGCCTGCTGCCACCGGCCGGCACCAAGTTGAGCGTGAAGCTGTAGCACGGTGAATCACCGCTGGGCCGCCCGCATCCTCGTCGTGGCGCTGCACGCGGCGCTGCTGGCGGCGCTGTGGCTGCACCGGCCGGGCGGCCTGGGCCCCGAGCGGCACCGGCGTGCCACCACCGTCCAGCTGATCCTGCCCAAGCTACGCGCGCCGCCGCCTGGCGGGCCCCTGTTGACGCCACCGCCGCGCCCGGCCGCCGCGCCAGTCATCGCGCCGCCACCCTTCAGCATCGCGGAACCGGCACCGGCCGAAGCGGCCACTACCGCCACGCCAACGACCGCGGCCACGCCAGCGGCCGAGCCGCCCCGCAGCACGCTGCGGCTCACGCTGCCGCCCGGCTACGCCGCCTCGTCAGCCACGGCTCGCAACCCGGCGCTCAGCGACCCACGCAGCAACACGCCGCGCGCGACGCTGGAGGACCGCATCGCCAGCGCCACTGGCGGCGCCGGCGCCTGGGTGGAGGAGCCCGTGGACAACCATTCGCTCGCTGTCGGCGCGCTGGGCGACCGCCGCACCGTCATGCGTCGTGGAAACACCTGCGTCGAAGTCTTCCGCTCGCGCATCGCCGATTCCGACCCCTTCAACGGCAGCGTCGCGCCGCGGACGGTGCCCATGGTGGGCAAGCCATACACCTGCAAGGGCCCCGGGCGCTGACAGGTGCTGCGATCAGCGGGAGACCGGCAGCCAGATCTCCACGATCGAGTCCGGATCGTCGGGGCAGAAATCCTCGCCATAGCGCTCGAAGGACGGGCCCGGCCGCTGCACGTAGCCGGACGCCGGCAGCAGCCGCTCATAAATCTCGGCAAAGCCGGCCGCGAGCCCTGACAACGGAT
>Ga0187842_1001692_pt1 | contig 10129 bp, 6 predicted proteins | sample SpaLakP09_SKY_41_FD_134514 | JGI IMG/M metagenome (GOLD analysis project Ga0187842, IMG submission 134514) | Oligotrophic lake water microbial communities from Sparkling Lake, Wisconsin, USA - SP09_SKY_41 | ecosystem: Environmental > Aquatic > Freshwater > Lake | place: USA: Sparkling Lake... | reverse complement strand
TTCTCGTACGAGAAATAGTCGGCCAGCGGCTTGCTGTGCGTGGCGACGGTGGCCGTGCCCTGCTTGATCGTCAGGCTGGCATTGGCGCCCGGCTGGATCTGCGGCTCGGTCACGGCCACGCCGTCGATAAGGCCCTCGGTGTCCTGCTCGGCGGCCAGCAAGGCGGCGCCGGCGCCGTTGGAGATCGACGAGGCGATCACCAGCGTGTTGGCCGGCGTCAGCAGCACCTCCTTCTTGCCCGGCTGGGCGGCGATGGCGGTACCGAACTTCTCGTTCAGCACATAGAACGCCAGCTTGACGGCACGCAGCGTGTCTCGGCCCCAGTCCTTCTCGGGGTTCTGCTGCGAGTGCGCATGCTTGTAGGCGACGCGGTTCGGGTAGGCGGCGTTGAAGGCGCTGCGTTCGCCGTCGCTGATGTCAGCCTTGAAGTGGGCCTTCTTGGCCGCGACGGTGGCACTGGCCACGGTGCCGTCGAGCTGGATGACCTGATCGCTCATCAGATCGTGCAGGCCGTTGCCCGAGCCCTTGTCGGCATAGGCCACGGCGCAGCCCTTCTTGAGGCCCCATTCGCCGGAGCTGCCGATGGCGCCATAGATGCCGCGCGAGCCAGAAGACGTGCCGGTGACGATGCAGGGGTTCTTGACGTCGAAGCTGGCCGGCACCTGGACCATCAGCAGAACGTTCTGGCGGCCCGTGCCGTCATCGGCCACGGCGATGTATTCGGTGCCGGCGACCTTGCCCTCGCCCAGGGTGTCATTGCCGCTGGCGTCGATGTTCGGGCCGTACAGGCGGGTGAAGCCGCCGCCGGAGGTGTAGTCCAGCACGGCGCGGTAGTTGGTGAAGATGGCATTGCGGCGCACCTCGGCGGCGGTGGGTGCCAGCGGATTGGCAAAGGCCGGCGCGGCAGCCGCCAGCAGGCCGGTCTTGCCCAGACCGCCGGTCAGCAGGTCGTCGCTGGTGCCGTTGTACGCGACCTCGCTGGGTGCGCCGGTGACGAAGGTCGGCAGGGTGTTGACCACTGGAGCGGGTGCCGGCGCCGGTGGTGGCGGCGGCGGAGGGGGCGCATCATCGGAACCGCCACAGGCGGCAAGGAACAAGGCGGCCAGCAGGGCGGGGACGGGCTTGAGGGTGCCAGGTGTGACGGTCATCGATGTCTCCATACTTTTTAGCGAGGGCGGAATGACTTGTCCCGTGGCGGCCCTCTTGCGCCTGCGACGGGCATTCGCTGCAGGCCCGTTAACCGGGCACACAGAGTTCGCAAGGCTAGGCGGTCATGAGCCACGCCGACAGCCGCGGGAATACGCCAGGGTTTCCCCTGCGCTCAGCCGTCGAGCGGCAGGCGCAGCGAGACGGCGGTTCCCCAGCCGGCAGCGGATGTGATCTCCATCCGGCCGCCGAGCAGGCGCGCCCGGTGTTGCATATTGACGATGCCACGGCCCTGTGCCACGAGCGACGGGTCGAAGCCACGGCCGTCATCAACGATACGCACCAGCACCGCGCCGTCGTTGACCTGGGCGGAGATGGCCACCGAGTCGGCCCCGGCGTGCTTGATGACGTTCGTCAGCGTCTCTTGTATCAGGCGCAGCACCTGAAGCGCCTGGTTCGCATCCAGCCAGGGCAGCGGCGGCAAATCGTCCATCGTCCACAGCAGGCGCAGGCCGGCCGCTTCGAGGCGGCGGCCGACGCGGGTGCGCAGACTGGCGAGCAGCGTGGTCAGGTCGTGCTCGATCGGCTCGAGCGAATCGATGACGAGCCGCAGGTCCTCGATCGCAGCGCGCAGCATGTCCACCACACCGTCGCGCGAGGTGGCCCCGTGCTCGACGGCGCGCAGCGTGGCGATCAGGGTCGAGCCGACGCCATCGTGCATATCGCGCATCAGGCGCTGGCGCTCGATCAGCACCGCCTGCTCGCTTTCGATGCGGCGCAGCTGGCGGTGGCTGGCCTCAATCTCGCGCTCACGGTCGGCGAGCTTGTCGGCCAGCACACTGTTGGCTGCTTCCACCTGGGCAATGGCGCCAACAAAGCGCCGCATCGCGGCATAGAGAAAACTGCCAATCACCAGCATAGCGCCGTAGGGCAGCAGGTAGATGGTCTCCGGTGTGATGCGCTGAGCCACCAGCAACCAGTCATGCACGGCAAAACCGAAGCTCAACAGCAGTGCGGCGACGATGGCCCCCAGCTCGCGGCTGCCGCCTTGCCAGGCCAGGCTGCCGAGCAGCAGGGTGACGAACAGCGCGGCGACCAGGTTGGCGGCGTGCTGCAGAACCAGCGAGTCATAGGGCCAGAACGGCAGCGTCGCCAGACCGCTGACAACGACAAAAACGGCAAATCCGCGCTCCACCTTGGGAAAACGCCGCGCGTCAAAGCGGAAGGCGAACAGATACATCACGAACATCACCCAGGAGACCGAGGCGCTCGTCATCCACCAGAACCAGTTGCGCCACAGCGGGTCGCCGGGCAGGTCGATGAAGTGGTGCAGATTGCGCAGCGGCCAGACGATGGATGCGACGGCAAAATAGAGATAGGCCGGCTCCCTGCGCCGCCGCAGCCAGACCGCAAACGACAGCAGGCCAAGGCCCACCATCGCCAGACTGGCGGCCTGCGGCAGCGTCAGCTGCAGGGCCGTGCGCCAGCTGGCGCGGATCCGCAGCTCGGTCAGCGGGCCGCCCCAGAGGCTGGACAGCGCATGGAAGCGGCCATCCACAAAGGGCAGGCCGACGGCCACGGTCCAGCGCGAGCCGGGCTGCGGCGCCGACGGCAGAGACACCAGCAGCGGCCGGTTCCACTGCTCGCGCCTGCCGGCCTCGTTGTCGAAGACCGGCCGCCACTGCGGCGCGTCCTTAGTCAGCTGCCAGACCTGTACCGCCTGCCCAATGGCCCTGGGCACATAAACGGCCGCAAGCTCCTTGTCATCGCCTGCCCAGCTGATGCGGTACCAGGCCATCAAACGGGTGCCGGCTTGATCGGGCACCACGGCCACCGGCCGCGTCGCCACATCCGGCAGCGCCACCGGCTGCCACAACGTGCTGTCCATTGGTGGTGGGCCATGCCTGGCGGCCTCCAGCGCGACGACGGCGCGATCGGCGAGGACATGGTGCGTCGCCTGGGCCAGGACCGGGCCGACGAGGAGCAGGGACATCAGCAACAGCAGCAGCCGGGCCGGCTCCCTACTCATCGAGATAGCCCATGCGCCGCGCCTCGTACACCGCCTCGGTCTTGGAGTGCACCTGCAGCTTGCGGTAGATCCGTTTGACGAAACTGGTGACGGTGTGGCGCGACACCTCCAGCAGCGGCGCGATCTCCTCATAGCTATAGCCCTTGGCACACAGCATCAGCACCTCGCGTTCGCGCGGCGACAGCAGCGGCGCCTTGCCATCCGCCGCCTGCGCGTCGGCGCCAGCGCCGGTGGGTGGCAGGGCAAACCGCCGCAGCAGCTGGCGCGCGATCACCGCGCTGATCGGGCTGCCGCCGGCGCGCAGCACGCGCAGCTGTTCGACGATCTCAGCCGCCGTCGCGTCCTTCAGCAGGTAGCCGGTGGCACCGGCCTCGATCGAGGTCAGCACGTGGCGCTCGTCGCCGAACACCGTCACCACCATCACATCGCAGTCCGGCAGGCTGCGCGCCGCTTCGTGTATCAGCGTGATGCCGTTGCCGTCCGGCAGGCCCAGGTCGACGATCAGCACATCGGGCCGGGTGGTGCGCAGCAGGCGCGCGCCTTCGCTCAGATCCGCCGCCATGCCCACCGCCTGCATGTCCGGCGTGGCCGCCAACGCCGCGCCGAAGGCCTCGCGCAGGGCAGCGTCGTCATCGACGATCAGGACACGCAGCTTCATGCGACCAGTGTAGTCACCGGCGGCGACTTCAATCTGGGGGGGCGTGCCGCGTTTGCGGTACAGCGGGGGCTGGTGCGGCACGGGCGCCACCGGGACACTCATTTCACGCTCAGCAACTCAGGGGCAGCGATGAAAGCAAGCAATTCTCGGACGCGGATTTGGCAAGGTGTCGCCCGCGCCGCCTGCGCCAACGCCGGACCGTCAGCCAAAAAAGGAGAAGCAAGATGAAGCTCATTCCCGCCCTCGCTGCTCTGGGCCTCGCCGCCCTGATCAGCCCGTCACGTGCCCAGACCTGTGACGTGGCCGCCGGACAGACGCTGATCAATACCGACGTCTGGCGGATATGCCAGGGCGGCTATGTCGAGGGCCTGCTGCACAACCGGGCCCTCGCGATCCTCGACAGCAAGGATATGTTCGTGGGCTACCACGCGCGTCCAGACAATACCGGTGGCCCAGGCTCAGGCAGCCTGCTCACGGATGGCGCCTTCATCAGCCGCGATCACGGCTTGGTCAACTTCGGAACGGTGACCATCACCGGCCCCCGCAGCGACGGTGCCCAAGGCAGCTTCCTTCAATACAGCGGAACCCTGTACAGCTTTGGCCAGTTCAGCAACCTCGGGCTGTTCACCAACCACGGCCGAGCGATCTTTGGCGGCGGCTGGGAAGGCCGCAGCGTGCTGAACAATGCCGGCACGCTGATGAACCTGGGCACGCTTGAGCTCGCCACCCCATCCGAGTTCGTCATCCCCTACCCCGGCGGCGGAACCAGCACCTGGATTCCCGGGGACGGCGCCTACCTGATCAACTCTGGCGAGATCAACAACCTGCCCGGTGCTTCGCTGTTGCTGGAGAGCGGATACGGCCGCCTCGACTTCACCGGCGGGCGCCTCATCAACCAGGGCTATCTGCGCATGCGCGAGTCTGTCCTGCAGATGGGTGCGGCGAATGCGGGCACCCTGGAGCTGCGGGCGCAGGGCACGGCCGACCTCGACACTCTGGAAATCAAGAAGGGCTATCTGCAGCTGAACGCCGGGACGCTGATTGCCGACCGATTGGCCGTAAGCGGTGCCTTGCAAAACAACGGCACGATGATGGTTCGCAGCCGTGCCAGCATCGACGACTACTATCAGGGCGGCGAAGTCGGGCTGGTCAACAACGGCAGCCTCAGCATCGGCGGGCGAATCGGGGCGGAGACCTTCTCGGCGACCCTGTACCTGTTTTTCCAGGGTCGCCTGGAGAACAAGGGCAGCCTGCGGATCGAAGCCGGCAGCGAGCTCATCAACCGGTCTGTCCTGCTCAGCTCGGGCGAGTTGATCAACCGCGGGCAGATCAGCAACCAGGGCGGAAGTTTCGAGATCAGCGGCGGCAATTTCACGCTCGATGGCCGCATGGACAACAGCCTGAACGGGCACGTGACCTTCGCCGCCGGGTCAGCCACCGCGGGCACTGGGCACTACTATCAGTCCGACGGCTGGACTCAGCTCGACGGCCAGGTCGACATCGCCAACTTCGAGATCGCCGGCGGCCGGCTGTGCGGCAGCGGTTTCCTCAACGGCAATCTGCTCATGAGCGACGGCACCCTGTGCCCGGGCAACTCGCCCGGCAGCTTGCACATCGGCGGCGACCTGATCTTCACGGGTGGCAGCCTGCGATTGGAAGTGGCCGGCACAGCGGCAGGGCAATACGACGTGCTCGAGGTTGACGGCACGGCCAGCTTCTCCTCTGGCGTATTGCTGGAAGTGGCCTTCATCAACGGCTATGTTCCCCAGCTCGGTGATCATTGGTCGATGCTGCGCACATCCGGTGGGGCGTCAGGGCTGGCGGGTCTTGCGGTGAAACTCACCGGCCTGCCAGACGGCTATGCACTGGCCTTCGACGGCAGCGGCGCATTCACCGTCCAGCCCTCGCCAGTGCCCGAGCCCGGCAGCTGGCTGCTGATGCTGGCCGGCCTGTCGGGTTTGCGCGGCTTGACGCTGCGGCGCAAGGCCGGGTTGGCTGTGTTGGCGGTGGGCGGAGCATTCGCCCTGCCCGCCCAGGCCACTTGCGATGACGCCAACCGGGTTGTGCCAATCCCCACCGACTTCGGCAACCCTCGCATCCGTGCGGGCGAGGTCGTACCGAACCTCAATGCCCAGGGCTGCCACGACCTCCTGCCCCTGATCATCGAGGCCGGTGGTCGGCTCGACAACTACGCGGGTCTCAGCAACCAGCCCGGCTCCGACCGGGGCCCCAACGGGCGGGGCGGCCTGTTCGTCAACGGCCTGCTGGACAACAAGGCGGGGGCCCGGATCAGCAATTTGGGCGAGTTTTATGTGGACTTTCTCGTTGGGCAGGGCGTCGGCAGCGTCATCAACGACGGCGCGTTCACGAACCAGGGCCTGGTCGAGCTGTGGGGCCGGTTCACGACCGGCAGCCAGGGCAGCTTTCACCACCAGAGCGGCAGCTTTCGCAGCGGCGGGGAGTTCATCAGCGCGGGCAGCTTCGAGAACAGCGCCAGCGTCAGCCTCGTCGGCGGCAGCTTCAGCAACAGCGGCCTGCTGACGAATCGCGGCCACATCGCCGTCAGCGGTTTCAGTACCAGCCTCGCCAATGCCGGCTTGATCGACAACCAGGCCGGTGCCAGCCTGACGATCGATGCACCGTTCGGCGTTCACGACTTCACCAGCGGCACGCTGAACAACGCCGGGCTGTTCAGCCTCCGCAGCGGCCTGTCACTGGGCACAGGTGGCACGGTGAACATGCTGGCCGGCAGCCTGATCGAGGGCACGCCCGTCGTGATCTTCGAGGGCCATACCCAGGTCAATGCCGGACGGCTGCGCATGAACGACAGCCTGACCGTTTGGGGCAGCCTGCAGAACGATGGTGTGCTGGACATCCATACCGAGTACGCGACGATAGGCTACCCCGGTGGCTTCGCCAGCCTGGCGAACAACCAGACCATCACCATCGGCGGCTATGAAGGCATGACGTATTTCGCCGGGAAGCTGACCAACGGCGCCAGCCTGGTCAACAACGGCCAGATGCGGATCGAACCCGGCAGCAGGCTGGTGAACGGGGCGGTCGATGTCAATTTCGGCCAGGTCCACGGGCACTTCCAGAACAACGGCCAGCTGGTCAACGCCGGCGCCATCACCAACCGCGGCACGGTCGAGATCAGCGGCACGCTGACGCAGGACGGCACGTTCGAGAACACGGGCACGGTGACCTTTGCCGCCGGCTCGGAGACGACGGGCCAGGGCAGCTACCTCCAGCTGGCCGGGCTGACGCGCTTGAACGGCAGCGTCGACATCCCGGTGTTCGAGGTGCGCGGCGGTGATCTGTGCGGCAGCGGCGTGCTGCGTGGCTCGCTGGTGTTCGGGGGCAGCAAGCTATGCCCCGGCAACTCGCCCGGCATCCTGTACATCGTCGGCGATCTGGACTTCCAAGGCGGCACCCTGGAGCTGGAAATCGCCGGCCCCGGTGCGGGCGAATACGACCAGCTGCAGGTCGACGGCCTCGCGAGCTTCATCTCGCAGGCCAGCCGCATCGAGATCGTCTTCATCAACGGCTATGTGCCGCAGGCTGGCGATCAGTGGGTGCTGCTGCGGTTCCAGAACCCGGGCTCCGGGCTGGCGAATCTGGCTGTGAAGGTCAGCGGTGCGCCCGCCGGACTGGCGTTCGCGTTCAACGACAACGGCGGCTTCGGCGTCACTGCGGCACCGGTGTCCGAGCCAGCCAGCGTCGTGTTACTGCTGGCCGGGCTGGCGGGGCTGTCCTTGAGGCGCATGCGCGTCCGGACGGGCTGACATCAGATTGGCTACGTTGTGCGCTAGGCTAGGCGGACATGAGCCAAGCCGATCGCCGCACCCATACGCCCGGGTTTTCCCCAGCCGAAAGCTTTGCCGCGCTGAGTCCGCTGGGGCTGGCGCTGTCCCGCGACCGGGTGCTGTTCTGGGTCAACGAGCGCTTTGCCGCGCTGTTCGGCTTCGCCGCCGAAGAACTGGCCGGTCAGAGCTTTGCCGTACTGTTCCCCAGTGAGGCCGAGTTCAGGCGCATAGGCCTGCGCATGCAGGCGGCGATGCAGGGCTGCGGCAGCTACCAGGATGAACGGCTGATGCGCCGCCGCGATGGCCGGCTGCAGTGGTTTCGCGTCCATGGCCATGCCACCGACCCGAACGAGCCGTTCCGCGAGGCCGCCTGGGTGTTCGAGCCCATGACCACCGGCGTCGAGCCCGACACGCTGACCCCGCGCGAACGCGAAGTGCTGGCCGCACTGACCGCGGGCCAGACGGCCAAGGAATGCGCCAAATCGCTGGGCATCTCGCCGCGCACGGTCGAAAAGCTCAGCGCCCGGCTGCGCCAGCACTATGGCGTGCACACCTCGGCCGGGTTGATTGCGCGGGTGCTGGGAATGCCCTGATGCTGGCGCATCCGGTCTTCGAGGCTCTGAGCCAGTCCCGCGCACGGCTGGAGCGCCACGTCGAGCTGGGTGACGCGCTGCGCCTGGCGCAGTGGGCCAACCGGGACGACAGCACCCACTACCGCCAGCCGGGTCACCACACCCTGTCGGTCTATCTGGAGGGGGGCCTGGGCACGCATCTGGTCGATCAGCCCGGCAACACCGGTGCACCAGGGCGCTTTTGTGTACTGCCGGCCGAGCATGAGTCGCAGTGGCGAATCGAGGGCCGGTTGCGCTTTGTCCATCTGTACGTGTCGGATGCCGCCTGGGCCGACCGCGTCGTGCGCCTGCTCGATGCCGAGCCGCGAGCGGTGACCTTGAGCCAGCGCATCTTCGGCGAGGACGCCGCGCTGGCAGGGTGGGCGGCCGGCGTCGCTGGCCTCGACTGGGCCGAAACCAGCGGCCGCCTGCAGTCACACATGCTCAGCCATGCGGCACTGGACCGGCTGGTGCTGCTGGCCGCCAGCCCGCGTTCCCGTGCCGCCGCCGAGCGGACGGGCGGCGGCCTGGCCAGCGCCGCGCGCCGACGCGTGCTGGAACATGTGCAGGCGCATCTGGATGGGGCACAGGACACGCTCTCGCTGAGCCGCCTGGCCGGGCTGGCAAATCTGTCGGAATTCCATTTCGCGCGGATGTTCCGCGTCTCGATGGGATGCTCGGTCCACCAGTGGATCACGCAACGCCGGCTGGCCCGTGCTCAAGAGCTGCTGGCGGATGATCGACTTCCGCTGGCCGATGTGGCCGCCGCCTGCGGCTTTGGCAGCGCCTGCCATCTGAGCCAGGCCTTCAGGCAGCAGCTGCGAGCGACGCCGCGGCAGTTCAGTCGGGCACTTCGGAGCGTCTGAAGGGAGCCGCGCCGTCCAGGGTGCCGACGAATTGCGGCGTCGGGAAGGGCCGCTCGCGGTAGGCCTGCTCGATGCGCCGGGCGAGTACCGCCAGGCTGCCGGTCCAGGCCTGGGCGGCCAACGCAAACTCATAGGTGAACAGGCCGAAGCGCCGTTGCTGCGTCGGGTCTTGCGGATCGGGCCTCAATTCTTCCAACGTGCCCTCCCCCTCCTGCGACGAGAAGAAGCCGACATAGCGGCCCGGCGTGATGCGGCCGGTGGCCGCACCGGATTGCGTCGCCGGGCTGCGCAGGCCCAGGCTCTGGCGGCGCAGGCTGGTGCGCCAGCGCTCGATCCACAGCGAGAGCGGAATCTGCAGCGCCTGCGGACCCAGAAAACGCCAGCCGGCCGCCGCGCCGGGGCCGCGCAGCATATCGGCCGCATGACAGGTGTCGAACACCACCCAGACATTGGCGCCGCGGGCCTGGATGCGGCGCAGCGCAGCGCCCAGCTCCTTGTCGCGCAGCGCGCCGCGCACCTCGTGCCGCGCCGGGTCCCAGGCTTGCGTGTCGCGGGGCAGAAAGACCTCGTCCAGACCATCGCCTTCGACCCACTCGCCGGGCCCGGCGGGGCGCTGTGGCACCTGGGCGCCATGGCCGGAGAAGTAGACCAGCACCCAGTCGCCGGGCCGGCTGTCGCTGGCCAGCCGCGCCAGGCCACGCAGGATATTGGCCCGCGTCGGCAGGCCGCCGCCAGCCTCGGATAGCAGGGTCATCTGCTCGTCGGCCAAGCCCAGGCCGCTCAGCGTGCGCTGCATCAGCTTCACGTCATTGGCCGGGCCTTCAAGGCTTTTTCCGGGCAGATTCGGATAGACGCTGACGCCGACCAGCAGCGCGCGGTCGGCGGCGACCGCCGGCAGGCTGGCACAGACCGCAAGCATCAAGCAGGCCGCCGCCCTCCCCGTCATCCAAGCCCTCATGCCCAACCTTTTGTTCTGGTACTGCGACTGGCGTCGATCTTCCCATGCCCGGCGC
>Ga0187842_1001683_pt1 | contig 10157 bp, 9 predicted proteins | sample SpaLakP09_SKY_41_FD_134514 | JGI IMG/M metagenome (GOLD analysis project Ga0187842, IMG submission 134514) | Oligotrophic lake water microbial communities from Sparkling Lake, Wisconsin, USA - SP09_SKY_41 | ecosystem: Environmental > Aquatic > Freshwater > Lake | place: USA: Sparkling Lake... | reverse complement strand
TTCCCGCTCGACCACCCCGGCCAGCCGCAACGGTCGCTGGCCCTGCGCCCTTCCCGTGCTGTCCGGTGAGGTGATTATGCGGGGGGTTCCGAGCGCGTCTGACTGGCGCGATCAGGATTTTTGCAAGGGTTTGATAGGGTTGGGGTTTGTCCTGGGACCTGCGGGGATTCGAGGCGCTGGATCCCCGCTCTCAAGCGCAAAATCCCTGTCATCCCGGCCGGACGCCCGCGAGGGCGGGAGCGCCGGGACCCAGGGCCACCGCACTGCGTCACCCCCTGGGTCCCGGATCGCGCTACGCGCGTCCGGGATGACAAGGCAGCGGTATCGATCTGATCCCCCACTTGCCCCCTACGGGTCGCTTCGCGACCGTCTTCCCCCGGAGGAGGAAGATGAAAACATCCTCCCCCTGAGGGGCCCGAGGGGACAGTCGGCTGCGGCCTAGTGCGCGGCCTTCTTTTCGTCGTGGGCGGCGGCCGGCGGGGCTTCGGCGGGCTTGGCTGCGGCGGGGGCTTCGGCAGCGGTGGCACCGGTTGCGGCGACCGTGTCGCCTTCGTCGGCGGGCGCGGCGGCGGCATCGGCGGCGGCCTTGTTGGCGTCGGCGGCGGCCTGTTCCTGGGCCGAGGCGGCGTCGGTCACGGTGCTGGCCCCGGCGGCCGCGGCTTCGGCGGCGGCGGTCGAGGCTTCGGCACCTTCTTCCTTCTTGCCGCAGGCGACCAGCGACAGGGCGGACACGGCGATGCCGGCGATCAGAAGCTTGCGGAGAACGGTCGTGCTCATGGGCAATCCCTTGATGGTATGGCGACCCGTCATCCGCGCTCGGCTGGGATGAAGGCCGGAGCCGTCAGGGAATACCGCTTTGAACGGCCGCGCAAGCGGGTGATCACGCGGCCGTGATTACTTCGGTGACAGGTTTCCGTCGTCCGGTCAGGCTTCGTTGGGGATCTGGGTCAGGGTCTCTTCCAGCTCGGCGAAGCTGGGCTGCGAGGCGCTGGGGACGTTGCCGCGACCGATCTCGACGCTGATCTGGGCGGCATTGCCGTGCAGGTGGGCGACCAGAACGGCCTGGATGATCTTGTAGAAGGCGTGGTCCTCGTCGAGCACCGCACCGAGGCGCGTGGCCATCGGGCCGACCAGGCCGTAGGCCATGAACACGCCCATGAAGGTCCCGACCAGGGCGCCGCCGATCATGCCGCCGAGGACGGCCGGCGGTTCGGTGATCGAGCCCATGGTCTTGATGACGCCCAGAACGGCGGCGACGATGCCCAGGGCCGGCAGACCGTCTGACAGGTTGGTCAGGGCGTGGGCGGCGGCATGGGCCTCGTGATGGTGCTTCTCAAGCTGCTTTTCCATCGCGTCCTCGACCTGGTGCGGATCTTCCAGGTTCATGGTCATCATCCGCAGGGTGTCGCAGATGAAGTCGACGGCGAAGTGGTCGTGCGAGATCTTCGGATAGCGCGAAAAGATCGTGCTCTCGTGCGGCTTTTCGATGTGGGCTTCCAGGGCGATCACGCCCTTGGACTTCATGGTCTTGGTCAGCAGGAACAGCAGCGACAGCAGGTCGCGATAGTCCGAGGCCTTCCACTTCGGGCCGGCGAAGATCTTGCCGAAGCCGCCGAGGGTGGCCTTGATCACCGTCATCGAGTTGGAAATCAGGAAGGCGGCGACACCGGCGCCACCAATGGCCATCAGTTCGTGCGGGGCGGCGTGCAGGATCACGTCCATCTTGCCGCCCGATATCAGGTAGCTGCCGAACACCAGGCCGAAGAGCAGAACAATGCCGATGATCTGGAACATGACGTGAGGCCAACCTCTGGATTTCTGCGGGCATCATGGCCGTTAATGCTTAAGCCAAGGTTCCCGAACACAGGCATGGGGTGTGTTGCGTCGGCTCTTCGAGCGGCCTAACAGGTGTTTGATGTCGACCGCCGCGCCAGAAGCCCGGAGCCACCGGGGCCCGTTTGCGATCCTGTTCGGAGTGTCCGTGGTCTCGGCCATGGGCAACAGCGGCATGTGGTCGGTGCTGCCCGCCATCGGGCGACAGATCGGCATTCCCGATGTGCTGGTGGCCGCGATCTTTTCGCTCTCGGCGGTGCTGTGGGCGATCAGCTCGCCGTTCTGGGCCCGCCAGTCGGACCTGCGCGGACGCAAGCCGATGATCCTGCTGGGCCTGGCCGGCTTCTGCGTCTCGATGACCCTGTGCGCCGTGGTGGTCAGTGCGGGTCTGCACCATCTGGCTGCGCCGATGGTGATTTTCGGCCTGTTCCTGACGGCCCGGGCGCTGTTTGGCCTGTTCGGCTCGGCCTCCAATCCGGCGACCCAGGCCTATATGGCCGAGCGGACCAGCCGTGAGGAACGCACCCAGAGCATGGCGACCCTGGCCGGGGCCTTCGGCCTCGGCACCGTGGTCGGGCCGCTGCTGGCCCCGCTATTCGTCCTGCCGGTGGTCGGCCTGGCCGGGCCGATGTTCGCCTTTGCGATCCTGGCCGGGGTGATGCTGATCGTGGTCCAGCGTGGCCTGCCCGAGACCTTCAAGCCCGGCCAGGCCGAGGCGCCGCCGCGCCGGGGCCTTGGCCTGCCGTTCCGGGGAGACGGCGCGGCCCTGTGGAAGGATCCGCGTCTCAAGCCATTCCTGATCTACGGTTTTCTGGTCGCCTCCTGCCAGACGGCCCAGTCCCAGACCCTGGGCTTTCTGATCATCGACAAGCTGAAGCTGCCGCCGATGCAGGCCCAGGGCTACATCACCCTGGCCATGGCGGCCGGGGCCGTGGCCGGCCTGCTGGCGCAGTGGGGCCTGATCCGGATGTTTGCCATGCGGCCGCGCGACCTGATGCGCTGGGGCGTGGCGGCGGCGGCCCTGGGTAATGTCATTGTCGCCTTTGCCCCGGACTACGCGGCGGTGGCCATCGGCTTTGCGATCGCCAATCTGGGCTATGGCTTTGCGCGGCCGGGCTTCACGGCGGGCGCGTCCCTCTCGGTCGGGGCCAAGGACCAGGCCGGCGCGGCCGGCGCGATCGCCGCCATCAACGGCCTCAATGTCGTGTTCGGCCCGTTGTTCGTGATGCTGTACCGCACGGTCGGCTGGGGGCCTTTTGTGCTGAACGCCGTCGTTCTGCTGGGCCTGCTGGTCTATGCCCTGCGGCAGGCGGCCCTGAAGCGGATCAGCGAGGCTGACCCGCAGGACGAGGCGACCCTGGCCAGCCTCGAACGCAGCGACGAGGGCTCCTGAGCCTCTGATCAGCCGTGCAGGCGGCGCAGGGCGGCGGGGTCGCGCAGGACGATGTGGCGGGTGGTCGGGATGGCGATGATGCCGTCGGCCTGAAGCTGGGTCAGGGTGCGCGACACCGTCTCGATGGTCAGGCCCAGATAGTCGGCCATGTCCTGGCGCGACATCGGCACGTCCAGTTCCCGGCTGGCCCCGGTCCGCTCGGCCAGGTCGACCAGCAGGCCGGCGACCCGCTCGCAGGCGGACTTGCGGCCCAGCATCAGCACATGGTCCTGGCTGCGCTGCAGACCCTCAACGGTCAGGCGGAAGATGGCCCGGGCCACATCGCCGCGCTGGCCGGCCAGTTCGCTGAGCGTGCCACGGCGAACCATCCGCACGCTGGTGTCGGTCATGGCCTCGGCGGTGACCCGGTGCAGGTCGCCGGCCTCGATGCCGAAATAGTCGCCGGCGAAGTGGAACTCGTCGATCTGGCGGCGACCGTCGCGCAGGATCCGCGAGGTGCGGACCGCGCCGGAAATCACCTGGTAGACGTAGTCGGCCGCCTCGCCCTCGCCGAAGATTTCCTCGTCGCGAGCGTGGCGCAGGCAGGGGCCCGTGAAGCCGAACGGCGCGGTGGTGGATGGCGCATCTTGCAGTTTCAGCGGCGACAGCATGGTGAACTCCCCTGTGTGACGCTGTTTGTGAACGCCGCAGGGGCGGCCGTATATTCGGGTGCGACGCCTAAGGGACGTTACGTAAGCGGGTTTGCGGAGGGCGCGCCGTTTGCGCTGGATCAAGGCCCGGGGCGCAAAGGTCTGGTTGGCTGGCCCCCATGTGCGGTCATTCCGGCCCCCCTGACGGCGACAACGCCCGACGTCCCCTGATCGTGGTGCTCGACCCGGACGAGGCCCTGCGCGAGGCCCTGCGCTTTTCGCTGGAGACTGAGGGCTACCGGGTCAGCGCGCTGTCAGAGGTCGCGGCCCTGCTGGCCTGCCCCGACTGCCGGGCGGCCGCCTGTTTCGTGATCGACGAGGCCTGCCAGGACCCGAAGCTGACCGCCCTGTCGGCGGCGCGGCGCACGCCGCTGGTCATCCTGTCCAGCCATCTCGACCGCCTGGCCCGCACCGCGCGCCATCCGCGCGTCTCGCTGGTCGAGAAGCCGCTGATCACCGACGCCCTCAGCCGCCAGATCGCGGCGGAGCTGGCGGCGGCGGGTGGGGCGCAGTCAGCTCTCTGAGGCGCCCCCTAACCCCGTACGGCCAGGGTCATGCGCACCAGGGCCGCGAGGTTGTCGGCGTGCATCTTGGTCATCAGCTTGGCGCGGTAGATCTCGACTGTGCGCGGACTGATGCCGAGGTCGCGGGCGATGACCTTGTTGGGGTGGCCGGCGACGACGCCGTCCAGCACCTGCCGTTCGCGTTCGGACAGGGTCTCCAGCCGCTGGAGGATCGCCGCCTGGTCGCCGGAGACGGCCGGGGCGCTGCTCAGCACGCTGAGCGCCCGCTTCAGGGCATCGAGAATGCGGCTTTCCGAGAACGGCTTTTCGATGAAATCGACCACACCGGAGCGCATGGCCTCGACGGCCATCGGGATGTCGCCATGGCCGGTGATCATGATGACGGGCAGGTGGCAGTCGAGGGCCGCCAGTCGGGCGACCAGGTCCTGGCCGCTCATCTCCGGCATCCGCACGTCGGTGATGATGCAGCCCGGCCGCGCCTGCGACAGGCCGGCGAGGAAGGCGGGCGCACTGGCAAAGGTCTCGACCTGCAGGTCGGCCGACTCCAGCAGGAAGGCCAGCGACTCGCGGGCGCTCTCGTCGTCATCGACCACGTAAACCACGGCGTCGGTCATGGGGTGTCGTCCTCAAGGTCGGCGGGGGGCAGGGTGAAGCGGAAGATGGTGCCGCCGCGCGGATTGGCCTCGGCCCAGATCTTGCCGCCGTGGGCCTCGATGATCGAGCGCGAGATCGACAGGCCCACCCCCATGCCCTGCGGCTTGGTGGTCATGAACGGCTGGAAGAGCTTCTCGCGCACGTCGTCGGCGATGCCGCTGCCGGTGTCGGCGACGCTCAGCCGGGTCCAGCCGTCCTCGGTCAGGTCGCTGGAGATCACCAGTTCGCGACGCGGCCCGTCCTGCATGGCGTCAATGCCGTTGCGGATCAGGTTGAGCAGGACCTGCTGGATCTGGACGCGGTCGGCGAAGACGGAATCGGCGGCCGGTGACAGCGACAGCCGAACGTCAACCTGGCGTTCCTTCTCGCCGATCAGGGCCAGGGCGCTGGCTTCCTCGACCACTTTGGACAGGCTTTCGGGCTCACGCTGGCTGGCTCCGCGCCGGACGAAGTCGCGCATGCGATGAATGACGTCGCCGGCCCGCAGGGCCTGGGCGGCGGCGCGGTCGATCGCGTCGCGCACCTTGGCCTGGTCGGCCTCGCGGCCCCGGTCGATCAGCCGTCGGGAGCCGGTCAAAAGGTTGGCGATGGCTGACAGGGGCTGGTTCAGCTCGTGCGCCAGGGTCGAGGCCATCTCGCCCATGGCGGTGAGGCGCGAGACATGGACCGGCTCGTTCTGCAGTTCCTGCAGGCGGGTCTCTGTCTGCTGCCGGTCGGTCAGGTCGCGGATGAAGCCGGTATAGAAGGGCATCGGCCCCTTGGTCTCTCCGACCGCCAGTTCCATCGGAAAGGTCGAGCCGTCCTTGCGTTCGCCGACCACCACCCGGCCCATGCCGATGATCCGCTTTTCGCCCGTGCGGGCATAGCGGTCCAGATAGCCGTCATGGGCCTGGCGATAGGGGTTGGGCATCAGCAGGCTGACGTTCTGGCCGATGGCTTCACCCGCCGTCCACCCGAATAGCCGCTCGGCAGCCGGGCTGAACGAGGTCATGATCCCGGCCCGGTCAATGACGACGATGGCGTCGGGCACGGTGTCGAGAATGGACTGCAGGTGGGCATTGACTGCGGCCGCCCGACGCCGGGCGGCATGGAACCAGCCGCCGCCGACGGCCATGCCGATCCCGACCAGCAGGAAGATCACGCCGCTCAGGGCTCCGGTCAGGTCATGCACGTCGCCGCCGGTGACCCAGCCGATCGCCAGGCTGGCGCAGACGGTGGCGAACAGGCCGCAGACCAGGCCGCCCATGGCCGCGCTGAGCAGCACGGCCGGCACGAACAGCAGGAACGAGGCCGAGGCGTTGAACGCGACCGCCAGCGACAGATGAAGCAGGAACGTCAGGGCTACCAGGCCCGCCGCGACCAGGTAGGGCGCGGGACGGGCGGCGCTGTAGAGCGGGTTTGCGGCCGCGATGGCACCGTTGCGGGTCAGGGACATGGTGCTCTCGATAGGGCGTTTCGCGGCGTCCCGGGAAGGGGCTGTGGCATCGGTTCTGTCCGGGCCCCGGGCATTTGATCCCGATCAAGGCGGCGTGGTTTCGCCTCGGCGATCATGCAGGCCTCAACATGGAGGTCTCTCATGACAGGCGGTCAACTCGCATATCTCTCACTGGTCATCGTCGCCTTTTCGGCCTTCGCCGTGGCCCTGTTCGGTGGCTATCTCTACACCAACCTCGGCAAGAAATAGCCCCGATCCCGGTCGGCGGCCAAACGGCCCGGTGCTGCGGTACCGGGCCTTTTTCATGCCTGTGACCCGGCGGCGCTTATCTGGATCTGCCGCCCGCAGAGGGCCAGCAGGGCTGGGCGGTGGCTGACCAGCAGCAGGCCCTGACCCGTCCGGTCGAGGCGCGCGGCCAGTCGGGCCATCACCAGGGCTTCGGTGGCGGCATCCAGACCCTCGGTCGGTTCGTCCAGCAGCAGCCAGGGCGCCGGCCGCAGCAGGGCGCGGGCCAGGGACAGGCGCCGCCGCTCGCCGCCCGAAAGCCGCTCGCCATTGTCGCCCAGCCAGGTGTTCAGACCCTGGGCGGCGGCGGCGATCCGGGCGTCCAGACCCGCATCGCGCAGGGCGTCCCAGAGAGCATCGTCCGGGGCCTCGGGGGCCGCCAGCCGCAGGTTCTGGGCCACAGTTCCTGCCATTAGCGCGGCATCCTGGGGCGAAGCGCTGAAGGCCGCCCGCGCCGCCTCCGGCGTCATCGTCGACAGGTCCTCACCGTTCAGGCGCAGGGTTCCGGGCGCGCAGGGCCTCAGGGCCAGCAGGCGCTCCAGCAGGGTGGTCTTGCCCGCCCCCGACGGCCCCAGGATCGCGACCCGTTCGCCCGGCGCGAGGTCTTCGCCGGCGAGATGCAGGGTCGGGGCCTCGGGAGCCTTGACCTTCTGCGGGGCGGTGGGCGGCGGGGGCGCATATTGCAGAAGGCTGTCCAGCCGCCGCGCCGCCTGATCGGCGGCCCCGTCCTGGTCGAAGGCGGCGACCACGGCCGACAGTCCGTCCACGGCCATGACGGCGGCGAGGCCCGCCATGGCGGCGAGGGCGGCCCCGGCGGGCGCGGCCAGGGCGATGGCGGCGCTGGCGGCCAGGCCCTGGATCGCCGCCTGGGACAGGGTGATCCAGCCCCGGGCCCGGGCAGCCTCCAGCCGGGCCTGATCCAGATCGTCACCCCGGGCGGCGAGGCGCTCGGCCGCCCAGGTCTCCAGGCCGAAGGCGCGCAGCTCGGGGGACGCTGCCGAAAGGCCGGCGGCGGTTTCCTTGAGAAGACCGAGGCGGGTCTGGATGCGGGCCCCGGCGGCGGCCGAGAGCCGGATCGACAGGCGTCGGGCGACCCACAGGGCCGCCAGCGCCGCCAGCAGGATCGCCAGGGCCGGGGCCCAGCCCGACAGGGCGGCCAGAGCGGTCCCGGCCAGCAGGGCGGCCCCGGCTCCCCAGGGCGCCGACAGCCGCACAAAGCGGGTCTCGACGGCATCGACATCCTGCACCAGCCGCGCCGAGGCCTCGCCTCCGGACAGGGAAAGGGCCTCGTTGGACGGGGCGGAGGCCAGGGACGCGAACAGGACCGGGCGGATGGCGGCCAGGGCCCGCAGGGCGGCGGTGTGACCGCTGAGCCGCTCGCCATAGCGGGCCGCCGTCCGGATGATGGCCAGCAGGCGGATGGTCGCGCCCGGCAGCAGGACATTGAAGGCTTGTGCACTGGCGAGGCCCGCCAGACCGGCGACGGCCGAGGCGGTGATGAACCAGCCCGACAGACCCAGCAGCAGGGTCGAGGCCGCGCCGACCCCTACGGCGCAGAGGATCGACAGCCACAGGGCCCCGGCATGGCGGCGGCGCTGGGCCCCGATCAGGCTGTGAAGCGGTGACGGGCTCATGTCAGGCTCACCAGCTGGTCGGCCAGGTCGGCGACCGCCCGGGAATGGGTGGCGATCAGGGTCGTGCGGCCGCGCGCAGCCTCGACGATGGCGGCCAGGAGCTGGGCTTCAGCGACCGCGTCGAGATTGGCGGTCGGCTCGTCCATCAACAGGATGGGGGCAGGGCGCAGCAGGGCCCGGGCCAGGGACAGCCGGCGACGTTCCCCGCCCGACAGACCGCTGCCGCGCTCGTCCAGCAGGGCGTCGAGGCCGCCGGCGCGGACCGACAGGGCCTCCGTCAGGCCGACCCGTTCGGCCACGGCCTCGATCTCGGCCCGGGTGGCGTCGCGCCGGGCCAGGGCAATGTTGTCGGCGATCGAGCCGGCGATCAGCAGGGGGTGCTGACCCGCCCAGGCGATCTGGCCCGACAGGGTTCCGAGCGCGGCCAGGGGACGGCCGTCGATGCGGACCTCGCCGCCGCTGAGCGGCGACAGGTCCAGCAGCAGGTTGAGCAGCGAGCTCTTGCCCGAGCCGCTGGCCCCCAGCAGCACGGTGGTCCGGCCGGCCGGGACGGTCAGGTCAAGGCCGGCCAGGGCCGGGCCGTCGGTGTCGGGATAGCGGATGGTGACCTGCTCGAAGACGATCTCCGGCGGCCCGGACAGGGCCGGCGCGGCCGGACGTGGCACAGGCCGGGGCAGGGCGATCAGGGCGGTGGCGGCGGCCTCGGCGGCCTGACGGTCGTGATAGGCCGCCGCCAGCCGCCGCATCGGCAGATAGACCTCCGGGGCCAGGGCCAGGACGAAAACGGCGCGGCGCAGGTCCAGCTGCTCGGGCACCGGAAACGGCAGCAGCCGCAGCAGGTTGAAGCCGCAATAAACGGCGACCAGGGCCACCGACAGGGCGGCGAAGAATTCCAGCGCGGCCGAGGAGAAGAAGGCGACACGCAGGACCCGGATGGTGCGCTCGGCCAGCTGGTCCGCCGCCCGCTCCAGGTCGCGGGTCACGCGCGGTTCGGCCTGGAAGGCCAGGATGACGGGCAGGGCGCGGACCCGGTCGAGGAACAGGCCCGACAGCCGCTGCAGCGCCGTGAACTGGGCGCGGGACTGGGCGGCAGTGGCGGTTCCGGCCAGGGCCATGGCGATGATGAACGGGATCAGGGCGAACAGCAGGATCGCGGCCGAGATCGGGCTGGCGACGGCAGCGACGGCGATCAGGCCGAGCGGTGTGGCGGTGGCGGCGAAGCGGGCGGGCAGGAAGCGGGCGACATGGCCGTCCAGGGCCTCGACGGCCTCGACGACGGCCGTGGTAGCCTCGCCGCTCGACAGGGCCCCGCCCGGCGCACGCGACGTCAGGGCTTGGGCGGCATGGCTCCGGGCGAAGGCCTTGACCCGGGCCGCTGCGGCCGCCGAGGCCTGGCCGGCGGCCTTGCCCAGGATCCCGCGGACAGTCCCGGAGGCGGCGAGCAGCAGCAGCCAGACGCCGACGGTCTTGGCAGGGGCGTGGCTGGCGAGGGCCGAAACAGCGCAGGCAAGAGCGGCGGCGAAGACTACCGCCGCCGCCCCGTCCAGCCAGACCAGAAGCTGGGCACGGCGCATGGGGGGCGCACCGCGTCTCTCCAGGTCCTTCAGAGTCTCGATGGCCTGGGCCGGGCCGGCGAGAAAGGCTGGACGAGCTTGCATGGTTGGAGTGTAGGCTGCGCTTGCCCCCGGGCCTTGATCTAGATCAAGGCCC
>Ga0187842_1001678_pt1 | contig 10174 bp, 7 predicted proteins | sample SpaLakP09_SKY_41_FD_134514 | JGI IMG/M metagenome (GOLD analysis project Ga0187842, IMG submission 134514) | Oligotrophic lake water microbial communities from Sparkling Lake, Wisconsin, USA - SP09_SKY_41 | ecosystem: Environmental > Aquatic > Freshwater > Lake | place: USA: Sparkling Lake... | reverse complement strand
GCGCCGCACCTGGCGGTTCTTGCCTTCACTGATGATGATTTCCAGCCAGCAGTCCGGCACCGTCTTGCGAAAGCGCACCGGTGGCTTGCGCTCCCACAGCGCCGGTGGCTCGATCTGCCGCACCTGCGCCGGCCGGGTGACGAAATCCCCCAGATCGACCCCCGCACGCAATGCCTCCAGCTGAGCCTCGCTCACCCGTCCCTCCACCTGCACCCAGTAGGTCTTGGGCAGCTTCCAGCGCGGGTCGCTGATACGGTGCTGCAAGGCACCTTCGCCGGTCAGCAGCAGCAAACCTTCGCTATCGGTATCCAGCCGGCCAGCCGGGTAGACGCCGGGTAACGCGATATGGTCTTTCAACGTGGGGTGCAACTCGTGCTGGGAAAACTGGCAGATAACGCCATAGGGCTTGTTGAACAGGATGAGCTGGGACATTTTCTGGCAAACCATAAACGAGTGATGCGCCGGATAATAGCAAGGACTGACTGGCGCGGTCATGCTGGAGCTTGCCCGACAGGCTCCTGCAACAAACTATTCGCATCGCTGTCAATTGCAGTGGCTATGCTGTGGAGTGCAGCTCACAGCACCGGTGCGGAAAATTCACATTCGAACAGTTGTTTCTCTAGTCGAAATGGCAAAGTTCGGATACTTACAAACAGCGCGCAGATTTGAGGGGTATAATTCACTTCCGAAAAGTCACCCGCAAGTTCACGGGCCACGCTGCCACGCACAGGCTGCCTAGTGCAGTCCGGCAAAACGCCCGCCTGCTGCTGTGCCTTTCCACGCGCCTAGCGGAACATCCCCCGGTGTGCGAAAGCCGCCTTGCGCAGCCGTTCTGACGTCAAAATAATCATTGGAGATAGAGTATGCCCACAAAGCAGCCGACCATCATCTACACCCTGACCGACGAAGCACCAGCGCTGGCCACCAGCGCCTTCCTGCCGGTCGTTCGCACCTTTACCGGCGCTGCCGGCATCAACATCGAAACGGCAGATATCTCGGTTGCTGCCCGCGTACTGGCCGAATTCCCCGAATACCTGACTGAAGAACAAAAAGTACCGGATACGCTGAGCACCCTGGGCAAACTCACCCAGGACCCGGACACCAACATTATCAAGTTGCCGAACATCAGTGCTTCGGTTTCGCAGCTGATTGCCTGCATCAAGGAACTGCAAGCCAAGGGCTATGCCCTGCCCGACTACCCGGAACTGCCCAGCAGCGACGCCGACCATGCCCTCAAGACCCGCTACGCCAAGTGTCTGGGCTCGGCCGTCAACCCGGTACTGCGCGAAGGCAACTCCGACCGCCGCGCCCCGCTGGCCGTGAAAAACTACGCCAAGAAACACCCGCACTCCATGGGCGAATGGAAGCAATGGTCGCAAACCCATGTTTCCCACATGCACCATGGCGACTTCTACCACGGCGAAAAGTCCATGACGCTGGACAAGGCACGTGACGTGAAGATGGAGCTGACCACCAACAGTGGCAAAACCATCGTGCTCAAGCCCAAGCTTGCCCTGCAGGCGGGCGAAATCATCGATTCCATGTTCATGAGCAAGAAGGCGCTGTGCGACTTCTACGAACAGGAAATGGAAGACTGCCGCGAATCCGGCATCCTGTTCTCGCTGCACGTGAAAGCCACCATGATGAAGGTGTCCCACCCCATCGTGTTTGGCCACTGCGTCAAGATCTACTACAAGGATGCTTTCGAAAAACACGGCAAGCTGTTCGAAGAGCTGGGCGTCAACGTCAATAACGGCATGGCCAACCTCTACGAAAAGATCGAGACCCTGCCGGCGACCAAACGCGAAGAAATCATCCGCGACCTGCACGCCTGCCAGGAACACCGTCCGCGTCTGGCCATGGTGGACTCCGCCAAGGGCATTACCAACTTCCACTCGCCCAACGACGTGATTGTCGATGCCTCCATGCCGGCCATGATCCGTGGCGGTGGCAAGATGTGGGGTGCCGATGGCAAGCCGGCCGACTGCAAGGCCGTGATGCCGGAATCCACCTTTGCCCGCATTTATCAGGAGATGATCAACTTCTGCAAATGGCACGGCAACTTCGACCCGCGCACCATGGGCACCGTGCCCAACGTCGGCCTGATGGCGCAGAAGGCCGAAGAGTACGGCTCGCACGACAAGACCTTCGAAATCGCTGAAGACGGCGTAGCCAACATTGTTGACCTTGCCACCGGCGAAATCCTGCTGAGCCAGAACGTGGAAGCTGGCGATATCTGGCGCATGTGCCAGGTGAAGGATGCCCCGATCCGCGACTGGGTGAAGCTGGCCGTGACCCGCGCCCGCAACTCCGGCATGCCGGCAGTGTTCTGGCTGGACCCGTACCGCCCGCATGAAAACGAGCTGATCAAAAAGGTGGAAACCTATCTGCAGGACTACGATACCAGCGGCCTGGAAATCCACATCATGTCCCAGGTCCGCGCCATGCGCTTCACCCTGGAACGTGTCGCCCGCGGCCTGGATACCATCTCGGTTACCGGCAACATCCTGCGCGACTACCTGACCGACCTGTTCCCCATCATGGAACTGGGCACCTCGGCCAAGATGCTGTCCATCGTGCCGCTGATGGCCGGTGGTGGCATGTACGAAACCGGTGCCGGCGGTTCGGCACCGAAGCATGTACAACAGCTGCTGGAAGAAAACCACCTGCGCTGGGACTCGCTGGGCGAATTCCTCGCCCTGGCGGTATCGCTGGAAGAACTGGGCATCAAGACCGGCAACAACAAGGCCAAGATCCTGGCCAAGACCCTGGATGCCGCCACCGGCAAGCTGCTGGACAACGACAAGTCGCCGTCGCGCCGCACCGGTGAGCTGGACAACCGTGGCAGCCAGTTCTACCTCGCCAGCTACTGGGCCGAAGCATTGGCCGCGCAAACCGAAGATGCCGAACTGCAAGCCCAGTTCGCGCCGCTGGCCAAGCAACTGGCTGGCAGCGAGCAGCAAATCATCGACGAGCTGAAAGCCGTACAGGGCCAGCCGGCCGACATCGGCGGCTACTACCTGCCGGATGCGGCCAAGTGCCAGGCCGTAATGTGCCCGAGCGCCACCTTCAATACTGCACTGAAAGCAGTACAGGCCTAAGCCAACACTGGCGCACTGTCGTGCGCATGCCAGTCCCCAAAGCGTCAGGATTCGTCCTGGCGCTTTTTTTGTGCGCTCTTGCCCACCAACGATTTTCCAAAAAATTTGTCTGATAATCCTCTGCAAGCGCCCCGCCACGGTCTAGGCTGAGTGAGTGGAGAAACACTGCGCCCGGTCGCAGCCCCTTACCCGGTAAACAGGAGAGAACAACAATGAGTGAATCCCATATCAAGGTTCCCGCAGCAGGACAAAAAATCATCCCGGGGCAAGCCACCCCCGACCACCCCATCATTCCCTTCATCGAAGGTGATGGCATCGGCATCGACATCACCCCGGTGATGATCAAGGTAATCGATGCTGCGGTGGCAAAAGCCTATGGCGGCGCCAAGAAAATCCACTGGATGGAAGTGTATGCCGGCGAGAAATCCACTCGCCTGTACGGGCCGGATGAATGGCTGCCCAAGGAAACCTTCGACGCGCTGAAAGAATACGCAGTGTCCATCAAGGGCCCGATGACCACCCCGGTAGGCGGTGGCATCCGCTCGCTCAATGTGGCGCTGCGCCAGGAGCTTGACCTCTACCAGTGCGTACGCCCGGTGCAGTACTTCCAAGGCGTGCCCTCACCGCTCAAGCAACCCGAACTGGTCAATATGGTGATCTTCCGCGAGAACACCGAAGACATCTATGCCGGCATCGAATGGCAAGCCGGCTCCGATGCGGTGAAGAAAGTGATCGCCTTCCTGCAAAACGAAATGGGCGTAAAGAAAATCCGCTTCCCGGACAGCTCCGGCATCGGCATCAAGCCCATCTCGGTCGAGGGCACCGAGCGCCTGGTGCGCGCGGCCCTCAACTACACCATAGACAATGACCGCAGTAGCCTCACCATCGTCCACAAGGGCAATATCATGAAGTTCACCGAAGGCAACTTCCGTGATACCGCCTATGCGCTGGCACGCCGCGAATTCGGCGCCGAACTGATTGCCGGCGGCCCGTGGTGCAAGTTCAACAATCCGAAAACCGGCCGCGAAATCATCGTCAAGGACGCCATTGCCGATGCCTTCCTGCAGCAAATCCTGCTGCGCCCGGCCGAATACGACGTGATCGCCACCACCAACCTCAACGGCGACTACATCTCCGATGCCCTGGCCGCGCAAGTGGGCGGTATTGGTATCGCACCGGGGGCCAATATCTCGGACCAGTATGCCTGCTTCGAGGCCACCCACGGCACCGCCCCCAAATATGCCGGTCTGGACAAGGTCAACCCCGGCTCGCTCATCCTGTCGGCGGAAATGATGCTGCGCCACCTGGGCTGGACCGCCGCAGCCGACCTGGTGATCAAATCCATGGAAGCCGCCATTGCCGACAAACAGGTCACCTACGACTTCGCCCGGCTGATGGAAGGTGCCACCGAGGTCTCCTGCTCCGGCTTTGGCGACGCCATGATCGCCCGCATGTAAGCCATCGGCAGGCGTAGTCCGCCACAAGGCCCGCCCCTGCGGGCCTTGCCTGTTTCAGCCATCTGCCAAGGCGCGCGCTGCGTCCAGTACCAGCGTTTTTGCCGCATCCACCCGCTTGCCCGCGCGCCAGGCCATCATCACTTCCCAATGCCACGCCGGCAGCTCCGGCAGGCACAGCCTGACCAGGGTGCCATCCTGCAGATCAGCCTTGATCGACAGCTCCGGCATGAAAGAGACAAAACGATGGCGCAATACCAGCTCACGCGCCGCCGAGGCCGGCTGTACCGCATGAATCGGGCTGGGAAGCTGCCGCAACATGCGGATTTGCTGGATCAGGCTTTCGCACTCGTCCCCCCAAAATTGCGGAGCAATGCGATGACGGGCAAGATCAGCCAGCGCCAAGGGGCTGCGGCAGTCCGCCAGCGGATGATGGGCAGCCACCACTGCAACAATCGGCGAACGCCACAGCAGCTCCATCTGAATACCGGCCATCGCCGGACATTTCAGCACAAAGCCCACCTCCACCTGCCCGGTCAGCAGGTCTTGCATGATCTGCTGCGAATGGTCGGTGCTGCAACGAATCTCCATCGGCGCATCCGCCAGCTTCATCAGCAAGGGGCCGAACACCGGCGAGGTCAGCGATGGCAGGCAGGATAGCCGGATGCGCGGCACACTCGGTGTACCCTGCATGGCCTCCAGCCCTTGCCGGTAGGCCGTAAGCGACTGGCGCGCCGCGACAAGAAAAGCCTGGCAGGCATTGGTGGCCACCGCACCACGCCGATGCCGGGTAAACAGGCGGACATCCCACTGTTGCTCCAGCAGGCTGATACGCTGGCTGACCTGTGGCTGCGACCAGCCGCGCTTGGCCGCCGCCTGACTGAAACTGCCCAGCTCAGCCACATCCAGCAATAACTCCAGATCAGACAAAGCTACAGACATAAAAAAATCGCATATGAAATATTAGTAGAAGTCGACTTACATAATAGCAGGATGCCTCCCTAGAATGCTGTTCGGATGAGGAGAACACATGGCTTCGGCACAACGGGCACGTAAACTGGGCAAGGCGTTTATCCTGCTGGACAACCTGCTGGTGATATTCGGTTTTTTCATGGTTTTCCCGCTGATTAGCCTGCATTTTGTTGACCAGTTAGGCTGGAGCGCCACGATCGTCGGCCTGGCACTGGCCATGCGCCAGTTCATGCAGCAGGGGCTGGGCCTGTTTGGCGGCTCGCTAGCCGACCGCTACGGTGCCAAGCCCTTGATAGTCTGCGGCATGCTGATGCGCGCCGCCGGCTTTGCCTGCATGGCACTGGCGCATGCACCGTGGCTGCTGTTTGTCTCCTGCCTACTCTCCGGCCTGGGCGGAACCCTGTTTGATCCACCGCGCACGGCGCTGGTCGCCAAGCTGGTACGGCCCAGGGAGCGACCGCACTTCTACGCCATCCTGATGATGCAGGACAGCGCCGGCGCGGTGGCTGCCGCCCTGCTGGGTTCCTGGCTGCTGCAATTCGACTTTCGCTGGGTTGGTCTGGCCGGCTGCACCATGTTCGTGCTGGCTGCCGTGGTCAATGCCCTGTTGCTGCCGCCGTACCGGGTCGCCACGGGCAAGGCCTCCCCCTGGCACTCCATGCGCACCGTCTTGCACGATCGCAGCTATATGCGCTTTGTACTGACCTTGAGTGGCTATTACATGCTCGCAGTCCAAGTCATGCTGCTGGTCCCGGTGACCATCAAGCAACTGACTGGCAATTATCAGGCGGTAGGCTGGATGTATATGCTGGAGACCTGCTTGTCACTCAGCCTGCTTTATCCGCTGGCACGCTGGGGAGAGCGCCATCTGCGACGCGAGCAGCGCATGCTGATCGGCCTGGGGTTGATGAGCCTTAGCCTGGCCATCATGAGCAGCGTGCAACATCCACTGGCAGCCTTTGTCATTCTGGCCATGTTTTTTCTGGGATCCATCATCATGGAGCCGGCGCGGGAAACCTATGTCGCCGGGCTGGCCAAGGCACAAGCGCGCGCCAGCTATCTGGGTTGCAGCCGGCTGGGGCTGGCTTTGGGTGGTGCCGTGGGCTATGTTGGAGGAGGCTGGCTGCTGGACATGTCCCGTCAATGGCATCTGCCAGCGCTGCCCTGGCTGTGCCTGGCCATGATTGGCACCATCACCTTGCTGGCACTATGGGGCCAATTGCTACGAGCCCCTGCTGGCACACGCTATGCCAGCAATAGCATTTGATGAAAAAACAAAACCCGCCGGTTGGCGGGGTTTTGTTTGAAGCTGTCGGGACGTTGACCGGTCAGATCAGCGCACCTGGCAATCCTGGCGCATCCTCTGCCTGATCAGGCAGCCTGGATGTTCGACGCTTGCTTGCCTTTCGGGCCGCTAACGATGTCAAAGCTTACACGTTGACCCTCTTTCAGGGTCTTGAAGCCTTGCATATTGATGGCGGAGAAATGGGCAAACAGGTCTTCACCACCCTCATCCGGGGTAATAAAGCCAAAGCCTTTAGCGTCGTTGAACCACTTAACGGTACCAATTGACATGTTACTTCCTTGATTGACTATGGCTGGTGAGGCCGACCAACTTAAAGCCTGCTGTCCATTCCGGCTTATCCGGGAATGCCAAACAGCTAAGCCAAGCACCTGAACAGCATTTCTACGCAACCATCGTGATAGCGTCAAGTCCAAAAGGAATTCGCACTCGCCCCTTGAAAAAAAGTCAGGGGGAACCAAAATTGAAGTAAACCGCGGTTTAACTGAAAGTCGACATGTCCACGCAGTTCAGCAACGACGCCGTCAAAGAGGTGTCACGGGTGAGGACCACCCCTCCCCCAATGTATAAGGTATTGTTATTGAACGATGATTTCACCCCAATGGAATTTGTGGTGGAAGTGTTGCAGCAGTTGTTCCACATGAACAGGGAAAAGGCTACCCAGGTCATGTTGCAAGTCCATACGCAAGGTCACGGCGTGTGTGGCGTTTATACCAAAGACGTGGCTGCCACCAAGGTTGAACAGGTGTCGCAATTTGCCAAAGCACACCAGCATCCGCTTCAGTGCGTAATGGAGGAAAACTGATGATTGCCCAGGAGCTTGAAGTAAGCCTGCATATGGCGTTCATGGACGCCAGGCGCAAGCGCCACGAGTTCATCAGCGTGGAGCATTTGCTGCTTGCCATGATCGACAATCCCTCCGCCGCCGATGTTTTGCGCGCCTGCGGGGCCAATCTCGACCAGCTGAAAAAACAGCTGGGCGACTTCATCGACGAACACACCCCCACCGTTCCCGGGGAAACCGAGGTCGAAACTCAACCTACGCTGGGCTTCCAGCGGGTGATTCAACGCGCCATCCTGCATGTGCAATCGTCCGGCAAGAAGGAAGTGACTGGCGCGAATATCCTGGTGGCCATCTTCGGCGAAAAAGACTCACATGCCGTGTATTACCTGCATCAGCAGGGAATCTCTCGGCTGGATGTGGTCAATTTCATCTCGCATGGCATTACCAAACAGCGCTCGCCGCAACACCCGCCCGAGCCTCGTGAGCAGCACAACGAGTCCGAGGGTGAAGAGCAATCTGCCGGGCCGGGTGGCGCGCTGGAAAACTACACGCTCAACCTCAACCAGCAGGCTCGCGATGGCAAGATTGATCCTCTGATCGGCCGTGAGCACGAACTGGAGCGTACGGTGCAAATCCTCTGCCGTCGCCGCAAGAACAACCCGCTGCTGGTGGGTGAAGCCGGCGTGGGCAAGACGGCCATTGCCGAGGGGCTGGCACGGCGCATCGTCAACAACGAAGTGCCCGATGTCCTGTCCAAGGCCACCGTGTATGCGCTCGACATGGGCGCACTGCTGGCTGGCACCAAATACCGTGGCGATTTCGAGCAACGCCTCAAGGCCGTCATCAAGCAACTGACCGAAGATGAACACGCCATCCTGTTCATCGACGAAATCCATACTCTGATCGGTGCCGGTGCTGCCTCTGGCGGTACGCTGGATGCGTCCAATCTGCTGAAACCGGCCCTGTCCAATGGCAGCCTGCGCTGCATTGGCGCTACGACGTATAACGAATACCGTGGCATTTTCGAAAAGGACAACGCCCTGTCACGGCGCTTCCAGAAGATTGATGTGGCCGAGCCGACCGTGGAACAAACCGTGGAAATCCTCAAGGGCCTGAAATCGCGCTTCGAAGCTCACCATGGCGTGAAGTACACCCAGGCCGCGCTATCCACCGCGGCAGAGCTGTCAGCTCGCTACATCAACGACCGTCATCTGCCAGACAAGGCTATTGATGTGATCGACGAGGCCGGCGCTGCCCAGAAAATCCTGCCCAAGTCACGGCAGAAAAAGGTGATCAACAAGTCCGAGATCGAAGAGATCGTGGCCAAGATCGCCCGCATTCCACCGAAAACGGTTTCCACCGATGACCGCAATGTGCTGAAAAACCTGGAGCGCGATTTGCGCAATGTGGTGTTCGGCCAGGACAAGGCCATCGAAAGCCTGGCCACCGCCATCAAAATGACCCGCTCAGGCCTGGGCAATCCGCAAAAGCCCATCGGCTCTTTCCTGTTCTCCGGCCCAACCGGGGTGGGCAAGACCGAGGTCGCCAAGCAGCTGGCCTATGTATTGGGTGTGGAGCTGATCCGCTTCGACATGTCCGAGTATATGGAGCGCCATGCAGTCAGCCGGCTGATTGGCGCACCTCCCGGCTATGTCGGCTTCGAACAGGGTGGCCAGTTGACCGAAGCCATCACCAAACACCCGTATGCAGTATTGCTGCTGGACGAGATCGAAAAAGCGCATCCGGACATCTACAACGTGCTGTTGCAGGTGATGGACCATGGCACCCTGACCGATAACAACGGTCGCAAGGCAGACTTCCGCAATGTGGTAATCATCATGACCACCAATGCCGGTGCTGAAGCCATGTCCAAGCCGACACTGGGCTTTACCCAATCCAAGGCTGCCGGTGATGAAATGGCCGATATCAAGCGCTTGTTCAGCCCGGAATTCCGCAACCGGCTGGATGCCACGATCTCCTTCAAGACGCTGGATGAGCAGATCATCATGCAGGTGGTGGACAAGTTCCTGATGCAGCTGGAACACCAGCTCAGCGACAAGAAGGTGGAAATCCACTTTACCGACGCGCTGCGCGCCTTCCTGGCCAAACGTGGCTTTGACCCGCTAATGGGGGCACGCCCGATGGCACGGTTGATCCAGGACACCATCCGCAAGGCACTGGCCGACGAACTGCTGTTTGGCCGCCTGGCCAATGGCGGAGAGGTAACTGTCACCGTCAACGAGCAGGATGTGGTGGAGCTGCAATTCGACCCAGAAACACTAGCGGCCGAACCAGCCTGAGCCAGCCCGCCATCACCACAACGCCCGCATCATCTGCGGGCGTTTTTTTGATGACGGCAATCCGGCTCAGCCACGTGGATGGTGCTGTGCATGCAGCTGCTTGAGCCGTTCGCGTGCCACATGGGTATAGATCTGCGTGGTGGAAATATCTGAATGACCCAGCAGCAGCTGCACCACGCGCAGATCAGCACCATGATTGACCAGATGCGTGGCAAAAGCATGCCGCAGCATGTGCGGACCGATGGGGGGCAAGCCCTGCT
>Ga0187842_1001677_pt1 | contig 10175 bp, 8 predicted proteins | sample SpaLakP09_SKY_41_FD_134514 | JGI IMG/M metagenome (GOLD analysis project Ga0187842, IMG submission 134514) | Oligotrophic lake water microbial communities from Sparkling Lake, Wisconsin, USA - SP09_SKY_41 | ecosystem: Environmental > Aquatic > Freshwater > Lake | place: USA: Sparkling Lake... | reverse complement strand
TGCCCATTCTTTTCGAGCCACTCCACCATACGAACTTGAGCTTCAGGGGTTGCTAATCCATCGAGGAGGCCTGAATCAAAATTGACTCCTTCCTCCGTGAAGCAACCTGCTTCCAGCTTTCCATTTGCACTACGAATTACAGCCCGGATCGGTAAGTGATATGTCTGAGCAAACTCAAAGTCGCGCTTGTCGTGAGCGGGAACCGCCATCACTGCACCTGTACCGTAAGAGGCGAGCACATAGTCAGCGACCCAAATAGGGATCTTCTCTCCGTTGACAGGGTTGGTGACAAAAGTTCCTAGTGGTGTGCCTGTCTTCCTTTTCGCTAATTCAGTTCGTTCAAGATCTGATTTCGAAGAGCTTTCTTTGCGGTACTTATCGACTGCGTCCTTCTGAGCTGGGGCAGTAAGGGTTGGAACGGAAGGGTGTTCTGGAGCTAGAACAACATAGGTAGCACCAAACAGAGTGTCGGGGCGGGTGGTGTAGACCGTGATTTTGTCTTTTGAGCCAACAACGGGGAAATCAACCTCCGCGCCTTTACTTTTCCCAATCCAGTTGCGCTGCATCTCTTTCAGAGACTCGGGCCAATCAAGAAGGTCTAAATCTGTAAGAAGACGTTCCGCATAGGCAGTAATCTTTAGCATCCACTGGCGCATCGGGCGCCGCTCGACAGGGTGATTTCCGCGTTCCGATCGAGGCCCCTCTGGGGTATTGATAATCTCTTCATTGGCAAGGACGGTGCCTAGGGCAGGGCAGTACCAAACAGGGGCTTCTGCAACATAGGCGAGGCCCTTCTCATAAAGTCTTAAGAAGATCCACTGAGTCCATCGGAAATAGTCTGGGTGGGTAGTGTCAATTTCGCGGGACCAGTCGTAGCTAAATCCCATAGCCCGAATCTGGCGTCGGAAGTTCTGAATGTTCTTAGCGGTAGTGATTCTGGGGTGAGTGCCGGTTTGTACCGCATGCTGTTCTGCGGGCAGACCAAATGCATCCCACCCCATGGGATGCAGCACATTGTACCCACGCATTCGCCAGTATCGTGCGACGATATCGGTGGCGGTGTAACCCTCAAGGTGCCCGACATGGAGGCCCGCACCCGAGGGGTAGGGGAACATATCCAAAATATATTTCTTGGGTTTTTCCGATCCAGCCTCCCCAGGTTGCGCAGCACGGAAACAGTCCGCCTTGGCCCACACTTGTTGCCAGCGAGGCTCAATTTCTGCGAATGGATAAGGCGCGCGGGTTGGCATAATGACGTTCAGGGGTTATTAAACGCAAAGCAGTATGCCAAGTCCAACTCCCGCTGTTCGACCTATTCTTTGGATTGCCACAACAAATCGGGGCAAGACACGAGAATTTAAGCTCCTTTTGGGGAGACGATGGCGAGTAAAGGATTTACACTCCTTCCCGCAACTTCCAGAAATTCGAGAAACTGGAAAAACGTTTCTCGCGAATGCGTCTTTAAAGGCTTTGGCACTGAGCCGAGCGCTACCTGGAAAGCTGATCTTGGCGGATGATAGTGGGCTAGTTGTCCCGGCTTTGGGGGGTCGACCTGGGGTACGATCAGCCCGTTTTTCAGGCCCAAAATCTACTCCGGAGAAAAATCGCATGAAACTTTTGCGTCTTATGCGGCGGGTTACTGGGTTAGGCAGAAACGCTTATTTTCAAGCAGCTTTAGTATTAGCGCTAGATGGCAACATCGTGGGGACAAAATATGGACGTATTTGGGGTAAGATCGCCTTAGTAGAAAGAGGGGCGGGTGGCTTTGGATACGACCCGATTTTCCAACCCCGGGGCTTGAACAGAACATTCGGAGAGCTTTCTGCTGTAGTAAAGAAGCGGATCAGCCATCGAGGAGTTGCAGTCCGCGCTATGGGATCGCTGTTAAGCAGGGTTCGCGTGTTATTGAGACGTAAAAAGCATATTTAATACAATAATTATTGTGCGACAAATACCTTAATTTAAGGATTTATTCTCAGCTTCAAAAGGGTTCTATGGATTCGTTTTGGTATACCCTAGGCAGGTCATAATATGCGCCATTGATCAGCCATCATGCTTGATTCGTTTGTGACCCATACTCAAGATCTATTCTGTCGTGTGGCGATTAATTAATAAATGTTTTCTGTCCTTGGTATCGCGAAAAATTACTAATATCCGGCTTTCTTCTGTAAAAATAATGCAAGTAACAGCGGTCTCTCGCGTCGAAGTTGTGTGCATCGCGAAATACGAGGATCCTTACATTGAAGAGTGGGTTCGGTACAACCTTAAGTTAGGCTTTGACCACGTCACGGTCTATGACAATGGGCTGTCTTTGAGGTGGCTTCCCTCCTGCTTCCCCGGGCAAGTCACAGTAGTACCTTGGGGCGGCGCATCGCAGCAGATACCTGCTTACAATGACTTTTTGGCGCGACGGAGTGACGAGGACCTGTGGGCGGCGTTCATCGACCTCGACGAGTTCATCGTCCTAAAGCGACACCCCGATGTCAAATTGCTGATTAGTGAGTGCAGCGCCGGACACGGCGGAGCTCTCGCTATCAACTGGGTCTTGTACGGTAGCAACGGGCACTTAGAGAAGAGGTACCAGCCCGTCACCCAGCGCTTCACGCGTCGCGGCTTGTGCATTGACCCGCACGTCAAGTGCATCGCGTATATCCCGCATGTTGCATCGATGGACATACACTGCCCTAATCTTAAGGCTGGCTACGTCCAGTACGATTGCGACGGACGAGTCTTCAGTGGACCGTTCAACAAGGCAGGTAATCATGACATCGCTCGGATTAACCACTACTTCACAAAGTCCTTGGCTGAGTTCAGGAAGAAGGTGCTGCGAGGAAGGGCGGACGCACTCACCCCGCGAAGCCTCTCAGAATTTGCCAGTCACGATCAGAACGACGTCGAGGACACTAGCGCACTGGATTTTTTTATCGGACCGCACTAAAATAGTTTTTTGACAATCAGACTTAGGTAGTGCCAAAAAATTAGTGCTCCTTCTTTTTTGGTGTTACTGCTTAACGTCTACAAGATGTTTTGGGATGAAGATATGAAATCGTTTTCGGCCTAAATCAGCCCACATAGGCTCAAAGGAGTTTTAGCACACCAATTATCATTACCGAATGAGTCCCCAGCGCTTCGTAAAAGGCCAGTAAACGACTGCCCCTAGACCTACTAAATTGGCCGCTGGTACGGCCCCCCAGCCTCGAGAATCGAAACTATTAGGGCTATTGTCTCCCATAGCCCAGTAGTCATTTCCTGGAATCTTATATGTGTCATTCGGGTTATTGAGATACGTTTGGCCAAAGGAGTATCCAGGATAGCCATCCTTTTTACTGGCGACTTTCTGGCATGCAGGCTCTGTCGCTGGCGCCCCATCGATCCATAATTCAGGTGGCTTTACCTGTACTGTGTCTCCACCTAAGGCCACACATCTTTTAATGTAGTATTGAGAGCCCTCAATCCCGCGAAGTCTTAGGCCTGACTCGATACCATCAATTTTGTCTGTGGTGAAAACAAAGGTCTCGGCACGCTTGGGTTTCCGGAAGTGATACATAAATTTATTTACGAAAAGGTGATCTCCCGTGGCAGAACTAAAATTGACCAAGATGTCTCCGGCTTTGACCTGATCCCCATTACGCACTTTCAACCCCCCTTCCCGCGCCTCCTGCAGGTTTGACAAAATCGTCTCTTTCCACCCATCCGCCACGATCTCCGTTGTCGTCCATGGAATAAGTCCGAACAATCTACTTTCGCGAACAGAAATGATTTGGCCGTCCCGTGGTGCGACCGCCCGATGATAGCTTTTGCCCTCCACTGCTAAATCGAAGAATCGTTTCGCCCATGAGGGTGGAGGCTCATTTTCTGCCTGATTGAGGATGCCCAGGAGCGTGGGCCGCATCGAATGAGTTGGTATTTTGAAGGGCTGGAGAAAGTAGGCACGTACCCCTAGAGCCAAAACAATCGCTACCAGCGCAACTTCTGCATTCTCTTTACGGCCATGATGGCGCTCGGTTCGTAAGAGGTCCCCATAATCCTTTTCTAGCTGACTCAGAATATCCTGACGTCGAGTCCGCGGCGCGCTCCACCGAAGGGCCTCAGCACAAAGATCCCTCGCAAACCCTAGCCGCTCGAGAAGCTTTGCGGGTAAAACATCTCGACCATAGTGAACTCGCTTTGCCAGGAAATGTGCAATCGCATGCAGCTGCTTACGCTCCTCTTTGGCCTTACCGAATAAAAGAAAATCGATCATAGAAAGTCTAGTCTCCAAAAGCCTTTAAAACCTGCAGAAAGGCTTCCTGCGGGATATTCACCTTCCCGAACTGTTTCATCCTCTTCTTTCCTTCTTTCTGTTTTTCCAAGAGTTTTCGTTTGCGCGATATGTCACCCCCATAGCACTTCGCAGTCACATTCTTACCTACACTTTTCACATCCTCACGCGCGACAATCTTTCCCCCGATAGCTCCTTGCAAGGAGACCTTAAAAAGCTGAGGTGGAATTACCTCTTTTAGCTTTGCGGTGAGAGCTCTTCCTCTCGAAGGAGCTTTTTCGCGGTGAACAATGCATGAAAATGCATCCATCGGCTCTCCATTCACAAGAATCTCCAATTTCACAAGGTCATCTGCCCGATAGGCACCATGCTCGTAGTCCATGGAACCATACCCACGCGTGATACTTTTAATCCGATCACTAAAGTCGACTAGGATTTCACTCAGAGGTATCTCGGTCGTTAGCATTACCCTCTTCGCATCCAATGAATCGGTCTTGGTCACCTCCCCTCTCTTTTCCCGAACCATCGCCACTAGGTCCCCGATATTCTCGTTCGGACACAAAAGAAAAACTGTGACCATCGGCTCACGAATCTCTTCGATCACACTAGGGTCAGGTAACTGAACCGGATTCTCGACCGAAAGCACTTTCCCGCTGGTAAGCCGAACCTCGTAGATCACGCTCGGATAGGTTGAAAGAACCTCCATTCCAAACTCACGCGATAATCTCTCCTGAACAATCTCCATATGGAGAAGCCCCAAAAACCCGCAACGAAATCCAAAGCCAAGCGCCGGAGAGCTCTCTGGAATGAATACGAGCGAAGAATCGTTTACCTGGAGCTTCCCAAGAGCCGTCTTCAACTTTTCAAAATCATCTGTATTGATTGGATACAGACCCGAAAAAACCATCGGTTGAACTTTTCGAAATCCGGTTAAAGGCTCTTTAGCGGGATGAATCGCGTGAGTGATTGTATCCCCAATATCGATTTCCGCTGTAGTTTTTAGATTTGCGACGAGGTATCCGGAGTCACCCGGTCCTAGTTTTTTTCCAATTGTCATTTTCGGGCTGAAGGTTCCCACCTCCTTGACCTCATATTTACGCCCGCCCTGCATCAACATAATGGGTGTCCCTGCTGTTAACTCTCCTGAGATTACGCGCACATACGCGATCACTCCCCGAAATGTGTCGAATACGCTATCAAAGACGAGGGCCTTCAACTCTGTTCCGTCCGCACCCCTGGGGGCAGGCAAACGAGCCACAATAGCCTCAAGAACATCCACAATCCCCTGCCCTGTTTTTGCGCTGACTAAAATAGCCTCCTCACCAGGAATCGCCAATATCTCCTCCAACTGCTTTTTCACCCCAGGAATATCGGAGCTTGGTAAATCGATCTTATTGATGATCGGAATCAAGGTCAGGCCCTCTTTATTCGCCAAGTGAACATTCGCCACAGTTTGTGCCTCGACCCCCTGTGCTGCATCTACCACCAAGAGAGCGCCCTCACATGCCGCCAGAGAACGTGAAACCTCATACGAAAAATCAACATGTCCAGGGGTGTCGATTAAATTGAGTCGATATGTTTTTCCATTTTTTGCTGTGTAGTTAAGGGTAACGGGATGCGCCTTGATCGTGATGCCCCGCTCTCGTTCAAGATCCATCGAGTCGAGGAGTTGCGCCTGCATGTCCCGCTCCGCAATTAACCCCGTCACCTGAAGGAGCCGGTCGGAAAGCGTAGTCTTTCCGTGGTCGACGTGGGCGATGATACAAAAGTTACGAATCAGGCTAGGGTCCATAGGGCAAAGGATGTGCTGTCTTCAGCCCGAAACATTAGCCGCAGTTGCTGTCGCTCGCATCGTTCCAACAGCTTTCGTAAGGTCGCTTTGAGAGAACAGATAGGAACCTGATACAAGGACATTCGCACCCGAAACTACACACTGAGCAGCTGTCTCGTTATTGATTCCGCCGTCGACTGTGATGTCGACCTGGTAATTTTGTCGAACAATCACTTCGCGTGCTTCCCTAATTTTAGGCAAGACTTCCGAAAGGAAAGGTTGTCCCCCAAATCCAGGATTCACTGTCATGCAAAGTAGCTGATCACATAAAGGCAAAAGAGGCACCGCATGTTTCAAAAGAGTTGCCGGATTGATAGCGATGCCCGTGCGACAACCCTTTTCACGAATTGCAGCCAAAGTCCGGGCGGATTGGTGACGGGCTTCAAGATGAATATTCAGGCAATCCGCCCCCGCCTCGATAAACTCATTCGCGTAACGATCGGGTTGTTCAATCATTAAGTGCACATCTAATGTAGCCTCTCCCATCAGCCGACGCAGTGTTTTCACCATATTCACCCCAAAAGAGATATTGGGAACAAAGTGACCATCCATAATATCAACGTGAACCCACTCAGCACCGCTCTCCTGTATCCGTTTCGCCTCCAGCTCAATCCGGCCCAGATCAGCCCCTAATATCGAAGGCGCAATGATAAGCGGTCGATTCGTCACGGAGTTGCTCCATAAACTTTGCTACTCAAATTATGCCTTGGGTGACAAATCACGATATCCATAGGTTGCTATCATTCCCTCCCAGCCCCTTTGCGTCGAACAGTAATGTAGTTTTATTCTGTTTCCGACTTTGAGCCACGGTCCAGCAAGGCCAATAAACCCTCCTTCGGAGACTTTTTGCCTTGGAGCACTTCAAATAGCTGCTGTGCAATTGGGGCCTCGATCTTTTGAGCTGAAAGAATCTTATGCAAGGCTTCGGTTGTGGGAACACCCTCACAAACGCCATCCATTGAGGTCAGGGCCTGAGTTACTGTATCTCCAGCTCCAATACGCTCTCCCAACCTACGATTCCGGCTCGATCGGCTGTATGAAGTCAGAATCAGATCTCCAACACCACTTAGCCCTTGAACCGTCTCTTCCTCAGCACCGAAATGAACTGCGACCCGAGTCATTTCCCTCAAACTTCGGGTCGTTAATCCCGCTAGGCTATTTTCCCCTAGACCCAGTCCTGCGCACATACCTGCCGCCAATGCGTAAACATTCTTTAAAGCCCCACCCCACTCCACGCCGATAAGATCTCGACTTCGGTAGACACGTAGCGATGGCCCATGCAAAGCCTTTTGTACAACACGAGCGAACTCATCATCCGAAGAAGCAGCGACCAGTGCCGTAGGAACTTTTTTAAGGATCTCTCCTGCCAAACTGGGTCCAGACACAGCCGCAATATTAGATTTCGGGCAAAAGTGGGTCACAATTTCACTTACTCTTTTTCCTGTCGAAATCTCAATTCCTTTAGAAAGGCTGACCACTGGCAAGTGCGAAGAAAGCCCATCGATCTTTTCAAAGCACTCCCGCACCGCTTGTGTGGGAAGGGCAACCCAGAGCAAGTCGGTTGGGCTTGGAATCTTATGCTCACCTTTATCGAGCCATTTTACATCATGGCCCCGCTCTTGCAGGGATTGCCCCATCGCCTTCCCCCAAGCGCCCTTCCCAAGAATGGTGTGTTTCACAATTTAAGGTTATCTTTTTTCGAGAAGCGATTTTCGTTTCCTTGAAAGAGTCTCTTGAGGTTATCGCGATGTCGAATCCAAACCAGTCCCGACAACCCTATCGCCGCCCATTGGAGAATGATTTGATGGGGATTGATCCAAAACACGAGAAAAGGAAATACTGAAGCTGCGCCAAGTGATGCCACTGAAACTGTCCGATTGAACTGGAAAATAACTCCCCAGATGATCCCGACACCGAGCGCAACCCAAGGGGTCAACCCGATAAGGATTCCAGCAGAGGTGGCGACTCCCTTTCCCCCTCGAAATCCCAACCAAGGTGAGAAGACATGACCCAATACTGCACAAAGTCCCACCGCTATGACCCAAGAATCTGAAACCTGTCCAATCGATTTTGCTACAAATACAGGCATCCACCCTTTGCCTAGGTCTAAAAGAAAAACCAGAACCCCCCACTTTTTTCCTAAAACGCGTCCCACGTTAGTCGCCCCCGTGTTCCTGCTCCCCTCTTTTCGTAGATCGATTCCGCGACTCATGGCTAACCAGTGCCCAAATGGCAAGGAGCCAAGAAAAAAGGCAAGAATCAGATAAAGCACGGGGTTCTGCATGGAAAGCGAGTTGGCCTAGACCAGCTCAAAGCGCAAGAAAAACTCCGCAAGATTTTGCGTTGGGGAAAATCTGCTTTTGAGGTATTCTTTCGAGCTATGCCCGAAATCACTTCTGCCCAGCTGACCGGATCCAATCTGGATACTTTCCGCAAGGCAAAGGATGCTATGGCTCGGCAAAATCATGACTATGTCATCATGCTGATGCCCCAGGTATTGGAAGCCAATCCCGGACTCTTAGAAGGCCGTAAGATTCTCCGAGCGAGCCAAATCGCCAAAGCCAAGAGTGCTTCAAAAATGGATAAAAATATGGCAGCAGTGCGAATTGCCCCTGCCGTGATGCAGGCAAAGTCCGCTGTAGGAAAGTCTCTCGGCACTGGACTCGCCAAACTTGAGGAGGCTCTCACTCTCGACCCCTTTAGCCCCCAAGCCAATGGTGCGCTCGGTGAGATCGCGCTAGAGAACGACCTTCCCGGGACTGCTGTTTTTGCATTTGAAACGGTTCGATCGGCCAAGCCCCAAGACACCCAAAACCTGCACGGTCTGGCCCGCGCGTTGATCGCCGCCAAGCAGATGGCAAAAGCTCGCGATGTATATCAAACCATTATGGAGATTTCTCCCACCGATGGGGCCGCCCTGAAGGGGATGAAGGACGCGAGTGCCCTAGTGGCAACTCAAAGCGGAGGATGGGAAAAGTCGGAAGATTTTCGGGACTCCCATAAAAATAAAGAGGAAAGCTCTGCCCTCGAGTCAGCCTCCAAGGTGGTAAAGTCGGCTGAAGCAATCGCGGAGCAGCTAGGAAGACTTCATGCGCAGTTCGAGAAAGAGCCCCAGAATGTTACACTCGCAAAGCAGATTGCTGAATTGTGCGAAACGCAAGGCTCTCTCGACCACGCATTGCAGTGGTTCCAATTTGCGCATGAACTTACTCAAAAGACCGATCCTGTTCTGGAAAAAGCGGTTTTCCGGCTCCAGTGCGCCCAACTCGACCTCGAGTGGGAGCAGGCCAAGGCGGCAGGCGCAGATGATTCTGTTTGTGCTGAAATATTGGCACGCAAAAAAGCCATCATTCTAGAAGGTGCGAAAGAGCGAGTGAAGCGCTACCCGAACGATCTGCAGTACCGATTCGATCTAGGAGAGGCTTTGATCGATAACGGGTCTTTTAAAGATGCGGTGCCAGAACTCCAGCAGGCCCTCCGGCAACCCTCGGTTCGTCATCGCGCCCTGAACCTTTTAGGGGTTTCCTATCAAAAGCGTAAAATGCTGGATCTTGCGGCGAAGCAGTACGCACTAGCCGCATCGGAAATCGTGGCCATGGATGTGGTGAAGAAAGATGCCATCTACTCCCTGGGCGTGATTCTTGAGGAGATGGGCAAAAAAACGGAGGCATTGGAAGAATTCAAAAAGATCTACGAAGTAGATAGCCAATTTCGAGATATTGCAGAGCGTGTTGAGGCTGCATACCAACAGACTGACTGACCGAAAAAGGCGAAGGCCGGATGGCCTTTTCGCCACCCGGCCCTCGTTCCTGTGGAATCCGTAAGCCGGATTCTGTGGCCCACCAAGTTTCCCTAGTGAGCTGGCAGCCATTTCTCTAACCCACCCAAAGGTGGATTCCGATTCAGTGTTGCCACTGCATCGATGCGGCTCCAACCCGGGAGTGTCACGCTTTCGCATGACGGGCGGATCACCCGTTCCCCCTGTTCGGCCTTGCACCATCCGTGGTTTGTCATTCCCTTGGGTTGCCCCAAGAGTGGTGGGCTCTTACCCCGCCTTTTCACCCTTACCCCACTTGCGCAGGG
>Ga0187842_1001674_pt1 | contig 10187 bp, 10 predicted proteins | sample SpaLakP09_SKY_41_FD_134514 | JGI IMG/M metagenome (GOLD analysis project Ga0187842, IMG submission 134514) | Oligotrophic lake water microbial communities from Sparkling Lake, Wisconsin, USA - SP09_SKY_41 | ecosystem: Environmental > Aquatic > Freshwater > Lake | place: USA: Sparkling Lake... | reverse complement strand
GAGGGTAACGCGGGTACGGTCGCGCGCCAGGGCCTTGGCCAGCTCGGACAGCACGGCGGTCTGGTGCTCTTCGTTATCCATGTCGATGAAATCGACAATGATGATGCCGCCCAGATTACGCAAGCGCACCCGCGAGAGCCTGGCGCATGTGTTGTGCGAACCCTGCCCCACCTGCCAGGGCCGTGGCGAGATCAAGACCGCCCAGACCGTGTGTTACGAGATCCAGCGCGAGATCGTGCGCGAGGCACGCCAGTTCGATGCCAAGGGCTATCGCATTCTGGCTGCCCAGCCGGTGATCGACATGTTCCTCGACGAAGAGTCGCAAAGCCTGGCCATGCTGGTGGACTTCATCGGCAAGCCGATTTCGCTGTCGGTGGAAAGCACCTATACCCAGGAACAGTTTGACGTGGTCCTGTTGTAACCGTCGTCCCGGCATGCCGGACGATGTGAGAACGGAGTAGCAAGCATGAAGCAACAAGCCGGCGATGCCCTGTGGCTCGCCATCCTGCAGGAAGCCGAACAGGCCGCGCGCGACGAGCCCATGCTGGCCAGCTTCCTGCACATGACGGTATTGCGCCACGGCACGCTGGAAGACGTGCTGGCCTTTCATCTGTCCAGCAAGCTGGCCAGTCCGGTGATGGATGCTCGCGCGCTGATGGAGCTGTTCCGCGAGGCGCTGGCCTCGGACCCGCTTATCAGCGCCTCGGCGCGGGCCGACATCCGCGCCTGTTTCGAGCGCGACCCGGCCTGCGACAGCTATTCCACGCCGCTGCTGTATTTCAAGGGCTTTCATGCCCTGCAAAGCCAGCGCATTACCCACTGGCTGTGGCAGCAGCAGCGCAAGACGCTGGCCCTGTTTCTGCAAAACCGCATTTCCGAAGTCACCGGCGCCGACATCCATCCGGCGGCACGCATTGGCCAGGGCGTGATGCTGGATCACGGCACCGGACTGGTCGTTGGCGAAACCGCCGTCATCGGCAACAACGTTTCCATCCTGCATGGCGTCACCCTGGGCGGCTCCGGCAAGGATAGGGGCGACCGTCACCCCAAGATCGGCGATGGCGTGATGCTGGGGGCCGGTGCCGCCGTGCTGGGCAATATCCGCGTGGGTGACTGTGCCAAGGTGGGCGCGGGTAGCGTGGTGCTGGAAGACGTGCCGCCGCATACCACGGTGGCCGGCGTGCCGGCGCGCATCGTGGCCCAGGTGAATGAAGGCATGCCTTCGCTGGATATGGATCAACGGGTGTGACGGCCAGCAGCCAGGTTCTGCAGGTAGTACAGGGCGGCAAGGCCGCCGATCTGCTGCGCCAGGTGCTGGCAGCTGAGGAGGTACTGGCCTTCGAGGAAGATTTCAGCCACGGCCCGCTGGCCGATGCCGATACCATGGACCCGCAACTGCGCATGGCCTGGTGGAACCGTATCTGGTGGGCACATAGCTGGTGGCCGGATATCGACCAGCAATTCCAGCTGGCCTGGTGGCAATGCCGCAAGCGTCTGTTCCGCGCGCTGTCCGAGCGGCAGCCCTTGTGTATCTGGCTGGGCAATACCGTACACGACCAACTGATGCTGGCCATGCTGGCGGCCAATGCCCATCCGGATCAGCCGCTGGCGGTGCTGGACGTGGCCGGCCAGGTGGCATCCAGTCATCACGGTGTTTACGCCGTGGCCATGTGTGATGCAGCAGAGCTGCAGCCGCTCGCCACCACGGCGCGCATGCTGCACACCGCAGAGCGTGTGCAACTGATTGCCATGTGGCGCCATTGGCAGCAGCACGCCAAGGGCTGGCGTGGCCAGGTTGATGGCCAGCTGCACGACTATCCGGCCGATCATTTCGATGCAGGCCTGCTGGCCTTGTCGCGCCAGCAGGGCGAACAGCCCGCCGCCCCCCTGGTCGGCATGCTGATGGGGCAGCCGACAGCAGAACTGGTAAGCGACAGCTATCTGTTCTGGCGCCTGGCCACCCTGGCCGAAGCGGGTCTGCTGTTGTTCAAGCCACAGCCAGAGGGCCCGCCGCTGGTATCCCCGCTGTGAAGCGGGGCAGCCTGCTTTGCAGGGAAGCGGCAGGCGGGTAGAATCCGCCGCCGTGGTCCGTCCCGATCTTGCCTGACGGCCATTCCTTGCGAGGAAACCATGCGATGAACGTCCGCGTTGTCGATTACCGCGCAGCCGATGCTGCCGCCCAATTCACCCGTTCCCTGCACGAAACCGGTTTTGGCGTACTGGTCAACCATCCTGTCCAGCAAGCGCTGGTGGAAAAAATCTACGCCGACTGGCTGGATTTCTTCGACAGCCCGGCCAAGCACGACTTTGCCTTCGACCCGCAGCGCCAGGACGGTTATTTCTCCACCGCCATTTCCGAAACCGCCAAAGGTGCCAGCCACAAGGACATCAAGGAATATTTCCATTGCTATCCCTGGGGGCGGGTGCCGCCCACGCTGGCCGAAGATATCCGGCGCTACTACGCCAGCACCAATGCCCTGGCGCAAGAACTGCTGGGCTGGGTGGAGCAATACACCCCGGCCGATATTGCCGCCCACTACAGCGAACCCTTGTCCGGGATGATTGCCGACAGCCAGCAAACCCTGCTGCGGGTGCTGCGTTATCCGCCGCTGACGGGTCAGGAGCCAGCCGGCTCGCTGCGTGCTGCCGCCCATGGCGACATCAATCTGCTCACCATCCTGCCCGCGGCCAACGAGCCCGGCCTGCAAGTGCAGGACAAGCAGGGCAGCTGGGTGGATGTGCCCTGTGATTTCGGCATGCTCATCATCAATATCGGCGACATGCTGCAAGAGGCCTCGCGTGGCTACTATCCGTCCACCCAGCACCGGGTGGTCAATCCGCAAGGCGAGGGCGCAGGCAAGAGCCGGGTGTCGCTGCCGCTGTTCCTGCATCCGCGACCAGAGGTTGTGTTGTCGGCACGACATACCGCAGGCAGCTATCTGGATGAAAGATTGCGCGAGCTGGGCGTGAAGAAATGATTTGCCGGCAGGTTAATTAAATTAATTGATTGTAAATGACTGTAAATGCCCTTCGGGGCATTTTTTTTACCTGCTAGGGTTGGCCTTGTTTTTATCGCCTGGCGAGTAATAAAGTGAATTATCTGTTGCGTGCGCTCATGGCGTCGCTTGCCCTGACATTAAGTGCTTGCAGCCTGATCACTTCGCCACTGGTTGCCGGTGTGCAACTAGCCAGTACGGCGGTGACTTCGGTTGCCAATATGGCACCCAATACCAGTACCAATGGCATGGTACATCTGCATGACGAGCTGCATAACGTCTGTGTTGAATTGAATTCCAGCGTGATTGTGGCTGATTTTATTCCGGAGCTGCAAAAGCAGCTGCGGGAGCGGGAAATAGAGAGCCGGATTTATGCACCAGGCAATGTGCCGTCCGATTGCGAGGCGACTCTCTATTACACGGTATTGACGCAATGGGACTCACCGCTATTCAGCGATGAATTGCGTCCTTATATTACCGATATTAATTTGCTGCTGAAGAAAAATGGCAGGGTACTGGCCAATGCCGCCTACCGGCTGGACGGCATGGCCTATGACAAGTGGAGCAGTACCGGCCGCAAGCTGTCACCACTGCTATTGAAGATGTTCACCGTCGATAACATGGCGCAGTGGCAGAACGGTGCAAGCAGTGGCGACGGGGCCAGCCACTTTGAACAAGATGTAGCGAAGCGCGCCGCTGCGGCTACCAGAAATTGATCAGCCCGGCGAAAAAGCGCTGGGCATCGGTATGGGATGCCACGTCGCTGGCAACGCCATTGACGATTTGCTCGATGCGGGCATCCCCCACGTCGTTGGAAGAAACGACATTACCCACCTTGATATCACGCTTGTTTACCACGCCGGAAAAGCGCAGTAGCGTGGTATTGCCACTGTTCGCAACGGCCTTCTCACCAGCAACTGCCATATAGCCGTTGGGTAATATATCGGTGACGGAAACCATCAGGCTGCCGCTGATCTGGTTAGCATTGCTGACCTGTCCCGTGCCTTTGAGGCTGGTGCTGCCAGATGCCTTGCCATTGTAATCAAATATCTCTTTCAGCAAGCCACCCATGGATGACAAGGCACCTGGGCCGGATTCGGAAATAGTGGAGGTTCGGTTGGCCGTGGTGTTGGCATTATTGCTGGACGTCAGGTTTTCCGCGATGTTGATTTTCAGCGCATCGCCAACATGACTGGCAATCGGCTCTTCAAATAACAGCATGGCCTTGTTTGGCTGATAAATCGAGCCGGGGCTGTCTTCCAGTGCTACGGGTGTATATTGCGGCCGGATATGTACCGGAGCGGTCACCAGATTTTGTGGCGATGAAGCACAGCCGGTAATCAGTCCCGTCAATAAAAGATAAGCCCTTGCATGAATAAACATGGTTTTCACTTTGGCCCTCTCTATGGTTGGCATTACTCCTTTAATTCTATTTGGCAGAATGGTTAATTGCCGTTAGCGATCAGAAAGTAAAGTAAGAAAATGTAAAGCACATGGCCGTCCTCCTTAACGCTACATAACGTAAATTTACAAGCCAGCCTGTCTGGCATCAGAAAATGTAAAAAACGGTATGGGGAGAAGGACATGAGCACAATCAGTGGCGTAGCCGCATCGACACCACCCCTGTCGGCTTACGGGGTGCTACGGCGTGATGCACAAGCCGTCGTCAGCGATGTGGAAGGTGTGGCCAAGGCAATCGGCCATGGTCTGGTGGCTGGCGGCAGTGCGACCAGCTCGGCGGTGGGGAGTGGGCTCAGCGCGGTCGGTGACAGCCTCAGTGCGCTGGGTCATACCATCAACACTTATGTCTAGGCCGGCGCAGCGGCCTGTGCCTAGCTGGTCGGGATGGCGCGTCAGTGCAGTGTGAAGTCGGCAATATGGGCCGGGGCTTTGTCCCGGCCCATGTATTTCTGGCGCAGGCGTTCGGCGTAGCCACTGGTCTCCAGCGCATTCAGCGCCGCTTGCAGGCGCCTGACCGTCTCCTCCGGCGTTTGCCGGTTCAGCGCATACCAGTATTGGCTATCACCATCCAGCAGGGCTACCGCCTGCACCAGGTGTGCATCCTGCCCGGACTGTTGCAGTTGCCAGGCCATCGCCCAGTCCAGCATGGCGACCAGGTCGACACGTCCCAGCAGCAGCTTGCCCAGATTCACCGCATCGCTACGGCCGCTGTCCTGTTCTTCACCAATACGCAAACCCAGCTCCAGCAGCCGCTTTTGCGTGGCGGATTCGAACAGGGTGCTGGTACGCAGCTGTTTCAGTTGCTCGATATTGCGCAGCTGGATGTCCTTGCGCCGTGTCAGCCGGTACAGATAGATACGGCGCGGGCTGATGGGGCCTACCCAGCGGAACAGGTTTTCCCGCTCGGGGGTGCGCACCGTGCTGAACAGCAGGCTGCCGGGTGTCGATTGTGTCATGGCATAGCCGCGAGCCCAGGGCAGCAGCTGCAGGCTGAGCGGGATGGCGGCCTTGTCGGCCATGGCCTGCAATAACTCGCTGGAAAAACCGCTCACCTTGTCATGCTGCAGGAAGTTCAGCGGTGGTAATTCCTCGGTATAGGCGATTAGCGGGCTGGCGCTGGCCGGATTGCACCACAGCAGCACAAACAGCAATAGCAGGCGTGGGTACATGGGCAGTCTAAAGAGTCGTTTAACAGAATTTAACCCTGCTTTAACAGGCGGGCAAGCAATGGCCAGGCAATGAATAAGCCACGCTCATTCAAGCAGCTTGCGGCGACAAGCGTGTGACAGCCCCGGCTGCGCGCCCAGCTGGTGTAAAATGGCGCCTCCCATCAAGCCTTGAAGAAACGCCTGCCATGAGTGAGCTGTTAGCCGGACTGAACAACGAACAACTGCGTGCCGTCACCTGGCCTGCCAAGAGTGCGCTGGTGCTGGCCGGAGCCGGCAGTGGCAAAACCCGGGTACTGACTACCCGCATCGCCTGGCTGATTGCCACCGGGCAGGTGAATCCGGCGGGCGTGCTGGCGGTGACCTTTACCAACAAGGCCGCGCGCGAAATGCACACCCGCCTGGGTGCCATGGTGCCGGTGAATGTGCGCACCATGTGGATTGGCACCTTCCATGGCCTGTGCAATCGCTTTCTGCGCGCGCATTACCGCGATGCCGGCCTGCCGCAGACTTTCCAGATTCTCGACTCGGCCGACCAGCAGGCTGCCATCAAGCGCCTGCTGAAAAGCATGGAGCTGTCGGACGAAAAATACCCGCCGCGCGCCGTACAGAGCTTTATCAATGGCAGCAAGGAAGCCGGTGTACGTGCCGAGCGCCTGCCGCCGCCGCTGACGCCGTACGAGGCCAAGCTGCACGAGCTGTATGCCGCTTACGACGCGCAGTGCCGTCGCGAAGGCGTGGTGGATTTTGCCGAGCTGCTGTTGCGCAGCTACGAGCTGTTGCTGGCCAATGCCGCCTTGCGCGCCCATTACCAGGGTCGCTTCCGCCATATCCTGGTGGATGAATTCCAGGATACCAACCGCCTGCAGTACGCCTGGCTCAAGCTCTTGTCCGGCGAGCACAACGTGCTGTTTGCCGTGGGCGATGACGACCAGTCCATCTATGCCTTCCGTGGCGCGGAAGTCGGTAATATGCGTGCGCTGCTGTCCGACTTCCAGGTGGCCGAGCCGGTACGGCTGGAGCAGAACTACCGCTCGGTCGGCACCATCCTGACTGCCGCCAATGCGCTGATCGAACGCAATGACGGCCGGCTGGGCAAGAACCTGTGGACCGATGCCGGCGAGGGCGAGCAGATCCGCCTGTACGAAGCCTATTCCGATGGCGACGAAGCCCAGTTCATCATCGACGAGGTAAAGAGCCTGCAGCGTGAAGGCATGAATCTGTCCGACATGGCCATCCTCTACCGCTCCAATGCCCAGTCGCGGGTACTGGAGCATGTGCTGGTGAATGCCCAGCTGGCCTACCGCATCTATGGCGGCCTGCGCTTTTTCGAGCGGCTGGAAGTCAAGCACGCGCTGGCCTATTTGCGCCTGGTCAGCAATCCGGACGACGACAACGCCCTGCTGCGCGTCATCAATGTACCGGCCCGTGGCATCGGTGCGCGTACCGTGGAAAACCTGCAGGCAGTCAGCCGCGAGCAGGGTGTTACCTTGTGGCAAGCCTGCTGCGCTGCCGGTGGCGGCCGTACCGCGGCCAAGCTGGGCGAGTTCGTGCTGCTGATCGAAGCCCTGCGTGCCAAGGCCGAGGGCATGACGCTGGCGGAAACCGTCAGCCTGATCATCGATCACTCCGGCCTGCGCGCCATGTACGAGCAGGACAAGAAAGAGGGCGAGGAGCGGCTGGCCAACCTGGACGAGCTGATCAATGCTGCCGCTGGCTTCTTCCCCGATGCCGCCGAGCAGGCCATTGTCGAATTCCTCAGCGCGGCCAGCCTGGAGGCCGGCGAGCATCAGGCCGAAGCCGGCGAGGATGCGCTGCAACTGATGACCGTGCATGCGGCCAAGGGCCTGGAGTTCGACGCCGTGTTTGTCTCCGGGCTGGAAGAAGGCCTGTTCCCGCACGAAAACAGCATGAACGACAGCAAGGGCCTGGAAGAGGAGCGCCGGCTGATGTATGTGGCGGTCACCCGCGCCCGCAAGCGTCTGTACCTGTCCTGCGCCCAGAGCCGCATGCTGCATGGCCAGAGCCGCTATCCGGTCCGCTCGCGCTTTGTCGAGGAAATTCCGGCCGAACTGGTACGCGTGCTGTCTGCTACAGTGAAACCTGTGCCGCAAAACACCCATCGCCGCGCTCCCTGGCTGGACGAAGTGGCCGCACCGGCGGTACCCAGCGCCCAGCTGCAGGGTTTTCGCATCGGCCAGAGCGTGGGCCATGCCAAATTCGGTTCCGGCGTGGTGATCAATGCCGAGGGTAGCGGCAGTGATCTGCGGCTGCAGATCAATTTTGCCGAGCACGGGCTGAAGTGGCTGGATTTGCGTTACGCCAAGCTGACCGCCGAATAATGACATTCCATCCGGGTTGGCCGATGATGACGCCATGAGTGACAAGCTACCTTCCACCAGCTACCAGAGCCTGACCGCAGGGCAGGGTGGTGCCGAGCCTGCCCGCAAGTCCTACGAGGACCCGTACGCCAGCCGCCTGTTCCTGATCATCGACAGCCTGCCGGAAATGCAGCGCGCGCTGGCCATGACCCTGGCCTCGTTTGGTGCCGACAAGGTCGAATACGCCAGCAAGGCCGGTGATGCGCTGGCCAAGATGGCCAAGTTCGAGTTCGACGTGGTGCTGTGCGATTACGACCTGGGCAATGGTTACGATGGCCTTTACCTGTTTGAAGAGGTGAAGGAACGCAACCTGATCAAGCAGTCCTGCGTGTTCATGATCGTCACCGGCGAGCGCCGCTCGCAGCGGGTGATTTCTGCCGCCGAACTGGCCCCGGACGACTATCTGCTCAAGCCCTTCACCGGCGAAGTACTCAGCCAGCGCCTGGAAAAAGCCATGCGCCGGCGCGAGGCTTTCCGCGTGGTGGACGAAGCCATCATGCGCCACGAGTACCTGGCCGCCATCGATGCCTGTAGCCGCAAGATCAGCCAGCGCGGCGAGTTCACCCTCGACTTCATGAAACTCAAAGGCTCGCTGGCACAAAAAATCGGCGACTTCGACACCGCGCGCACCCTGTATATGGAAGTGCTGCGCCTCAAGCCGCTGGCCTGGGCCAAACTGGGGCTGGCCAAGTCGCTGACCGGCTTGAAGTCCTATGACGAGGCGCGCCTGCTGTTCGAAGAAGTACTCACCGACAACGAAAGGGTGATGGAAGCCTACGACTGGCTGGCCAAGCTGCATCGCCTGCATCACAACCTGCCCGGTGCGCAAAGCACGCTGGAAAAGGCTACCAATCTGTCGCCGGTGGTGTTGCGCCGGCAAAAGCAGCTGGCCGAAGTGGCCATGCTGAACAAGGACCTGGAAACAGCCGAAGCCGCCAGCGAAGAAACCCTCAATATCGCCAAGTACACTTGGCATCGCAGCCCCACCCATTACGCCATGCTGGCACGGGTGCAGATGGCGCGCGGCGAAACCGGTACGGCCGCCCGCACCCTGGGCAATCTGCGCCGTGACTACCGCTACAACGAAGCTGGCGAATGGATGTGCACCGTCATCGACAGCCAGTTGCAAGGCAAGCTGGGTAATCGCGAAAAAGCGCGCACGCTGCTGGCCGAGGCCGAAACCGGTTACCAGAAGCTGAGTGAAAACCTGCCGGCCGATGCGCAAATGGAATTCGCCCGCGCCTGTTTTGCCCAGGGCAAGCAGGACAGTGGCAATGCCGCCATGCGCGATCTGGTGCGCAACAACCACGACAACGAAGAGCTGCTGTCGTCCATTGGCGGCCTGTTCGATGAAATGGGGCTGGGTGAAATGGGCCGCCAGCTGATTGCCGAAAATGTGCAGTCAGTGTTGGAACTGAATAACCAGGCGGTGCGTGAGGCCCAGGCCGGCCGCTTCGACCAGGCCATCGAGCGCTTCGTCAAGGCACACGAGGAAATGCCGCACAATGTGCAGGTGATGCTCAACCTGGCCAATGCCACCATGGCCTATGTGCATGGCCATGGCTGGCATGAAAGCCATATGCGTCGTGCCTACGACATGCTGGTGCAGGTGCGCACGCTGGCCCCGGCCAACAACAAGTTTCAGAAAATCCTCCGTGCCTGGCGGCAACTGGTGGAAAAACTGGGCAAACCGCAATGGGTACTGTAGCGCGGCTGCGGGTACTGGTGGTGGATGACGAGCCGCTGGCGCGCGAACGCATGGTGGCGCTGGTGGCGCAGTGCGGTGCCAGCGCCGTGGCCGCGCTGGGTGACGCCGTGGCCGCCAGCGACTGGCTGGAGCGACATGCCGCCGATGTGCTGCTGCTGGACATCTCCATGCCCGGCATCAATGGCGTGGAGCTGGCGCGCCGTCTGCGCCAGCGCCCGCTATCGCCGCAACTGATCTTCACCACCGCCCACGAACACTACGCGGTCGATGCCTTCGAACTGGATGCGGCCGACTACCTGCTCAAGCCGGTCAGGCTGGAGCGCTTGCGCCAGGCGCTGGACAAGGCCGCACGCCGCCGTGGTGGCACGCCTGCCATCGAAGCCCACTTCAGCGTGCGCCATCGCGACCGCCTGCTCAACATCCCCTTCAGCGCGGTGCGCTATCTCAAGGCCGAGCAGAAATACGTCAGCCTGGT
>Ga0187842_1001672_pt1 | contig 10196 bp, 10 predicted proteins | sample SpaLakP09_SKY_41_FD_134514 | JGI IMG/M metagenome (GOLD analysis project Ga0187842, IMG submission 134514) | Oligotrophic lake water microbial communities from Sparkling Lake, Wisconsin, USA - SP09_SKY_41 | ecosystem: Environmental > Aquatic > Freshwater > Lake | place: USA: Sparkling Lake... | reverse complement strand
CTCGTGAAACAGGGTGATGTCGCGCAGTTCCCGCGAGTGGCGGTCGAACAGGTGGAACAGGGTCGACCACGGGCCGGCGACATGGATCGGGACGATCGGGGCGGCATGCTTGCGGGCGATCGATACCGCCGAGGCGGCCCAGGGCGGATCGGCCAGCCGGCCCGTGTCGTCCTTCACGGCCAGCCGGCCGGCCGGGAAGATCATCAGGGCGCGTTCTGCCTCCAGGGCCTCACGGGTCCGCGACAGGGTCAGGCGCAGGCGATCGCGCGTCCGCTTGGCCTCGACCCACTCGACCGGAATCAGCACCTCGTCGAACGCCGGACAGACCCGATGGGCGTCGGCATTGGCGTAGAAGACGAGGTCCGGACGCATGGCCTTCAGGGCGTCATAGACCGCGACCCCGTCGGCGATCCCCGTGGGGTGGTTGGCGACGATCACCAGCTTTCCGGCTGCGGGCAGGTGCTCCAGGCCGCGGACCTCGACCTTCAGGGCCAGCAGGTCGGAGACATGGTCCAGGGCGCTGCGGCCGCCCAGCGGCGCAATGGCATCGGCCATCCGGCGGGCCCGGCCATAGCCCAGCAGGGCATAGAGTGGCGGGCGCAGCACGGGCCAGAGGGGCGAGCCGGTCAGGCGCGGCGCGCGCTCGGCGATCAGGGTGTCGACGATATGGGGCTCTGACGCGTTGAGCATGGGGAGAGCTTAGCCTCGGCCGGGCCCGCCTGTCAGAACATTTGACGCGCCGCGCCTTAACGTTGAGCCTGCAGGCCTGAACCGGGGGCGGGAGAGACCGATGAAGACGTTCATGCGCTGGCTTGTCGCCGTCGCCGTGCTGGCCGTGATCGGCGCCGGGGCCTTTGCCTACTGGAACCTCGAGCTGCGCTGGCGGCCCAAGACCATCACCCGCCACCAGGCCGAGATTGCCAAGATCCTGGAGCAGTCGGGCTGGGTCTCGCCGGGCCTGCCGGGCCCCAGGCTCTATATGGTGAGCTTCCGCACCTGCCCCGACTGCGTGCGCTTCAAGGCCGAGGAGTTTCCGAAGCTGCACAAGGCGGGGGTCGATACCCGCCTGATCGAGATCGCCCGCGCCGACCGCAACGGCGTCGCCAAGTCCACGCCGGTCGAGCGCGCCACGGTGGCCGAGCTGTGGGTCAACCGCAGCTGGGGCCTCGCCGAACGCTGGGAAGCCACCCCGGTCGAGGCCTGGACCGCGCCGGGCATCAAGCCGGCCGACGGCGACATTGCCCGGACCGCCGTGATCGAGGCCGGCCGGACCAATGTCGACAAGCTGATCCCGTTGCTGAAGGCCAACGGCGTCAGCTTTGCCTGGCCACTGATGGTCTGGTGGACCCCCGACGGCCAAATGAAGGCCTGCGCCTGCGAAAAGCGCGAAACCTACCGCTTCCTGCGCAAGGATCTGGGGGCGTGAGGCCCGTTCTAGGCCTGGCGCTCGCCGCGGTCATCGCGACGGCATTGAGTGGACCAGCCCTGGCCCAGCCGGCAGGACCGAAGCCGCTGGCGGCTCTGACCGCGTCCGGCGGGCCCGTCCTGACCGGACGAGTTTTGGTGGCCGACGCCGATCGCATCCTGTCCGACGAGCAGGCCGGGGCCTACGGCGCGGTGCCCGTCTGGCCCTGGGGCTCGGTGAGCAAGCAGGTGGCGGCGGCCCTGGTCATGATCGAGGTCGACCGCAAGACCCTGTCGCTGGACGACACGGTCGCCTCGCGCTGGAAGGCCTTCCCAAATGCCGCGACCGGCTCGGTCACCGTCCGGCAGCTGCTGCGGCACACCAGCGGCCTGCCCAATCCGGACGAGACGCCGGAGGTCGGCGGGATCCCGGCCTTCTACCTGCGGCCTGAGGCCGGTGCGGCCCCGTCGAACGCGGATGCGGCGGGCTATTGTGCCGGCCCGGCCAGAAGCCCGCCCGAGACCCGGTTCGAGTACAACAACTGCGATACCCTGGTCCTCGCCGGCGTGCTGGAAGCGGCGACCGGCAAGACCTATGATCGCCTGCTGGACGAGGCCATCGCCCGGCCGCTCCAGCTGAACTCGCTGCGTCTGGCCAGGCCCCGGGAGCGACCGATCATCGCCCGGGCCGATGGCCGAGCTGTCCCGCCCGTCAATCTGGCCACCTTCGGGGCCGCCGGGGCCCTGCTCGGATCGCCGGAAGACCTGGTGCGGTTTGACCAGGCACTTTTGGCGAAACGCCTGGTGAGCCCGGCCTCGACGGCCGTGATGTGGGCCGGTGATCCGGCCATCGGCTATGTCGCCCTGGGGGCCTGGTCGTTCAGCGCGCCGCTGAAGGGCTGTCCGGGCGAGGTGGCGATGATCGAGCGTCGCGGCTCGGTCGATGGTGTGCAGGTGCGCAACCTTATCGCGCCTGAGCTCGGCCGAATCCTGGTGGTCTTCACCGATGATGCCGGGTTTGAGTTCGGCGAACTCTGGCAGGGGCAAGGTCCTGGTTATGTCCTGGCCTCTGAGGCCTTCTGCCGCTGATCGGGGTCCGTGAGCCGTCCCTGGCCGACAAGACCCTTTTCCCCGTGCCCGACCCACGCTAACCGCAGACCCGATGCCGACATCCCTCCGAACCGCCTATCGCGAACGCCTGGCCCAGGGCGAGATCCGTCCCGACGCCGCCCAGGCCGCTGCCGTCGAGGCCCTGTCGCGTCTGGAGGCCGATCTCGACTCGGCCGGCGAGCCGGGCTTCTCGCTGTTCGGTCGCAAGCCCAAGAGCCAGAGGGGCGTCTATCTCTGGGGGCCGGTGGGGCGCGGCAAGTCCATGCTGATGGACCTGTTCTTCGACAGCGCGCCCATCGCCCGCAAGCGGCGGATCCACTTTCATGCCTTCATGGCCGAGGTCCACGGCCATATCGACGCCTGGCGCAAGGGTGACGCGGCGGCCCGCAAGGCGCGGTTCGGGCAGTCCAAGGGTGACGATCCGGTCGCTCCGACCGCCGAACTGATCGCCGGCCAGGCCCGCCTGCTTTGCTTTGACGAGTTGCAGGTCACCGACATCGCCGACGCCATGATCCTGGGCCGATTGTTCGAGGCCCTGTTTGCGCGCGGCGTGACCCTGGTGGCCACCAGCAACCGACCGCCGGATGACCTCTACAAGGACGGCCTGAACCGCCAGCTGTTCGTGCCCTTTATCGACATGCTGAAACAGGCGCTGGATGTGGTGGCCGTGCGCGGTCCGGTGGACTTCCGGCTGGATCGCCTGCGCGCCGCCCGCACCTGGCTGTCGCCGAATGACAAGGCCAGCCAGGGCGAGTTCGAGTTGCTGTGGGCCGACATGCTGGACGGCGCGCCCGAGACCGGCGCGACCCTGGAGGTGCTGGGCCGCAAGATGCGCCTGCCGCGCGTCGCCGGCGGCCTGCTGCGATCCTCGTTCGCCAGCCTGTGCCAGCAGGCCCTGGGGCCGCAGGACTATCTGGCTATCGCCGAGCGCTTCCACACCCTCTTTCTGGAAGATGTGCCGCGCCTGACGCCTGAGCGGCGGGATGCGGCCAAGCGGTTCAACACCCTGATCGACGCGCTCTATGAGGCCAATGCCAAGCTGGTTGCCCTGGCCGAGGCCGAGCCGGAGACGCTGTATCCGGCCGGCGACGGGGCCTTCGAGTTCGAGCGGACGGTGTCGCGCCTGCAGGAAATGCGCTCGGCCGACTATGTTGCCCGTGTGCGGGACTAGGGGACAAAGCGCGGCAGTCGAAAGTGGACGCCGGTTTCGGTGCCCGCCGCGCGAACGGGAGAGGCCAGATGAGCGTCAGGGACCGGGTTCGCGTTCACGCGACAAAGCTGCTGTCGGACAACTGGTATGTCCTGAAGACCACGACCTTCGACTGGAAACGTCGCGACGGGACGTGGCAGACCCAGCATCGCGAGCACTATGACCGCGGCAATGGGGCGGTGCTGCTGCCCTACAATCTCGAGGCTCGTACCGTGCTGCTGGTGCGGCAGTTCCGCTACCCGGCCTTCGTCAACGGCTATGACGATCTGCTGATCGAGGCCGCAGCCGGTCTGCTGGACGATGCCGAGCCCGAGGTGCGGATCCGGGCCGAGGTCGAGGAAGAACTGGGCTACCGGCTCGGGGCGGTCCGTCCGGTGTTCCAGGCCTATATGAGCCCCGGCTCGGTGACCGAGATCCTCTACTTCTTCGTCGCCGAATATGACTCCGCCATGCGGATCGGCGAGGGCGGCGGCCATCCCGACGAGGGTGAGGACATCGAGGTGCTGGAGCCCTCGATCGACGAGGCCCTGGCCATGATCGCCGACGGTCGCATCCGCGACGCCAAGACGATCATGCTGCTGCAGCACCTGGCCCTGACGGTGTTCCGCGGCTAGCGACTTTTCGTCCGGTCGAGGGCGAATGCATCCCTGTGGCACCCCGGTCCGTAACTCGCTTTGCGAGACCCGCTATGGGCCTGAGAACGTTTCTCAACAAGGACCGCTTCGTTGACACCCCCGTCCCCGCGCTTAAAAGCATCCCGCAACGCACAAAGGCTACTGGGGTTGGACCGATCATGACCGACACGAGCCGGGGGCTGCCCGAGCGCCCGATGTCGCCGCACCTGCAGGTGTGGCGCTGGCATATCACCATGGCCTGCTCGATCCTGCATCGCGGCTGTGTGATCGGCCTCTATGTGGGGTCGGTTCTGCTGGCCGGCTGGGCCCTGGCCCTGGCCCTCGGCCCTGACGCCTATGCCGGCTATACGGCCCTGCTTGGCTCGCTGCTCGGCAAGCTCGTCATGCTGGGCCTGACCTTCGCCCTGTTCTTCAACATCGCCTACACGATCCGCCAGACCTTCTGGGACGCCGGGGTCGGGTTTGCGCCGCGCACGGCCGACATGACCGGTGCCGCCGCCATCGCCTTTGCGGTGGTCGCCACCGCCGTGACCTGGGTGATCGCCGCCGCTACGGGAGCGCTCTGACCATGGCCGAGACCCACTCCGAACGCTTCCGCACCCCGCTGTCGCGGGCCCGTGGCACCGGTGCCTCGCGCCACGGCGTCAGCCACTTCATCACCGAGCGCGTGTCGGGCCTGGCCCTGGCACCGCTGTCGCTCTGGGCTGTGTTCGCCGGCCTGAAGCTGGCGGCCGGTGATTTCGAAGGCGCGGCTGTCTGGCTGGCCAGCCCGGTCAATGCCGTGCTGCTCTGCCTGCTGCTGGTGACGGCCCTGATCCACCTGCAAAGCGCGGTTCAGGTCGTCATCGAGGACTACATCCACAAGTTCACGACCAAGAGCGCCTTGGTCATTCTGAACGTTTTCGTCTGCGTGCTCAGCGGCGCCCTCGGGGTCTTCTCGATCCTGAAGGTCGCCCTCACCGGAGCCTTCTGATGTCGGCCTACAAGTTCATTGACCACAAGTTCGACGTCGTCGTCGTCGGCGCCGGCGGCTCGGGCCTCCGCGCCGCGCTCGGCTGCGCCCAGGCAGGGCTCAAGACCGCCTGCGTCACCAAGGTGTTCCCGACCCGCAGCCACACCGTGGCGGCCCAGGGCGGCATCTCGGCCTCGCTCGGCAATATGGGCCAGGACGACTGGCGCTGGCACATGTTCGACACCGTCAAGGGTTCGGACTGGCTGGGCGACCAGGATGCCATCGAGTACCTGACCCGCAACGCGCCGGCCGCCGTCTATGAGCTCGAGCACTGGGGTGTGCCCTTCTCGCGCACCGCGGACGGCAAGATCTATCAGCGCGCCTTCGGCGGCATGACCAAGAACTACGGCGAAGGCCCGATCCAGCGCACCTGCGCGGCGGCCGACCGTACCGGTCACGCCATGCTGCACACGATGTACGGCCAGTCCCTGGCCCACGACACCGAGTTCTTCATCGAGTACTTCGCCCTCGACCTGATCATGGAGGACGGCGTCTGTCGGGGCATCACTGCCTGGAAGCTCGACGACGGCACCCTGCACCGCTTCCAGGCCCAGATGGTCATCCTGGCCACCGGCGGTTACGGCCGCGCCTATTTCTCGGCGACCTCGGCCCACACCTGCACCGGCGACGGCAATGCCATGGCCCTGCGCGCCGGCCTGCCGCTGCAGGACATGGAATTCGTCCAGTTCCACCCGACCGGCATCTACGGCACCGGATGCCTGATCACTGAAGGGGCCCGCGGCGAAGGCGGCTACCTGACCAACTCGGAAGGCGAGCGCTTCATGGAGCGCTATGCGCCGTCCGTGAAGGACCTGGCCCCGCGTGACATGGTCAGCCGGGCCATGACCATCGAGATCCGCGAAGGTCGCGGCGTGGGTCCCAACAAGGACCACATCTTCCTGCACCTGGATCACCTGGATCCGAAGATCCTTCATGAGCGCCTGCCCGGCATCTCCGAGACCGCCAAGGTCTTCGCCGGCGTTGACGTGACCAAGGCCCCGATCCCGGTGCTGCCGACCGTCCACTACAATATGGGCGGCATCCCGACGAACTATCACGGCGAAGTCGTCACCAAGGCGGGCGACAATCCCGACCAGGTGATCCCCGGCCTGATGGCCGTGGGCGAGGCGGCCTGCGTTTCGGTGCACGGGGCCAACCGTCTCGGCTCCAACTCGCTGATCGACCTGGTGGTGTTCGGTCGCGCCGCGGCCCTGCGCTGCGCCGAGATCCTCAAGCCCCAGGCCACCCAGCCCGAGCTCAAGAACGCCAATACCGACGCCCACCTGGCGCGCTTCGACCGCTATCGCAACGCCAGCGGCACGCAAGGCACGGCGGCCCTGCGCCTCGAAATGCAGAAGGCCATGCAGGAAGACGCTGCAGTGTTCCGTACCGGCGAGACCCTCGACGGCGGCATGCAGCGTCTGGCGACGGTCTGGGACAAGGCCAAGGACATCAAGGTCAGCGATCGCGGTCTGGTGTGGAACACCGACCTGATGGAGACCCTGGAGTTCGACAACCTGATCGGTCAGGCCGTCGTGACGGTGGCCGGCGCGGCCAACCGCACCGAAAGCCGCGGGGCTCACGCCCGCGAGGACTTCGGTGACCGCAACGACTCGGAATGGATGAAGCACACCCTGGCCTGGCTCGATGTCGACACCGGCAAGGTGAAGATCGATTACCGCCCGGTGCACAGCTACACCATGTCCGACGACATCGCTTACATCCCGCCGAAGCAACGGGTTTACTGAGGGTCCGATGGTCGAACTCGCGCTCCCCAAGAACTCCCAGGTCAAGGCCGGCAAGCACTGGCCGGCCCCTGCCGGAGCCAAGAAGGTGAAGACCTTCAAGATCTATCGCTACGATCCCGAAGCGGGCGGCAATCCGCGCTGGGATACGTATGACGTCGATATGGACGCGGTCGGGCCGATGGTCCTCGACGCCCTGCTCTATATCAAGAACACCATCGACCCGACCCTGGCTTTCCGCCGGTCATGCCGGGAAGGGGTCTGCGGCTCCTGCTCGATGAACATCGGCGGTCGCAACACCCTGGCCTGCACCAGCGGCTGGGCCGAGGTGCCGGGCAAGGCCGTGCAGATCGCCCCGTTGCCACATGCGCCGGTGGTCAAGGACCTGATCCCGGACCTGACCCTGTTCTATGCCCAGTACGCCTCGGTCGAGCCCTGGCTGCACACTGACACCCCCGAGCCCCAGGCCGAATGGCGCCAGAGCCCGGAAGACCGCCTGAAGCTCGACGGCCTCTATGAGTGCATTCTCTGCGCCTGCTGCTCGACCTCGTGCCCCAGCTACTGGTGGAACGGCGACAAGTATCTGGGCCCGGCGGCCCTGCTGCACGCCTATCGCTGGCTGATCGACAGCCGCGACGAGGCCACCGGCGACCGACTCGACGCGCTTGAGGATCCTTTCAAGCTCTATCGCTGCCACACGATCATGAACTGCGCCCAGGTTTGCCCCAAGGGTCTGAACCCGGCCAAGGCGATCGCCGAGATCAAGAAGATGATGGTCGAACGCGTCGTCTGACGCGTTCGGCTTCGTCGCCTCCGCGCAAGGCGCTTGCCAAAAGGTGACGCTGCCGTCATTTTTGACGAAAGGGAGGACGCGTCCTTGAGCGCAGTCGAGTCGGGCGATCTGAACGCACGTATTGTCATCGCAGGTGCCGGCCACGCCGGCGGCTCCGTGGCCGCCTTTCTGCGCCAGTACGGCCATACCGGTCCGATTGTGCTGATCGGCGAAGAGCCGCTGCTGCCCTATCAGCGCCCGCCGCTCAGCAAGGCCTGGCTGAAGGGCGAGGCAGATGCGGACTCCCTGGCCCTCAAGCCCGCTGACTGGTACGCCGAGGCCGGTGTTTCGCTGCGGCTGGGCGGCACGGTTGTGAAGATCGACCGCGAAGCCCGCCTCGTCCACCTGGCCTCGGGCGAAACGGCCGCCTATGACGCCCTGGTGCTGGCCACCGGGGCCCGGGCCCGGACCCTGGACATCCCCGGCGCGGATCTCGAGGGGGTTCTGTCCCTGCGCACCGCCGCCGATGCCGAGCAACTGAAGTCCGCCCTCGGGCCCGACCGGCGCCTCGCCGTGGTCGGCGGGGGCTATGTCGGGCTGGAGGCTGCGGCCTCGGCCCGGGCCCTCGGCAGCCACGCCCTGATCATCGAGCGCGAAAGCCGCGTTCTGGCCCGGGTGGCCTGCGAGGTGCTGTCGACTTTCTTCCAAGACTATCATACCGCGCGCGGCGTCGGCTTTGAGCTGAATGCCGGGGTCGAGGCCTTTGAAGGTGCCGACGGTCGCGTCACCGGGGTTCGTCTGGCGGATGGACGCACCGTGGCCTGCGACGTCGCCCTGGTCGGGGTGGGCGCCATTCCCAATGATGACCTGGCCCGCGAAGCCGGTCTGGACTGCGCCAATGGCATTGTCGTCGACGGCCAGGCGCGGACCAGCGATGTGCGGATCTTTGCGATCGGGGATGTCAGCAATCGTCCCCTGGCGCTGTATGACCGTCAGGTTCGCCTGGAGAGCGTGCCGAATGCTCTGGAACAGGCCAAGCAGGTCGCCTGCCCGATTGTCGGCCGGGCCGGACCGGTCCCTGAAGTGCCGTGGTTCTGGTCGGACCAGTATGATCTGAAGCTGCAGATCGCCGGCCTGCCGTATGATGCCGACCGGATCGTCGTGCGGGGCGACATCGCCGCCGCCAAGTTTGCCGTCTTCCACCTGAAGGGCGCTCTGCTCCAGGCGGTGGAAGCGGTCAATGCGCCGCCCGAATTCATGGCGGGCAAGCAGCTGATCGCCAAGCGGACACCGGTCTCGGTGGAGAAGCTTGTCGATCCCACCGTATCCATGAAAGACGTGGCAGCCTGAGAGCCGCCCAAAGGGGAGCCCCGTCAGGGGGAAGCAAGGACACCGATGGCCAAGATCACCTATATCCAACACGACGGTGCCGAGCACGTCATCGACGTCAAGTCGGGCCTGACCGTCATGGAAGGCGCCGTGAAGAACAATGTCCCGGGCATTGACGCCGATTGCGGCGGGGCCTGCGCCTGCGCGACCTGCCATGTCTATGTTGACGATGCCTGGCTGGCCAAGACCGGCGACAAGTCGGCCATGGAAGAGTCGATGCTCGACTTCGCCGAGAACGTCGAGCCCAACAGCCGGCTGTCCTGCCAGATCAAGGTCAGCGACGCACTCGACGGCCTGGTCGTGCGTCTGCCGGAAAGCCAGCATTAAGCCTGCCTGGAAAAGAGCGGCGATATATCAAGCCTCGGGGCTTGTCAGGGCCGGTGGGGGAGACTAAATCCCCCGCTCGCTCGGAACGCATCGCGGCCGAACGGCGCAGCCCCGAAAGGGTGCTTGCAACGTTCAGCAGGCTTCGTTAGGTTCCGCGCTCCAATCGACTCGGTGATGGACATTCGAGGGAAGCCTAGGCGGCCCTGGTCCATCCTTTTGCGCTTTCACTGACCGGAATTTCCGGCCGCTGAAAAAGCTGAAAGAGTTGATTGACTTCGGAATGTCGCCTCATTAGAAGCGCCGCTCCGGACATCGCCGCCAAGACTTCGCAAGATTTCAGCGGCGCGGTGTCAAGTCTAGTTGGTGGTTGTTCTGAAGTTTCTTCAAAATAATCGGTTGACCGGACTGGGAAGCTTCTCTAGAAGCTGCCCACTCTGGCGGTTCCGGATTTTCCGGGGTCGCCGGGCGCAGTCAGAAAGTTTTGAAAAAAACGATTTGACATGGAATTCGGGGTTCGCTAGATAGCCGCCTCCGCCGACATCGGGCGCTAAACGATGGGGTCGCTGAGGCGGTTCGGGTCTTTGACATTGTT
>Ga0187842_1001668_pt1 | contig 10209 bp, 9 predicted proteins | sample SpaLakP09_SKY_41_FD_134514 | JGI IMG/M metagenome (GOLD analysis project Ga0187842, IMG submission 134514) | Oligotrophic lake water microbial communities from Sparkling Lake, Wisconsin, USA - SP09_SKY_41 | ecosystem: Environmental > Aquatic > Freshwater > Lake | place: USA: Sparkling Lake... | reverse complement strand
TCCAGCAGCAGCAGGCTCTCGTGGGCGGGCAGTTCCCAGGGCAAGGCGGTGTCGGCGTCATACCAGGCCACACGCTGGCCGGCGGCCTGCCAGCGTTCGGCCAGCGCCTGCAACAGATGCGTCTTGCCTGAGCCCGTCGGACCCCATAGCAGCACGGGCGGGTCGGCAGGCATCAGGCCCAACAGATAGGCCAGTGCCTCGGCATTCGCGCCGGCCAGGAAATTGTCGAAGCTGTGCGCGGGCGGAGCGAGCAGCGCGAGCGGGATCTGCCTCATCGAGCTTTCAACGGAAACACAGAGCTGGCGAGGGCGCGGATTGTCACTGAAGCGGGCCCGGGCGCTGATCAAGCAGCACGGCCAGACGCCCGCGTAGCGCCGCCGCATCGGCCGCCTCGCCGCACTCGGCCAGGTAGAAGGCCAGGTCCTCGGCCGCAGCAGCGTGGGCACCCAGGGCCTCCAGCACCAGACCACGATCGCGGCGCTCAGCTGCATCGCCGGGCAGCAGCACGACGAGTCGCTGCTGGACGGCCAGCAGGCGCACTGAGTCGCGGGCCGCACGGTGCACTTCCTTCAGGTTGCGCAGCATGCGGGCCAGGATCTGGCGTTTGGTGGCGGCCCGCAGGAAGAACTCCAGCGGCAGCTCCAAATCGTCCGGAAGGTTGCTGCCCTGTCGGTACACAGCCAGCAATTCGTCCAGCCGGCTGGGAGACAGGGTCTCGCCGGTGAACGGATCGATGACGACCTCCCCCAGGCCGATGCGGCATTTGACGAGGAAGTGGCCAGGGAAGGCTACGCCCGCCATGCGCAGCCCGGCCTGCTCGCCCAATTCCAGAAGCAGCACGGCCAGCGTGATGGGAATGCCGCGCCGCGTCTCCAGCACGCGGTGAATGAAGCTGTTGTCGGCTGCGTAGTAGTTGTTCAGGTTGCCGGCAAAGCCCAGCTCGCCGTGGAAGAAGCGTGTCAGCAGGCGCAGCCGCTCGGGCGGCGCCGTCTCGGGCGCGACGCGTTCCCGCAACCGGCTCGCGAAGGCATCCACCTGCGCCAGCGCGGCCTGCACATCCAGCCTGGGATGCTCGTCCTGCGCGAGGCTGATGGCGGCTTCGAGCAGGTTCAGGCTCTCGTCCTCGGCCACCAGCGTGGCGAAGTAGTCCAGCGGGGTCGGCGCGGTGTACTTCATCAGCTCGGGCGCCCCAGGGCTTTTGGCCGCATGCCGGCCAGCATCAACACGGCGAAATAGACGATGGCACTGGCGCCAAGGCTGGCGGCCATGACGAGAGCGCGCTGGACCTCGTGCGCGCCCAGGGCGATCCAGTCCAGCCGAGTGGCCAGTTGCCATTGCAGCAGGCCCATGGCCGCGCAGCCGAGGCCTACGCGCAGGCTGAAGCTCAGCCAGCCCGGTTCCGGGCGGTAGCTGCCCAGCCTCCGCAGCCCCCAGAGCAGCCACACGGCATTGACCAGGGCGCCCGCGCCGATGGACAAAGCCAGGCCGGCGACGCCGACCCAAGGCACGAACACGAGGTTGAAGCACTGCGTCAGCACCAGCACGGCGACGGCGATCTTGGCCGGCGTGCCGGTGTCCTGCCGGGCATAGAAACCTGGCGCCAACACCTTGATGGCCACCAGCCCGAGCAGACCCACGCCCCAACCCATGACGGACTGCGCCGTCTGGGTCACGTCGGTCACGGTGAAGGCGCCGCGGTGATAAAGCACGGCCGTCAGCGGCGTGGCGAAGACCAGCAACGCCACAGCGCAGGGCAAGGCCAGCAGCATCACCATGCGCAGGCCCCAGTCGAGCAGGCGGCTGTAGCGCTCGCTTTGGCCCGAAGCCTGAGCGGCGGACAGCTGCGGCGTCAGCACGGCGGAGAGCGCCACGCCCAGCAGCCCGATGGGGAATTCCATCAACCGGTCGGCATAGTTCAGCCAGGACGTCGCGCCTTCGGCCAAGTGGCTGGAGATCTGCGTGTTGATCATCAGCGACAGCTGCGACACGCCCACACCCAGCAGCGCCGGGCCCATGCCGCGGATGACGCGACCAACCCCTGGATTGGCACGCGATTCCTGGAAACCGCGCCAGCTCAGGCGCATGGTTGGCATCGCCCCGATGGCCCGCAAGGCCGGCCACTGCACGAGCAACTGCAATATGCCACCCAGCATGACGCCGATGGCCATCGCATAAATGCCCGGGTACCCGGCGCGCTCCAGCGGCCCGGCCAGCGCCCAACCCACGGCGATGACGCTGAGATTGAGCAGCACTGGCGTGGCCGCTGGCACGACGAAACGGCGCCAAGTGTTCAGGATGCCAGCGGCGAGCGCCACCAGCGACATGCAGCCGATATAAGGAAACATGACGCGCGTCATGACGACAGACGCGTCGAAGGCGTCGCCCGGCAGGCCCGAGCCCAACAGCCAGACCAGCAGTGGCGCAGCGACGACGCCAAGCACCGACGTCACCACCAGGGCCCACAGCAGCACGGTGGCGACGGCGTCAATCAGGCGACGGGTGGCCTCTTCACCCTCGGTGGCCTTGGTCGCCGCCAGCAGCGGCACGAAGGCCTGCGAGAAGGCGCCCTCGGCGAACAGCCGGCGCAACAGGTTTGGAATGCGGAAGGCGACCAGATAGGCATCTGTCATCGCCGTGGCGCCGAAAAGGCCAGCCACCATGGTTTCACGGACGAGGCCGGTGATGCGCGAGGTCAGGGTCAGCAGGGAAATGGTTGACGCAGCGCGCAGGAGATTCATGGCGGGATTATCTGTGCGGCAAATGGCGCCTCTCTTGAAACTCGGTCAGGGCCCTTGGCTTTAACTCCGTTTTCGGGCTATACTCGCTGTCTTTGCACCAACTGGGTATAGACACAGCATGGCAACCAGCTCCAAAGCCAAAAAGAAGACCGTCCGACTGGCATCGGGCCTCAAGCGCGTCCGTCAGGACGCCAAGCTCAATGCCGCCAACACGGCGCTGCGTTCCCAATTCCGCACGGTCGTCAAGAACGTGCAAAAGGCAGTGACTGCGGGCGACAAGGCCAAAGCAGCTGACCTTTTCAAGAATGCCCAAGCTGTCATCGACTCTGTCGCCGACAAGGGCATCTTCCACAAGAACAAGGCCGCTCGCCACAAGAGCCGCCTGTCCGCCAAGATCAAGGCGCTCGCCGCCTGATTAAACAAACCAGCTCTGGTGCAAAGCCTGAAGCCCGCGAAAGCGGGCTTTTTGGTTTCTGCGGCCCGCGAAAGCGGGCCGTATGCATTTGAGTTGCGGGCCGAACGCTGGGCCTGCCATGGCCAGAGGCCATGGCCTTCCGTAGGCACAAGCAGTCTGCAGGGACTGCTTGTGTCCGACTCCAGTTCACCAAGCCGGCCCGCCTTGCGCAATGTGCTTGCCGGTCAATCCGGCCTGCATCGCCTCCCCCTCGGGGGCTGAGATCGGACACATGGCGCCCACTGAGCGGCATGCGCCTACCGAAGGGCTGCGGCACTGCCGCAGCGCGGTCTGCAAGACCGGCCAGCCTCTCCCGCGTTCAGCAGGGCACGACTGGGCGAGGGGCCCAGATCAATGCCATTCGCCGGGCCCGACACCCTGGATGCTGCGGTCGCGCAACCATTCCACCACGGCACGGGCAACCCACTGCGGGTCGTCCAGCGGCAGGTCGTGGCCGGCCTTGGTGTGCATACGCAGAGGCGCACCCCAGGCGCGGCTGATGGCTTGCGAGCAGCGCCAGTCCACCAGACTGTCGGCCTTGCTGCAGAGCAGTAGCATGGGCGCGGCCGGTCGGGTCCGGCTGGCACGGTAGCGGACGCTGGCGAGCAGTTGCCGCGCCGTGTTGCGCACACCAAGCGGGTGCTGGCGCTGCAACTCCAGCCAGCGGTCGATGACGGCCTGCGGCGGCGTCAGCCGCGTCGTCAGCCGCAGGACGCGCTCTTCGCGCAACCGCGCGCTGAAGCGACTCAGGGACAGCAGCGCCAGGCCCAGATAGTTCAATGACCGCGGCTTGCGAAAGAGTTCGCTGAAAGGCCGCAGGCTGGGATTGATCAGCACACCGGCTTCGACCTCAGCCGGGTAGCGGCTGGCCCAGTCACTGAGTACGGCGCCGCCCAGCGACATGCCGACGATGGACATCGGCCCGCTGATGCCCCGGCGCTGAAGTTCTGCACGGCAGGCATCGACGATGGCTGACACCTGGGTGGGGCTGGGCTGACGGCGCAGCGTGCCAGTGCCGGGCAGGTCCAGCGACAGCACCTGTGAGCCCGGCTGCAGTGTGCGCAACTCGCGCAGCAGATGCTCAGGGAAGACGCCCCAATGGCCGCTCTCGCGAGATAAGCCGCGCAGCAGCACCCAGACGCCGGTCGCCGTCGGCCCCGCACCGGCCTGCGCGGCTGCGGACGCGGCGGTCATCGGGGCGGCAATAGCGCTGAGGGTCATCGGCCTGTGTTCGAATATGACGGCCGAGGATAACGGCGCACTGCCCCAGCGGAGCTTGGGAATGTCGCTAACTCGCCAAGGATCGTGATCAAGCGCCCGGCTTGCCACGCGAGCCAACGGGCGCAGCAGGACCGTCGGGCCCATCGGGCAACAGGCAGGCCTCGGCGACCTGCAGGTTGTTGTCACGCGCGAAATTCATGACGAAGTCCCAGGCCATCGGCTCCAGGCGTCGGAGCTCTTCGTTGACGATGACGCACTTTACGCCGTTGATGATGTTGGGAACGCACAGCGGCGAATAACCGATGTGGGCACCGATGCCGCCCCGCACGCCGCCGGGCCGAAAGCTGGACATGGCACCGGCCAGGCGCTCGGCCCAATCGCTGGGGCGGAAGGTGCGTCCATCCAGCGTCACACCCTGGATGAATACTTCGCGCGGCGGTCGGACAACGGTCATGGAAAGGTCGGCTTTGCGGTACAGCGGAGCATCGCTGCCAAAAGAGGATATTGTGCCTTGGCTGACTGCCATCTGTTGCGCCGCAGCAAACCGCAGCGCATCGACTCTAGAATCAAAAACTCGCTTTTCCACCACCGAATCGGAGACCCGATGAACGCTGAAGCCCTCCCGTCCGATGCCCATGTGATGCCGACCTACGGCCGCCTGCCCGTTGCACTTTCGCACGGCCAGGGTTGCTGGGTCTGGGACACGAACGGCCGACGACTGCTGGACGGACTGGGCGGCATTGCGGTCAACACGCTGGGCCACAACCACCCGCGCCTGGTGCCTGCGCTGCAGGACCAGATCGCCAAGCTCATCCATTCGAGCAACTACTACCGCGTGCCGCTGCAGGAGCAGCTCGCCGACAAGCTGTGCGAGCTTTCGGGGCTGGCCAACGTCTTCTTCTGCAACAGCGGACTGGAGGCAAACGAGGCGGCGTTGAAGATCGCGCGCAAGTTCGGCCATGACCGTGGCAACAGCTCGCCGGAAATCCTTGTGTTCGAGGGCGCCTTCCATGGCCGCTCCATCGCGACGCTGTCGGCCACGGCTAACCCCAAGATCCAGGCCGGCTTCGGGCCACTGGTGCCCGGCTTCGTGCGCGTGGCGCTGAATGATGTGGCGGCGGTTGAAGCTGCCATCGCGGCACATCCCAACATCACCGCCATCTTCCTGGAAACCATCCAGGGCGAAGGCGGCATCAACCCCGCGCGGGTCGAATTCCTGCAGGCGCTGCGCCGCATCTGCGACACGCACGACCTGCTGCTGATGCTGGACGAAGTGCAGTGCGGCATCGGCCGCACCGGCAAGTGGTTCGCGCACCAGTGGGCCGGCATCCAGCCCGACGTGATGCCGCTGGCCAAGGGCCTGGGCTCGGGCGTGCCCATCGGTGCGGTCGTGTGCGGCCCGCGCGCCGCCGGCGTGCTGAAGGCGGGCAACCACGGCACGACCTTCGGTGGCAACCCGCTGGCCATGCGCGCCGGTGTCGAGACGCTGAAGATCATGCAGGAGGACGGTCTGCTGGCGAATGCCGAGGCGGTCGGCGCCACCCTGCGCAATGGTCTGGCTTCAGCGCTGGCCGGCGAGGCCGGTGTCGTCGAGATCCGCGGCCAGGGCCTGATGCTGGGCATCGAGCTGGATCGCCCCGCCGGTGTGCTGCTGACCCAGGCGCTGGAAGCCGGTCTGCTCATCAGCATTACCGCCGACCGCGTCGTGCGCCTGCTGCCGCCGCTGATCCTCACGCATGACGAGGCACGCCAGATCACGGCCCTGCTGGTGCCGCTGATCAAGGCCTTCCTTGCTCAGCCCAAGCCATGAAGCCGGGGGACGCACTGATGCGCCACTACCTCCAGTTCAAGGACCTGCGGGCCGAGGAATACGCCCACCTGTTCGACCGTGCCGGCATCATCAAGCGCCGCTTCAAGAACTACGAGAAGTACCAGCCACTGCAGGACCGCACGCTGGCCATGATCTTCGAGAAGGCCAGTACACGCACCCGCGTCAGCTTCGAGGCCGGCATGTACCAGATGGGCGGATCGGTCGTGCACCTGACGACAGGTGACAGCCAGTTGGGCCGCGCCGAACCCGTGGAAGACTCGGCGCGCGTCATCAGCCGCATGGTCGACATCGTCATGATCCGCACCTACGAGCAGAGCAAGATCGAGCGCTTCGCTGCGCACTCGCGCGTGCCGGTCATCAACGGGCTGACCAACGAGTACCACCCCTGCCAGATCCTGGCCGACTTGTTCACCTTCATCGAGGCGCGCGGCATGGACCGCCGCGGGTCCATCGACATGGACTGCCTGAAGGGCCGCGTCGTGGCCTGGGTGGGCGACGGCAACAACATGGCCAACACCTGGCTGCAGGCGGCGGAGATCCTGGGCTTCACGGTGCATGTCAGCACGCCCAGCGGCTACGAGGTTGACCCGGCGGTGGCGGGCATCAAGGACGCTGGCTGCTACAAGGTCTTCAAGGATCCGCGTGAAGCCTGTGAGGGGCGCCGACCTGGTGACGACGGATGTCTGGACCAGCATGGGTTACGAGGCGGAGAACGAGGCGCGCAAGGCGGCCTTCAAGGACTGGTGCGTGGACAGCGACATGATGGCCCGCGCCAAGCCGGACGCGCTCTTCATGCACTGCCTGCCGGCACATCGCGGCGAGGAGGTGGCAGCGGACGTCATCGACGGGCCTCAGTCCGTCGTCTGGGACGAGGCGGAGAACCGCATGCATGTGCAGAAGGCACTCATGGAGTACCTCTTGCTCGGCAGGATCGGTTGAAAGCCGAAACGGTCGCCCGCTAAGGCCAGCATGGGCCCTGCAGCTCGCAACTGTCGCCGACGAAAGCCAGAAGGCGCTAAGCCGCCGCTTGCGACCTACGCAGCAGCAGCCAACCCATGCCACCCAGAAGCAGCCAGGCGCTGGCGGGCTCGGGCACGGCACTGACTTCGAGATCAAAGGCAAACGCCAGCCCGGGCTCTCGCGAAGTCTCCTGGATCCAGAAGGTGTAGGTGCCGGCGGGCAGAGGGCCACTGAAGCCACTGGCGCCATAGCCCGCGCCGATATCGGGCAGGAGGTCGGTTCCGACGACAGCGTCCTGGAAATGCGCCCAGCCCAGCAGACCGTCAGCGGTCTCAGTGGTGGGCAGCACCGTCAGTTGTGGGCCGGCTTGCACGCCGATGAAGGACCGCACGCCACCCAGCACCATGCCCGCGCCGTAACGCAAGGCGTGGAGTTGAAGGCCCTGTGGCACGGTGACCGCGAGATAGTCGCGGTCCGGCGCGCCGAAGCTGCCGCGCAGCGGGTTGCTGCCCAGTTGCAGCATCACGACCGATGGCGCCAGACCGTCGTTGGAAAGGTCGCCGTCGATGCTCTCGTTCCAGCCAGCGGCTTGGGCGGCTCCGGCCAGCATCAGGGCGACGAGCAGGCCGAGGGTGCTGCGCAGGATGTGCATGGGAGCTTCCTTCAGGTGAGGAATGAAGAGCGGGAGGCGGCTCGCCAGAAGAACGGCGAAGGCAGGGGCCAAATGCGCCCCTGCCGATGACGCTGGTGGGCCGGTCGACCACTGTCGACCGGCTGCGCTAGAGCGCCAAGAACTGCGCTCAGGCCTTGCGACGACGCGCCAGGAAGCCAACCAGACCCAGGCCGCCCAGCAGCATCGCGTAGGTGCTCGGCTCCGGCACGGCGCTGATCTCGATCAGGCGGTCATTGCCGCTGCTCGGGTGCTGGATGTTGACGTAGGCCTTGTTCGGGTCCGTCAGGCTGAAGAACAGGCCGGTGAACTCCGAACCTTGCGTGCCGTTGGAAGCCCAGCGGCCGATGCCTTCGCCAGCGTCGAGCAGGTCGCCGTCCTTGTTGATGTCCTTGGCGAACCAGATGTCGTTGTCGACCCCGCCATTGCGGTCTTCGATGATGTAGATGTTGCCATCGGCATCGATCGCCAAGTTGTCGGCACTGCGCAGTGCGCCACCCACAGCCTGGCCGGTGGCCAGGTCGATCGTGTTCTGGTCGGCGAACAAGGACACCGAGGCGGTGGCGGTGTTCAGCCAGTACACCCGGCTGCTGCCGTTGCCGCCGGTGCTGTCCGAGTCCGAATCGGTGGTGGTGAAGTAGATGCGCTCCTGGCCGCCCACGGTCTGGATTTCCATGTCTTCGGGGCGGTTGTAGCCGGTGGCACCCACCAGATCAGCGGCCTGGCGGCCGTCGAGGGCGAAGTTGCCGCCGCCGAGGTTGACCATGGCACTGAAGGTGGCCGCATTGGCGGTGCCGGTGGCGGTGGTGATGGCCACCCAGGTCGCGGCGCCCGTCAGGTTGGCCGTGTTGGAGTTGGTGCCTTCGAACTGGCCGCCTGCGCCAACCTTCAGCACAAACGTCTGGCCCTTGTCGAAGTACTGGTCGCCGGTCGTGGCATTGGGGTTGGCCGACACGTACTTGTAGATCGAACCGCCGTTGAGTTCGTCGACGAAGTACAGCGACTTGGCAGCGTCGAAGGCCAGGCCTTCGTGCGACACACGCGGCAGCACGTTGCGCGAGACGAAGTTGCCGCCATTGGCCGCGGCCGTCGTCGCATTGGTCAGCTCAAACAGACGGCCCTTGGTGCTGCCCGTGCCCCAGGATTCCTCGCCCGTCAGGTAGCTGCCCCACGGGGTCCAGCGCGAAGCGTCACCAGCGACGAAGCCCTGGGTGCCCGGAGCAACGATGGTGACGGTGCGGGTGCTGTAGTTGTTGTCCCACAGGTCCACGCGCTGCACACCGCCCGTACTGGTCTCGAAGGGCATGAACAGGTAGCGGTTGGCATCGGGGCCGGTGCGGTTGGTGTCGATCATGTCCCAGTTGCCCGAGTTGGAGCCGGGCACCAGGGTGTTCTGGGTGGTGCGGTCCGCAATCGTCTTCTGGCTGAAGTTGGGGCTGGACAGCGTGATGGGCGTGGCCTCGCCAGCGCCGTTGACAGGGATGGGGCCGGCCGACGCGGGCAGAGGCGTGAAGTTGCTGAAGTAGCTGTTGGCAGCCAGCGCGGGGGCGCCCAGCACCATCAGGCTGAGGGCCAGCGCGACAGGGGTACGTTGAAACATGGGGTGACTCCTAAGAATTTCTTGAGGGGCAGATCAGGCGACAGCAGAAATTCGCTGCCGGCCGCGCACGGTAAGTGCGCAACAAGTCACGGAAATGTCCGGAGCGCTCCTTTTGGACCACCGCGATGCGGCGGCGCCCGCCCCGCCGAACGCGCGTCGGCGCCGTGTCAGCGCGGCATGGCAAGCTGTCGACCTATGCGCTGGGCCTTCATCACCGACATTCACGCCAACCGGCAGGCCTTCGAGGCCGTTCTTGCCGACGCCCGCGCCCAAGGCGCCACCCGATTCGCGCTGCTGGGCGACTTCGTCGGCTATGGCGGCGACCCCGGCTGGGTGGCCGAGCAGGTCATGGCCATGGCCACCGACGGCGCCGTCGCCGTGCAGGGCAACCATGACGAGGCCGTGGCCCACGGCAGCATGCCTGGCATGCACCCGGACGCGCGCGCCGTGGTCGACTGGACACGCTCGCAGCTGACCGAGGAGCAGTTGCGCTTCCTCGCCCGCCTGCCGCTGCAGGCCCATGGCGAGCCCGGCCAGGTCTTGTTCGTGCACGCCAACGCCTTCGATCCCAGTGGCTGGGAGTACGTGCAGGGCCGCTCCGAGGCAGTGAAAAGCCTGCATGCCAGCAATGCGCGCGTCCAGGTCTGCGGCCACATGCACGAGCCCATGCTCTACCACCTGTCCGGCACCGGCAAGGCGGGCGACTTCAAGCCGCTGGCCGGTGTCCCGATGCCG
>Ga0187842_1001665_pt1 | contig 10213 bp, 14 predicted proteins | sample SpaLakP09_SKY_41_FD_134514 | JGI IMG/M metagenome (GOLD analysis project Ga0187842, IMG submission 134514) | Oligotrophic lake water microbial communities from Sparkling Lake, Wisconsin, USA - SP09_SKY_41 | ecosystem: Environmental > Aquatic > Freshwater > Lake | place: USA: Sparkling Lake... | reverse complement strand
GCCTTGTCCCACTCGTAAATGAAGTAGCTGATGCTATCTGGCGACGGCGGCGGGCCGTCCTGCGTTTGCGTCGTGGCACAGCTGCAGAGCGCCAGAGCGCTAATCAGTAGGAGGGCGTTTAGTCCACCACGCATCGATGTCTCTCTGCCGCCTGCGTCGCTCTAGCTCTATGGCTTCCCAGTTGCGTTGCAGGGGCGATTTGCGTTTTAAGAACCACAGTACGATCCCAGTTATCCCGCCCAGCGCCGTTAAGATTCCGGCGATCATGGGCGACTACTTTCTCGAGAATTTACTGAGAAAATCGACTACGGCTTGCAGGGATTTCTCCGGCTGGTCGCCAGGGATGAGAGAAGCGACTGCGATGGCGGCGACAAGTACGGCCGAGAGGGCGCCGAGGTACGACTGCCAGTTATTGAGTATGTTGTTGAGTATGTCCATGCCAGCAGACGAGGTGTCAAAAGCTGAGCCGGCGCTTAATCAGTTCCCAGATCGTGCTGAACACTGCCCCAGATACTAACGCCACCAGCCACAGCTTCGTCTTAATCGTGTGAGCGTCGCGTTCCATGTTAGTCAGGCGGCCGTGGTACTCGCCGAGGCTGGCTTGTGAGCGTTCTAATAAATCCAGAATTACCGACTGGCGGGTTTCGATCCGGGCGATAGATTCGCGGACTAGAGCCAGTCGTTCGCTCAGCTCCGCTACTTGGTCTGCACTCACTTCCACCAATCTGCTGAGTCGTTAGAGACTAACTTTGTGATGGCCTTCCTTGCTTCTAACAAGCTCGTAGTAAGATAGACCGCCGGCTTGCCGTCAATGTAGCCTAACGAGATAAAGCCTTCGTCCAATAAGTACTGAAGGGCTTTGCAGGCTTGTTCGTCTTTGCTCATTTGCTGGGAGTTTTGCCCGCATCCTCGGCCGCAGACATATCGCTGTAATTCGGAAGTCCTGTGTTATCCGTTTTCTTAGGCGAGCAAGAGCAGAGCAAGAGGGCGAGGAGGAGGAGGGGCATTTTAGTAGATTGCATATTTAGTATTTAGATATGCCTCAACCTGCTGGCGTTCTGGTGTTGTAAGATTTCTGTCATAAACAATCACTTCTGCCAATTTTGAATTAAATGGGTCACCCATTCCACCTCCATCAGTCAATGCCCCACCAACTTGCATATCTGTAATACTTGGATTGAATGTTGTTACAAATGTTTGCTCATTACTTGCGTTAATAAAAAATGAACCATCATTCCCATCTGTTTTTGTGGTTGAAATATGCCAAGCATTATTTGATGTTGCCAATCCAACCAGAAACGAATCATTCGCACTAAAGCACCACATTTCATCTGTGCCATCATTTCGCAGAATTGGCAATAAGTTTCCCGGTGTTGTAGAATCTAAATAGGCTGTATTGCTTTGAGAGAATGGCCTTGCAAAATTACTCAAATTTGCCGACACAAACTTAAATACAACAAATACAGTTTGCTGTGTAAAATTGATTGCTGAAAATGATGCAGACATATATTTATCTGTTGCAAAATCTATGACTGGTTTTCCATTCAATTCGCTTGCTATAAAAGTGGGTTCATTTCCACCCAAGGCAACCATATTTTTCCCTGTACCACTCTGATCTGCCCATGCTGTTACATTTGAACCAGAAAGCGTAACCCCAGCGTCTGCCTTTAGCCAGAGGGATAGGCCAGATAAATTGGCTGGGGAGAATGATATAAAAGGGGGAATAAACAAATTGCTAAATTGCGGGAAAAAAGGCATATCAACCCTCTTTCAAGACATAGTTAGTTCCAGTAACACCGGAAATGATTGATACAATTCCTTGTGGCACGCTTGTTTCCCAAGCAAATCCTTGTCCAGCAGAAAAATATACGCTGTTCCTTGATGTTGCCGTTGCTCCGATGTTAATAAACAACTGCCCAGTTGTGACTTGAGCAAGCAAATAGGAGCGTGTAGTTGTGCTGATTGCCGTAACTGCTGTGTTTGCTGTTGTAACTGTTCCAGAATAATTTGTCCAAGTTGGCCTAGGCAAAGCCGAGACTGTGACTGTGCCAGAGATAGATGCGGTAACTGAACCAATCTGTGCCGTTCCTGCGACTAACGCGGGCAGAGTTGTTAGAGATACCGGTTGTGTGCCTTGGAAAAATGTTCCGCTTACCGGGACAGTTCCGCTGATGCTTGCTGTCACGCTTCCAATCTGTGCCGTCCCTGCGGCTAGTGCAGGCAGCGAGCTGATCGTTAGGCTGTTCCCAACCGTAACTGTCCCGCCGACGGTAACTGCACTTGCTCGCAGCTGCACATCAGTCAGGCCGCCGGTAACGGTCACCTGCCCCATGGTAACGGTGATGCTTTCCAGTGCGTTAAGCGATGTCGGCCCCAGCTCAACGGTGCCGGTGACGGTGCTGCTGGTCGCCTGATCGTCAAAGTAGATGACGAGCGCGGCCGTGGTAGTCAGGCCGGCGGTAGTCGCCACCAGGGTGAGTGCGGTATTTGCGCCAGAGGTAAAGGCAGAAGCGGTGACTGAGCTATCCGCAAAGTTGTACATGATCCGCCCGCGATCGGCGGCGGTTACGAGCAGGAGCTGGTCGCGATCGATGTTTAGCCCGGTGAGCGTAAGGACGTTAGTCGTGGGTGAATATGCGTATGTTGGCCAGATCTGCTTCATATTGTTTTATTCCTTGTCATCCTAGGGCGATTGCCAGCGCCACGGCCGTGCCGGTAGTTACTCCGGCCGCGCCAGGAGAGCCCGCGACAATCGGCGTCCCAACGGCGACTGTGATGCTGGCAGGCCCGCAGACTGTGGCGGTGATAGGCATTATTCGGTTACCTCACCCGCAATGGATACCGATCCTTGCAGCAGGCGGATCTTGGTAGCTGCGCTGGTGGTTAAAAGTAGATCGTAGCGGCCGCCGGACAGTGGCAGGGCCGATGCGGTGACCGCGTTGAGCGTAAGCGTCATAGCGCCAGTGGTGCCAGTGGCGGTCACTACGGTAAAGGCGGCCAAGAGGTTGCCGTTGTACGTATCGCGGATCTGAGCGGCTGCGGTAGATCCAGCCAGGGAATAGGTTGCGCCGGTGGAATCTTGCACGGCCACCTCGAGCGCTAGATCCACGCCTTGTTCTACGGTTAGATTATAAACGCCAGCGGCCATTCTGGGCGGTGAGTGTCAAAGCCTAGCCCCAGTAGAGGTGTTATATGTTCCCCCATAAGACCACCATTGAGAGGGCGTAAGACTTGCCGTACAACCTACAACCGGGTTATAATCTTCTGGCTGACTATCTAATAAATAAAAGGAGCCAATTTTCAAGTCAGCCCCCAAAACAGGAAAAGAAAACTCATTTCCAAATATGTCAAAAATGTCTGGCCCAAAAACAAATTCCAAACCAGTGCTACCGTCAACAATGAATCCGGCTAAACCAGAGTAATATAAATCACCAACTTTTTTGACGGGGGAAAAAAATATATCCACACCCCTGGGGCCGTCGGAAAACTCATTAAAGCACACCAAATCCGACTCCTGATTGGCGGTGCTAAAAATGTTGGCAACAGAATATGACAACTCAAATGGAGAATCTCCAAAGGGTATTACTGTTACTTTTGCGGTAAAATTCCAAGCCCTTACACGCCAATAGCTTTGCATGGCCTTCTCTAAAGGCCAAATTGCATACTTACTATCCGCACTCTCCTCTATGCAACTAGGGAAATACCCGCTCCCACTAGCGTGAAGAACTTTTCCCATAAGGATTTCGTTAGGGCAACTGCCCCTAGTTAGTAACCGATGACGGTGATTCTAAATGTTTGGGCGGATTGTGTCATGCTTCCGTTGGTTGCATTGACCGCATCCACATGAATCTGATTTCCCGTAACTACATGGCCAAAGAATGATAGCCCCTCACAGACTGCGCTTGGCATTCCAAGTAAAACGATGTCATTTATGGCGCATCCAGTTACAGCCACCGTGATGGATGTCGATGAATTTGATCCGACAGACCCGAAGTTGATAGAGGCAGTTGTGGTTAGTGTTCTTGGAGATTGCGGTAGCACTCCGTAGGTTGTGCCATTTGCTATTAGTCCGAGATTGATTAAGCCAGAGACGACATTGATGTTTGCGGGTTGGGCCGTAACAGTTGCCCCATAGAATCCCATGGGGGTATTTGCAAAGGAAAGCCCTGCCCCATAACTAACGACTGCTGTGCCGGAGCTATTATTAAGCGTCCTAGCACCAAAAGCCACCGAGGTTACGGCAGAGGAGTCGGCAAGGCCACGAGCGGTTGCATTAACCCCAGTCGTGGAGTTGGCGACAAAGGCGGCGTAGCTCTCGGCGGCGGTAAGGTAGCTGGCTTGCGCGGCGGGAACGGAAGAACCGCTGGTAATTAAATCCCGTCGAACTGTAATATCGCTCTGTAAAACCGTCTTGGGTGTTCCATTCTGCGTTAGCTCAACCTCAATCTTAGGCGTGATTGTATCTGTACCAGCTTCGGCAAATAGTTCGTCCAGCTCGGCGGTTGCCATGGTAACCGTGCTCTGCAAAAAGTTTCCAAAGATAACTCCACTTGCGTCAAGCGTAAGGGCGGTCGTGATGTTGGTTAGTCCAAGGCTGCGAACGAACGAAATAGAGTAGTTGCCGGCATTGTTGCCAAGATCCACGCTGATGTTTCCAGCACTAATCGTAGTGATGGACGAAAGCGCCTCTGCAAAGCTAGCCGCATTCGATCCGATAGGAATAGCCGTGGTTGAGTTCGGGCCAAAGTTAAGCACTACAGATCCGCCCTCTGCGTCTGACCCGATTGCTAGGTTGTAAGTTTCGTTCTGAGTGGCAGAGCCGTCTTGTATTTTAGTTAACGAAACGATCCCGGCCGTAGGGGATGCTGTAAATGTATCCGCATAAACGGCTGGGTTGCGAACTAAACGGATCACCTGCTGAGCCGCAACCGATGCGGCTGGGAATCTGCGAGTGTTTACCAAGACAGAGCTAGTCGGGAAAAGCGTGAAGGCTGACCCACCAAAAGATAAAGCCGTGTTGGCCGTGGCCGATGTGATTAAAAACGAAAACTGCTCGTTCCCGTAAGTTGTGACGGTTACGCCCGTGCCTGCGATTGCGGAAATAGCGTTGTAAACTTGGAGCGGAGTCGCATTAAAAGAAATGGCCGACGATGTAATGCTATTAAGAACCAATTTAAACTGGCCGTCCGTTGGGCGTGTATCGATTCCGCCGATTCCAAGCTTAACGGATGAGCTGGATGTGTCTAAATCTCGCAGTAGTCCTGCTGAATCACGCTCCTGCAGCCGCAGGCGGAGATTATAAGAATCATTACGAGTTAAGGTGGGCAAAGCCCCATCCTTTGCGGCTCCTTGAGACACTAATACTCCGCTAGTCGTATCGATGTAAATATCTAGGGATTGGGCCATTTGGTACTCTTGTTATGTCAATCCTCTTTTGGCGAAAGCACAAGCAGGGTATCCGGGGTGCCGTTGCTGCATACATTGAGCGTGACCACATTGTATTCAGAACTAGAGACTCTAAACCCATTGTCCTCCTCGGTAATCGTTATACCAGCGCCAGCTGTCGGCTTGGTGCATTCAATCCGGCGGATGAGTCCGTTGAAGAATTCGCGAGCAAGCCGTGAGGCTCCAGCAAGTTCTTTTAATTCTGGCTCTCTCATTGTCTCCCCGTACTAAACGGGCTAAAACTAGTCGCAACTAAGCCCGATTGCCCTTCTTGGAAAACCACTCGAACAACAAGGAATAATCCTCGTTTTTCACTAGCAAGGCTCGCCTGCAAATAACCATGATAAGAGATATCAACTGCATTAGTTGTCCTCCTGAATGGCTCTCTTGGGTTTTTGGGCATAGAAGTTCCGTTGATAACAGATGGCATAAGAAACGCGTTGGAAGTTTGCCCTAATACTCCAACGTTTATAATTTGCCCTCCGCAACCATCTTGAATAAATTGAGTTTCGGTTTTGTCTGTTAAATACTCTGCTTCAATAATCATTTGAGGCCCGTATATTCCGGCTCCTGGTGTCGGAATCAGGCGAACCAACGCAAGCGGGAAGCCAGCTGATGTGGTGAGACCAACATAGGTTACGTTCATTTCAGTTAAATCTCCGTCCTGCTCTCTGAATGAAAAGTTTTCTACGCTCATGCGGGAAAATTTCGTGGTAGCCCCTGAGTAATCTTTATGGAGATCGCCAAAATTAGGCTTTAGCGTAGCCCGATCTGCCGTGCGGATTGTGTAAATCTCGTTAAGTGTTTCTAGCCCATTCCGTTCCGTGGCAAAGTCCCCTCTGCGAAGAACCTTGCTGCCCGACGATGGCGATCCAACTATGACGGCACTCATTAGCTTACCATTGGCGCTGCCGTAATCTTTGCTAAGGCATCATTGAGCACTTGATAAATGTCTGCCAGAGTTTTGCCGCCCTTAGCCTCTTTCCCCGCCTCTTTCTGGATAAACTCCTGGCGGCGACTGGCCATTGTTCTTTTTAAACCTTTTTCAGTTGTTGCGCTGGTTTGTTCCACCACCTTAGCGTCAAATTCCTTGCGGTTCACCTGCTGTTGCTCCTTGGCCGCTTTGTCTCTTTCTCTCTGTACTGTTTGCGAAATGCCGCGATCGCCTAGCCCGCTTGCAAAATTAAGCACTTCGCCTGAGCTAAATCCACGCATTTGCTCTTCAAGTCGTGGCCTTCTTTTGGCGGCATCCTCTTCTTCTGCCAGTTTTTTCTTATAATCAGCAAGTTCATCAGCTCTGTCTTTGTCGCGCTTTAATTTATCTTTGGCCTCTTTTTCCTCAAAGTCAGCTAGGATTTTTTTTGCCGCTTCCTCACCCGATATTCTCGCCTCTATTAATTTCAGCTCTTGGGTTGCCTCCGCTTTGGCTATTTTTTCCTGTTCTTTTTGCTGTGTTTGCAGTGCGGTTTTATTAGGCAGATCTCCTTGGCGTTCTCGCTTTGCTTGGGGCTGTTCTTTAGTGTCGTCAAAAAACTTGATAATCGGCTTAATTGCAGCAAATCGACCATAAGCCTCGACTGCTTGCATAATTTTAGAGGCAGCAACACCAAATCCGACGCTTAATAGGTTTTGAAACTTTTTAATAGAATCTGAAGCCGCACTGAGTTGAGCAATGGTTTCATTTGAAAAGACGCCGATGGCATTTCCTTGCTCAATAATTGCTTCCGACCCTTGGTTTAAAACTTTAATAAGATCGGTTTGAGCCTTGCCTAGTAGCTCATTTACAATAACAAACTGCCGCCCATCATTTGCTCCGCTGGCAAAGCTATCCGCTATTTTTAAAAATATATCTTCAGCAGTTATGCTTCTCAGTTCCTCTAGGCTAATTCCAACCTCGGCAAAAGTATCTACCAGCGCCTCAGATCCCGACTCACCCGATACGGCCTTCTGTTGCGCTAGGGAAAGTTTATTGAGTCCAGCACTAACCTGATCTAAGCCGCTGCCAAAAACAGACGCGGCATTACCCAGCATCTGTAGCTTACTGGCGGATACGCCAAACTTTTCGGCAATATCTTGCAGTTCGTCGCCTTTTTCGATGGCAGTAGAGAAGCCTTGAATGATTTTACCAAAAGCAAAGGCACCAACCAACGCCTGCCCGGCTTGTTTGGCAAAACGGCTCACGCTGTCCTGGGCTGATGCGAGCCCGCGATCCAGCCCGGAAGCATCCAAGGCAAGTTTAGCTGTGGCGGTTGCGTCCATTATAGCCCAGCCTTTTTGCTCTCTGCCGCAGTTATATATCCCAAGCGCTTGATCATCTTTGTAATCTGTATGTCAATGGATTTCTGGATAGTGGCGGTGCTGATCACCGCATTGATCCAAGGGATTGTATTGGTCATTTGAATAAAGGGTTTTGATACGATGCCTAACCCTTTACCGCTCTGATCGTTTACTCGGCCGCCACCAGTGTGCCGGTAGACCCACTTAGGGATGGGCTTAAATCCACCCAGCAAGCCAGCGCAAACCGCCCAACCTGATTTAGCGATACCCACATTCCCGCGCTTCTCTTTAAAATACTTAGTTAGCTGACTGTCCTTGGTTACTACTTGGCTTACAAATTGATTCTTTGGCACGCTTTTCCTGCGCCCAAATCTAGCTTTATTGTGAGCCTGTCCTTGATCAAAAACGCCTATTTGTGTGTTCACGTATGGTTTGTATCTAATTCGATCTAGCAGATTTTGTGCCTCGCCAATTTTAGATTTTTGTTTGCCCTTCCCTTTGCCTTTGCCGCCCAAAAGCCCAGCCAGCGCAGCTGCTGCCTGCTTAGCGTTCTGCGTGGCGGTCTTGCCACGGGGCAAAGGTAGTGCTGCAATTTCTCTAACTGCCGTTGATCCTGTTTTATAAACTCGATCAATGTCTCTGGTCACAGCCTTTTCGCCTATGATCTTTGCCTTGTTGTCATCACCAAACGGTTGCGTGGAATTAGCTAGGCTAACGCAAAGCATGCGTGCCTGTATCCGCATCTCCTTTGATGCCTCAGCCTTGGTGTTGCCGATAAAAGCTTTTAAGGCTTTTTGTAGTTTACTGGCGTCGACGGTTAGGCTTGCACTCATAATCCTAAAAGCCTTTCCATGTCAGCAATATCCTTGCCCTCAATATGGGCGGCTCGCCTGAGCTTTACGCCATCCATAAACATATACACGTGATCAGCCTGATTGACCGCAGCCAGTGGTAGCTCCCATAAAATATAATCCATCGACCAGCCAGTATGTTTTGCCAGGACGAACACGCACGCGGCGGCTCCCCCTGGCGCTAGGCGTTTCCCGGCGGTGCGGCTATGGCTGAAGCAATAACGTTTACCCGCGCCTTATTCGCCTCTGACAAGATTGCGGAACACATAAGCGAGGCAGTGTTACGATCGTCCTCGCTCATTTCCCCGATCCAATCCATCAGCTTTTCTCTAAATGCGTCTTTATCCCAAGCTAGGCGGATCGTCTTTTTGCGATCTTCGGCAAGCAGGATGTGCAAGTATATAAACGACCAGACAAAGTAGATGGCGGAATCACTGTCATCCCGCACCTGTAGCATGAGCAGGCGACTGCCCTCGGTATAGGGCGCGAGCCTTTGATCTTTAAAGAATCGATCGGGTGAGATAAGGGAGTTGTCCAACTCTTGAAGCAGGTTTTCTTCACTCATAGTTTTTTTAGCATAGCCCTTTTAAGTTCTGGGCTGGCCCTTTCTGAAATAAGTAATGTCTGGCTGCCTCGCCGGATCGATAGGATCGGCTCGGCACGCTTCATAAGGCCGAGCAGTGTTTCCCTGTTCTCAAGCGCGGCACGTACGTATCGGATAGGAGATTCTGGATCTGACTTCATATCAACCCAGTTGCGTTCCATTTCGGCCTTTGCGTCTTGGTCATCGCCAGTGCTAAACCAAAACGTAAATTTTCTGTGCCCTCCCTCTTCGACGATACAAGTAACAGGATCGGATTGGCGTAGTTTGGCCCCAAAGGCTGCGACGGCCGCCGCTACTTTTATGTTTGTTGTACCCCAGAAGCTATCAACCATATTAGGATCTCATTAACCGCCCTTGCGGGCTTAGGTCATGTTGGGGAAGCGAGTCGCAGAAACGTCTACAGTAACAAAGCCTTCGCTTGTCCTATTGACTGTGACGTTATCGACCACGATCTTGCCGCCCGTGCTGGTCGCGTTGGCTAGGGTCGTGAGCACCGCGCCTGCTGTGGTGGCATAGGCGCCAGTGATAGTGGTAGAAAAGGCGAAGGTATCGGTGGGATTATAGATTCCTACCCCGACCACCTCGCCGCTTTGGTTTCTAACTTCCGCACGCTCTACGTTTCGGGTTTCCGTGAAAGATTGAACAAGGCCACCAGACTCTGCGCTGATGCCGAACGTTAAGCCGCTTACTCCGATTGTAGTGGATGCCATATTGCCTTAAATTTTGTGTCAACTTGCGATGGAATTAGGCATGGCAATCACTGCCAGCTTGTAGGTGCGACGCATGGTGCGCTCCTCATCGTCGGCTTCAGGCTCTACGGAATCTACCTTGGCGTTATAGCAGCGGGCAGATCCGATCGCAGTAGTGGCATTAAGGCGAGTGGCCAATGAGCTAGAGTCATAGAAAGCCTGTAACACTTTGCTGCACTTCTGGGTATGAGCATCGACGGTGGTATCGTCATAAGAATCCTCCACAATGATATCTACCGGGACGCTGAAAACTCCCGATCCCTGCACCGGCTCTTCCGTGCCTAGGG
>Ga0187842_1001660_pt1 | contig 10232 bp, 8 predicted proteins | sample SpaLakP09_SKY_41_FD_134514 | JGI IMG/M metagenome (GOLD analysis project Ga0187842, IMG submission 134514) | Oligotrophic lake water microbial communities from Sparkling Lake, Wisconsin, USA - SP09_SKY_41 | ecosystem: Environmental > Aquatic > Freshwater > Lake | place: USA: Sparkling Lake... | reverse complement strand
GCCGCGCACGATCTCGCGCTTCATGTCGGCGGGCAGCAGCACATAGCCCTCGATCTCGCGCCGCGCCAGCGCCCGCCGCGCCTCGGCCTCGCTGGCGGTGACGAAGCGAAGATCCAGGCGCGGGCTGGCCTGGGTGAAGCGGCCGATCTGGCGCGCGATATTGCTGTGATCCAGGTCGACGATGGCCACCGGCACGCGGCGCAGCTCCTGCGTCGTGTAGGGCCAGGGGTAGAAAAAGGCGTAGAGCACGGGCGCCACGATGAACATCAGCAGCGTGCCCTTGTCTGTCAAGGCGGCGCGCCAGGTTTGCGCCAGCGTGGCGAGCCAAGTTCGCATCAGCGCCGCCCCCAGCAGGCCGGCGTGCGGGCCGCGCGTTGGAGCAGGGCGGCGCTCGCCAGCAGCAGCGCGGACGCGCCCAGGCCCAGCCAGCCCGCAAGCGGCAGCAGCTCCAGGGCGCTGCGGCCTTGCTGCAGCAGGCCTACCTGGCCTTCCAACACCCAGGTCAGCGGCAGCGACTCAGCCCACATTCGGGCGCCGGGCGGCATGGCCATCAGCGGAAAGGCCAGGCCTGAGAAAGCAAAGGCCGGCGCGGTGATGAAGCCGGCCGCCGACAGCGCCGTGCGCAGCGAGCTGGCGGCCAGGGCCACAAATGCGCCCAGTGCTGCATACACCGCCAGCAGCAGTGCATGCAGGCCCAGCAGCGGCAGCAGGCTGTCGGCCGGCACCAGACCGAGCTCTCGCATCAGCAGCCAGAGCAGCCCATTGACCGCATTCAGCAGCAGCCAGGCAGGCGCCAACTTGAGCAGCACCGCAGGCAAGACCTGACCCCCCGCGCTGGCCAGCCAAGCCGGCGCGCTGGCTGCGCGCAATTCGGTGCCCGTGCTCCAGGCGCCGGCCACCATGGCCAGCATGTGCAGCAGGGCCGGCAGCAGGGCGGCGGCCAGGAACTGCTGGTAATTCAGCGCCGGGTTGTAGACGGCTTGCAGGCTGGCGCGCACCGGCTCCAGGCTCTGGCGTGCTGCCAGCGGGCTCTGGCCACGTTTCTCGCGCATGGAGATTTCAATGCCGGCCGAGAGCGTGCCCACCACGCCGCGCAGCGCTTTTTGCAACAGGCCCGAGTGGCTGGAGAACTGGGCGTTGTGCAGCAGCGCCAGCTGCGCCGGGTGGCTGGGGTGGCCGCGCTTCACCGCGGCTGCCGTGCCGGCCGGGATCACGAGCGCGCCGTACACACGACCGGCGCGCAGGTCGCGCTGCATCTCGGCTTCATCGCTGTACTGCGCGCTCAGGCTCAGCATCGGTGAGGCGTCCAGCATGCGCAGCAGCTGGCGCGAGAGCGCGCTGTGGTCGGCATCGAGCACGCCGATGGGCAGGCGTGTCGGCAGGCCGGACGCAAAGGTCCAGACCAGCAGCAGGCCCATCAGCAGCGGTAGCCAGGAGACCATGGCCAGATCGAAGGGGCTGGCGCGCAGCCGCGCCCACTCCCTGCGCCAAGTACCCCAGTTACCCCAAGTGCCCCAGGCCTGCATCAGCGTCAGCGTGCGACCAGCACGCTCATGCCGGGCCGTGCGCCGGCAATCGGCTTGAGCGGCTGGGCTTTGACCTCGAAGGTGCGCAAGTCATAGCCCTGGTTGTTGCGCGTGCTGCGCCAGGTGGCGAAGTCGGGCAAGGCCTGGGAGGCGATGACCTTGAAGCGCACCCGCTTGCCGGCGCCCTCGGCCAGGGCCGGCAGCGTGGCGTCGAACTCCTGGCCGATGGCAAAGCGCTGGAGCTGGTCCTCGCGCACATTCAGCAGCATCCACTGGTCGCTCAGGTCCACCACCGTCAACACCGGTACGCCGGCCGGCGACAACTCGCCCACCTTGGCCAGCAGCTTGGCGACCTCGCCATTCACCGGGCTTTTCAGTTCCGTTTCAGCGCGTGCCGCTTCCACCTCCTGCACCGCGCCGGCGACCTGGCGCGCCTGTGCGGCGGCGGCGGCCTGGTCTTCGCTGCGGGCGCCGGCGCGGGCCAGGTCGGCTTGAGCCTTGGCGGCATCGGCCTGGCCTTGCGAAGCGCGCCAGTTGGCCTCGGCCTCGTCGCGTTTCTGTGCGGCTACCAGGCCTTCCTTGAACAGCCCTTCGACGCGCTCATAGCTCTTGCGAGCCAATTCGGCGCCCACCCGCGCGCGCTCGAAATTGGCCTGCGCCATGCGGATCTCTTCGGGCCGCGCGCCGTTCCTGGCCTTCAGTGCCACAGCCGAGGCCGCTGCCTCGGCATTGCTGACTTGGGCCAGCTTGGCCGCCACCTCGGGGCTGTCGATGCGCAGGATCAAGCGGCCTTTTTCGATGCGCTGGCCTTCTTGCACGTGCAACTCGGCAATGCGGCCGCTCAGCTTGGGCGCGATATCGGTTTCGCGCGCTTCCATCATCCCTTGCAATTGCTCGGGTTCAGGCGGCTGGTGCTGCCACATGGCATACACCGCGAGGCCCAGCACCGTCAGCGCCAGGACGGGCACGACAAGTTTCGGAAGTTTCATGAGGGGAGACTTTTCCTTGATGCAGGTGGGGCAGGGCCGATTCACTCCAGACGCAGATCGGCCCGCGCCAGGTAGTCGGCGAGGCTTTGGATCTGGCCGCAGGCCTGCAGCAGCCCGACCAGGGCCATCACATGCTCATAGGCGACTTGGGCGCGCTCGGTGCGCAACTTGCTGAGGTTCAGCTCGGCATCGATCAGGTCGATGGCCGTACTCGTGCCCTGTTTGAGGCCGGCCCGACGCAGGCGCAGCAGTTCCTGGCCGAGCTCATCTTGCGCCGCGAGGCTGATGTACTGGCTGCGCGCCTGCTCGGCGCTGCGCCATTGGCGTTCCACCAGCAGGGCGATGTCGCTGCGGGCCTGCGCCTCGGCGGCTTCGGCCTGGTGGATCTGGCTTTGGTGCGAGCGCTCCATGGCCTGGTGGTCGATCGAGTCCCACAGATTGAAGCGCACGCCGACGCCGGCGAGCCAGTCGCCGTTGTGGCTCAGGGAGCGTTGGCCGAAGGCGAAGACCTGGGGCTTGTTGAGCGCCTTGGTGCCGGCCTTCAGATACTCGGCCTGGGCCTTCTTTGCTGCGATCTTGGCCAGACCCGGGTGCAAGGTCAGGGCGGTGTTGATGAAGTCCTGCAGCGGCGGCAGTGCTTGCGAGCTGAGCGCCAATGGCGTGCTGGGGGCGGGTGTGCCGTCGAACTTGAGCGTGCGTGCCAGAGCCATGGCCACCAGGTCCGCATCGCTGCGTGCCTTGCGGGCCTGGTATTGCGCGTCCTGCAGGGCGGCTTTCGCCTGCAGGCGCTCCAGCTGCGAGGCCACGCCAGCCTTGAGCATCTTTTCGGCAGCCAGGTCATGCTCGGCCACGCCGGCCGCAGCGGCATCCCGCAAGGCGGCGGCGCGGCGCGCCATCTGGGTTTGGAAGTAGCGCTGGGCCAGCACAGCGATGGCCTCTTCCTCGCTGTGCTGCAAGTCGGCCTGCGCTTCATCGCCTTGAGCGCCGATCATCCCGCGCAAGGCATCGGGAGCACCGCCCAGGTAGATGGGCCAGACCGCATTCACCGAAGCCGACTGGCTGCTGTTGCGCCGTTCGATGGTGTAGTTGGAGGGCAGGGGCGGCAGCGCAGGCAGCATGCCGGCCACCTGCGGCGGCAGCAGATTGACGGCATTGCCCAGGCCCTGCTTGAGGGGATCCAGGTCCAGATCCAGGCTCATCCGGTAGGTGTAGGCCACGCCCTGGGCCGAGACCATCGGGCCGCCGGCTCTTGCGATGCCCTCGGCCTGAGCCTGACGCTGCGCCACCGCGGCGCGGGCACCGGCCAGTTGATCGGAGCCCTGCTGAAGACGATGCACTGCCTCGTCCCAAGTCAAGGAGGCCGAGGTCTGCGCCCCAACGCTGCCTGCCCACAGCAAGGGCAGGCTGATCAACAGCGGGCGGAAGACAGGCATGGGTCGCGGCTCAATCCGATGAGAAATAGGTTTAGCGTAGGGGGGCCAAACGACGCGGCCTTGACAAGGCTGTGACCAGGACTTGGCCGCGCCACACTCTAGCAAAGGCTGGTGCCAACAGCCCGATGCTGCTCAGTCCTCCAACAGACTCCTGAGCATCCAGGCCGTCTCTTGGCTGCGCCGACAGCCGTCCGGTGCTGGCGCACCATCGGGCTGCGCCCTCTGTCCGCTCAGTCCTCCAGCAGACTCCTGAGCATCCAGGCCGTCTGTTGGCTGCGCCGCCAGCCGCCCGGTGCCGGCGCACCATCGGGCTGCGCCCTCTCTCTGCTCAGTCCTTCAGCAGACTCCTGAGCATCCAGGCCGTCTCTTGGCTGCGCCGACAGCCGTCCGGTGCTGGCGCACCATCGGGCTGCGCCCTCTGTCTGCTCAGTCTTCCAACAGACTCCTGAGCATCCAGGCCGTCTGTTCATGCACCGTCAGTCGCTGGGTCAGCAGGTCGGCGCTGGGCTCGTCGCTGGCTTTGTCGACGGCGGCGAACAGACTGCGTGCCGTGCGGGCCACGCCTTCATGGCCTTCGACCAGGATGCGCACCATCTTCAGGGCCTTGGGCGGCTGGGTCGGCGCGTCGGACAGGCTGCTGAGCTGGGCGAACTGGGCGTAGGAGCCTGGGGCCACATGGCCCAGCGAGCGGATGCGCTCGGCGATCGGGTCGACGGCGTTCCACAACTCCGTGTACTGGGCCATGAACATGGTGTGCAAGGTGTTGAACATCGGCCCCGTCACATTCCAGTGGAAGTTGTGCGTGGTCAGGTAGAGCGTGTAGGTGTCGGCGAGCAGCTTGGACAAGCCGGCGGCGATGGCGGCGCGGTCTTTCTCGCTGATGCCGATATTGATGCTGCTGGCGTTGGACTTGGCGACGGGCTTCTTGGCCATGAGGACTCCTGTTCGAGAGCAAAGAATGGGGTGGGGCTGGCAAACACTATAGAGCGGCGGCCTCAGTCCTGGCTGCGGCGCAGCAGGGCGCGGGCATGGTCGGCCAGGGCATGGCGCAACGCAGCGGGCTCCAGGATCTCGAAATCAAAGGGCAGGGCCGCCAGCTCGCGCGCCAGGCTGGCCAGATCGTCGATCTGGGCCGTCAGCTCCACGCCGCCCTCGGCGCGCGCCTGCAGCAGGCCGAGCTCGGGGTAGAGGGCGCGGCGGGCGGCGTCCAGCCCGGTGTGCAAGAGCAAGCGCACTTGGTGGGCACGGGGCAGGCGGGCCAGGGCTTCGTTCAGGAATGCCAGCACATCAAATTCAGCCGGGCGTCCGAAGCTGGCGGCCAGGGGCTGCACCGCCAGCACCCGGTCCAGGCGGAAGGAGCGCAGGGCCTGGCGCAGATGGCAAAAGCCCACCGCATACCAGGCGCCACCGCGCAGCCCCAGGCCGTAGACATCGAGCTGGCGCTCGCTGCAACTGCCGTCGCGGTCCTGATAGCGCAGGCTGACACGCTGCTGCGCCCGAGCGGCCGCGCTCAAGAGCGCCAGCTCCGCCTGCACACCCGCCGGCCGCCCATCGGACGGCGCCGCGCCGCGTCGCAAGTCCAGGGCCACGGTCTCGTGAACATCGCTGAGTCGGCGCTTCACCGCCGCGGGCAGCACCCGTTCGAGCTTGGCGCGGCTGCTGTGCACGGCCGGCAGCATGCCGTCCAGGCCCAGCTCGCGCGCTGCCCGCAAGCCCATGGCCAGTGCCAGGGCCTCGTCGCTGTTGAACATCAGCGGCGGCAGTTTGTGGCCGGCGCTCAGGCCGTAGCCTCCGTCACGGCCGCGCTGCGCAGCCACCGGAATGCCCAGCTCGACCAGATGCCCGATGTAGCGCCGCAGCGTGCGCACATCGACACCCAGGGACTGCGCCAGCTCAGGCCCCGGGCTCAAGGCCTTGGCCTGTAGCAATTCCAGCAGGGCCAGGACGCGGCGGGTCGGGTTCTCCTGTTGCATACAGGGCGGATTATGTCCGGTATGACTTCTAGACTGGCGGCCTGTGCCCCCGAGCATGCAGCCCTTCAGCTTTCCTCTGCCTCCCTCTGCCTCCCATGGAACCGACCCACAGCCTCTGGATCTTCTTCATCCTCACCTTCGGCATCATCGTCCTGCCGGGCCTGGACATGGCCTTCATCGTCGGCACGGCCGTGGCCTCGGGCGCACGCGCCGGGGGCGTCGCGCTGGCGGGCATCGTCGTCGGCGGCGTGCTCCATGTGCTGATCAACCTCAGCGGCTTGGCGGCCTTGCTGCTCTGGTGGCCGGCGGCCTTCAATCTCTTGCTGCTGGCAGGTGCGGCCTATATGGCCTGGATTGGCTGGGGCATGGTGCGCGCAGCCTGGCAGCCGGCTGTTGCTGCTGCAGCCGAGGAAATCAGCCAGCCTGCCCGCTTGCCGCAGTCGTCCATGGCGATCTTCAGCAAAGGCGTTTTGAACTGCCTGCTCAACCCCAAGGCCTATGCCTTCATGCTGGCCGTGTTCCCGGCCTATCTGCAGACCCAGGAGCGCAGCGTGGCCGCCCAAGCTGCCCTGCTCAGCGCCATCATTGCCGGCAACCAGATCGTCATTTACGGCACGGTGCTGCTCAGCGCGCTCGGCGCCCGCCGCGTGGCGGCTCCGGGCGCGGGTGCACAACGTGGCTTGCTGGCGGGCGTGGGCCTGCTGCTGATGGCTGCCGCGGCGCTGACCCTGTTCAGTGCTTGGAAATGAGGGCCGGCTGGCTCAGTCGCAGCCAGCCCCGTTTGACGCAGAACTGCGGCGCGCTGAGCAGTTCGCTGAGATCGGCCAGCGTGCCGCACTCTGCGCTTGCTGACAGGCCGACCCAGGTGTTGCGGCCGGCGCGCTTGGCCATGTAGAGGGCCTGGTCGGCCAGGCTGACGACCTGCTGCCAGTCCAGGCGCTCGGGCTGTTCGGCGATGAAGGGCAGGGCGGCAAAGCCGACCGAACAACTCAGGGCCAGGCTGCCGCCGGCGTCGATGACAAAGGGCTGCTCGGCCACAGCGGCGCGTATGCGTTCGGCGAACAGCGGCCCGCTCGCGGCGTCCACGGCGCGCGCCACCACCAGGAATTCCTCGCCGCCCCAGCGCACCAGATAGTCCGACTCTCGGCAGGCGCGGCGCAGGCGTTCGCGCATCTGCACCAGCACGGCGTCGCCGGCCGGGTGGCCCCAGTCGTCGTTGACTCGCTTGAAGTGGTCGATGTCCACCAGCAGAAAGACCAGGTCCGACTCCGTCGGGCGAGGCCGTTCGGGCTGGCGCCGCCAGTCTTGATAGAGGCGCAGGCATTGCGCCACTTCGGCGGCCAAGTGCTGCTCCAGAAAGCGCCGGTTGCGCAGACCGGTCAGCGGGTCGGTCAGGCTGATGTCCTGGAGCGATTGGTAGGCGCGCTCCAGCTCCTGGTTCTTTTCCAAGACCTCGGCCTGGGCCTGGTGCAGGTGGCCCAGGGTGGCCTCCAGCCGGCGGTAGTTGCTGGTGTTTTCGAGCGCGATCGAGCTGTAGGCGGCCAGGCTGCGGAAGATCAGCCGTTCACGGTCGGCGTAGGCATGGGCCTGGGTCGATTGAATGGACATCACGCCCAGCACCCGCTCATTGGCGAGCAAGGGCATGAACATGGAGCTCAGGGTCGGCGCGGTGCCGGGCAGCAGCGACTGCAGCTGCGTCGGGTCGATGTCGCGGAAGATCTCGCAGCGCTCGCGGGCGCAGCGCGCGGCCTGCGAGCCGCTGGCGTCCAGGGCGATGGCAATTGGCGCGATCGGCCGGCCGTTCTCGGTGCCATAGGCCAGGCGCAGCTCGGCCGCCTCGGCGTCGAGCAGGTAGATGGCGAAATGCTGGGCGCTCAGCAGGCCGTGGACATTGCGGTCCAGGGTGGCGTAGACCGCCTGCTCCTGCAGATGCGCGGTGATCTCCTGGCCGATCAGGCCGAGCTTCTCCAGCGTCGCCCCGGTCTGGCTGAGCAACTCGGCGCGTTCGGCCGATGCTTCGGCCAGTTGGCGCAGATGCTCGCCCTCGGCCTTGATGCGTTCGTTCTGGAACTTGGCCTCAACCGACAGCAGGCGCTGGCTGACCTCATGCCGATGCACCTCTTCGATGGCCGCCCGTGCTTTGCCGGCGTAGACATAGGCTTGCTGGCCCTGGCCCAGGCGCGCGTACTCGGCGGCGATGGCGTCATAGAAGCTGGGCGGCACGTTGTGCTGCGTGTCGGCCGGGAACACGGCCAGGGCTTTCAGCAGGTAGTGCAGGCTGGCACTGGCCTCGCGAAGGTCCGGCGGCGCCGGCAGCACATGGCGGCCGTGCAGCTTGGCCATGCTGCGCAGGGCTTCCGCGTGGTGCAAGGCCATGTCGGTGGCGGCCGCCAGTTCGAGCGCCTGCTGTGCGGTCGCCCAAGCCTGATCGGCGCGGCCCAGCTCGGACAGGCATTCGGTCGCCACCACCATCGCGCTCAGGCGCAGGTCCAGACTGCGTGGGATGGCGCCGGGCGCTTCCAGGCGCAGGGCCGTGGCCAGCGCCGCCTCATGCTGGCGCTGGTCGCGTTGCAGCTCGGCCAGGTAGAGCAGGCCTATGGTGTAAATGCGCGAGCCCTGCACAGGCGCCAGCAAGCTCAGGCCTTCATTGAGCGAAGCCTGCGAAGCCTCCAGCTGGCCGAGCCGGCATTGCACCGTGCCCACCTGCAGCAGGGCCAAGCCAAGCACCAGGGGCCAGCCGGTCGGCCGTGCGATGTCCAGGCTGCGCTGCATCCATTCCATGGCTTGGCGCTCGTCACCCAGATTGGAGAAGGCCACGCCCATGGTGGTCAGGGTCAGGGCCAGCTGGCGCCGCATACCTGCCTGGGTCAGGCCGCTGACGGTGTCGCTGCAGACCTGGAGCACCGTGCTGAAATCGGAATGGCGCAGGGCCTCGAAGCTCAAGAATTCATTGCACAACATGTGCAAGGCCGGGTGAGCCGGGCGCGCTCTCAGCTCGCGCACATGGCCCATCCACTGCGCCGATGCGGCAGGCCCGTCCTGGCGCAGGGCCGCATGGGCCAGGCAGAGCTGTGCGAATTCCAGGCGGAAGTCGTCGCCGCAGCCGACCGCCACACTGGCCGCGGCGTCGAGCTCGCGGCAGCGCAGGGCCAAGTCGTAGCGGTCGCCGGCGATCTGGGCCAGTAGCAGGTGGGCATCGGAGAGCAGTGGCATCTCGCCCTGCTGGCGTGCCAGCTCCACCACCTGGCGCGCTTGCGCCTGGGCCGTGTCCAGCTCGGCAAACAGCCACAGGCATTCAGCCTGCAGCAGTTGCAAACGCAGGCGCAGGCCGGCCGCCGTGCCACCCGAACTCAGCGCAGGGGCGGCCGGCCCATCCAGCAGTTCGGCCAGCAGCTGCTCGGCCAGCTGCTGCGCGCGCCGCGTGTGGCGCTCGCGCAGATGCCAGGCCAGGGTCACGCGATCGTGCACGCTGGCGGCGGCGCCCGCGGTGTGGAGGCGAGCCTCCAGCTCGGCAAACTCATCGTCGGTCAGGATCAGATGCATGGCGCGCATTCTGTCAGCCCGCAGGCGCCAAAACGAAGGGCGCGCGGGTCGGGCGAGCCCTTCTTGCTGTGCATCAATGCCGCTTTCGCGGCACGGCGTTCAATGCGGCTGGTTGTGAGTGAATTGCAGCAGCATGCCCAGGCCCGCGGCGGCCCCGCCGCAATGGATGGCCAGTCCGGCCAGCAGGCGCAAGCTTCGGCGCATCTTCAGGTCCATGTCTGACTCCTGGTTTCAGCGGCAGCTGAGCTCGAAGCGGTCCAGGTTCATCACCTTGGTCCAGGCGGCCACGAAGTCGCGGACCAGCTTCTCGCGGCCATCGGCGCTGGCGTAGACCTCGGCGTAAGCCCGGAGCACCGCGTTGGAGCCGAACACCAGATCGGCACGGCTGGCGCTGAACTTCAGCGCGCCGCTCTGACGGTCGCGGCCCTCGAAGCGTTCGTCACTGGCGTCGCTGGCCTTCCAGGCGGTGCCCATATCGAGCAGATTGACGAAGAAGTCATTGCTGAGCATGCCGACGCGCTCGGTGAATACGCCGTGCGCGCTGCCGTCGAAGTTGGCGCCCAGCACGCGCAGCCCACCGATCAGCGCCGTCAGCTCCGGTGCGGTCAGCGTCAGCTGCTGGGCACGGTCGATCAGCAGCGCTTCGGTCGGCGCGCCGACCTGGCCGCGTCGGTAGTTGCGGAAGCCATCGGCCAGCGGTTCCAGCACCGCGAAGGATTCGACGTCGGTCTGGTCCTGGCGGGCATCGACCCGGCCCGGGGCGAAGGG
>Ga0187842_1001655_pt1 | contig 10252 bp, 5 predicted proteins | sample SpaLakP09_SKY_41_FD_134514 | JGI IMG/M metagenome (GOLD analysis project Ga0187842, IMG submission 134514) | Oligotrophic lake water microbial communities from Sparkling Lake, Wisconsin, USA - SP09_SKY_41 | ecosystem: Environmental > Aquatic > Freshwater > Lake | place: USA: Sparkling Lake... | reverse complement strand
GACTTGCGCGACATCGCCACCGAGAGCGGACAGGACTGGGCGCACCGCAGCCTGCCCGCGGGCGTGGACCTCGGCTTCGAGCTGGCCGAGGCGCCGTGCCTGGGTCATGCCTTCCTGCTGCGCGAGCTGCTGGAGAACCTCATCCACAACGCCGTCAGCTACGCCGGCACCGGCGCGCGCATCACGGTGCGCTGCGGCAGCGGGCTGGACGGCTCATGGCTGGAGGTCGAGGACAACGGCCCGGGCATCCCGCCGGCCGAGCGCGCGGCGGCGATGCTGCGCTTTCGTCGCGGTGGCCAGGCCACGGGCACTGGCAGCGGCCTGGGTCTGGCCATCGCGGCAGACATCGCGGCCCGGCATGGCGGCCAGCTGGTGCTGCTGGACGCACACGGCGGCCCGGGTTTGCGCGCCCGGCTCAGCCTGCCGGCTGCTCCGGGCTCAATCCCAGCTGCTTGAACAGGTTCATCGCGACCACCACGCGCCGCCCGGGCGTCGCCGGCACCTCGTGCATGGCGATGCCGGGGAACATCACCAGCGTGGCTGGCTTGGGCTGGTAGGCGCTGGTCTTGGAGAACACCAGCGGCGCGCAGCCCGGCTCGGCTTCCAGGTAGACGACGCAGCTCAGATCGGCCGGCCAGTGGTTGTGCGGCGCGGTGTAGTCGGCGTGTTCGTAGATGGCGCCCCAGCAGTGGGTGACGAGCAAGTCCAGCCCCAACTTGTCGAGGTCGCCCGACCAGGCCTTGGGTGCGGCGGCCTTGGCGATCTCCACGACGCTGGCGCACAGCGGCAGTAGCTTGGGCGAGAGCAGGTGGCTCTTCCACGGGCTCATGTAGGTCGCCTTCACGTTGGACTCGGGCGACTGCGGGTGGCTGATGCGCAGCTCGTCGATCGCCTCGCGGGCCAGCTGGAGCCGGTCCGCAATGGGGCCGAGCTCGGCAATGATGACGGGCAGCTCGGTCTGGATGCTGGCGCCGACGATGCGCACGGATTCACTCATGGGGCGATTCTGCCGGCCCACCGGTCGCCGGCGCCGTCGGTGCAAGCCTGGAGAAGCCCTGTCGCGCCACCGCTTTTGTTGCCACCGCCCGTGCGGTCTGGCGCCTAGCATGGGTCTCCCATGTCACGCCTTGCCCTGATCTCCGCTGCGTTGCTGGCTGGCATGCTGGCCGGCTGCGGCACGCCCACCCAGCCTCTGCCCATGACCGTCACGCCGGCCGATGCACTGCAGATCCGTGGCTGGGTGCCCGACGCCTTGAAGGCGCAGGTCGCCGTGAGCGCCGTGCAGGGCGGCATGGAAACCGGCCGCTGGTGGGGCTCCAAGGTCAGCGCCACGGCGTTGCAGCAGGCGCTGGAGGAGTCGCTTCACGGTGTGGGCATGCGGCCCGCGTCGCCCGAGCCGGCGCCGCGCTTCGAGCTGAAGGCGGAGCTGCTGCAACTGGAGCAGCCCATGGTGCCCGTCGCCGGCGTGACCGTGGGCACGGCGGTGCGCTACACGCTGGTCGACACGGCCAGCGGCAAGGTGGTCTACCAGCGCCGCATCGCCAACACCGACGAGGCCGGCCTGGGCGACGCCATCGTGTCGCCGTCCGAGCGGCTGCGCATCGCCAACGAGCGCGCGTTGCGGGCCAACATCAGCCTGCTGCTGCGCGACCTGGTGACGCTTCGTCCCTAGGAGCCTGAACGGCTGCGGGCGTGGCCCGCGTTGAGCCTGGCAAGGGCGCAGGCAAGGCGCGAGGACGAAGTGGGCTCGCGCCCACGAGGACCGAGCAACGCGGCATGAGCCCTTGCCAGACTCAACCCGGAGGGCCGGGGTGATTTGCCGCGCCTGGCGGCGTTGCTGGCTCCTTGCGTGGCGCCCGCCACGCGGCGTCACCCGCGCCTTGCCAGGCACGGCAACTCACCCCGGCGCGGGCCACGCCCGCAGCCGTTCAGGCTCCTATCTCATGCCGTCGCTGGCCGGCCGTGAACCACAGCGCAAAAGCGCACAGCACGCCCAGCACACTGGCGATGCCGAAGAACTCCATCATGGCCGCATAGCCCGCCGGGTTGGCGGCGCTGGCACCGGCGCGGTCGTTCAGCCAGCCGGCCACCAGGTTGGCGCCGCTGATGCCGGCGTTCTGCGCCACCCACATCAGCCCGATGGCCGTGCCGAAACGGTTGGGCGCGACGATGCGGCTGGCCAACGGCCACATGACGGCCGGCACGAGCGAATAGCTGACGCCGATCAGCGCCGTCGACACCCACAGGCTCCAGTGCGTCAGCGCCATCACCGCCAGCGCCACCGGCAGCAGCAGCGCGCCTAAGGCCAGGAAGGGCGCGTAGCGGTTCAGGCGGTCGCACAGCCAGCCAAAGGCCGGTGTGGCGAACACGGCGGCCAGGAAGACGTAACTGTTCATCTCGCCGGCGGCAGCGAGGTCCAGCCCGTGCACATGCTGGAAATACGTGATCGAGAAGGTGCTGCGAAACGCCAGGATCACCGAGTACCACAGCACGCACAGCGCCAGCAGATACCAGTAGGCCCGGCCGAAGTGCAGCAGATCGCGCCACACCAGGCGCTCGGCGGTTTGCCCCGTCGGCAAGAGCCCGGCTGAACGCGGCCCGCGGTCCACGCGCCAGTAGACGACCGAGGCGGCGAACGAGGTCGCCGCGATGGCCGCCGCGATGATGAGCGGCTGCTGCCAGCTCTGTGCGTAGGCGGCAGCGAACCAGGTCGGCGACATGTCGGCGCTGTACGAGCCCAGCCGGCCTATGGCCAGGGCCAGGCCCATCGCCAAGGCCAGGCTGCGGCCGCCGAAGTAGTCGGCAATGGCCGCGAGCGTGGCGATGCCGAAGGTCTCGGCGCCGATGCCGAACAGCAGCCGGCCTGCCGCCATGCCGGTGAAGTTGGGGCTGAAGGCCGTCAGCGCCGCGCCGGCCAGGCAGATGGCTGCTGTCACCAGCGTCATGCGCGCCGCGCCGAAGCGGTCCACCAGCACGCCGCCAACGAGGATGAGCACGATGTTGGGCAGGCTGTAGATGGCGTTCAGCAGGCCGACCTGGCTGTTGCTGAAGCCCCGCTGCTGCTGCAGCAGGTCGGCCACAGGGCCGATGGAGTCGTAGACGTAATAGTTGCCGAACAGCGCCAGCGCGACGAGCGCACCGATGAGCCAGGCCGTGCCGCGCGGCGGCTGCGCAGCGGCGGTCACAGCTTGCGGTGGGCCAGGGCCGGGAGTTGCTGGCGTACCTGCGCGAGACGCGCGGGGTCGATGTCCGCACAGACGATGCCCTCACCTTCGGGCAGCACGGCCAGCACCTCACCCCAGGGGTCGACGATCATGCTGTGGCCCCAGGTGCGGCGGCCGTTGGCGTGCTTGCCGCCCTGGGCCGGCGCGATGACATAGCACTGGTTCTCCACCGCCCGGGCGCGCAGCAGCAGCTCCCAGTGCTTCTCGCCCGTCGTGTACGTGAAGGCGGCCGGCACGGCGATCAGATCGCAAGGGTTGTAGCTGCGGAACAGCTCGGGGAAGCGCAGGTCGTAGCAGACCGACAGGCCTACGCGCACGTCGTCGGCATTGAAGGCGGTGGGCGTGCTGCCCGGTTCCAGCACGCGGGCCTCGTCGTAGCTCTCGCGGCCGTTGTCGTAGGCGAAGAGATGGATCTTGTCGTAGCGCGCCACGACCTCGCCGGTGGGCGAGAACACCAGCGTCGTGTTGCGCACGCGCTCAGGCTGCTCAGCCTTGATCGGCAGCGTGCCGCCGATGATCCACAGCCCCAACTCGCGCGCGGCGAGCGACAGCATGGTCTGCATGGGGCCGTGGCCCAGGTCCTCGGCAATGGCCAGCTTGTCGCTGTCCTGCTGGCCCATCAGGCAGAAGTATTCGGGCAGGGAGGCCAGCTGGGCGCCCTGGGCGGCGGCCGATTCGAGCAACTGGCGTGCGGCAATCAGGTTGGCGCCCACGTCGGGGCCGGAGACCATCTGGCAGGCGGCGATTTTCATGAGGCGGATGGTAGTTGGGCGGTCACGGCGCGCTTGCGGCCTTGGCCGCCGGCCCTTCCACCTTGTCCACCTTGGGGTCGTCCCAGCTGCCGGTGATGTGGAACTCGCGCGTGCTGGCCGCTGCCATCGGTCGGCTCAGGATCATCTGCGCCAGGAAGGCCCCCAGCGCGACGGCCGGGTTGATGGCGGCGTAGGCCAGCGAGGCGCCGCCGGCCGACACCTCGGGCACGACGACGACGCGCAGCTTCTGCGTCTCGGCCGCCAGATCGGTGCTGCCGTCCACCAGCACGGTGGCCTGCAGGCCGCGGATGCGGATGTTGTCGCTGCGGGCCATGCCGGCGGTGATCTTCACGTCGCCGGTCACGCCGTCGAACGTGAAGCCCTCGGCGAACACGTCTCGGAAGTCCAGCAGCAGCCGGCGCGGCAGCGACTGCAGGCTCAGCACGCCCAGCAGCCGGCCGACGCCGGGCTCAGCCTTCAGGAAGGTGCCGGTGTCGAGCTGGATGTTCAGCGCGCCGGCCATGCTCGGGTAGTGCGGCGCCAGCGGCGAGCCGTCCCAGCCCACCTGGCCGGCCAGCGTGCCCTTGCCGCCGCGCAGCACCGGCTTGTCCTTCTGGCCTTGGCCGAGGCGCTCCAGCAGCTTGCCGCCGTCGACGATGTCGAGCGTCCAGTCGAGCTGTGTGCGGCGCTGGGCGCCTGCCTCGCCGCCCCAGCGACCGGTGGCGTTCAGCGTCGCGTCGGGCGACACGATCTGCAGCTTCTCCAGCTTCCAGTCGCGCGCGGCGGCCGGGGCCCGGGCCAGCACCTCCAGGCGGCCGAGATGCTTGCCGCGCAGCTCGAAGTCGTCCACCTCGATGTCCAGCGACGGCAGGCGGTTGCTGCTGGCTGCGGCCTTGGCCGGGTCCATCAGTTCGCTGACCGTTTCGACCTCGGAGCGCGGCAGCGACAGCCGTGTCAGCCGCGCCTGCACGGCCTCGATCTGGCCGCCGTTGACGCCCTTCAGGTCGATGCGACCGGTGAGCTGTTCGGCGTCGACGTTGAGCCGCCAGTTGGCGCCGTCCCGGGCGACGAGTGCGGACACGCGGCCCAGCTGGCGGCCGCCGACTTTCAGCGCCTGGCTGCGCAGGGCGATCTGGCTGGGCAGCAGGCCCAGGGCATCGTCACTGCCTTCGGCGCCATTGCCGCCGCCGGCGGCCAGTGCACCCAGGCGCTGCTGCCAGGCATCCAGGTCCAGCGTCGCGACATTGGCCTGCAGCAGCACGCCGGCAGCGGGCAGGGCGGGCAGCTTGTCCTGCACGGCCAGCGCGGCGCGCAGCACCTGCGAGACGGGGCCGGAGACGTCGCGCTGCAGTTGCGCCTGCAGCAGCGGCGCGCTCGCGGTGCCCACCTCCAGGCGAATCTCGTCACGGCCTGTGCCGGTGGGCGCGATCAGCAGGCGCAGCGGCAGCGTGGTGTCGGCCTCCTTGCGCGCCGGCGCGGGCAGGTCCAGCGCCAGGCCTTGCAGGTTGCTGGACACACTCAGCTCGGGCTGCCCCTCCTTGCCCACGGCCAACTGGAAGCGGTATCCCGTTTGCCCGCTGGCCGCCTGAGCCAGGCGCGCAACGGCGCCCAGCTCGGTGGCCCGGCGCAGGCCCTCGGCGGTGGCCTGGCCTTGCACGGCAAAGCGCAGGCTGCCGTCGCGCTGCGTGCCGCCCTCGATGCCGGCGTCGCCGCCCAGCAGCCGCGCCGTCATGCCGGCCAGTTGCAGGCCCTTGCGGTCGAAATCGATGCGCCCGCGCGCGCCGGCCAGCGGCGGCAGCTCGGGCCGCAGCCGCAGGTCCACGCCGCCCAGCTGCAGCTGGCCCTTGACGGCCGTCTGGTTGGTGTCGTCCAGCGGGATGCTCAGGCCCAGCTTGAGGGCCACCGGCCCCTGGGCCGCCGTGTTGATCAGCGGGTGGCCCAGCCATTCATCCAGCGGCGAGGTGCGCATGAAGTTCAGCAGGTCGGCTCCGGCTCCCCGGCCCGTGCCGTCCAGCGTCAGCACACGGCCTTGGTGCAAGTCCTTGATGCCACCGTTGACGCCCATCAGCTCGTAGCCCAGCACCTTGGCGCGGCCGTCCTTGATCTGCATGCCGCCGCGCTCGAAGATGACCTCGGCGTCCACGCCCTCCATGACCGGCCAGTTGCCCCCGACTTCGCTGTGCGGCACATAGGCCAGCCTCACGCCCCGGGCCTGCGTCGACACGCGGAAGATGCCGGCGGAGCGGGGCGCGTCGAAGGGAAAGTCCGCCAGCTCGCCCTTGAGCCGCACGAGGGTGTTGCGCGCCTCGCCCGCCAGCAGCGCGCGGGTGATGTAGCTGCGCGTGTTGGGCAGGCTCACGGGGATGTAGCGGGCCACGCGCGTCGCGTCCACCCGTTGGGCGACGCGGCCGGTCAGGTCCAGGAAGCCGGGCGTCGTCGCGCCGGCCGGGCGCCGCCAGGTCATGTCGAACTCGCCGCTGAGGTCGGGCGTCTGCAACTGCAGATCGCGCAGCCTGAGCTCGACGTGGCCGGGTGTCTTGGCGGCCGGAATCGTGGCGGTGGGCAGCTGCCAGGTGAGCTGGGTGGACAGCCGTGTGATCGGCAGCCGGGAGTCCTCGAACAGCCCGGGCAGCTCGACCTCGCCGTCCCGCACGGCCAGCCTGGCCGAGCCGCCGCGCTCGTTCGCATCCAGCGCCAGGCTGGCGCCGCGCAGGCCGGGGCGGCCGAGGTGACCTTCTTCGCCGCGCTTGGCGGCCACGGCCAGCCCGTCCAGCTGGGCCTTGACGTGGTAGCTGCGCGGCGCGTCCAGCGTGCCCTGCCACTGGCCGGCCAGTGCCGTCAGCACGCCCTGGGGCGCCAGCTCGTCCAGCAGTTGGTGGGCACGCTCGCCCAGCGGCAGGCGCTGGGCGATCTGCGCCATCAACGCAAAGTCCAGCCGCTGGGCATTGACTTTGCCGCCCAGCACGCTCTCTTCTCCAGTGGCGCTCTTGCCCAGCTGCAGGCTCACGCCCCAGTCTGAGCGCGGCCAGGCCACGCCGCCGCCGTCGTGCTCCCGGCTCACGAAGCCCAACTGGTGGGCCTGCAGGCTCAAACGGTCCTTGCTGCGTGCCAGGTCCAGCCGGCCTTCGATGTGGTCCAGGTCCAGCTCGGGGGCAGACGCCAGCAGCTTCAGCCGCACGGCGCGCAGCGCCAGGTCCAGCGTCGCGCTGACCGGCTCGCCGTTCTTGATCTGGCCCCAGGCGCGCACGGCGCCATCACCCTCGCTGAGCTGGAAGGGCAGGTCGACGTGGCGCTTGAGCTGGCTGAGGTCGGCGCGCGGCAGCTCGGCGTAGAGCTCACCGCTCCAGTGCTGGAACTCGGCCGGCCGCTTCAGCACGCTCTGCGTGAACAGGCCTCGCATCGTGAAGCGCTGCCCCCAGTCGGCCGGTGGCGTCGCGTCCAGACGCAACTGGTGGCGGCGCAGGCTGTTGCGCATGATGAAGTTCAGGTCGAACAGCTCCAGCGGCCGCGCGTCGGCGCGCTTCTCGTCCACCCAGCGAACCCGGCCCTTGATGACGGCCAGCTCGGGCTGGCTGAACAGCCAGTCCAGGCCGGCGTCGGTGGTGCCGGTGTCGGATGTGGCAGTCTCGTCCAGGCCCATGCCGCCGATGAAGATGCGGCCCTTGGTGTCGCGGCGGATGACCAGCTCGGGCGCATCCACCAGCAGCTGCGAGAAGCGCGGCTGCAGCACCACCAGCGACTGCGCCGACAGCACCGCCGCCACGCGCGGCAGCGTGAGCGCCGGGTGGCCGTTGGCGTCCAGCACGCGCACGTCGCCCAGCTCCATGCGCGGCATCCAGCCCCCGGTCTCGACGGTGATGCGGCCGATGCGCAGCTCTACCCCCAAAGCCTTTGAGGCTTCCTTTTCCAGCCAGGGGCGCCATTCATTGGCGTGCGGGAGAATGGCCCAGTGCAACACGCTCCAAGCCACCACGCCCAGTGCCCACAGCAGCGCCAGCAGCAGCAGCGCCCAGCGCAAAGCGCGCCAGCACAGGCGCAAAGGCAGGCTGGCGGCGCGGGAGCAGTGTTGGAGGGCGGCCGAGAAGTAGTCAGACACGTTGTCTTGGGGCAGTGGGTACCGGCCGGCGGCCAATCTAGCACAGGGATATGAGCGAACTGTTTCCCGTCTTTGCTGAACACAGCCGCTATGTGCAGCGGGTCAGGCGCCGTTATGCGGCCGAGCTGCCGCTGCTGCAACCGGGACTGCCCGACCGGGGCGTCATCGGCGCGCTGATCGAGACTTTGGCCACGGATCGGCCGCTGGCAAGTGCCCTGCGCGTGGCCCGCCATCTGGTGCTGGAGCGTCTGGCGGTGCTGGACATCGAGCAGAGCGCGAGCGTGGCGGATGTCACGCTGGCCATGACCCACCTCGCCGAGGTCACGCTGGACCGCGCCCTCACCGCCGCCCGCGCCGAGCTTGACGAGATCCACGGCGAGCCGCGCAATGCGCAAGGTGGCGACATCGCCTTCTGGGTCATCGGCATGGGCAAGCTCGGCGCGCGCGAGCTGAACGTGTCGTCCGACATCGACCTCATCTACGTCTACGAGGACGACGGCGAGACCCAGGGGCGCCGGCCCATCAGCGCCCACGAGTACTTCGCCAACGTCGCCAAGCGGCTGTACGCGCTGATCGGCGACGTGACCGACGACGGCCAGGTGTTCCGCGTCGACCTGGCGCTGCGCCCCAATGGCAAGAGCGGCCCGCCGGCCGTCAGCCTGGCCATGCTGGAGGAGTATTTCCTGGTGCAGGGCCGCGAGTGGGAGCGGTTTGCGTGGCTGAAGAGCCGCGTCGTCGCGCCGCTGGCCGGCCCCGGCGCCCCGGGCGACCCGCGCACGCTGGGCTTGCGCGACCTCGTCACGCCCTTTGTCTACCGCCGCTATCTGGATTACGGCGTGTTCGAAGGCCTGCGCCAACTGCACGGCAAGATCCGCACCGAGGCCAAGGCGCGCGCCGCCGGCCGGCCCGAGCGCGCCAACGACGTCAAGCTGTCGCGCGGTGGCATCCGCGAGATCGAGTTCACCGTGCAGCTGCTGCAGGTCGTGCGCGGCGGCCAGTTCCCCGAGATCCGCACGCGCTCCACCGTCAAGGCGCTAGCCCAGGTCGCCGCCAGTGGGCTGATGAAGGCCGAGACGGCCCGGCGCCTGAGCGACGCCTACGTCTTCCTGCGCCGTGTCGAGCACCGCATCCAGTTCCTCGACGACCAGCAGACCCATTGCCTGCCGCAGGGCGACGCCGACCTGGCCTGGATTGCCGCGTCGCTGGGGCTGAAGTGCAGCCGTGACACCTGCGAGTTGTTCGAGCAGCTCGGCGAGGTGCGCGAGCTGGTGGCGATGGAGTTCGACGCGCTGCTGCACGAGGGCGGCACGGCGCCGCAGGGCGGCTGCAAGGGCGGCCAGTGCGGCGGCCCCAAGCCGACTGTGGACGGCGAGGAGTTCCTGCAACGCCTGCCCGAGGCGCTGGCTGTGGCCGTGCGCGCACTGGCCGGGTCGCCGCGCGTGCAGGCGCTGCGCGAGGAATCGCGCCAGCGGCTGGCCAAGCTTTTCTACCGCGCTGCGCAGGCCGTCGAGGGCGATGAATGCTCGCTGGATGCGGCGGTGCGCTTCGTCGACTGGGTCGAGCCGCTGCTGCGCCGCGAGAGTTATCTGGCCATGCTGGTCGAGCGTCCTGCGGTGCAGGCGCGGCTGCTGCGGCTGCTGGGCCTGGCGCGCTGGCCCGTGCGCTACCTGATGCAGCACCCGGGCGTCATCGACGAGCTGGCCGACCCGCAGCTGCTGACCGCCCGCTTCGACCGTGAGGTCTTCCTGGCCGACCTGCGGGAACGCGAGCAGGGCTGGGCCCGCAGCGGCCAGGCCGACGAGGAGGCGCTGCTGGACACGCTGCGCCGCGCCCACCACGCCGAGGTCTTCCGCACGCTGGTGCGTGACGTCGAGGGTTGCATCACGGTGGAGCAGGTGGCGGACGACCTGTCGCTGCTGGCCGACGCGGTGCTGCAGATCGCCATCGACTGGGCCTGGGCGCGTTTCAACAAAGCCCATCGCCCCGACCCGCGCCTGGCCGTCATCGCCTACGGCAAGCTGGGCGGCAAGGAGCTGGGTTATGGCGGCGACCTGGACGTGGTGTTCGTCTTCGACGACGACGACGAGAACGCCAGCGAGATCTACGGCGCCTTCCTGCGCCGCCTCATCACCTGGCTGACGCTGCGCACGGCGGCCGGCGAGCTGTTCGACATCGACACG
>Ga0187842_1001649_pt1 | contig 10269 bp, 8 predicted proteins | sample SpaLakP09_SKY_41_FD_134514 | JGI IMG/M metagenome (GOLD analysis project Ga0187842, IMG submission 134514) | Oligotrophic lake water microbial communities from Sparkling Lake, Wisconsin, USA - SP09_SKY_41 | ecosystem: Environmental > Aquatic > Freshwater > Lake | place: USA: Sparkling Lake... | reverse complement strand
GTCGCCGGTGTCCTTGTACGGGAAGGCGTAGTCGGGCCGCGGGTTGCTGGCGGGCGTGGGGTAGAGGATGTGCAGCACCAGTGGCTGCGGCTTGCCGGCAATGGCACCGGCGCCGGGCTGGCTGGCGGGCACGGTGACCTGCAGTTGCGGCACGGCCTGGGGATTCGCCAGGATGGCCGACAGGTAGGCGCCGTCCTTGCTGCCGTTGAGGTAGTCGATCAGCGGCCGGCTGGCGGGGGGCGTGACCTGCAGGTTGGTGGAGCCCACGGCGAACGGGCCTGGCGCGAATGCAGGGATCTCGGCGGCACGGGCAGGCAGGGCCAGGCTCAACAGCAGGGACGCGATCAGGAAGCAGCGCATGTCGTCATCGGGCGGGAACGAGGTGCGCGAATGTCACCCAATTGCCTGCCGCTGACAACGGTGTCAGCCTAGGGGTTGGCTTGATGCCAGGCCGGATAGGCGTCCAGCGCCTTCTGCGGCCAGGTGCCCCACCAGGCATAGCCATTGCGGCGGCCCTTGGAGATCTCGTTGACGTCGTCGTGGATGGTCTTGGGCCAGTCGCCAAAGATGGGGCGGCCGGTGGGGATGTCGTACAGGCGCGACCACAGCGGGCCGGCGCCGGGCTGGGAGACGAGCTTGCGGCCGTCGGGCGTCATCGTGAAGGCGTGGTCGCGCAGCGCGTGGGCCTGCAGCCAGGCGATGCCGGCGTCGACGGCGGCCTTGATCGCCGGCGTGGGGCGGGGCTGCTGCATCAGGAACAGCAGCACGCCGGCACTCTCGCCGCTGGCCAGGCTGCGCGGCTCGTAGTTGCGGGCGGAGATGGGCGCGAGGGTCACGGCGTCGACCTGCTGCGGCCAGATCGTCAGCCGGCCGTCGACCTTCACCTGGGCGGCCAGCAGCACATCAACCGCTCGCGCTGCCGCCGCGCGCGCCTGGCGGCGCAGCGGCTCGGGCGCGAAGGCGAAGCCGGGCGCGCCGTTGGCCACGTCCTGCAGCAGCCGCGCGGCCTCGGCGACGGCATCGTCGTTGAAGGTGATGCCGTCGTGAAAGCCGCCTTCCAGCGGGTAGTTCTGCGGCCAGCCACCGTTGGGGTACTGGGCCATCAGCAGGTAGTCCAGGCCCTTGAGGATGGCGGCCCGGTAGGCCTCGCTGGGGCGCTGCGCGTTCACGCGGGCCAGGAAGCGGATCTCGGTGTGCGTGGCGTCGTTGTCCAGCGTGCCGACGAAGGTCCAGTAGCGGTCGCGCGGCTCGTCGAAGCTGCCGGTGCCGACGGTCATGGTCTCGGCGTTGTTCGACCAACGTTGGCCCGGCAGGCGCGGCGGGCCGCTGCGGTTCTGGTTCTTGCTCCAGCCGCCGCTGGGGGTCTGGAAGCTGAGGATGGTGGCGGCGATCGCCGCCGCTTCCGTGCCGCCATACCAGGCCGGCTCGCGGTCCAGCGGCGCATTCATCTTGCCGGCCACGGGCGGCGGCGGCACGGTGTCGCCGGCCTTCAGCTCTCGCGCCAGCGTGGCGCGGTCGAACGCCATCTGGCGATCGGAGCGGTCGAGGTAGGCCTGCCAGGCGGGCCGTTGCGCGGCGGGCAGTTCGGCGAGGCGCGCGGCGCTCATCTCAGGCGCGGGCGTGTTGTGGCCAATGACGGCGGCGAGTGCGGCACCGGGCAGCAGCAGGAGGAGCAGAAGGTGTTTCATGGCAGCGGCAGCAAACCTTCGGCGCGCACGGTCCAGGCGCCGTCCTTGGGGAAGCCGGGGGCGGCAACACCCTTGGGCGCATCGTCCCAGCCGCCGGCCATCAGGCCCAGCGCCATCAGGTAGGCCGCGTTGGTGGGCAGATAGGCCACCGCGCCCTCGGGGTCGCGCGGGCGGCGGCTGTAGCCGCTGGGCATGAAGCGGGCCGACGGCGCGGTGTTGGCGAGGATGGCGACGGCGCGCTCCGGCTCGCCCAGGCGTGCTGCGGTCAGCGCGCCCTGGCCCATCTGCCAGCTGACCCAGCCGCCGTCCGCGCCGCGCTGCTCGTGCACGGCGTGGAAGGTGCGGCGGGCGGTCTCGATGTCGATCGTTGGCCCGGCTGGCAGATAGCCCAGCGCCAGCAGCATGGAGGACGGCGCGCCCTGCTTGCCGGGCCTGAAGATGTCGCGGATGCCGGCGATCTCCAGGTACTTGCCGTCCTGCTGCGGCGCTGGCGCGAGGTGGTCGATGACGTCGGCCCACTTGGGCTCGGGCGGCAGGCCCTGGCGCGCCCGCCATTGCTGCGCCACGCGCAGACCGTAGTGCCAGAAGGCGAGCTCGAAAGTCGGGTCACGCACCAGCTCCACCGACGTACTCTCGCTGACGTTCTTCAGCGGCGGACCCAGGTGGTAGGTGCCGGTGGCCGGGTCGCGCTGGGCGAAGGACGCCAGGAACTTGGCCGACTCGGCCACCATCTCGCCGTAGCGCTGCAGCGTTTCCTTCGTCGGTTTGGCGCGGTAGACCAGCTCGGCCAGGTAGATGGGGTTGGGCTGGTTCCAGATGATGTAGGGGTTGATGCCGCCCGGCGTCGGGCGGCCGTCCAGGCCCGACATCTTGGGCCAGCGCACACCGTCGAAGCCTTCGCTCTTCGCTTGCGCGATGCCCTTGGGCAGCTGACCCAGGTACCAGGCCAGGCCCTTCTCCAGCAGGTCCACATGGCCCCATTGGTAGAACTGCGCGGCGTGGAAGACGTAGACCTCGGAGTTGTGCTTGCCGAACCAGCTGAGGTGCTGCAGCCCGGTCTCGGCAGGCGGGAAGCTGCCGGCGTAGTTGACGCGCATCAGGTAGAGCGAGCGGATGGTGCGGCGCTCGATCTCCTTGGCACGCGGGTCGGTCGCGCCACTCAGGTCGACCATGCCGCCTTTCGTCCAGTAGGCACGCCACGCCTCACCCGACGACGCGAGCGTGCTGTCGACCGTTTCATTAGCGGCCGGGTGCTGGGCGTCGGCAAATGCGGCCGTGAACGCGATGCTGTCGCCCTGGGTCGCGCGCAGCCGGTAGTCGTGCGGAGACGCGAGCTGGGGTGTGGACGCGCTGGTGAACTCGGCGGGCGTGGACCAGCGCAGCTCGGTGTCGTAGCGCGTGCCGTCGGCCTCGCGGGCAATGCGGGCGTGGCCGGGGGCGACCTGGGTCAGCGTGCTGCGGTGGCTGCCCGGCTGCTCCCAGATGAAGGGCGGCTTGTGCGCGATGGATGTGCGATAGGCGTAGGGGAAGCGCACGCGCACCTGCAGCTCGCCGCTGGCGATCAGCGGCGAGCGCGCCTGCACGGCCAGCACGGCGGCGCCGCCGTGGGCGGCAGTCGTCACCTCCAGCGGCTGGCCGCGCACCAGCAGGCGGCTGGTGACGATGCCGGTCCACAGGTCCAGCGTCTGGTTGACGCCCGCGATGTCCTCGGTGCGCAGCGGCTCGCCGTGGAGCGTGAACTGGAACTGGCCCAGCGGCATGGGCTGGGGGTTCTCGCGGTAGTAGCGGCCGGCGGGCGTGTTCTGCTGCGTCGGGTAGAGGATCTGCCGGCCGTGGAAGGGCACGGGCGCCAGCGTGTCCTCGAAGCGCAGGTTGTCGGGGTTGGGGAAGCTGTGCCAGCTCCAGGTGTTGCGCGTCTCCAGCGGCAGGCCGTTGTCGTAGTAGATGCGCTCCAGGCTCTGCAGCCCGGTCACGTCGACGGTCACTGCAAAGTCGCCGTTACCGATGCTCAGCGCCGACTCGGGGTTGACGCCGGTGTTGCGCACCGCATGGCGGGCGACGACGGCAGCGCGGTCGATCGGGGTGTTGGGCTGGGCGTGCAGGGCCGGGGCCGATGCAAGCAGCAGGGGCAGGAGAAGGCGGGCGAGGCTCATGCGGCACTGTCGCTGAAAACCTTGGCGCGCGACGCGCAAGCGCATGACCGCTTGAGTTGGCAGCGGATCGTCGGCTGACCCATTGGGCCCAATGGGAGTCCTACCGATTGAGGATGCATGCGCCGGTTTCCTCTGTGCTGCGGATGTAGCTGTAAGAAAGCGTGGGCATCGTGACGTGCACAGAGCCGTCAGTGCCGCAGCGCTGCGGAGATTCGTCGACATCTTCTGAAGGGGGCCTATGTCATTCCAACGCCGTTTCACCCGCTTGTGCACCGCCGGCTTGCTGGCAGCGCTGACCTGCCAGGCGCCGCCGGCTCTGGCCGTCGTCGTGACCTTCAATGACCTGATTCGAGGGCAAACGGCCTACAACTTCGACGGCGACAACGACGGCAAGGCCGACCTGCGCTTCTCCACCATCGACCCGTCCGGCTTCAATACCGTAGGACCGGGTTCGAACATGTCCTTCATCCGCGAACCCGGGCTGGAAGGCTCGTCGCAGTACGCCGTCGACCTGCGGATTGACTTCCTGCGCGGTGCAAACCAGTCGGTGAAGTTTGACTTCGCCCTGAATTCCGTCACCCCGGGGCCCTACGGTTCAGCCTCCATCAGCGTCTACGACAGCCAGAACCGTTTGCTTGGGTCGAAGACAGTTGCCGGCAACTACACGAGCACTGCATTGGGGCAAAGCAACTTTCCGGAAGGTCAGCTCAGCGTGAGCTTCAACGGCCTGGCTTCGTATGCGAAGTTGAACTTCGACTCGCAGTACGGCCGCTACATCCTCGACAACTTCGAGGCGCCCGCACCCAGTGTCTACGGCGTGTTCGTCGGCGTGAAAGACGTGGGTGTCGCCGGGGACGCGGACGCACGCAAGATGTTTGACGCCGTTCAGAAATCGTTTCCCGGCTTCAAGCAGGGTGCGTTGATCACTGCGGACCTGACGACCGGGGGCAGCATTCAGGCATCGCAGATCCAATCGGAGATCGACAAGATCGCGCAGAAGATGCGACCCGGCGATTCATTCATCTTCTTCGACAGCTCCCACGGCGGCTCCTACGACACCGGCGTGGAGACAACGAAAACGCCCGGCAATGAGTTCTTGGCCTTGGGCGGCACCGTGACGGACAACGATCTGACGGCCATGTTGTCTGGGCTGAACAGCTTCCAGAAATGGGTATTCCTGGACGCCTGCAACACGGGCGGCTTCTGGGGCGACAAGAACATCAACGAAGCTGGCGACCTCGACAAGCTCAACAACATCGGCTTGTTCGCCGGCTCGCGCGAGGACTCGTTCTCCTACAGCAACATGACCGACAACGAGGGGGTCTTCACCGGATCAATCGTTGACGGTCTGGCGCTGGACAAAGACGGCTTCATGAACGCCGACAAGGACCGCAACCACGAGCTGACCTTCGAGGAGATGACCAACTGGATCGACCATGACTGGTGGCTGCAATTGCGCCAAGACCCGGTCTCCGTGATCCAGCGTGCGCAGGGCGATGTGGTGGCCTTCGACCGCGACCTCTTCAAGACGACAAGCTTGGCCAGCGCCGATTTCACCGGTTCGATGATTGGCGGGCCGGTTGTCGCCGCCGGACCGGTCCCTGAGCCGAGCACGACGGCCATGCTTTTGCTCGGCATGACGGGACTGTTGATCCATTGCCGGCGCAGGCACTGAAGCGATGGCAGTTGACGGGTTTGCCCCACCCGGCCGCCTGGCCGAGCGCTGGGGATACGAAACTGGTTCACTCAGGCGGGGCTTTTGCTCGCCCGCGTTTCAGTCGTCGTTGAACAGCGCATCCGCCACGTACAGCCCCGGCTCCACCGCCATGCCGAACAGGCTGCCGGACAGCGGCTTGGCCATCAGCTCGGCCGTGCTCAGGCCTTCACGTGCGGTGGTCACGAGGATCTGGTCACCACTCGCACCACCGAAGGCGGGGCAGGTGGTGTTGCTGACCGGCACGGCGTAGCGGCCAATCTGCCGGCCGTCCGGCGCGTAGCGGGCGACCGTGCCGGCGCCCCATTCGGCGTTCCACAGGCAGCCCTTGGCGTCGATGCAGGAGCCGTCCGGGTAGCCGTCGTCGGCGTCCTTCTTGACGAACAGGCGAGGCTCGCTGACGCGGGCGCTGGCCGAGTCGTAGTCGCAGACCATGATGCGGCGCGTCGGCGTATCGCAGTAGTACATGCGCCGGCCGTCCAGGCTGAAGCAGATGCTGTTGGCGATGGCCACGCCGTCCAGCGGCAGGCGGCGCAGGCCGTGGGCCAGCGTGTATTGGTAGAAGCCGCCGATGGGCTGGCGCGGCTCGGGTTCAAACAGCGTGCCGAAGACGAAGGCCCCACTGCGGTCGCAGCGGCCGTCATTGGCGCGGTTGGTGGGCAGGTTGGCTTCCAGGGTGCTGAGTGTCTCGGGCTCGGCGAAGAGGCTGCCGGTGGCCTGCAGGTCGGGCAGCGTCAAGCGCGCGACGCGCTTGGCCATGGCCAGGATGATGGCGCCGGAGCGGCCATGCACGAAGCAGCCGACGCGCTCGGGCAGGCGCACCTGCAGCGTGGCGCTGGCGCCGGGCGTCCAGGCGTAGATGCAGGCGCCCTCGATGTCGGTCCACCACCAGCGGCCGCTGGGGGCGTGCCATTGCAGGCCTTCGCCGAGGCTGTTGGCTTGGACGAGGCCGAGGGCGAAGGGGAGTTCAGTGCTCATCGGGTCTGACTTCGAGGGCCGCGCGGGCCTGCTTGCGGGCAATGGCGCCGGCATGGCGGCGGCGCTCGTCGGGCGTGAAGGGGCGCAGCGGCGGCACCGGCACGGGCTTGTTGTCGTCGCCCACGGCCACCATCGTGAAGTAGCAGCTGTTGACGTGCCGCACTTCCTGCGTGCGGATGTTCTCGGCCACGACCTTGATGCCGACTTCCATCGACGAGGTGCCCGTCATGTTGATGCTGGCCAGGAAGGTGACCAGTTCGCCGACATGGATGGCCTGGCGAAAGATGACGCGATCCACCGACAGCGTGACGACGTAGCGGCCGGCATAGCGGCTGGCGCAGGCGTAGGCGACCTGGTCTAGCAGCTTGAGGATGTTGCCGCCGTGGACGTTGCCGGAGAAGTTGGCGGTGTCCGGTGTCATCAGCACCGTCATCGTCAGTTGGTGGGCGGGCAGGTCCATGGCCGTTTTGGAGAGGTTCAGCGGAAGACGTGGATTGTCGTGCTGCGGAACACCTCGCCCGGCCTCAGCACGGTGCTGGGCCAGTCGGCGCTGGCTTCGTGATGCGGCGAATCGGGGTTGTGCTGGGTCTCCAGGCACAGGCCGTCGCCCTGGCGGTAGATGCGGCCGCCGGGCCCGGCCAGGCTGCCGTCCAGGAAGTTGCCCGAATAGAACTGCATGGCGGGCTCGCTGGTGAGCACGTCCATACGGCGACCGGAGTGCGGGTCTTCCAGCGTGGCGGCGGGGCGCAGGACCTCGACGTTGAGCGCGCCGTCGAGCAACCAGTTGTGGTCGTAACCCTTGGCGCGCAGCAGCTGCGGGTGGGACTGGCGAATGCGCGCCTCGATGGCCGTGGCGGTGCGGAAGTCGAAGGGCGTGCCTTCCACCGGCGCGTGCTGCTGCGGGATCAGGTGCGCGTCGACCTCGCTGTAGCGGGACGCGGGGATGGTCAGGCGGTGGCCCAGCACGCTGCCATGGCCGGCGAGGTTGAAGTAGTCGTGGTGGGTCAGGTTGACGACGGTGGCGCGGTCGGTCGTGGCTTCGTAGTCGACGCGCCAGGCGTTGTCCGTTGCGCTGAGCGAATAGCGCACGTTGACGGTCAGCTCGCCGGGGAAGCCTTGCTCGCCGTGCGGGCTGGTGTAGCCGAAGACCAGCGCCTGGGCCTCGCCCGCGCGCGGCTCGACGGGCGTGGCGGTCCACAGCCGGTGGCCGAAGCCCTCGGTGCCGCCATGCAGGCAGTTGGGGCCGTCGTTGCGGCCCAGCGTGTGGGTTTCGCCATCGAGATCGAAGCTCGCACCGGCGATGCGGTTGCCAAAGCGGCCCACGATGATGCCGAAGGACGGGTTGCGGTGGACGTAGTCGTCGAGGTTGTCGAAACCCAGCACGACGTTGCCGCTCTTGCCCTGCGCGTCCGGCACCCACAGGCCGGTGACGATGCCGCCCAACGCGATGGCGGTGAGCTTGAGACCGAGGCCGTTGCTCAGCGTGTATTCATGGACGACGCGGCCATCGGGCAGGCGCCCGTACTCGACGCATTCCACGCTCATGCCCAGCCTCCGTCAACGATGAAGTCCTGCGCCGTGCACATGGCGCTGTCGTCTGCGGCCAGAAACAGCGCCATCGCGGCGATGTGCTGCGGCAGCAGCGGCTCGTTGATGCACTGGCCCTTGGCGATCTCGACCTTGGTCTCTTCCGTGACCCAGAGCTTCAACTGCTTCTCGGTCATGACCCAGCCCGGCACCAGCGTGTTGACGCGGATCTTGTGCGGCCCGAAGTCGCGCGCCAGGCAGCGGGTCAGGCCTTGGGCGGCCGCCTTGCTTGCGGTGTAGGCCGGCATGCCGCCCTGCTTGAGCATCCAGCTGATGGAGCCGAAGTTGACGATGCTGCCGCCACCCGCAGCCTTCATGTCGGGCAGCACGGCTTGCGCGGTGAAGAACTGGTGCTTGAGGTTGACGGCGACGCTGGCGTCCCAGAACTCGGGAGTGGTGTCTTCGACGGCGTGGCGCTTGTCGTTGGCGGCGTTGTTCAGCAGCACCGTGAACGGGCCGCTGCGCTCGCGCAGCGCGGCTATTGCCCCGCGCAGAGCCTCGACGTTGCTGAGGTCGGCGGCGGCGAACTGCGGCGCGTGGCGCGAGCCGGCCAGCCGGGCCGCGAGCGCATGGCCCTCGTCCGCAGCCAGGTCGATGAAGGCCACCTTGGCGCCCTGGGCGGCAAAGGCTTCCACCAGCGTCTCGCCGATGCCGGTGGCCCCGCCCGTGATCAGGACGCCCCGGTCCTGAAGGCTGGGATAACGCGCGTGGGAACTCAAGAGGCTGTCTCCGGTCGGATGCTGGCCGGCTTCTCTGGCCGGGTGAGGGCAAGATTATTAGTCATACTTTTTTGTTTGCAAAGTCGCCGAATTCCGGGTTAACCCCGATGATCAAGGATAAATAGTCATACTTTAATGAGCGCCATGCCAGCGACGACAGCCGGCCCTGCGCCGCGCGTCGACGCTTGAACCAACTTCCCCCAGAGACAAGGGACCGCACCATGAGCGCCTCCACCACCCGCCCCTACCGCGGCGTCTTCCCGGTCGTTCCGACCATCTTCCACGCCGACGGCACGCTGGACGTTCCCGGCCAGCTGCGTTGCGTGGACTTCATGATCGACGCGGGCTCCACGGGCCTGTGCATCCTGGCCAACTTCTCCGAGCAGTTCGTGCTGTCGGACGCCGAGCGCGAGACGCTGACCCGCGCCATCCTGGAGCACGTCGCCGGCCGCGTGCCGGTCATCGTCACGACAACGCACTACTCGACGCAGATCTGCATCGAGCGCAGCCAGCTGGCGCAGTCTCTCGGCGCAGCCATGGTAATGGTCATGCCGCCGTATCACGGCGCCACCTTCCGCGTGTCGGAAGGCCAGATCGAGAGCTTCTACCAGCGCCTGTCCGACGCGATCAGCATTCCGATCATGATCCAGGACGCCCCGGTGGCCGGCACGCCGCTGTCGGTGCCCTTCCTGGCGCGCATGGCTTCAACCATCGCCAACGTGAAGTACTTCAAGCTGGAGATGCCGCAGGCGGCCGCCAAGATGCGCGAGCTGATCCGTGTCGGCGGCGCCGCCATCGAAGGCCCGTGGGACGGCGAGGAAGCCATCACGCTGCTGGCCGACCTGGACGCCGGCGCCACCGGCGCGATGACGGGCGGCGGTTTCCCCGACGGCATCCGCCTCATCTTCGACGCCTTCCACCGGGGCGACCGCGAAGAGGCCGTGGTGCAGTACGGCCGCTGGCTGCCGCTGATCAACTACGAGAACCGTCAGGGCGGCATCCTGACCGCCAAGGCGCTGATGAAGGAAGGCGGCGTCATCAACAGCGACGCGCCGCGCCACCCCTTCCCCGAGATGAGCCCCGAGACGCGTGCCGGCCTGCTGGACGCGGCCAAGCGCCTCGACCCCTTGGTTCTTCGCTGGGGCAAGTAAATGCGCGCCCTGTGGGTGCTGGTGGCAACACTGGCGCTGTGCCTGGCCGCACGCGTGGACGCCGTCGAGCCGCAGGCCGAGCCGGGCGCACACGACCCGACGCTGCTCATCAGCGGCGACCGCTGGTTTGTCTTCACGACTGGGCGCAGCCTGCAAAGGCTGGAGTCAACGGACGAAGGCAAGACCTGGCGCCGGCTCGCACCCGTATTCGAGCATGCCCCCGCCTGGTGGGCCGAGGCTGTGCCCGAGCACAAGGGTGTGGACGTCTGGGCGCCCAAG
>Ga0187842_1001648_pt1 | contig 10279 bp, 8 predicted proteins | sample SpaLakP09_SKY_41_FD_134514 | JGI IMG/M metagenome (GOLD analysis project Ga0187842, IMG submission 134514) | Oligotrophic lake water microbial communities from Sparkling Lake, Wisconsin, USA - SP09_SKY_41 | ecosystem: Environmental > Aquatic > Freshwater > Lake | place: USA: Sparkling Lake... | reverse complement strand
ATGACCATGTGCGAAAGACACGGAAATAGATGGACGATTCGAGAAATTTTATCATTACAACGAGAATATGAATTATTAGATTTAAGTGTACAACAAATGGCTTCACTTCATCAGAGAACCGAAACAGCGATTTTATGTAAATTAGAAGCAGAGGGGTTCATTACTTCATGGGATGATGTAAAAGGTTTTGACTCTAAGAAATACCAAGATATTTGTTCAGGGGCAATTCACGAAGCTTGTAGCGAAGAAGCCTCTTACGATTCAGATTATGTAGACGAAGAAATTTATTCAGATGATGAACTATCATTGGATGATGAGAGTGAAGTAGATAAACTTACCGAACGTGTATGGAATTTAGAAACTAGTGTAAAAGACATTGGAACCATGGTATCTAAAATGTTTAACAGTTGGGTTGCTAAGAAATCCACCAAAAGAGAACCATTACGAAAATATTAGATAACTGATAAATAAAAATAACGAATAAAAATATCAAAAAAAAACAAAAAACAAAAAACAAAAAACAAAAAAAAACAAAAAACAAAAAACAAAAACAAAATAAAAAATTGTATTGATGCAATTTTTTATTTACTAGTAAATGGAAGAATAAAATACTTATTTTGCGACAACGAATTTCGTAATGCTTTGATTACCGTTTTTTTGATTATTTGTTTCCCTTAAATATTCATCAAACAAAATCGCCTTTATCTCTTTACATCGCAAATCTTCTACTTTTTCATGATATTTTTCAGAATCATTACCATATTTTTTACGCAAATTTTCTACATTTCTTTTAAATTTCATTAACTGTGGGGTGTTTTTCTTGCTTTCCCATATTTTTTCCAGAACCAGCGCGAATACTTGCTGAACAGGTTTCATGATTTGATTGGTAATATAAAACGAATAATCTATTTTTAGTTTATTTTCTACAATAAATGTCGGCGTTTCTATTTTCTCCCCTTGGAGCGCCTTTTTGTCTTTGGTGGAAATATATACAAAGGGTATTCTATCTCCAGGTCCTGGTTTATTACCTGGGTCGCGTGCAGTGATTCTATCGGCTAGCACTTTGTGAGCGATGGATTGCGGATTTTTGTATCCAGACCGCAGTGATTTTGTAATGATGAGTTTATCCATGGCATATTTTTCGTCAACTATATTTTGTAAACACGATTTTAAGAAATCAATCGCTTCTTGAATATTTTGTTTCTTCATCAATATATCAATAATACCTCCATAAATATCCTTCACAATGGGCGCATTATCACGCCGTTTTAATACAATACCCATTTCCTTACGTTTGCCTTTATTGGGGTCGGTCTCATAGAGCATACCCACATATCTTTTCTTCGATAATAAACAAAATGGCATGAATGTTTTTTCATACTCTAAATCGTGTGGACCTTTTAAGAATTTAGAAGCTAAATGGCCTGCTTCTTGTGCAATTTCAATCGTAATTTCGAGCGCTTCTTTGCCTCTGATTGGTTTACCGTCTGGTGTTTGCAAATTAAATGTAAAGAATACAGAGTCTGTATTATGCACAATTATATTTCCTATTCCAGCTGCGAAATGATGGTTTTCTGTTGTTAAATCATACACATAACCTTCGTATGAAATTTCTCCCATTGATACAATTTTATCATGACGCTCTTCTGAAACAACGTTTGTAGAAATACATATTTCGTCATAATCATATGATATACAAAACGGAACATTACAACTATTTAAGAAATTTACGTAAATGGCAGCATCAATCATTGAATTATATTTTTTCATTTTTGAAATATCGGTTATCTTATACTTTTGCTCCACTTTTTGGAAAAGTGGATTATGCATTAACTCTGAACCTTCTTGCACATCTTTTGGCGATATTTCGTTACCATTAGGCAACAATAGCGAATGGTCGTCGGTTACATCTACTAATCCAGTATGTGTTAAAATCCGCATCATTTTCTTATGAGGTGCTAAGGTATGTCTAATTACTCTATTTAATTTAGTCCACCCTTTTTCTGTCCAGGTTTCAATGCCGTCTAATTCGCAAACTTCTTTTTCTTGTTTACCGAGTTCTACGCATTGAACCCATTTATTATTTCCATATTTTTCTGCCAATTGTTCAATGGTTACTATATCAAATATTCTATTTCCGTCTTTTTGAAGTTTGGATATATATACAGGGGTATAATTCGCAACACTGTCGCCGTATATGTATTCCGCCTTGGTCAACACTGGTCCATATTTTTCCGTTTCACATATTTTGTTTCCATAACATTCTTCGATTATTTTTTTGGCATACGTCAATAGTTTACGACCTGTTGCGGTGGTGCATGCCGCAATATCTTTTTCATAAAATGTGCTGGTTTTGGCCCCACATTGTCCATAAAGTGAATTGGCGGTTACTTTATAACCTAATTGCCTCTGGTCTAATACATTTTTCATGAATTCGTCGGTTTGTTGCGGAATCAATTTTCTAGTATCTTTTCTAGCCTTTAATAATTCTTTTAAAATAGAGGGCATAATTCCTTCTGCCTCACCATTTTTATCTAGTAACGGTTGAGCAAAACGACACATTTTATACCCATTTAAAACTTTTTCAGCGGCGGCTTTGGGGTTTTTTCGTCGATATACATAAGTGTCATATTTAATATCTACGTATTCATAACCAGGCAAGTTATCATAAATATAGACGCCGTTTTCATCTTTTTCACCCCATTCTTCAATCAAATTACCAGCTAAATCATATTCTAATGTCCACACCTTCGTATCATGTGACAGATTTTCACTAATCATTGAACTCGGATACAGCGAAGCATAATCCACACACGCAACAGGATTATCGAGATATAAATCGCATTTTGGGTCTAACACGATAGCACCCTCATAACCTTCGTCTAAATCACCCTTTTCTATTACAGGCATTAACGTCTTTTTCTCGCGACATTTTTTCGCCACATAACTCGTTAATTTAATACCCTGGCCACGCATAACAAGGAAATTTATTGGCACACTACAAATTTTCGCCATTTCAATAAACCCAGTAAGAATATCCGATTTATTAAACAAATAGTGCACTAGATTACAATCCTGAATACAGTATTTCGCTATCACCGCGCGGTCGTCTGCGGTTCCATTGGTTTTCTTGAAAATTTCTTTGGGTGTCACATCATCCTTCGCCAAACACCACCGCACTTTTTTATTTATTATATCTGGATTAACGACGGCATCAATGATAAACTTGCCCTTGGATTTATCTACATAAGTAACTGCATATTTGGCACCGTCCGCATAATAATCTACAGAATGCCCAATTTCTTCAAAATGAACATAACTGCCGACCAAAAGGCCTGTCATATTCGATGTTTTAATAATTGTTTGCTGACACGATGAAGTAAGACTATCGTCATTGTGTTCTTCTAATCCCTTTACAAAATCGCCTATAAAATTACCAGCCACGTAATCCAATTTGTATGATATTAAATTGGCTTCACGACGATAAAAGTTGTATAAATCAACCTGTAAACGACCATTCATCTTTATAAATCTCAAGTCATGTTGACCACTCGCAATTTGCAACGTGCTTTCCTCGATGTTCCATTTACCGCTATCTTTATCTTTCACACCACAAATTTCGTCCTTGTTACGAGATAATTTCAAAAACTCTTCCACACAATTATTCTCCTCTGCACGATGAAACATAAATTGGTAATCAAAACCAAATATATTATAACCGATAATAATGTCAGGATTTTCTTTTTGGACGAGTTTTTGCCAAGCTAATAATACCTCGCGCTCTGTAGTATAGGATTCGACCACCGAGTTTTCAATAGGCATGTCCGAGCAACTATTTAAAACGATACAATGGTTAAAATGGGGGTCAGTATTGCCGTAATTCATAAAGGTTGAACCAATAAAGGTGCATTTATCGCCTTCTAATTTCGGAAATTTGGAATTTAATGATACATTCAATTCATTCAGTTTACCTTCGCGTTCAAAACTTTTATCGCAAATAATATCCACAATGGTTGCCTTTTTATTTGTATACGATTTTATGTATTTATGCTCATAGCCGTCTTCTTCTTCCTCCGCAGACATTCGCTCAAAAAGCGCCTCTAATGTGTGGGCATGATTAAAATCGTTGGTGGATTTTAAATTTCTGACTTGCGCGTCTAACCAGTTTTCGCACATTTGTTGCACTTCTTCTTTAGATTTTGGGGCGATTTTGGGATACACCAAGTCGATTTGTTCCATTTGTTCATACCCAAATGCCGCCAAAATAATCCTTCTTAAAATATTTTTGCATAATTCATGTGTCATTTCCATTTTTAACGTCTCGAAATATTCAATAATATTTGTGGCCAATTTTTTATATGTTTTTATGGGGACAGGGAAATCACCATGACTACTACTCGCTTCAATATCAAAACTCATGATTTTATACGGTACTCTGGTTTCTTTTGTATTTAAAGGGACGATATTTTTATAATGGGTTGTTAATTCGACGTCGCAATTTACATTTTTTAGTTCGCCTGTATTTTCACACGCGGATTTTTTTGGTATTGCAATCCATCCAGACGGACTAATATCTTTTATATGAAAGAATCTCAATAAGGGCGGAATGTTTGCTTCATATAATTTCATATCTGTATTGAGGAATCTATAACCGTTTTTTAATAAAACGTGACCGTTGTTGTAGTCGGTATACCACAAATTTTTCGCTTTATTAAACGCGCTTACATTGGCGAATTCAATAAATATAAATTTATGGTCTTTCCCTCCATCGAACCCGTATAATTTTTTTCGTTTTACAATTTTGCACTCGGTAATAGTGTCTTTATAAAATTTACCCATTTTTTCTTTTAAATGTGCAACGAATTCTTCCTTCATTTTTATCGTCCATTTATCATTTACCATTACATAGAAGAATGGATGATATCCGTCGGCGGTTAATGAATATGTTTTACCTGTTTCATCTACGCCGAACATTTGGATTCGAAACGTCTTGGTATCTGTATAAACATTTTGTTCGTCGTCCGAAGAATCCAGGGAAGAATCCTTTGCATTATATACGTTAAAATCGAAAATTCTGAATACGTGTTCCATTGTTAATTTATTATAGTGATTTACATTTAATTCATTAAATAGAAATCAATTTTATATTTTTACACATTTGGATATTATTTCTTTCGGCCATACTTACAGTGTTGTTTTTGAGAGAAACCCTTGGGTCGTCTGCAATTTATGCTGCGCTTATATTTTAACGACCATTTTCTGGTGCGGTTCTTTTTACCTGATTTGTTAGAATAGTGTTTTTTACTTCTTCTTTTACTATGAGCGCCTCCTTTCGTATAAGGCGTAGGCTCTGACGTAGTGATGCTATTTTCGCCACTTTTGTTCTTCACCCATTCCACAAAGGAATCAATGGTGCGGTCTTTATTTTCTATAGCACTGTCCTCGTAATTTTCAACGGTTTTGCCGCCATCACAAATAAATCGCATGGTTGGAAAACTTTGCGGTTTAGTTGTTAGGTTTTTTAAATCATCCGCCAAATTATTTTCTATTGCCGCAATAACAATATCGTCTCTGTTTAAAAAATCCTTTGCTAATACATGCTCGATTTTTTTCCATTCTGGACGCGTAGCATTACATGGGCCGCACCCTTCCATAAAAATTAATATAAAGATTTTGTTTTTTTTGTTAGCTATATAATGGTCCAATTGTTCGACGCGGGTTTTTCCGTTTTTTGCTCCATTTTTATAATTATTTTTATTTATTTCATCAAGATAAACCATTATATAATAAAAATAGAAAATAAATTACAACATTTTTATCCTTGTATAATATAATATGACACTATTGACCTATTTATTTATATTAGTATTTTTAATCGGTTTGTATTTTTACGCAAAAGGAAGCGAGGATTCTAAATATTCAGAAGGTTTAACAAATAATTCTGCGAATGGTCCTAGATGTCCAAATTTACTTATTCAAAAGGGTTCGCGATTCTATTTATATAATTCCAAGTTAGCACAAGTTCCAGGAGTAAATCCCATCGAATTTGAAAATTTAGAAGATTATACGGAATTTTTAAATTGGCAAAGAAGTCAAAATATAAGATGTCCTGTATTATTTTTACAGGAAACATATGACGCCCAGGGTAATCGTGTTTACAAATCAAGACCTAGTGTATCGGAGCCTCAATCAGGATTGCCTCCGTCGGCAGCGGCACCTACTGGCATTGCTTCACAGGTGCCTCCCATCATGGAATCATCTTAGAACCAGTGGGCGAAGAAGCTTATCCGAATCCAACTCTTTTAGTAGATGCGACTAGAAATGACCCACCGTATAATCAAAATTCATATCCTGCTTATGACCAAACGGATTATTATATTGGAACCACAACACCTCTTGATAAAATGAATCAAACATCTAAAGGTCAAGTCAGTCCTGACCCCATGAATCCCAATTGGGGTGGGGCCGCTTATACTCAATCATTAGTGGATAAGGGTTATTACAAAGAAAATGAAATCAAACTTGCGATTTCATAAAGATAGTGGTCGTTTTACACCTTCGCGCATGTAAAATCTGAAAACGATAAAAAAATATAAGGATAATATATATATGTGCTTTTCTGAAAACATTTCATTATCTATTGGTATTACAGGCATTTTATCCAGTTTGTATTTCTATAAAAAAAACATATATGCTTCTATTGGGATAGGATATTTTGCTCTTATGGAAATACTACAATTTTTTCAATATAAAGTAATCAACCAATGTAATAACGATTATAATAAATTTTTGACAAACATTGGATATATTCATATATGTTTTCAACCTTTGTTTTTCAATATATGGTTATTTGCGTTTACAAATAAACCTAATTTTACATTTTTGTATATGTCATTTTTTGCTGGTTTATTATTGGCAAGTCGGTTATTTTTTGTTAAAGACGACGAACTATGTGATAATAAAAATGAACCATTGTGTGGTAAAAAAACATGTTCATTTTCTGGAAACAAGCATATTGCTTGGAATGTAAGGTTGCGTGCTCCTGGAAAACATTGGTTCACGCCAAGCATAGGATTACACTTTTTTATGTGGGTTATACCAGTATTAACCATTTTTCAAATAAAACCGATATTGGCAATGTTATTAACTGGTCCATATTTAGGATTTTTACTAACAAATAATATACATGAACAACCTGCTATATGGTGTTATACTGTAATAGGACAAATGATACTAACATATTATTTGATAAAATAATCGGTGTTTGAAATGAAAATGTGAAAAATGTGTAAAATAATTATTACTATACACGTAATAATTATTTTATTTACTTGCGTCTACAAATTTCATGACACTATTTAAAGCGGTTTTGGCTTGCTGCATTTGTCCTAATTTTTCCAAGGAAGCCCCTGGATTGTTTGGGTCAATGGTTAATGTAGTTTTTAACATTAAATTATTAATTAAATCATCTAAATTGAGTATCGCGGTTTCGTAGTCGGAGCGATATTTACTAATTAAAAAGGTGTCTTGTGATTTAATAGAGGCGGCCTTTATTGTTGCACCATAAGTGGCCGCATTTCCTGCAATACCATTAGCAGTACCAGATGATGATGAGCTGACTGTGTTTCCTGAAGCGTCGGTCATTCCTTCTCTATTACTAAAGTTGTAATGGAAATTTCTAAATAACCAATATAAAACTGAACAAATACCTATAAATAAAAACAAATTCATCAATTCTTTCTTCATAATATATAATTTTATTTTTTCAGTAGAAATTTTACTATATTTGCTATACTTGTTTTATTTATTCGGCGCGTTTGTCCTTTTGCATTCGTGGATGTGATGTCCTTTAAACAATCGTTGTTGTTTTCTAACTCTTTTATTAAGTTTTGTAGCGTTTTGAATTTTGCCATAATGGCTAATGCTGTTACACTGCTTATTCCTGGAATTTGACACAACATAATCTCTCCGATATTTTCAGGGGTGATGTTTTCCTTTTTCACTTTTTTAATGACACTGACATAGTCTTTGTCGCTTTGGTCTTCTTTACTGGCTTCTTCTTTAGTGGTTTCTTGGTCTTCTATTGTCGTTTCTGGTTCTTCTTTAGTGGTTGCATGGTCTTCTTTTGCTTCGTTGGTGGATTTGTCTTCATTCATGGTTTGAGTTTCGACTACTATCATGGGTTCGTTTGTTACTTTAGTGGCTTCTGGTGTCGTTCGGAGTGCATTCGTATTGGTAAAAAATGCCTTCTTGGTGGGGTCTTTTTTTAATTTATAAGCCATATTACAAATGATAGTCGCGGTTTCTTCTAAAGAAAACGAACGGAATACTGAAAACCCCTTGTAATAATTGAGAGAAAACATGGCGGAATACAATGTTAGTTTTTCTACGCGGTTGTCGGTTTTGAAACGATTCACTCGATTTACATCTCCTTCTATCAAATAAATAATGTTGTGATTATGATGATTTAACCCATTTAGCCGATAAGATTGTTCTTCATATCGTCCGTCTTTTATGCTTGCCAATAAATCCGTCACTGATTTTCTCTCTATTACCAATTTTTCTTCTTTGTCGTCGCAAATTATAATGTCGCCTAGTGGCAATGTTTCGGATTTTATTACAATGTCTTTGAATATTGGAATGTTTGCGGTTAGTATATTTATTTGTTGCAAAAGGTCGTGTTCGCGTGTATCAACTTTAATTATCATAAGTTATGTAATCATTTAATAATATCTTATTAAATCATTTTAGACTGTAAATATAATCTAATCCACTTTTAAAAAAGTGGAGCAAAAATCCACTTTAAAAAAGTGGATTAACCCATGTTTCCACCAATTGTTGCACGGTATCCTGTCTTTTGTGTTTGGACAGTTGTATTTGGAATACAGAATCGTGGAACTGACTGTGGTGCTCCCATTAACATAGGATTACTTGATAAAAACCAACCGACACGTGGAGCGGTGCCCGCTTTTTTACTTCCGCCACCACACACATTTGTTCTATTGCAAATTGATGCAGCATTACGAGCTGCGCGACCGCCAGAATAATACACCATTATATATACTACAAAAATATTTTAATTTATTAGCAGTTTGTTATTCTTTATTTTCTTCTAAATACTTGAAAATAAATCCTTTCGAAGAATTTTGGTTTCCCTTTAAAACATCCTTAATACAACTCAAAGAAATATGTAGACTTTTACTGGCATCTTTAATTTTATCATATTTTTTGATTTCATTCATTTCTAAATCATATTGAACTATTTTTCTGGTATGTCCTTTTGTTAAACCTGCTTTATGTGCATGAAAATTATTTTCTGAGCAAGTAACCCATTCTAAATTCTCTAATTTATTATTTATTTTATTACCGTCGATGTGATTTACAAATGGTTTATTTTCTAAATTAGGTAGAAACATCAAGGCAACCAGTCTATGTAATGCGTACTTTTTAATATTTACACGAAGATAAATATACCCGCTATGATGTGGCTTATAGTTGGACATAATAACCCCTTTTTTATTTTTAAATCTTCCTAAAGAAGATATATAATATCCAGATGTATCTTCATTTTCTATAATTATTTCTTTCCAAATTTCATTTTCTAAATTAGTGTGTTCTATTTTAGCCCATTTGAACCCAAAGGATGACTTATACACACCTCTTATTGAACAACTAATCGAACATCTCACGGAATGAAAATCGGCCGCTAAACCTTGTTCAATAATCCATTTGCTCGCTTCTCCGATTGAATTATATTTTTCTAATTTTCCACCAGAATTCACATCTATCCTCCATATTGTTAAATTTTGATTGGTAGTTTGTTTTACACCATTGCTACGATGAATACTATTTTCTTTATTCGTTACCCACTCTAAATTAGTTACCTTATTATTCAACCCATTTTTATCTAAATGGTTTACTTGTGGTTTATTTTCTGGATTTGGTAAAAACGCTTGTGCCACTAGTTGGTGCACAGAATATGATTTTGTTTTACCGCAAGATAAACCTACTGAATAATAACCTCCAATATCCGCAGCTTTTAGCACGCGTCCAGTCTTTTTATTACGAACTCTTCCTAAAGTAGATACTTCATAGTTATCATAGTTCGACACAGCTTGCCATAATTCTTCTTCCTCCATATATATTACATATAGATTTTATCTCTAAGTCCAAACGCACCCAATATATATTATGGAAACCATATAAAGTCATCTCCTTAATCTATATATTAACCGCACATGATAGACAATAAGGAAATTCTACGAGACGACGATATTAT
>Ga0187842_1001647_pt1 | contig 10280 bp, 7 predicted proteins | sample SpaLakP09_SKY_41_FD_134514 | JGI IMG/M metagenome (GOLD analysis project Ga0187842, IMG submission 134514) | Oligotrophic lake water microbial communities from Sparkling Lake, Wisconsin, USA - SP09_SKY_41 | ecosystem: Environmental > Aquatic > Freshwater > Lake | place: USA: Sparkling Lake... | reverse complement strand
GGGTTACGGTGGCATTACTGGAGTGGGTCAAGGGTCAGTAAATCCTCCACGCCTTCTCAACATTTCATACACACCCAAGGGCGCCAAGGCTAAGAAGAAATATGCCTTCGTTGGTAAGGGAATCACATTTGATTCTGGCGGTCTTGCACTCAAGCCTGCCAAGGGCATGGAGGCGATGAAGTCAGATATGAGCGGCGCTGCAGCTGTCTGTGCTGCAACCATCGCGATTGCACTTCTCAAGCTTCCTGTTGCTATCGAAACATGGGCGCCTTTGGCAGAAAACATGATCAGCGATACTGCAACTCGCCCTAGTGATGTCATCACTATCTACGGTGGCAAGACTGTTGAAGTTCTTAACCCAGATGCAGAAGGTCGGCTTGTTCTTGCTGATGCACTAGTGCGAGCACAGGAGACAAAAGAGCTTGATGGAATCATCGATGTTGCAACACTCACCGGTGCACAAGTTGTTGCTCTCGGAACTCGCACCAGTGCGGTAATGACAAATAATGATGAATTCTCATCTCACTTTTTGAATGTGACGAAGGAGACAGGTGAGGCTTTCTGGCCGATGCCGCTGCCTGTTGAATTGCGAGCATCTCTTGATTCACCAGTTGCAGATCTTGCCAATATCGGTGAACGCATGGGCGGAATGCTCGTTGCTGGCTTATTCCTGAAGGATTTTGTCGCAGATGAACTCCCATGGCTACATCTTGATATCGCAGGTCCTGCCTATAACGAGGGTCAGCCCCACGGATACACCCCAGTGGGTGGAACAGGCATCGCTCTTCGCTCCTTGGTCCAGTTAGCTGTATCTGCCAGCTCCTAGAAGCGCGTTATGCATTCGCCTACCTTGGCTGGCAAGATAGGGGGCGCTAAAGCTTAAAGAATGAGGGAGTGTGTTGGTGGAAAATTTTGATCTCGTAGTTCTCGGTGGCGGTAGTGGCGGATATGCAGCAGCCCTTCGCGCTTCACAGCTCGGGCTCTCCGTAGCTCTCATCGAGAAAGATAAGGTCGGCGGAACTTGCCTGCATCGCGGATGCATTCCAACTAAGGCCCTCCTCCACGCAGGTGAAGTCGCAGATAGCGCACGCGATTCATCCCATTTCGGAGTCAATGCAACTTTCAACTCCATCGATATGACCGGAGTCAACTCCTATAAGGATGGCGTCATCGCTGGGCTTCATAAAGGATTGCAAGGTCTCGTTAAGTCTCGCGGCATCACCTATATAGAGGGTGTTGGGCGCCTCGTTTCCAATAACACAGTTGATGTCAATGGCACGCCCTACGTTGGAAAGAACATAGTTCTTGCAACTGGTTCCTACGCCCGCACATTGCCAGGACTCGACATTGATGGCGATCGCGTTATTACATCTGATCACGGTACTTCTCTGAACTATGTTCCCAAGAGCGTCATTGTTTTAGGTGGCGGCGTTATCGGATGCGAATTCGCATCTGTCTGGAAATCATTTGGTTCAGAGGTCACCATTATTGAAGGCCTTCCACATCTGATCGCTCTTGAAGATGAGTCATCGAGTAAGTTGCTTGAGCGCGCATATCGCAAGCGCGGAATTAACTTTGAGCTGGGTGTTCGCTTTAAATCTCATAAAGTTGATAAGAAGGGCGTTACCGTCACTCTCGAAGATGGCCGCGAATTCACAGCAGATCTGCTTCTTGTTTCAGTCGGACGTGGCCCTGTCACCGATGGCGTTGGATACCAAGAAATGGGTATCGCAATGGATCGCGGATACATCACTGTCGATGACCACTGCCGCACCAATATCCCAGGCATCTTCGCAGTTGGTGACATCATCCCTACTCTTCAGCTTGCACACGTCGGATTCCAAGAAGGAATTCTCGTTGCAGAGACGATTGCAGGACTTAACCCACGTCCAATCAATTACGACGGCGTTCCACGTGTTACCTACTCTGAACCAGAAGTTGCATCCATGGGACTCACAACAAAGGTTGCTAAAGAGCGTGGTTATGATGTTGTTGAGCTTGATTACAACTTGGCCGGTAACGGTAAAGCGCAGATTCTTAAGACTGCAGGCTCAATCAAACTTATTGCACAGAAGAATGGTCCAGTCCTTGGCATTCACATGGTCGGTGCACGCGTTGGCGAATTAGTCTCTGAAGCACAATTAATCTTTAACTGGGAGGCATCAGCAGATGATGTTGCACCTCTCCTTCATGCACACCCAACACTGTCAGAGGCAATGGGCGAAGCTCATATGGCTCTTGCAGGCAAACCACTTCACTCACACGGTTAAGTAAGAGGAGAAAATAACGATGTCATTCTCAGTCACAATGCCAGCTCTCGGTGAGAGCGTCAGTGAAGGAACAGTTACTCGTTGGCTCAAGAACGAAGGCGACATGGTCGCTGTCGATGAACCACTCCTTGAAGTATCCACCGATAAAGTCGATACAGAGATCCCATCGCCTGTTGCAGGAATTCTCACAAAGATTGTTGTTGGCGTTGACCAGACCGTTGCAGTCGGTGCCGAGCTTGCAGTGATTGCAGATAGTGCTGGCGCATCTGCTCCAGCACCTGTGGCTCCTGTTGCAGCACCTGTTGTTGCTGCTCCCGTTGCTCCGACTCCCCCACCTGCGGCACCAGTAGCTGCACCGGTCGCTGCACCAGTTGCATCTAGCGGTGGAACTGTCATCACAATGCCAGCACTCGGTGAATCTGTGAGCGAAGGAACTGTTACTCGCTGGCTTAAGAACGTGGGCGATTCGGTTGCTGTAGATGAAGCACTCCTTGAAGTTTCCACAGATAAGGTCGATACAGAGATCCCATCACCAGTTGCTGGAACTCTCCTTGCCATCGATGTTGCAGTTGATACAACTGTTGCAGTCGGTGCACGTCTTGCTCTCATTGGTGTTTCCGGTTCTGCACCGGCACCAGCTGCACCGGCACCTGTTGCACCACCGGTTGTAGTTGCACCTGTTGCTCCAACTCCCCCTCCAGCACCTGTTGCTGCAGCGCACGTAGCTCCAGCTCCTGTTGCAGCTGCTGCTCCTGTGTCACAACCACAAGATGCTTATGTGACTCCTATTGTTCGAAAGCTTGCTAATGATCTTGGCGTCAATCTTGCCTCTGTGCGCGGAACAGGAATCGGCGGACGTATTCGTAAAGAAGATGTTGAAGCAGCTGCACCTAAATCAGCGGTCGTAGCAGTTGCATCCACACCAGTTGCCACAGCAACTCCATCTGCACCACGTCCATCTGCTGCAGTTGCATCCCCTCTTCGCGGAACCACAGTGACCATGTCACGACTTCGCAAAGTCATTGCAGCTCGCATGGTCGAATCCCTTCAGGTCTCAGCGCAGCTGACAACAGTGATCGAAGTAGATGTCACGAAGATTGCGCGTTTGCGCGATCGTTCCAAGGCAACATTTGAAGCACGTGAAGGCGTCAAGCTTTCATTCCTTCCATTCTTCGCAGTCTCAGTCTGTGAAGCACTTAAGCAACACCCAGTACTGAACTCATCTGTTGAAGGCGATCAGATTATTTATCATGGTGCAGAACACCTCGGTATTGCAGTCGATACTGAACGCGGTCTCCTTGTTCCTGTCATTCACAATGCTGGTGACTTAAACATGGGCGGCGTTGCTCGTAAAATTGCAGACCTTGCAGCTCGCACACGCGATAACAAGGTCACTCCTGATGAACTCGGTGGCGGAACATTTACTCTCACCAATACAGGCTCACGTGGTGCACTTTTTGACACGCCAATTATTAATCAGCCACAGGTAGCAATCCTGGGTCTTGGTGCAATCGTTAAGCGCCCAATGGTGGTCAAGGGTGAAGACGGCGGCGAGACAATTGCTATCCGTTCCATGGTCTATCTCGGTCTTTCATATGATCACCGCGTTGTCGATGGCGCAGATGCTGCTCGTTTCTTGGTAACTCTCAAAGAGCGCCTTGAAGGTGGAGCATTCGAATCTGATTTGGGTCTCTAACTTTTATGTCAGTCCCACAACGCATTGCGATTACGGGCGCATCAGGACTTATTGGAACAGCACTCGTTGGCCATCTCAAGAGTGAAGGTCACACTGTGCAGCGCTTTGTGCGCAGAGCTGTTGTTGCACCTGATGAAATTCAGTGGGATCCAAAGACAGGATTTGTTGATATCGAAGCCCTGCGTGGCGTCGATGCAATCATCCACCTAGCTGGTGTCGGAGTCGGCGATAAGCGTTGGAGTAAGAAATACAAATCTGAGATTTTGAATTCACGCCTGCTAGGAACAACAGCAATTGCTAATGCAGTCAATGAAGTAAAGCCACAGGTATTTATCTCAGCCAGTGCAATCGGTTGGTATGGAGAATCTGGTAACCGCTCTGTGATTGAGTCAGATCGCGTGGGCGATGACTTCCTCGCCGCTGTCTGTCGTGAATGGGAAGGCGCAGCTGATCTGGTCACAAATGTTCGCACCGTCAAAATTCGTACAGGTCTTGTCCTAGATCCCACCGGCGGCGCATTGGGCAGAATGCTTCCCCTCTTTCGTTTAGGCCTTGGTGGAAAACTGGGTAATGGTAAGCAGTGGTGGTCTTGGATTACTCTGCACGATGTTATTCGCGCCATCACCTTCTTACTTGAAAATAAGGTTTCAGGGCCCGTCAATCTGACATCTCCTAATCCTGTTACCAACCAAGAGTTCACCTCAGCACTTGCTCGCGCGATGCACCGTCCAGCACTCTTTCCAGCACCAGCAATAGCTTTGAAGGTTGCACTCGGTGGCTTCTCATCTGAAATTTTGGGAAGTAAGAAGGTTGTTCCACAAGCGTTAACTGATGCTGGCTTCACATGGGATTACCCACACATCACCAACGCTCTGACTGCCTTAATTCAGGAGTAACTCCTGCGCTGCAAGACGTCCTGACAAAAGAGCTCCATTTTGTGAAGGCGCAGTGCGATAGTCACCGGCGATAAATACTCCATCTGCATAATGCGATGACTCAATTCCATGCGATCCAACGCCAAAGATCGGAAGTGACTTTGGAATTTCATACTTTGCAATCAATTGCCAATCGGAAGTAGAAACTCCCCATAGGACCGAAAGGTGCCTGCGCACTTCAGACTCTGAAGCAAAGTCAATCGTTGTTGAAGATAGCAACGCTTTGCCAGGGGGCGCATAACTGGGGACCATATTGGAAATTGCAATCGAGTTAATGACAGGACCTCGTACTTGTCCATCAAGCAAAAGATTCTTAGAAGTTGTCATGCCTATTGGAAGCTCGTGATACCAGGTTGTGCTGGCAGCAAGCTTGGGAACATTTGGAATATCAAGAAGTTGCGCAGCCGTTGTGAGATCGGTGGCAACGATGACAGCATCTGCTTTGCATTGACTCAAGGCATCAATGCGAGAGTTCAGATGAATTGTTCTCACACGCTTTGCAAGAGCTTTGGCTAACTCCCCCGCACCTTGTGCCGGCAACCCTGGTTTGCCTGAAATAAAGGAGCGAATGATCTCCTTGCCACTTACAGAATCAACACTGGCGGGAGATGTCAGGAATACGCCGGAGAGAAATGGTTTGAGAACACGTATGTAGAGATTTCCATATTTGATTAGTTCGTCTTCAACGGATATTCCCGGCCTTGACGTGCTGGTCAGATATGAGAGAAAGCCTAACTTTGTCAGGATTGATCCCGTTGCTGGGTTAAAGGCAGAGAAGGGATGGCTTCGAGGATCACCGAGAGAGATCGTGGATGAACCAAGTGCAATATCGATTGAGCGAGATGCTTCTACAAAATCAAGCTCATCGATGATCCCAAGTCGAACAAGTTCTGGGTATCTGGCATTAATGAGCTGAAAACCTCGGTCGAGTCGATATCCATCAATGACATCGGTGGCAACTCTTCCTCCCACGCGATCACTGGATTCAAATACTTCAACATCACACCCTGCATCTTCCAAAGTGATCGCCGCACTTAAGCCAGCTAAGCCTGCTCCGATAATGGCAACTTTCTTATCGGACACTAATTTCACGCGCCTTATCAATCATCGTTGCCACAGCTCTAATTTGTGCAGGAGTTATCGGCCACTCATTCTTACCTTCGAGAGCACCTGCAACAGCGAGATAGAAGAGTCCATAATTACCAGGAACGGATTCAATCTCTTCGCGCACATCACCACGTTGGATGTAAGCCTTCGATGATGTGGGAACGCTCCAGATTCCACCTTTAGGAAAACTTCCTGCACGCAATAGCGCCTCTTGTGGATCTAGCTCTTCAATAATCAGTGCACCTTCAGTTCCCAGAACACGAATACGAGGACCCACCGAACCAGAAATAGCACTGACAGAACAATAGGAATCAACTCCTGAGTGATGGCACAGATTTAAGACCACATCATCTTCAGAATCCCCACGAATCTTTCTCACACTTGCGTAGGTCAAATCTGCTGGGCCAAAACAATCAAGAACTGTTGAGAGCAAATGTGTCTGCAGATCCAGCAGGAGACCACCACCTTCTGCAGGAGTTAATGATTCACGCCATGCTGCAGGATTGAGTTGTGGACGATATCTCTCAAAGCGAGAGTCAAGACGAAAGACTGTGCCAATCAAGCCATTAGCTGCAACTTTCTTGATGGTCAAGATGTCGCTATCCCACAACCTGTTATAGAACGCGGTGACGGCAACGCCAGATTTCTCACTCGCGCTCAAGATACTTTCTGTCTCTGCAAGTGTGCGGGCCATCGGCTTTTCAACGACTACCGGAATTCCTGCTTTGATTGCGGCGAGTGCATGTTCTGCGTGAACTGCGTTAGCCGATGCCACAACGACGAGATCTAAATCTTGAGCCAAAAAATCACTGAAATCTGTTGTCACTTTGGTGAGAGGAAAATCCTCTTTCGCCTGGCGCGTGCGAGTGGAATTGCCGGTGAGAACCGTTGCCACATCAAATCCGCAACCTTTAAGTAAGGGTGCGTGAAATGAGCGGCCCGATAACCCATAGCCGGCAATTCCTACGCGCATGGCAAATTACTTATTCTGTAACTTAGAAGGCCACCAGATCTTTGGACCAATCTCGTGAACGAGAGCTGGTACCAAAATTGAGCGAACAATGATGGTGTCAAGGAGAACGCCAAATGCCACAGCAAAACCAAGCTCAGCGAGTGGAACCAGTGGGAGTAATCCAAGGACAGCAAAGGTTGCTGCAAGGACGATTCCAGCCGATGTAATCACAGCACCGGTAACGGTGACGCCCTTAATGACGCCAGCACGCGTTCCGATCTTCTGTGATTCTTCACGAACACGAGTCATCAAGAAGATGTTGTAATCGATGCCAAGTGCCACCAAGAAGATGAAGGCAAAGAGTGGGAATGAGTTATCACCTCCTGCAAAGCCGAAGATGTGGTTGAAGACAAGCGCGCAGACACCAAGTGTTGCAAAATATGACAAGACAACGGTGCCGAGCAATACGACTGCGCTCAAGATGCTTCGCAGAAGCAATCCGAGAATCAAGGTAATAACGACCAAGATGATTGGGATGATTGTCTTGTTATCTCGATTATTTGCAGTGCGCACATCGAAGTAGACAGCACTTGTTCCACCAACGAGAGATGTCGCATCTGCAGCATGAGCAAGTCGTCGGATCTCAGGAATGTCATTTCCTGCTTCAACGCTATCGGGCGCTTTATCAAGAGTGACGTTGAGAATTGCACGATTACCCACAACCTTCATCGCAGGAAGTGGTTGTCCGGGCACTGCAAAACCATCTAGTTGCGGAGTGATATCTGTAACTCCAGGTGCGTTCTTCAGAGCTGCAGTTACTGCGCCCACCTTGTCGACGGAGACAACAACTTGGGTTGGATCACCTTCTCCGCCTGGGAAGTGCTTTGTCAGTAACTTCTGTCCCACAACAGATTCTGGATTTCCAGTGAAGGTATCTACCGTTCCGATTCCATCTGCCTTTAGCGTTGTTGATGCGAATGCGAAGAGAAGTAGGACTGATCCTGAAATAACCCACGCCTTACGAGGATTACGTTCAATGGAACTTCCAACTGTGGACCACGTTCCCGAGAGCACATGGTCATCTCCATCATTATGAGGGATGCGCGGCCAGAAAATCCAACGGCCAAAAATCAGTAGCAAGGCGGGAAGAAGAGTAAGAATTGTGATCATCGAACATACGATGCCAATTGCACCAACTGGGCCAAGGCTTGCAGTATTTGTTAATTGGCTAAAGAGGAGGATGAGGAGTGAGATCGATACTGTCGAACCTGATGCAAGAATTGGTTCCCAAACACCTTTATAGGCAGCGCGCATCGCATCGAAACGATTCTCATAGAGATGAAGTTCCTCTCGATATCGGGCGATGAGCAGGAGTGCGTAGTCGGTAGCAGCACCGATTACAAGAACCGAGAGAATTCCCTGCGATTGACCATCAACATCAATGATGTCGTTCTTTGCTAGCAGGTAGACAATTCCGCCAGCGGTCGAGAGTGCAAACAAGGAAGAGAGCAAAGGAATAATCCAAAGAACTGGCGAACGGTAGACAACGATCAGGATGATTGCGACCACAGCCAGCGTTGTCAAAAGAAGTGTTGAATCTAGAGTTCCGAATGCAGCAAAGAGATCTCCTAAGAGTCCCCCGGGGCCAGTGACATAATGCGATACGCCATTTGCCTCAGCAATAGGCTTGATATCTTCGCGCAGCGCATCGATAACTGCGGGAAGAACTGGCTTGTCATTGGGAAGTAGCTTTGAAATTGCATTGCCATCTAGGGGCACGTTGGCAAGGATTGCCTCACCATCTTCTGATGGAAAGACTGAAATTATCTGACCCGGAGCTAAGTAGTCAGAGATTTTCGCATCGGTGTCTTCCAATGTGAGAGCTCCAACGCCAGCCATATGCTCAGTGATTGCTCCCAGAGTTGCAGGACTTACCTTGCCTTCAAAGAGAATCAGAGCTGGGAAGTTAAATGAATCCTTGCTGGAGAATTTCGCTATCTCATCTGCTGCCAGTGTTGCTTCGGCACCTTTTGGTAAGAATGAAGAGTTGTTATTCTCCTGAACCGAAGTCAGCTTTCCAAAGAGGGGCCCGAAGATGCCTACGATAAGGAACCAGATAATGACCACCAGCATGGCGATGGCAAATGGCTTACGGGACTTGTGAACGGTAGTTATCGACACGATAGGAGAGGCCTTTCGGGCTGTGATGTGAGCGTAATTCGCAAGAGCGCTAGCCTACCTTTAGGCTGTACTCGTGCCCACATTCAGCGCTACTTCACAGGAAGAATTAAAGAAGTCGCCGCTGGCACTCACCCGTGAAGGTCTTATTGAGTACTCCGAGGCCCTTTCTTATCAACGCACAATTCATTCTGAAGTTGCCCAAGGCCTTCGCCCCAATACATTAATTCTTCTTGAACATCCATCTGTTTACACAGCCGGTAAGCGAACATCGGAATTAGAGAAACCCACTGATGGCACACCAGTTATTGATGTCGATCGTGGAGGAAAAATCACCTGGCATGGCCCAGGACAACTCATTGGTTATCCGATTGTGAAACTTGCCAAGCCAACAGAGCTCGTTGGTTTTGTCCGCGAGATTGAGGCGGGCCTGATCGAAGTGTGCAGCGAATTTGGAATAAATACCCAGCGAGTGGATGGCCGCTCAGGGGTGTGGGTTCGCGATGAGCGCGGTGAACGCAAGATTGCCGCTATCGGAATACGCGTGGCCCAAGGTGTCACCATGCATGGTTTTGCTCTCAATGTGAATCCCGAGCTCGAGGCATTCAATAGAATAATCCCCTGTGGTATCGCGGATGCAGCAGTCACCTCAATGGCCGTTGAACTCTCAAGAGATATCTCGGTTGATGAAGTAATGCCTATTATTGAAAAGTATTTATCCGAAACTCTGAAGAAGGTGAGCGCATGACTATCGCACCTGAAGGTCGCAAGTTACTTCGCATCGAAGCACGCAATACCGAGACTCCGATTGAACGCAAACCAGAGTGGATTAAGACTCGCGCCAATATGGGCCCTGAATACACACGCCTTCGTTCATTGGTTAAGACCGAAGGTCTTCACACAGTCTGCCAAGAAGCAGCGTGTCCTAATATCTTTGAATGCTGGGAAGATAAAGAGGCAACATTTCTTATTGGTGGCGATCGTTGCACCCGTCGCTGCGATTTTTGCAATATTGATACCGGCAAGCCTGAAGAGCTCGATCGTGATGAACCACGTCGCGTAGCCGAATCAGTGCAATCAATGGGTTTGAAATACGCAACGATCACTGGCGTCACTCGGGATGATCTCGCTGATGAAGGAGC
>Ga0187842_1001646_pt1 | contig 10280 bp, 5 predicted proteins | sample SpaLakP09_SKY_41_FD_134514 | JGI IMG/M metagenome (GOLD analysis project Ga0187842, IMG submission 134514) | Oligotrophic lake water microbial communities from Sparkling Lake, Wisconsin, USA - SP09_SKY_41 | ecosystem: Environmental > Aquatic > Freshwater > Lake | place: USA: Sparkling Lake... | reverse complement strand
TCAAAGACCAGTTTCTTTTTACCTTTTTGGGCAGTCACGACAAACTCGTAACTGGTCGTGCGTTCACCATTGCCATCCGTCATGTGGCTGACGACACGGTAGCCGTAGGTTTTACCAGCAAATTCGACCAGTAATTGCCCCGGTGCCGTGGTGCCGGGAGCCAACTCCCAACTGGCCAGGTAATCATAGCAGTTTGGTGGCTCCTGTTCATTTTCGTGCAAGCGCAAACGTGGATGTTTGCCTTTACCTGGATGCATCATGCTTTCACATTCCGGCCCACTTTCATAGTGCCTGACCAGTTCCAGATCTTTGTCAAACAGGGGATGGATACTATCCGCCTGAACACGCAACAGGCGCAGCCAGACATTGACTTCATTTTTTTCTACATGACTGTGCTCCAGGGCAAGGGCAAAATCACCGGGGAATAGTTCCACCATGCTGGCCTTGCTGATACGACCATTGGCTGCCAGCCATTCAACGACGTCCTGACGCTTGACCAGCGACCAGGCTTCGCCACGGCGCTTGAACCAGTAAGCCGCGATCAGATTGGGCAAACCAGATTCCAGCGGCTCGCCCTTGACCAACAAGACTGCTGTATCTGCATCGATTTTTTGCACATGCAGGGCATGCATGCGCAGCGCCAGTGCGGCTACCGGTTTGACAGAAACTGGTAATTCCGCTTTTAGCTGCGGGGTTTTGACGATGGCCTTGTCTGCGCTTACGTCCCAACCCTTGAACACCAGACGCATGAGGTCACGTTGCTCCAGCGTTTGCACCGATTCATTACGGGTGCATGCAGCCAGCAGGCAAAGCAAGGCCAAGGAAAAAATAGTGAGACGCAGGAAACGCTGTTGTAATTGCACGAGAAAAAATATTCTTTTAGGAGGCACGCAGATTCTAACTGATCACTGGCACTGAGCCGATATCAGAAGCGCAAACTCCCCTATTCACCATTTTTGAATCGCCTGACAGCCTCATCCCGCTTGGCGATCAGTTTGTCACCCTTGGCTTGCATGCCCAGGGCAAAGTATGACTGGGCCAAGGCTTCCAGGGTATAAAGATCCCACTCATTGCCGTTGGCCATGCTTTTTTCCAGCAAGGCGATGGCTTGTTTGTGGCTATTCTTTTTAGCGTACATCAGGGCCAGTTCATTGACGAGCAATTGATAGGGCTGACTGTTCAAGCCTTTTTCAAACCAGACACGTGCGCCTTCCGGGTCTTCCTTGAAGATAGCACTACCACGGTAATAGCATAAACGTGATTTCAACTGCTCAACCAGCACCTGGTCACCAGTGACTTTGTTCATATTTTCTATGAAGGACTCCATATCGGCGAATGAACCGCCCCATTGCGGCAGCAGTTTGCTCAGGTAGGCATAGGCTGGTGTGTACAGGCTGGGGTCTAGTCGCAATGCGGTTTTGAGCAAACTGACATCATCGCCTCGGATGCTGAGTGCCTTGTTATTGCCGATCAGTTCACCTGCACACATGGCACAAGCTCTGATTTTTTCATTTGCCTTATTCAAGTCCACTCTTGCCATGGCAGACAATTTATGGAACTCGGCAAATTGTGCCTTGCTCGTTTCCGCCGCCAGTTTTCCACCACGGGCTTCCCAGGCCTGTTCTTGCAAGAACATACCGCGCGCCAGATGGGCATAGCCAAGCTGGCTGGATTTTACCCAGCTATCAAACTGTTTTTTGAAATCTTTGTCGAGGCGCGACAAGGTAGCAAAGCGCGTGTGCAGGGTGTTGGATTTCAACCTGCCTGCTTGGTTTTGTGCAAAGCCACTCTCCAGCGCCACATCCAGTTTCTTGAATTCACCGCGCCACAACATGGCCACCAGGATGTTTTGCTCATGCTCTTCATCGGCATAATTGCTCCCCAACTTGGGCATCTCAGGATTTTCTGTCGATGTTTTTTGCCACACGGCCTGATGCAATTCAGTATTGCCAGCATCGCGATAAGACTGATGCCAGATCTCTTCATAGCCTTCTTGCGCCATGCTGGTTTTGCGGGCGTTATACCAGACTGCCGTCATGCCCCAATAGGAATAAAACCGCTCCATGTCTGCCGGGAATGGGCGGAAATACGCCTTGTAAGTCAGCATGTCCTTGCTATTTTTTTGCCCCAATACCTTGTAAGCCATGTAGCGGCTCTCCACCATCTTTTGCACAAACCTGGTCAGCTCGGGATCGGATAACCAGGCGCTTTCCTTTACTTTTTCTTTGGCAGCCACTTGCTGTACAGGCTGCGTTTGCGCATATACCTCAACAGCGATGAAGGTGGATGCCAATACCAGGGCAAGGCTGAATTTTCTGGACATTGACATCAGGGCTCCAGAGGAAGATTGCAAAGTGTGTGAGGACATGGGGAGTAAATTTTCCATAGCGTGCAGCATCATATCTGTGATTCTGGCAAAGTCCAAGCATACAAAAGCATGTGGACACCCTATGCATTTACGGAAATAAAATAGTCATTTCTCTTCAAAAATAATTTGCAAATAATTAATCTTTGCACTATGCTCATTTCTACAACCTGCACAAGTGGTTGAGCACAATGGCGCAAGCCAGGTAATATCGGGAGAGACTGTCCATTAAAGCAAGGGCAGCGCCGAAGGAGCAACCACCCCGGAAACTCTCAGGCAAACGGACCGTTATTACTTTCAAACTCTGAAGAGCTGCCGGACTACGTCGCCCGGCACACCGAAGGAGCAAGCATTGCACCGCTACCCGTGGTTGCAGGCGAAATCTCTCAGGTCCAGGACAGAGGGGGTATCCGTTGCGTATTTTGCGCGCAGATATCCCTTTGACGTCTGGAGTCCATCTACCATGAAATCCAAGATAGTTAACGGTGACATTGCCACCGCGACGGCTGACGCATGCGCGCGGCAAAAATCTCCAAACCTTGGCGACAAAAACAACTGCGCAATTCATCCCCATCATTTGAAAGATGGAGGCGTACGACAGCCACGCCTACACTTCCTTCATTGACGCTATTGCGTCATACAGCCCAGCGCCTATAGCTCATTTGTACAGCGCTTCAAGCTGATTCCTTATTCCCGCGTGTGCGGGTAATGATGTCCGGCATGTGAACCATGCCATGTTTCAAGCCGCCCAGCCCGCTTGGACAGGTGGGCTATTGTCTCAATCCAAACCAGGAGCAAACCATCATGCATTTGCACTCTGTTTCCAGATTCAAAAAATCTACTCTGGCCGCTTTGATATTCAGCATCAGTTGCGCATTGGCCAGCCCGGCACTAATGGCACAAAACCAGGCCAGCGACATGGCAGGCACGACCGATCAGGCACGCCTGGTCAACGCCGCTGCGCAACGCGATTTTGCTGAGTTTGTACAATTCAATATACAGCGACGGGGCGGTACTTTGCCCTCAGAATTTCCGCTGGATGTGAATGATGTGCATGACCTCAAGGATGCCAGGATAGACTATGGCTTTCAGGTCTATAGCGTGCCGCCGCAAGATGTCATGAATGGTCGCGGTGATTTACGCAGCATGGCCAGGGCCACTGGCGAATGGCGCTTTGTTATCAGCTTGAACAATAACCCGATAGGCCTGGCAACACTGAGGCAAAACAATGGCCGCTGGGGCATCACTTCTTATGGCGGTGCCGTGCTAGCGAAGGATGTGGATGCAGCGATCGCCATGCATGGCAATAGCACCCGTTCCAATCTGCGCTTCATTCGCGTCTATCAGGCCATGTCGGATTTTCTGGAGGTAGTTTCGCCCATCGACGCCCGCGCCCGCTTTGCCCCCTTGCATGCAGCACGTCAAAGCCTGCTGTTGCAACAGCGTAGCGAAAAAACAGGAATATCACCTGCCAGCACCGGTTTGCTGGAACAAAGCGACATCCTCGACCCATTGCGCGTCAGTGTCAAACGCAATATCGAGAACTTCCGCTGAACCTAAAGCCAACATCGCATACCACCAATAGTTACGGAGATATCATGCAAAAAAATCTGTTAAAACTGATCCTTGCTCTAGGCATCATGTTGAGCTTCCCAAGTGCCTTTGCCCAATGGCGCGCTTTGAATGTGCCGCTGGTAACGCAAGAACACAGCCAGTGGTGCTGGGCCGGCAGCGCGAAGGCCGTGCTGAATTTTTATAACAAGACACCCAGCCAGTGCCAGATCGTGAATTGGGCGTACGGCCTGAACTACGCTTGCGGCAATACCAACTTTAACTGGAACAGCAATGCCAACCAGCCCAATGCCATGTATGGCAGCAACGGCAGTGTACAAAACATCCTGGCAAATTGGGGCGTGCCAAACACGGCCTATAGTTATGCTTCTTCATGGAACACCGTGGTCAGCGACATCAATGCCAACCGCCCATTTGTGATTCGCTATGGCTGGAGCAATGGTGGCGGGCATATCATGGTGGGCACTGGTTATGAAGTGTATAACGGCACCAGCTACATCTACATCATGAACCCCTGGCCAGGCGAAGGCAAAACCTACAGGACCTACGGCTCTGCCGTGTCTGACTATGATCATCAGTGGACGCATACGCAGCGTATGAATGTCAGTGGCTGAGATTTGACATAGTTGGGCAATAATTTGGCTGGAGGTGATGCGAACATCTCTTCCAGCCATTGATACGATATGGATGGAGCTTGAAGCAGCAACATATACTGAAGCATAATGAGATTATCGAATATCCATGGTTGCCATCAGCCAAGGCCCCATATAAAGCAATTTTTAACGTCAAAAAATCAACATGAACATCAAAGCTTTGGTAGAGCTTGCAACTATACAAGAGAATAATCCGACAGTGGCAGAGGTACTTTCATACTGCGATACAGTGCAAGTCAGCCATGAAGCGTTTTTCAATCAATTTTCGTTGGAAGTAGCCCGAGGTTTTCATGAGCAGCGCTTCACTTATGATGACTGGGATGCAGTGATGAATCATCTGTTTCAAATCATGACAACTGCACCTTTTTTCGGTGTAGAAATAAATACTCCAGAACCTGCATTCTCTATTTTTATCGCTTTTGACTCAGGTGAATATCACCATCCAGATGATCTTCCACATGAAATTCCAGTAGAAAAATATACCCGGCCACGTCTCGCAGAAATACTGAAAACACATACTTATTAGCTTGTAAAAGGCGACTTAAACAGCGACTTCCTTTAAAATGCACGCATGAGTACCTCCTTTTCCTGCCGCCCCCACTGCGCCGCCTGTTGCATCGCGCCGTCCATCAGCAGCCCCATTCCGGGCATGCCGAATGGCAAACCCGCAGGCGTGCCATGCATACAGCTTGATGAGAATTTAGCTTGTAAAATTTTCAATCACTCTGAACGACCCGCAGTTTGCGCTGGCTTGCAGGCATCGTTTGACATGTGCGGGGAGAGTAAGGAGAAGGCCATGTTTTATTTGACACAGCTTGAAGTAGCGACCGCGCCGACTTGCCTCAGCAGTTCATGAGCAAATTCACAATTTCATGTCTTACTTGTCAACAATATAAGCGGGCCTGACATAACCAATCATGAATAATATTCATACAAACTTCATACATTCAGGTAATGACTTCCAAGTATAATTGCCGCACGGGAATTTCATTTCCATTCTTCACCGTGCAGGTTCTCCAAAAAGCTCCGGGCCTGCATTTTCAATTTGTCTTACGACAACAAAAAGAAATCTATGTTCTCTCTACTTAAACACCTTTCGGTGGGTAAACGCTTAGGCTTGGGCTTTGCACTCATACTTGCGTTATTTTTCATTACCACCCTCATTGCTATTTTTAAACTCAATACTGTCGCCGCTGCCGCTGACGATTTATTGAAAGACCCGCTCGCCACTGAACGTATGGTCAGCGACTGGTATCGCAATATCCATACCGGCGTGCGCCGCACGACTGCCATTGCCAAAAGCACCGATCCTTCACTCGCGAGTTTTTTTGCAGCAGACCAGGAAGAGTCAACCAGAACCTCCGGCATTTTGCAAAAAGAGATTGCGGAGCATATGAAGAGCCCGGAAGAAGTCGCTCTTTTCAAGGAAATTGGCGAACAGCGCCAGGTTTATATCAGCGCCCGCAATAAAGTCGTTGATCTTAAAAAGAACGGCCAGGTAGATGAAGCCAACACCGCACTGGATAAGGAGTTCATTCCCGCATCAGTGCTGTATGTCAAAAAGATAGAAGAAATGCTGCGCTTGCAGCGCAAGCAAATTGATGAGACTTCTGCCGGAATCCAGCAAACCTATCATTCCAGCCGCCTGTTGTTGATCACCCTGTCCTTGCTTGCTGCCCTGCTTTCAGCAATTTGCGCCTGGTTGATGACCATATCGATTACCCGGCCACTCTCCAGAGCGACTGCTGTTGCCGAAAAAATGGCGCAGGGTGACTTGAGTGAGACTATTGATGTCTTGCGCAATGATGAAATCGGCAAGATGATGCATGCCATCAATGGCATCAACACTGGGCTGAGCAGCGTCATTGGTGATGTGCGTCATGGCACTGAAACCATCAATGTAGCAGCAGCTGAAATTGCCTCTGGCAATGCGGACCTGTCATCACGCACAGAATCACAAGCCAGCTCTTTGCAGGAAACCGCATCGTCGATGGAAGAGCTGACATCCACGGTTAAACAGAATGCCGACAATGCGCGCCATGCGAATCAACTGGTGATTTCTGCATCCGGTGTTGCGGTCAAGGGTGGTGAAGTGGTTGGACAAGTGGTAGAAACCATGGGTTCGATCAAGGAAAGCTCACGCAAGATTGTTGATATTATCTCGGTCATTGATGGCATCGCATTTCAGACCAATATCCTGGCCTTGAATGCCGCTGTTGAAGCTGCCCGTGCAGGGGAACAGGGCCGGGGCTTTGCGGTAGTAGCCACCGAAGTGCGCAACCTGGCGCAACGCAGTGCCTCTGCTGCCAAGGAAATCAAACACCTCATCGATGACTCGGTAGGCAAGGTAGACCATGGTAGCAAGCTGGTCGATACTGCTGGCCAGACCATGACGGATATTGTCTCCAGCGTCCAGCATGTGGCTGACATCATGAGTGAAATTACTGCTGCCAGCCAGGAACAAAGCGCCGGTATCGAACAAGTCAATCTGGCTGTCACGCAGATGGATGAGATGACACAACAAAATGCCGCACTGGTGGAACAAGCTGCAGCGGCAGCAGAAAGCATGCGCGAGCAATCTGGCAAGTTGTCTGAACTGGTTGCGCAATTCAATATCATGGAGCAGGCTCAGAAGCCGGTAGTGTCGGCGACTCGCCCAGTCAGCAATCGACGCCCGCCGGTACTTACCAGGACGACCAGCAAACCAGCCAGGGTGCAGCCACGTCAGATTCCGCAGAGAAAAACCATTGCAGCTGAACAGGATTGGGAAGAGTTTTAATCCCAGGCCGGAAATCCTGAATTTGTATAAATTCTGGATTTCCGGCATCGATCCCACTGGTAATTTTCCTGTCCTTGATCATTAGCAGAGTTGGCGATCAGGCTTCAATTACCTTCCTCCTCGTCCTTATGTTTTGCAGCGATTGCTTTGGCAGCCTTGAGATAAATCAGGCGAAAGCCAAAATAATGAACCAGCACCAGTGTGGCAGTCGCCGCCAGCGCGAAGCTGGCTGGTGTATCGAACAAAAAGCGCCACAGCCAATACACTTCGGCATAGCCCAACAGGACGATGGTCGGTATTCCATACCAGATACCATTCGCCTGCCAGGCGGCATAACTGACAAAGCCGTGGCAAATCAGGGCGATCAAGCCGAAGATACCATTTAACATCATCGCCAGAAAAGCGCGTTGCTCCAGCCAGCCGGCCAAGCCCCGCTGAGTTGGTGCCTCATCCGATTTGGCACCGAGGGCGACACCAGCGAACCAGGTGAAGAACAAGCCCTTGCGTTTGATGCGCTGCAAGCGCGTTTCATCTTCAGGCGGCCCTGCCAGGGTTTGCAAAAGTGCGTTGGTCATCAGCTCTGAAGTTTTGCTGGACTCACTCACTTCATTGGCCCCCAGCTCTTCATCAACTCCTGCCTCCAGCTTTAATTTCGCAAGTAGCTGCTGCGTCTCGTCTTTCACGGCATCAGGCACATGGTCGGTCACATAACTGGCACGCAACAATGCATGTGCGCAGACGGTGGCAGTGCGCCATGGCAGAGGAACTTCGGCCAGCCTGCCGTGTGTGCTGACATGCGAGATACAGGCAGCCTCGCTTAACATGGATGCAGGCACATGATGCAACTGCTTGACATTTTGCTCAAGTGCCATGACGTAACGCGAGGGATTCATCCAGCGCTTGGGTACAAAGGCAATCGCATCAGGGTCTGCTGCCAGTGCTGTGGCAACCAGGGTCTCGTCGATGCGTGCCCTTGGCACATCTGCCAAGGTCAGCGGATGTGACCCGATAGCCTGCAGCAGAGCAGCAGCATCCATTTGATCGAACTGTGTTTTGCTGATGTCCTGTAACCAGGATGTGTCCGTGTTTTCGTTGAATTCGGCTTCATAGGGATCTTGCAATGACAATACTGTGGCAGCTTCCAGCGCAGCTTCTTCCATACGCCCCTGGGCGCGCAAGGCGTCGGCCATGACATAGTGGGCATGCTGTGGATAAGGGGCAACTTGCAGTGCAAGTCTGGCATCTTCAATTGCTCCCTGATAGTCTTTCGCCCACAATTTGGACCATGCCCGGTAGGCATGCCATTCTGTGGCAGGCACAGCATCTACAGCTTCGCCCGCAAGCTCATCTTCATTCTTTTTTTGCAGCTCTGCCGTCTTTATTTCTATCAGTTTGCTGAGAACTTCCAGCTCAAGTGCCGTTGGTACGGCAAAAAACACTCTACGGTCTTCCTGCAAGGCTGCAATGCAGACTTCAACTGTGCGCATCTCTTCTGGCACAAATTCCAGAGACATGCCATTGCATTTGGCGGAAGCCATGCACAGAGCAGGCGTCAGCAACTCTCGCGGGATTGACTCTATCAGCTTGCCATAAGAATGATGGACAGCACGTCTGGCCAGTTCAGGCGTGATCTTGTGTTTGGCGATATAGCTGATATTGTAGATATCTGCCTCCAGCGCGGCCCGTTCTACCCGCTCTGTCCACAGGGCATCTGGCACATTGTTCAGGGCCACTCCAGCTTTCACCGCCTTCAGGCAATCTTCTTCATCCAGCAAACAACCCCAGACATCATACAAACTATTCTTTTCCCATTCGCTGGGCTTGCTGGAATTCCTGTCATCACGCCAATGCCAGTCAGCGTCATCTGCATACAGGGAGCGGGCCAGCGCCAGCGCCTCAGTCGTCATGCAGCGCACCGGGATACTGGCGGCATCGCTGGCGCTCTTGCGCACGATAGCTGCCATTCTTTCTTGCGAACGCCATTGTGCCGGCAGATAATCCAGCGCCTCTACATCGGCATCGATGGCGGCATCGACCATGGCATCGTCGAGTATCTCTGAGGGCACAGCCTCCAGCTCATACTTGCTTTCCAGCACCGCATCCAGCCATTGCTGATAAGTGCGCGGCTCTGCTAGCTGACTATCTTCATCATCAACTTCATCCTGATCATCGTCTTCATTGTGTGCTTCCGCCTGATCGCCGTCTTCAGATGTCACCCCATCCACATCGGGCTCTTGATATGATGCAGCGCGTATGCTCCTGGCTGCTTCCAGTGCATCCATACTGGGAGCGCAAACCAGATAGACGTTACTCCAGGCATCACCATCACCAGAGTCTGAATCTGCATACAAGCCAAGCCAGAGTTGGCGGGCCTCTGGCAACAAAATATTACCTGACACTTGCTCATCGAAAGGTTTTTTGAGCGGCACTGCCAAGGCGCGCGTGATACTGCTATTGCGGTAATCGCGATTGGCAAATTCAGGATCGCAATCGACAGGGCCAAATTTTTCTATCAATGCTTTTTCTATTTGCAGCTCTGCCTCTGTGATCCTGGCGAGCTGGTCTTCCCACATGAAGTCATAGACACCATTGTGGTGCTCATTTATGTACACACGTAACAAACGATGGCGTGTGGTGAGCTGGCGTTCTTCTTGCCTCTGTTCACCATCATCGTCATCATCGTCATATTCATCATCGTCCTCATCTTCATCTTCATCCCCGTCCTCTTCATTGTCATCATCTTCCACACTTGAGATGTTGATGTATTCTTGCAGCAATCCTTCGGTTTCTGCCAGCATCTCTTCTGCAAAGGGGATAATAGAATCCAGCGAGTTCAACGCATCGAGCGTACCTTCTATCGTTTGGGTAAAAAACAATCCTGGTGGATAAACCGGGCCTTGCAGCTCATCTG
>Ga0187842_1001644_pt1 | contig 10291 bp, 5 predicted proteins | sample SpaLakP09_SKY_41_FD_134514 | JGI IMG/M metagenome (GOLD analysis project Ga0187842, IMG submission 134514) | Oligotrophic lake water microbial communities from Sparkling Lake, Wisconsin, USA - SP09_SKY_41 | ecosystem: Environmental > Aquatic > Freshwater > Lake | place: USA: Sparkling Lake... | reverse complement strand
CATCCTGGGTGTGTGCAAGAGCCAGATCAAGCCGGTATGGAACGGCAAGGAATTCGCACCGCGCCTGATGTGCCCGCTGTCGCTGTCCTTCGATCACCGCGTGATCGACGGCGCAGCTGCCGCGCGCTTCACCGTGCATCTGGGCAAGCTGCTGTCCGACGTGCGTCGCCTGATCCTGTGATGGTAGGGCGGAACCCCGCAGGGGTATTCCGCCTTCTCCTTGCCGCATGAAATACGGCGGAGCGTTTCCGGCACAGCCGGAGGCCTCCGCCCAACGGATGGAAAACCATGAGCAATCTGATTGAACTGAAAGTCCCGGATATCGGCGGCCACAGCAATGTGGACGTGATCGAAGTCTTCGTGAAGCCGGGCGATGTGGTGAGCAAGGACGACAGCCTCATCACTCTGGAAACCGACAAGGCCACCATGGAAGTGCCGGCGGAAACCGCTGGCGTGGTGAAGGAAGTCAAAGTGGCCGTGGGCAGCAAGGTGAGCGAAGGCGACGTGATCGTCATCGTCGAAGCCGCTGCCGCCGCCAGCGCTGCCCCGGCAGAAGCCAAGCCGCTGGAAACCACCGGTGTGGCCTCTGCCCATACCGATGCCGGTTTCGCCCCGCAAGCAGCCCCGGTAGCCGCCAGCCATGGCGGTGGTGCCGATATCGAATGCGACGTGATGGTACTGGGCGGTGGCCCTGGCGGCTATTCCGCCGCCTTCCGCGCGGCCGACCTTGGCCAGAAAGTGGTCATCGTCGAGCGTTACTCCACCCTGGGTGGCGTGTGCCTGAATGTGGGCTGCATTCCGTCCAAGGCCCTGCTGCACAATGCTGCGGTGATCGACGAAGTCAGCCATCTGGCTGCCAACGGCATCAAGTTCGGCAAACCGGAAGTGGATATTGATCTGCTGCGCGGCTACAAGGAAAAGGTCATCGGCAAGCTGACTGGTGGCCTGGCCGGCATGGCCAAGGCGCGCAAGGTGCAGATCGTGCGCGGTAATGGCCGTTTCATCGACCCGCATCATCTGGAAGTGTCGGTGACTACCGGCAATGGCCGTGAAGAATCCGGCGAGAAAACCATCGTCAAGTTCAGCAATGCCATCATCGCCGCCGGTTCGCGCGTGGTGAAACTGCCGTTCATCCCGGATGATCCGCGTGTGGTGGACTCCACCGGCGCACTGGAACTGAAAGCCGTACCGGAAAAAATGCTGATCATCGGTGGCGGCATCATCGGTCTGGAAATGGGTACGGTGTATTCCACGCTGGGCGCACGCCTGGACGTGGTGGAAATGCTGGACGGTCTGATGCAGGGTGCCGATCGTGACCTGGTCAAGGTATGGCAGAAGTGGAATGCCCACCGCTTCGACAACATCATGCTCAACACCAAGACCGTGGCTGTCGAGCCGAAGGAAGACGGCGTGTACGTTACCTTCGAGGGTGAGCAGGCCCCGAAAGAACCGCAACGCTACGACCTGGTGCTGTACGCCACCGGCCGTGCGCCGAACGGCAAGTTGCTGGCCGCGGAAAACGCTGGCGTGGCGGTGACCGACCGTGGCTTCATCCCGGTGGACAAGCAGCAGCGCACCAATGTGCCGCACATCTACGCCATCGGCGACATCGTCGGTCAGCCTATGCTGGCACACAAGGGTGTGCATGAGGGCCACGTGGCGGCGGAAAACTGCGCCGGTCACAAGGCCTTCTTCGATGCTCGCGTGATTCCGGGCGTGGCCTATACCGATCCGGAAGTAGCCTGGGTAGGCATGACCGAAGACGAAGCCAAGAAGCAGGGCATCAAGGTGGAGAAATCCGTCTTCCCGTGGGCTGCTTCCGGTCGCGCCATTGCCAATGGTCGCGATGAAGGCTTCACCAAGCTGATTTTCGATCCGGCTACCCATCAGGTGATCGGTGGCGGCATTGTCGGCCCGCACGCCGGCGACATGATTGGTGAAATCTGCCTGGCGATTGAAATGGGCTGCGATGCCGAAGACATCGCCAAGACCATTCACCCGCACCCGACCATGGGCGAATCCATCGGCATGGCTGCCGAAGTGTTCGAAGGCAGCTGCACCGACTTGCCGCCGCAGCGCAAGAAGTAAGCCGCCAGCCCGGCCACCCTGCCGGGCAGGCAGCCTGCAGTCCCGACCCGCCGCTGGCGGGTCGTGTCGTATCTCTCTCAGTCTTGTGGCGGAATATTCCGCCTTTTTTTATGCCGGCAGCCCAGCTGCATGTACGGTTGCCTATTGCCTTGCTGCCGACATTCCTCGCCAGACTGAACCAGTTTCGCTACCATCAGTCGGACTCCTGATGAATGTCGACATGCTGCCACGCACCTATCCCCTTGCCTTGTCATCCGCTTTTGCCCTCGCCCTGTGCGCTGCACCGGCCTGGGCTAAAGTCGATTACACCGTCAGTGTGGAGGCCCCGGCGGCACTCGCTAGCCTGCTCAATGACCATCTGGAGCTGATTTCCGCCCGCAATGATGCGGATCTGGACGATTTCCAGCTGCAGGCCATCATCAAGGAAACCCCCTCCGCCGCGCAGGCGCTGCTGGAAACCGAGGGGTATTTTTCTGCCCGCATCCGGGTGGAAGAGCAGGGGGCGCAGCATTATGTGCTCAAGGTAGAGGCCGGTGAGCCGGTCATCATCGACGATGTCACCCTGCAGCTGAACGGCCCGATTCGCCAGCAGGCGGATTATCAGCAAAGGCTGGCCGCCGTGCTGGAGGCCTGGGCGCTGCCGATGGGCGCCCCCTACCGCCAGGACGACTGGAGCAGCAGCAAGCGTGCCATCTTGCGCCTGCTCACCATCGACCGTTTTCCGCTGGCCCGCATTGTCAAAAGCCAGGCCGACATCGACCCGCAAACCCATCGCGGCCAGTTGCTGGTGCAGGTGGACAGCGGGCCGCAGATTAGCTTCGGTCCCACCCATATCAGCGGCAACCAGCGCTATCCGCTGAGCGTGGCCACCGGGCTGGCCGATTTCCGCCAGGGCGATCCCTATCAGCAAAAAAAGCTGCTGGATTACCAGTCGGCGCTGGAGCAGTCACCGCATTACTCCGGCGTGGTGGTCAGTGCCGACATGGCCCGCATCAGCGATAACGAAGTGCCGGTGGAAGTCAGCCTCACCGAATTCCCCAAGCAGAAGCTGGAGCTGGGCCTGACCTACGACTCCGAAGATGGCCCGGGTACGCGTATCGGTTACGACTATTACAATCTGTTTGGCAAAGGCTGGACCGGCTCGGCCTTGCTGGACTGGAAAAACAGCGACCGCAATCTCAGCTTCGGTCTGGGTTTCCCGCGCCAGGCCAACGGCTATTCGCACTCGATTACCTCCTCGTTCAAGGAAACCGATATCCAGGGGGTGAAAACCACCACCGTGGATGCCGGTGCCTGGCGCATCCGTTCGCATGACAAGATCAATGCCCGCTTCGGGGTGGAATTCATCCAGGAAAAGGAAACCATCGGCAACACGCCCAGCAACAATACCCGGGCCCTGCTCGGGGTATTCGGCTGGACGCGGCGCGATGTGGACGACCCGCTGCGCCCGCGCTCCGGCACGCTGCTGGATGTGTCGCTGTCCAGCACGCTGGGCGCCTTGCTGTCCACCACCAGCTTTGTACGCGGCTATGCCCGTGGCGTGAGTTACTGGAGTCCCTGGCCCAAATACGGCACCTTGCTGACCCGGCTGGAGCTGGGGCAGGTGTGGGCCAAGGATAGCGATGAAGTACCGTCTTCCCAGCTGTTCCGTGCCGGTGGCTCCAACAGCGTGCGTGGTTACGACTACCAGAGCCTGGGCCTGCCTGGCGCGGACGGCGCGGTGGTGGGGGGGCGGGTGGTGGCGACCGCCACGCTGGAATACCAGATTCCGGTGGCCAAGGACTGGGCCATTGCCCTGTTTCACGATGCCGGTAATGCCGCCCAAAGCTGGCAGAGCTTCAAGCTGGAACACGCCAATGGTGTCGGCCTGCGCTGGCTCAGTCCGGTGGCGCCCTTGTCGATGGATATCGCCAAGGCCGAGAAAGACGGCAAATTGCGCTGGAACATGAGCCTGGGGCTGGCATTCTGATGAGCGAAAACCTGCCACGCGCCCCCCAGTCCCCACCATCCCCGCCGGACACCCCAGTGCCAGCCACGCCGCCGGCCCGGCCTCGCCGGCGCTGGTGGCGCTATGTCTGCCTGCTGCTGGTGCTGGCCCTGTTCACGGCCCTGGGCTGGCTGACTGGCAATGAGCAAGGTTTTGCCTGGCTGTGCCAGCAGCTACCAGTGCTGACCGGGCAGCAACTGAGCATCGCGCGTAGTGAGGGCACGCTGTGGTCGGGCTTCACTCTGCACGATATCCGCTGGCGTGCGCAGTACGAGGATGCCGACATCGACCGCCTGCAACTGCAGTGGCAGCCGGCAGCCTTATGGCAGGGCCAGCTACAGGTGCAGGCACTGAGCATTGGTCATGTGCGGTTGACAACGCGGCCCAGCCCGCCCACGCCGGCCACCGGTGCGCCAGCCTCCTTGTCACTGCCGCTGGCGGTGCAAGTGGACAAGCTGGGCCTGGCCAGCCTTACCCTGTTGCCGGCCGATCTGCGGCTATACGGTTTGCAGGCGAGCTATCGTTACGACCGGCAGCAGCACCGTATGCAGCTACACCGGCTGCAAACCCCCTGGGGCAGTAGCAGTGCCACGCTGCAACTGGCCGACAGCAGCCCCTTTGCCCTCCGCGGCCAGCTGCAGGCGCAGGGTGAGCTGGAGCAGATCCCTCTGCTGGCCGGACTGAAGCTGGGCGGCAGCCTGCTGCAACTGCAAGTGGATGGCACGGCCAGCGGCAAGGGCATGCTGGCCGAGGCACATGGCCAGCTCCATCCCTTTGCCCTTAACCCCTATAACCGCTTCCGCCGGCTGGATGTACGCGTTGGCGGCATCAATCCGCAGGCCATCATGCCGGCCTGGCCCAAGGCCCGGCTCGGTTTTGCCATTCATGCCGAGCCTGATGGCGGGCCACGCATCAAGGGCGGGCTGTCCCTGCTCAACAGCCAGCCCGGCCCGCTGTCAGCCAGCCAGCTTCCCTTGTCGCTGCTGGTGGGTGAGTTCCGTGCCGACGAAAAAGCACTGCATCTGGACAAGCTGATGGCACAGCTGGGCGGTGGTCAGCTCAACCTCACCGGCAAGGTCGAGCACAACTCGCTGGACATCGTGGCGCTGCTGCACAATATCGGCCTGCGTACCCTGCATGAGGCTGCGCCGGATGATGTCATCAAGGGCACGGCACGGGTGGTCGGCACACTCAGCGGACCCGACATCAAGGCCAGCCTGTATGGCAAGACCCTGCAATTGCAGACTGCTGTGGGCTTTCAGCAGGCAGCAGGCGGCAAGGTGCTGCTGCTGCGCCAGCTTGATCTGACTGCGGGTGCCGGCAAGGTGGCGCTCAGTGGGCAGCTGGGGCTGGAGGGACGGCAGGAATACCAGCTGGAAGGCAAATTGCTCAAGGCTGATCCTTCCCGCTTGCAAGCCGGTTTGCCGGTTGGCGAACTGAATGCGGCCATCAAGGCCAGCGGTCAGCTGGCAGAGCCGCTCAGCGGCAAGCTGGGACTGCAGTTCGCCCCCAGCCGGCTGTCCGGTGCTGCGCTGTCCGGCCAGCTCAGTACCGACTGGCAGGGGCAGCGTGTGCGCCAGCTGGCGGCCGACCTCAGGCTGGCCAGCAACCGGCTGCAGGCCAGCGGTGCCTATGGTGCGCCCGGCGACAAACTCAAGCTGTTGATCGATGCTCCCAATCTGGCGCTACTGGGACGGGATTTCTCCGGCGTGATCAAGGGGCAGGCCGAACTGGCCGGGACTCCCAAGGTGCCGCTGCTTAGCGCCAGCCTGCGTGCCGAGCGGCTGCGCCTGCCTGGTAATCTGGCAGTACAGAGCCTGAGCCTGGACGGCGACATCAAGGCCGACCCCAGCAGTCCTTTCCGTTTGCAACTGGCGGCGGACAAGCTGCAGGCCGGCAGTTTCAGTGCCGAGCAACTGCGGGCGCAGGGCAGTGGCACCCGCACTCGCCATCACCTGCAGCTGGATGGACGATTACGGCTGGATGGCCGCCCCTATGGTGTACAGCTGGCGGCCAGTGGTGGTCTGCCGGTCAATAGTGGCCAGTGGCAAGGCGTGCTGGAGCGGCTGGAGATCACTGGCAAGCCCGGACTGAGCCTGCAAACCCCGCTGGCACTGGAAGCGGGGGCGGCACGCATCAAACTGGGCAGTGCCCGGCTGGCGCTGTTGGGCGGCAGCCTGAGCCTGAGCGAGCTGACCCGTAGCAGCAACGGCGACCTGAGCACGCGCGGACATGCCGAGGGCTTGCTGCTCGCCGAACTGGCCCCGCTGCTGCAGCTGCCGGTCGAGCAGAATCTGCTGCTGGATAGTGGCTGGGATCTGAAGCTGAACGGTAATCGGCCGCAAGGCCAGCTCTGGCTGAAACGCGTGGCCGGCGACATCAGCCTGCCGGCCGAGGCCGGACGTCCTGCCGCACTGGGCCTGAAGGCTGCGCAGCTCAAGCTGCATTTTGACGGAGGCAGCCTGTTGTTCGACACCGACATCGACAGCCGCTATGCCCAGCTGACAGGCAAGGGCAGCCTGCCGTGGAATGGCGGGGTGATCGATAGCCGCACCCCGCTGGCGGCCACCGCCTCGCTGTCGCTGCCGTCATTGGCGGCCCTGGCGCAGCTGTCATCACCCTCGCTCGAACTGTCCGGCCAGCTATCGGCCAATCTGGCGCTGGCTGGGCCATTAGGGCAGTTGCAAGCGCAGGGTTCCATCCTGGGTAGCAAGCTGCTGTTGGCCGACCACAAAACCGGTATCCGGTTGGGAGACGGTGTGCTGCAGGCCAGATTGAGTGGCCGCAGCCTGATCCTGGACAAACTGCGTTTTGCCGGTGGCCAGGGCGAAGTCAGCGCCAGCGGCAGTCTGGATATGAAAGAAGCCGGACCGGATGCCAGAGTGCGGGTCACGCTGGACAAGTTCAGTGTGTTCGATAAGCCCAGCCGCAAGCTGGTGGTGTCCGGCAGCACCGAACTGAGCATGGTGGACCGGAAAATTTCGCTGACTGGCCGTATTCGTGCCGATCAGGGCCGTATCGACCTGCCCAAGACCGGTGCGCCCAGCCTGAGCGATGACGTGGTGGTCAAGGGGCGCGAGACTGCCGAGCCGTCAGCCTTTGCCAGCCTGCCGCTCACCGTGGCGCTGGATCTTGATCTGGGCGAGCGTTTCCGCCTGGTCGGCCAGGGTCTGGACGTGGAGCTGACCGGCGTGGTCAAGGTCACGGCCAATCCGGGCATGCCGCCGGGCGCGCGCGGACAGGTCCGGGTAGTGAAGGGGCGCTACAAGGCGTATGGCCAGGATCTGGACATCGAACAGGGCATCATCAGTTTTGTCGGCCCGCTGGACAATCCGGTGCTGAATGTCGTGGCCAAGCGTCACCTGTCGCCGGTGGGGGCTGGTGTAGAGGTCTCTGGCAGCGTGGCCGCGCCGCGCATCCGGCTGGTGGCTGATGAATCGATGTCGGAAAAGGACAAGCTGTCCTGGCTGGTGCTGGGCCATGCCGCCAGCGGCGACCGCGACGATGCTGCGCTGGCGGCTTCCGCCGGCATGATGCTGGCCGGTTCCATCAATGATCAGGTTGGCCTGTTCGACGAGCTGGGGCTGGCCAGCCGCAAGGAAAGAACCCTGGCTAATGGTACGGTAAGCCCGGCCGAGCAGGTGGTGACGGTGGGGCGCCAGCTCACCCGCGAACTCTACCTGGGTTACGAATATGGCGTGACCAGCGCGGATCAGGCGGTCAAGCTGGCCTACCAGCTGAGCAAGGGCTGGTCCATGGTCTTGCGTGCCGGCACCAATACCTCGGTGGAGTCGCGCTACACCCTGCGCTTCGATTAGCTACCCACTGCTGGCGGGCAGCCCTGCACTTTGTCCCGGTATCGCCCGCCAGCAGTTTTCTCCCAGTCTTTGCAGTCCTGTTCCTGATTGCGGAGACTGTTTCCATGCACAGCGCCATCCTGCCCGGCATCCTGCGTATCAACGATGAAATGGTGGCCCTGCGCCACCAGCTGCATGCCCATCCCGAACTGGGTTTCGAGGAATTCAATACCCGGCGGCTGGTGATGGAAAAGCTGCAAGAGTGGGGCTACCAGCTCACCGAGGGCATAGGCGGCACCGGGGTGGTGGCGACACTGCATTGCGGTCGCGGGCCGACCATTGGTCTGCGGGCCGATATGGACGCCCTGCCCATCCAGGAGGAAACCGGCCTGCCCTGGGCCAGCCGTATCGATGGCAAGATGCATGCCTGCGGCCACGATGGCCACACTGCCATCCTGCTGGCCGCCGCTTGCGAGCTGGCACACAGCCGGCGTTTTGCCGGCACCCTGCACCTGATTTTCCAGCCGGCGGAGGAGGGTCATGGCGGCTCCGGAGCCAAGCGCATGCTGGATGAGGGGCTGTTTCAGCGCTTTCCCTGCGATGCCATCTTCGCCCTGCACAATATGCCGGGCATCCCGCTGGGCAAGCTGGGTTTCCGTGCCGGTGCCTTCATGGCCTCCACCGATACCATCACCATTCTGATCCACGGCACGGGTGGCCATGGCGCGATGCCACAACGTGCCGTCGACCCGGTGGTGGTGGCCGCCTCGCTGGTGCTGGCATTGCAGACCATCGTCTCGCGCAATGTGCCACCGCTGGAAACCGCCGTACTCACCGTGGGGGCCATTCTGGCCGGTGATGCTGCCAATGTGATTCCTGCCAGCGCTGAATTGCGCCTCACCGTACGCGCGCTGAATCCGGCCGTGCGTGAGCTGCTGCACCAGCGTATCCACCAACTGGCCGAGCAGCATGCCGCCGGTTTCGGCGCGCGGGCCGAGGTGCGGTTTCAGCACGGCTACCCGGTACTGGTCAACGATGATGTCATCACCCAGCAGGCCATGTTGCTGGCCAGCGAGTGGCTGGGTGAACACAACGTTATCCGCGATCTGGAGCCGCTGACCGGCAGCGAGGACTTTGCCTATTGGCTGGAGCAGGTGCCCGGCTGCTACTTCATTGTCGGCAATGGCGATGGTGATGGCGGCTGCATGGTGCACAACCCCGGTTATGACTTCAACGACCAGGCCTTGCCGCTGGCCGCCAGTTTCTGGGTACGGCTGGTGGAACACTGGCTGGGGCCGGCCACGGCCGCCACGGCAGACTGAGGGTGGAAACTGGCGTTTGCGCCAGCATTCACCGGGCTGGTCGCCGGTTCACAATGGCAGCCCTGTTTTCATCGCCCGCATAAGGACACCCCATGCCCCGCAAGATCATCCTCGATTGCGACCCTGGCCACGATGATGCCATCGCCATGCTGCTGGCACACGGCAGTCCGGCCATCGAACTGTTGGCGGTCACCACGGTCGCCGGTAACCAGACACTGGAAAAGGTGACGCGCAATGCGCTGGCCGTGGCCGAAATAGCGGGCATCCAGGTCCCCATTGCTGCGGGTTGCCCACGTCCCCTGGTGCGGGAAATCGAAGTGGCACCCTCCATCCACGGCGATAGCGGCATGGATGGCCCGCAGTTGCCAGCGCCACGACGCCAGCTGGATCCGCGCCATGCGGTGGATCTGATCATCGAGCTGATCATGCAGTACCCGCCGGGGGAGATCACGCTGGTGCCGACCGGCGCGCTAACCAATATCGCGCTGGCGGTACGCAAGGAGCCACGCATTGCCAGCCGGGTGCGCGAGGTGGTGTTGATGGGTGGTGGCTATCACACCGGCAACTGGAGCGCGGTGGCCGAGTTCAATATCAAGATCGATCCCGAGGCCGCCCACATCGTGTTCCACACTGCATGGCCGCTCACCATGGTGGGGCTGGACCTGACCCACCAGGCATTGGCCACCCCTGATGTACAGGCGCGCATTGCCGCGCTGGGGACGGCCCCGGCCCGCTTCGTGCAGGAACTGCTGGCCTTCTTTGGCGAGACCTACCGCCGTGAACAGGGCTTTACCTCTCCGCCGGTGCATGACCCCTGTGCCGTGGCCTATGTCATCGACCCGCAGGTCATGACCGTGCGCAAGGCACCGCTGGATGTGGAGCTACAGGGTGCGCTGACACTGGGCATGACCGTGGCCGATTTCCGGGCGCCGCCGCCAGCAGACTGCCATACCCAGGTTGCGGTACAGCTGGACCATGCCTACTTCTGGGATATGGTCATTGACGCTTTGCAACGTATCGGCGCGGGGCAGTCATGAACCGGTCCGCCCCTTCCATCGCCAGCCTGATGACAGCGCTGCTGGCCGCCTGTATCGCGT
>Ga0187842_1001638_pt1 | contig 10305 bp, 11 predicted proteins | sample SpaLakP09_SKY_41_FD_134514 | JGI IMG/M metagenome (GOLD analysis project Ga0187842, IMG submission 134514) | Oligotrophic lake water microbial communities from Sparkling Lake, Wisconsin, USA - SP09_SKY_41 | ecosystem: Environmental > Aquatic > Freshwater > Lake | place: USA: Sparkling Lake... | reverse complement strand
CGCCCGCAAGAAGGCCATGGCCGCCAAGGTCGCCGCCGCCCTCGGCTCCGAGGACCTGGCCGGCAAGACCGTCGGCGTGCTGGGCGTGACCTTCAAGCCCAATACCGACGACATGCGCGACGCGCCCAGCCTCGACATCCTCCCGGCCCTGCAGGCCAAGGGCGCGACCGTCCAGGCCTTCGATCCGGAGGGCGGCCACGAGGCGGTCAGGATGCTGCCCGGCGTGACCTTCACCACCGGTCCCTACGAGGCCGCCGAAGGGGCCGACGTCCTGCTGATCCTCACCGAATGGGACCAGTTCCGGGCACTCGACCTCTCGCGTCTCAAGAGCGCCCTCAAGGCTCCCGTCGTCGTCGACCTGCGCAATGTCTACAAGCCCGCCGACATGGTCCGCGCCGGCTTCACCTATGTCAGCATCGGGCGGTCATGATGGGCTCAGGGCCCGTCATCGTCACCGGTGCGGCCGGCTTCATCGGGATGCATGTGGCCGAACGGCTGCTGGATCGCGGCGAGGCCGTCATCGGCATCGACGTCTTCAACGACTATTATGATCCACGCCTGAAGGCCGCGCGCGCCGCGCGGCTGGAGGGACGACCGGGCTTCTCGATGGTCCGCATGGACATCGCCGAGCACGAGGCCCTGCTGGCGCTGGTGCGCGGCAGTGGGGCCCGGCGGATCGTCCATCTCGCGGCCCAGGCCGGGGTCCGCTATTCGATCGACAATCCGTTCGCCTATGAGCGCTCGAACCTCGCCGGGCATCTGGCGGTGCTCGAGGCCTGCCGCCATGCGGGCGTCGAGAACCTGGTCTACGCCTCGTCGAGCAGCGTCTATGGCGACCGGCCGATCGACGGCGGCGGCTTCCGCGAGACCGATCCGGTCGACGCGCCGGTGTCGCTCTATGCGGCCACCAAGCGGTCGTGCGAGCTGATCAGCGCCAGCTATGCGCGGCTGTACGGCTTTCCCCAGTCGGGCCTGCGGTTCTTCACCGTCTATGGCCCCTGGGGCCGGCCCGACATGGCCTATTACGGCTTCACCCAGAAGATCCTCGCCGGCGAGTCCATCGAGGTCTATGGCGAGGGCAAGATGGCCCGCGACTTCACCTATGTGGACGACATTGTCGACGGCATCATCGGTGTGCTGGACCATCCCCCGCCCTCCGGCGGCCACGAGGTCTACAATATCGGTGACAGCCACCCCGTGGGCCTGATGGACATGATCACCACGCTGGAACGCACCCTGGGCCGCAAGGCCGTCAAGGTCCTACGCCCGATGCAGCCCGGTGACGTGACCGCCACCTATGCCGATATCTCCAAGCTCAGGGCCCTGACCGGCTACCAGCCCAAGGTCGAGCTTGCCGAAGGCCTCGCGCGGTTCGCCGAATGGTGGCCGAGCTATCACGGGCGCTGACGCCGCCGCGCCCTTCCCCCCTGTTCGGGGCATGGCGCGCGGTGAACCAGGCCCTAGACGTACGGACGCCCCGCGGCTTCGCCGGCGGTTCCGGTCCCGGCCCTGCCGGACCGGGGCCCCGGCGGGAGTCCGGGACCTGATCTTGCCGATGACGGGATGACCATGACCGACCGCACACCGATCCTTGTCGCCGGAGGCGCAGGCTATATCGGATCCCACACCTGCCTGAGGCTGCACGAGGCCGGCTTTCTGCCGATCGTCTATGATAATCTCAGCAACGGCTGGGAGTCGTTCGTCCAGTGGGGTCCGCTGGAGGTGGGCGACATCAATGACGCCGCCCGGCTGGATGCCGTGCTGGCCAAGCACAAGCCCGCCGCCATCATCCATTTCGCCGCCTTTATCGAAGTCGGCTTCTCGGTGGCCGAACCCGGCGCCTTCTATGCCAACAATGTCGGCGGCACGATCACCCTGGTCGAGGCGGCCCGCCGGGCCGGGATCGACAGGCTGGTCTTCTCCTCGACCTGCGCCACCTACGGCGCGCCGGTCTATGTACCGATGGACGAGAAGCACCCCCAGGCCCCGCTCAACCCTTATGGCCGCAGCAAGCTGATGGTCGAGCAGGTCCTGGCGGACCTTGATCAGTACAAGGCCTTCCGCTCGGTGGTGCTGCGCTATTTCAACGCCGCCGGGGCCGATCCCGAGGGGCGGATCGGCGAGAAGCACGAGCCCGAAACCCATGCCATCCCGCTGGCCATTGCCGCCGCGCGGGGCGAGCGCGATGCCTTCACCCTGTTCGGCAGCGACTACGACACCCGCGACGGCACCTGCGTGCGCGACTACATCCACGTGCTGGACCTGGCCGACGCCCATGTGCTGGCCCTCAAATGGCTGCTGGACGGCGGCGAGAGCACGGCCTTCAACCTCGGCACCGGCGAAGGCACCACGGTGCGCGAACTGGTCGGGGCGATCGAGCGGCGCTCCAACACCCCCTTCCCCCTGATCCCGGCCGATCGCCGGGCCGGGGATGCGCCCAGCCTGGTGGCCAACAATGACAAGGCCCGCACGAAGCTGGGCTGGTCGCCGCGCTACACCCTGCAGGACATCATCGACCACGCCTGGGCCTGGCACGCCAACGGGGCCCTGACCCTGAAGCGCTGAGCGATGCCGGCTTCGCCTGCGACACCGTGTCGTGCAGGATGAACGGAACCTGAAGGGCCCGTTAAGGGTCTGTCCGCATTTCTGTGCCTACAGTGTACGGATCGACATCAAGGTCAGTTCCATGGCTTCCTTCACGCTTCGCCCTTCAGATCGTTTGCAATTCGACTCGCTGCTCGGCGAACTGAACACCCAGTTTCCGGCCGCCCATGTGGAAGCGGCCCATAACGACATCTGGGGCTCGTACCGCCTGGACGTGTCCTGCGATGCGCCGCTGGAAGGCGCGCTGGTCGCCTGGGTCGACAAGCACTCGACCTGCCCGCGCACCTGACAGCGGCCGCGGCGGCGACCCTTACTGACTGGCCCAGAGGATCCGCGCGATCCAGGCCACCTCGCCCCGGTCGAGGATCCGGTCCTCATAGTCGCGATTGAGCGAGGACAGCTCGATCGTGCGGGCGGTGACCCGTGCCAGTTCCTTGGCCATCACCTCGCCCTTTGTCGTCTTGACCACCACCCGGTCGCCGCGGCGCGGCTCGATCGACGGCGAAACCAGGATCCGGTCGCCGTCGCGAAACACCGGCGACATCGAGTCGCCGGCGATCTCCAGGGCGTAGACCCCCTCTTCCTGCAGGCCCGGAAAGGCGATCTCGTCCCAGCCCTCGCCGACCGGAAACCCGGCATCGTCGAAGAAACCGTCAGATCCCGCCTGGGCCAGGCCCAGTAGCGGAACCCCGCGTGCGGCCCCGCCCTGAAAAGCGGGACGGGCGCTCTCGGTCAGGGCGGCGAATTCTGAAAACCCGACCCCGGTCGCCTCCAGCACCTTGGCCAGGCTTTCGGTCGACGGCCAGCGCGGGCGGGCGTCTGCATCAGCGGACATGCGCTTGGAGCGGTTGAAGCTGGTCGGGTCCAGGCCCGCCATCTTCGCCATGGCCGACGGGCTCATGTCGAAACGCTTGGCCAGGGCGTCGATCGCGGTCCAGATGTCGGTATGCGAAAGGGCCGTCATGCCTGTCTTCCAGCGGCGGGGGAGCGTGAGGAAAATATGCCTTGGGCCTAGGAAAGTAAACCTATCCAGATTCCGCAGGTTGACGTTTACGTAAACGTTGACGTCAACGGAAGGCGGGGTTAGGGTGATCAACGATAATAAAGCGGCCCAGCCGCGTAGCTGGGCCTTTCCTCCTGGGAGGTTTCATGTTGGCTGATCTGCGGCGCCCCGAGCGCACCTTCACCATTCGGCAATTGTGCAACGAATTCAAAGCCACGCCGCGCGCGCTGCGCTTCTATGAAGACAAGGCCTGCTGTGCCCCGCCCGCGAGGGCCTCAATCGCGTCTATTCCCACAAGGACCGTGTCCGCCTGCAGCTGATCCTGCGCGGCAAGCGCGTCGGCCTGTCGCTGTCGGAAATCCGCGAGATCCTCGACCTCTATGACGAGAACGACGACGGCGCGGCCCAGATGGCCCGGTCGCTGAAGAAGTTCCGCGAACGCACCGCGGCCCTCGAGCAGCAGCGCGAGGACATCGACGGGGCCCTGATCGAACTGCACCAGGCCTGCGCCCGCCTCGAACAGCGCCTGGCCGAGATCCGCCCCGACCTGCTGCCGCGCGCCGCCGACTATGACCAGGTGCTGCGCGCCCGGCTGGACGGTCACGCGGACGCCGTGCTCGGCAAATAGGGTTCAGCGGCGGCCGACCGCCCCGCCCGGGGCCGAGGCCGTGCCGCCACCACAACCACCACCGCCCTCCACTTCCAGGACCTTCCATGACCTACCAGCCACCCGTCCGCGATCACGTCTTCATCCTGCGCGACATGCTGAACATCGATCAGCACAGCGCCCTGCCGGCCTTCGCGGACGCTTCCTTCGACGTCGTCGAGCAGATCCTGGAGGGGGCTGCCAAGTTCACCGGCGAGGTCCTGGCCCCGCTGAACACGGTGGGTGACAAGGTCGGCTGCGTTCTGGATCCGGCGACCAACACCGTCACCACCCCGCCCGGCTTCAAGGAAGCCTACAAGCAGCTGTGCGAAGGCGGCTGGACCGGTCTGGGTTCTGACCCGGCCTATGGCGGCCAGGGCCTGCCCCATGTCGTCAACCTGGCCTTCAGCGAGATGTCGAGCTCGGCCAACATGGCCTTCTCGATGTATCCAGGCCTGGCCCACGGGGCCTATTCGGCCATCCATGAGGGCGGCACCGACGCCCAGAAGGACCTCTACCTGCCCAAGATGGTGACCGGCGAATGGACCGGCACCATGAACCTGACCGAGCCGCACTGCGGCACGGATCTGGGCCTGCTGCGCACCAAGGCCGTTCCCCAGGCCGACGGCAGCTACAGCATCACCGGCCAGAAGATCTGGATCTCGGCCGGCGAGCACGACATGGCCGACAACATCATCCACCTGGTTCTGGCCCGCATCGAGGGCGCGCCGGCCGGGGTGAAGGGCATCAGCCTGTTCATCGTGCCCAAGTTCCTGCCCAAGGAAGACGGCAGCGTCGGCGAGCGCAACGAGGGTGCCAAGTGCGTGGGCCTCGAAGAGAAGATGGGCATCCACGGCAACGCCACCTGCGTCATGCAGTATGACGAGGCCAAGGGCTTCCTGATCGGCGAGGAAAATGCCGGCCTGAAGATCATGTTCGTGATGATGAACGAGGCCCGTCTGGGCGTCGGCATGCAGGGCGTGGCCCAGGGCGAGGCCGCCTACCAGGCCGCCGTCGCCTTCGCCAAGGACCGCCTGCAGGGCCGCTCGCTGACCGGGGCCAAGAATGCCGAAGGCCCGGCGGACCCGATCATCGTCCACCCCGACGTGCGTCGCATGCTGCTGGAGAGCAAGGCCCTGATCGAAGGCGGTCGCGCCTTCCTGTACTGGACCGCCCTGCACGGCGACCTGGCCCACGCCCATCCGGATGAGAAGGTCCGCGAAAAGGCCGCCGACTATATGGGCCTGATGACGCCGGTGCTGAAAGGCTACCTGACCGACAAGGGCTTCAAGATCTGCTCGGACGCCGTCCAGGTCCACGGTGGCAGCGGCTTTACCGAACACTTCCCGGTCAGCCAGTTCATGCGCGATTGCCGGATCGCCCTGATCTATGAAGGCACCAACGGCGTCCAGGCCCTCGATCTGGTTGGCCGCAAGCTGGCCTCCAAGGGCGGCCGCGCGGTCATGACCTTCTTCCAGGAAATCGACCAGTTCATCGGCGAGAACGACACCGACGAAGGGCTGAAGCCCTTCATCACGGCCCTGGCCGAGGTGAAGGCCCAGATGCAGGAGGGCACGATGTGGCTCATGCAGAACGGCCTGCAGAACCCGGACAATGCCGGCGCGGCCTCGACCGACTACATGCACCTCTTCGGCCTGACGGGGCTGGCCTACATGTGGGCCCTGCAGGTCAAGGCTGCCCAGGCCAAGATCGCGGCCGGCTCGTCCGATCCGTTCTATTCGACCAAGGTCGTCACGGCGCAATATTTCGTCGAACGCATCTTGCCTGACGCAGGGGCGCATCTGACCAAGCTCAAGACCGGTTCAGCGACCCTGATGGCGCTGCCTGCGGAGGCTTTCTGATCATGAGCGTGCTCAACGTCGAAAAACCGGCTTTCATGGCCGAAGAAGACATCGCGATCTTTGAGGACGCGGTCGGCAAGTTCTTCGATGAGCACGCGCCTGAAAACGTCGTGGCGACCTGGCGCAAGAACCACTGCGTCGATCGCGACATGTGGACCAAGGCGGGGGAGGCCGGCTTGCTGGGCCTCTCCGTGCCGGAGGAATACGGCGGGGCCGGCGGCGACTATCGCCACGAGGTCGTGCTGATGGAACAGCTGGGCCTGAAGGGCGTCGACGGCTTCGGCATCAGCCTCCACAATGCGATCATCATGCCCTATCTCGTCCACTACGGGACCGAGGAGCAGAAGCGCCGGTGGCTGCCGAAAATGGCGACCGGGGAACTGGTCGGTGCCATCGCCATGACCGAGCCGGGCGCGGGCTCTGACCTGCAGGGCATCAAGACCAGCGCCAAGAAGGTCGGCAACCAGTACGTCATCAACGGCTCCAAGACCTTCATCACCAACGGCCAGACCGCCAACCTGATCATCGTGGTCTGCAAGACCGACCCGGCGGCCGGGGCGCGCGGTACCTCGCTGATCCTGGTCGAGACCGACGGGGCGGAAGGTTTCGAGCGCGGCCGAAACCTCGACAAGCTGGGCCAGGAAGCCCAGGACACCTCGGAACTGTTCTTCAATGACGTGAAGGTTCCGACCGAGAACCTGCTGGGTGTCGACGAGGGCCAGGGCTTCTTCCAGCTGATGGGCCAGTTGCCCCAGGAGCGCCTGAACATCGGCGTCCAGGGTCTGGCAACCATCGAGCGGGCGCTTGAGCTGACGATCGCCTACGTCAAGGAGCGCAAGGCGTTCGGCAAGGCGATCCTCGACTTCCAGAACACCCAGTTCGTGCTGGCCGAGTGCAAGACCGAAGCGACCGTGGCCCGGGTGTTCATCAACCACTGCATCGCGCAGCACCTGGCCGGCAAGCTGGACGCCGCCACCGCCTCGATGGCCAAGTACTGGGTCAGCGACTTGGAGAACAAGATCGTCGACCGATGCCTGCAGCTGTTCGGCGGCTATGGCTTCATGAACGAGTACCCGATCGCCCGGATGTACAAGGACAGCCGCATCCAGCTCATCTATGGCGGCACCAACGAGATCATGAAGATCCTGATTGCGAGGACCCTGTGATCATCACGCTCGCCCTTCTGGCCCAGGCCGCCGCCCCGGCGGTGGTCAAGCCGGCACCCGACGCCCGGTCTGCGGTGGTCTGCGTGCGCGCCGAAAAGGGCGGGCGGCGCCCCCTGACCTTCAGCGGCCAACTGGTCGGCAAGCGCGCCCAGCCCGGCGCGTTCAAGCTGCCGCTGACGCCGGGGGCCGATGTCTGCAACACCCTGCTGCGCTCCAAGATCGCGACCTGGAGCCTCGAGGTCACCACCTCGGGCTTCACGGCCTGCACCCTGCCGCCCCCTGAGTTCGGCCAGCGCGTCACCTACAGCGCCAAGGCCGGCGCCCGGGGCCTGGTCTGCAAGCCGCTGGGCAAGAGCCCAATCGGGACCTGGAAGTAATGTCGGTCCACACCGCCACCGTCAGCTGGGCCCTGAAACCGGACGAGGACTTCGCCCGGGGACGCTACAGCCGCGCCCACACCCTGTCCTTCGACGGCGGCGTGACGGCACCCGGCTCGGCCTCGCCGTCGGTGGTGCCCCTGCCCTGGTCCGATCCGGCCGGCGTCGATCCTGAAGAGATGTTCGTGGCGGCCCTGTCGTCGTGCCACATGCTGACCTTCCTGGACCTGGCCCGCCGGGCCGGTTTCCGGATCACCGCCTATGCCGACACGGCCGAAGGCGTGATGACCAAAAACGATCATGGGGCCCACTGGGTCAGTGACGTGACCCTGCGCCCCGCCATCACCTATGAGGGCCCCTCGCCCGACACGGCCGCCGAGACGGCCCTGCACGAGGCCGCCCACCACGCCTGTTTCATCGCCAATTCGGTCCGTACGGATGTGCGGGTCGAGCCGGCGATCCTCGCATCCCCCCAGGGACAACCCGTTTAAAAAAGATACGCAGGAAGGAGCCATCCAATGGCCGACGCTTATATCTTCGATGCCGTGCGGACCCCGCGCGGCAAGGGCAAGAAGGACGGATCTCTGCACGAGATCACCTCGCTGTCCCTGGCCACCCAGGTTCTGGAGGCCCTTCGGGACCGCAACAACCTCGACACGTCCTATGTCGACGACGTCGTGCTGGGCTGTGTCGCCCCCGTCGGCGAGCAGGGCTCTGACATCGCCCGTACCGCCGTGCTGACCGCTGACTATGCCGAGAGCGTGGCCGGCGTGCAGATCAACCGCTTCTGCGCCTCGGGCCTGGAAGCCGTGAACATGGCCGCCGCCAAGGTCGCGTCCGGCGAGGCCCAGCTGGCCATCGGCGGCGGCGTCGAGAGCATGAGCCGCGTGCCCATGGGCAGCGACGGCGGCGCCTGGCCGACCGACCCGTCCTCGGCCTTCAAGACCTATTTCGCGCCGCAGGGCGTTTCGGCCGACCTGATCGCCTCGCTGTATGGCTTCAGCCGCGATGACGTCGACGCCTATGCTGTCGAAAGCCAGCGCCGCGCTGCCGCCTCGTGGGCCGACGGCCGCTTCAAGAAGTCGGTCATCGGCGTCAAGGACCAGCTGGGCATCACCATCCTGGATCATGACGAGACCGTACGCGGCTCGACCACCATGCAGACCCTGGCCTCGCTGAACCCCTCGTTCACGGGCATGGGCGAGATGGCCTTCGATGCCGTCGTGACCCAGCGCTATCCGCAGGTCGAGAAGATCAACCACGTCCACCATGCCGGCAACAGCTCGGGCATCGTCGACGGCGCCGCCGGCGTGCTGATCGGCACCAAGGAAATGGGCGAGGCGCTCGGCCTGAAGGCCCGCGGCCGCATCAAGGGCGCCGCCTCGATCGGCAGCGAACCCTCGATCATGCTGACCGGCCCCTCGCTGGTCACCGAGAAGCTGCTGAAGAAGCTGAAGATGGAGGTCAATGACATCGACCTCTATGAGCTGAACGAAGCCTTCGCCGCCGTCGTCCTGCGCATGATGCAGGCGCTGAACATCTCGCACGACAAGATGAACGTGAACGGCGGCGCGATCGCCATGGGTCACCCCCTCGGGGCCACCGGCGCGATGATCCTGGGCACCATGCTCGACGAGCTGGAGCGCTCCGACAAGGAAACCGCCCTGATCACCCTGTGCGTCGGTGCCGGCATGGGCACCGCCACCGTCATCGAACGCGTCTAAGGAGCTAACACCATGGAAAACTTCAAGATCGAGGTCGATTCCGACGGCGTGGCCCTGGTCACCTTCGACGTGCCCGGCCGGACGATGAACACCCTGACCGCTTCGGTGATCAAGGAAATCGGCGACGTCGTCGAGCGCATCAAGAGCGACGCGGCCATCAAGGGCGCCGTCATCACCTCGGGCAAGACCACCGGCTTCTGCGCCGGCGCTGACCTGGGCGAACTGGGCGGCAGCGGCGGGATCGGCGGCGGCGGCTCGGGCGAAGAAGGCCTGAAGGCCGCCTTCGAGGCCGGCTTTGCGCTCAACAAGGCGTTCCGCGCCCTGGAAACCTGCGGCAAGCCGGTGGCTGCGGCCATCAACGGCCTGGCGATGGGCGGCGGTCTCGAGATCGCGCTCGCCTGCCACTATCGCGTCGTAGCCGACAATCCCAAGATCCAGCTGGCCCTGCCGGAAGCCAAGGTGGGCCTGCTGCCGGGCGCCGGCGGCACCCAGCGCCTGCCGCGCCTGATGGGCGTGATGAACGCCGCGCCGTACCTGCTGGAAGGCAAGTCGATGAAGCCGGCCGAAGCCCTCGGGGCCAAGGTCGTGCACGAAGTCGTCGCCGCCGACCAGGTGGTCGAGGCCGCCAAGACCTGGGTCAAGACCAAGGGCGACCCGGTCGCCCCGTGGGACAAGAAGGACTTCAAGCTGCCCGGCGGCGGTCCCTATTCCCCCACCGGCAGCCAGGTGTTCGTGATGGGCAATGCCATGCTGCGCAAGCAGACCTATGGCAACTACCCGGCCCAGCTGAACATCCTCAAGGCCGTCTATGAAGGCACCCAGGTGCCGTTCGACGCCGCCCTGCGGATCGAGACCCGCTACTTCCTGAAGACCATGATGACGCCCCAGGCCAAGGGCATGATCCGCACCCTGTTCCTCTCCCT
>Ga0187842_1001634_pt1 | contig 10317 bp, 9 predicted proteins | sample SpaLakP09_SKY_41_FD_134514 | JGI IMG/M metagenome (GOLD analysis project Ga0187842, IMG submission 134514) | Oligotrophic lake water microbial communities from Sparkling Lake, Wisconsin, USA - SP09_SKY_41 | ecosystem: Environmental > Aquatic > Freshwater > Lake | place: USA: Sparkling Lake... | reverse complement strand
GGCAAGGCCATCGGCAAGACGGGCTTTGCGATCGGCGAGCCAGACATGCGGATCAGACGGTACGGCCAGCTTCGCAGCATGCGCGACTTCCATCGACACCAGGACGTTGCGCAGGTCACCATATCGATGCGAGCGGTCGAGCCATATGTCGCCCGAGCGCAGCGCGTCGCGCAGGTGAAACATGACCGCGACTTCCCGGAGGCGGGCATCATCATCGCCCTTCGCCCGCAACTGTCGCCGCCATTTGGAATGCGGGCGCAAGAAATCGTCGGCCGCCGGAACTGCGCCCTTGGTAGCGATGACGGTAGCCGCGTCCAGCAAAGGCCGTGCAACCGCCGCAGCTTTGAGGTCGAGGCATCGCAGCATGCGCGGGGCATACCGACGGAAGCGGTGATACCCCTGATCAACATAGGCCAGCGGATCATCGCCCAAGGTGTCCGTCAACGTCTTGGCCGTAGCGACGAGGCTGGTGAGCCGTTCCCATCCCGCCCCGCCCGCGACCGCATCTTCCAGCGACGCGCCGTCGCCATCCGCTTCGAGCAATGATTGACCGAGTGCAGTGAAGCCGTTCAAAGTCGCAGTGGTAGCGCCTCTGGTTTCTACGACCCGCGCGTCATGCAGTTGCTTCGCGTCGCGCCAGGTGCGGCCAACGATCCGGTCATGTGTTTCGATCACCGCATCCGCAGTCGCCGTGGCCCATTCAATGACGCAGACCGCCATGATAGCGCGGCGCCGATCGGCGCCGAGGTCGCGCAGGCCATCGGCGAAGTAGCGCTCGCCCTGCCGGCGTAGCCGGGCGACGCGATGCGGTGGAACACCGGCAAGTATACCATCATTGAGGTTCATCGCGCGCAGGAACTCGAGCCGGTCGAGCAGCCGGTTCGCCGCGGCGGAGTTGTTGCCCGGCTCAATCCGGCGCAGCCAGATGAAGCGGCTGATCGCCCCCGGCAGCATCTCGGTAGTCAGTCGGTCGAGCCCATCACAGGCGACGGGATCGAGACGGGCCGCGATCCGCTTCTCGATCCGACGTTCGGCGGCGACGAGCGCGTCCGCGCACAAACGCTCGATTGTCGTGATCGCCGGCAGGATGGTCATGGTTTCACGGCAGCGGGCAATGAAGCGCCGGGCAAGGTCGTCGTTTGAGCGTGCCTGCTCGGCTTCGGCGAGAAGCCAATCGCGGAAAGCCCTGGCATACGGTCCCCGTCCGGGGAACATTCTGTATCCGTAGATACGGCGCAGCGCCTCCATGTGCTGGTGGCGGGTTTGGCGTCGAACGGCATAGGCCGCGAGCGTCTCGCCAGCGATGCCAAGCTGGGCGCCTAGAAAGGCAGATACAGTGTGGGGGATCAGTTCGCCGGGAGCAAGGGTCCGGCCTGGATATCGCAGCGCGCACAACTGCAGGGCGAACCCGATGCGGTTCTCCGGTCGGCGACGCCGGTCGATATGAATCAGGTCATCGTCTGCCAGAATATAATGGCGCAGCAGCGCCGCTTCGTCAGTCGGTAGGTCGAGTAGGGCCGAACGCTGTCGGGCGCTGAGGATATGGCGTCTCGGCATGCACGGCTTGTCCCCATTGAACAGAAGTCTGTTTTGGACAACACTGACCCCACGCAAATCAAGGCTTTTCGAGGCCTAATTCCAGAAGGGTTCAATTGGGACAGCGCGCCGCCATCTACGCCAGGGTTTCGACAGCCGACCAGTCGTGCGAACGGCAGCTCCGCGACCTGGCCGGCTTTGCCGAGCGTGGCGGCTATGAGGTGGTCGAGGTCTTCCGCGAAACCGCCTCGGGGATGAAGGCCAATCGCTCGGCACGTGCCGAAGTGATGAAGCTGGCCCAGACGCGCCACATCGATGCAATTCTCGTCACCGAACTCAGCCGCTGGGGACGTTCGACCCAAGACCTGCTCGATACGCTCAACCGGCTGTCAGGCTGGCGCGTGTCGGTGGTCGCGATGAGCGGCATGACGTTCGAGGTCGATACGCCGCATGGGCGGATGATGGCGACGATGCTCGCAGGTATAGCCCAGTTCGAGCGCGACATGCTGAGCGAGCGGGTCCGCTCTGGCCTTGCTGCAGCGCGGGCACGTGGCCGCAAACTCGGCCGGCAACTGGGGGAGCGGCCCAAGTCGGACCGCCTCGCGCCCAAAGTGTTGGCGCATATCGCCGAGGGGCGGAGCTATCGCTGGATCGCTCGCGACCTGGGACTCAGCAAGAACACAGTCGCCGGGATCGTGGCTCGCGCACGGGGTGACGTGAGCCCTGATGCCACGGTGACGACATGACCGGGGCGTCTGGACGGCTGCGTCCCGATCCCCGGCGCAAGGCGCGGTTTCGCGAAATCGCACGAGGCATTGTCGCCAAGGATCGCTACAATCGGAAGTACGGGATCGCCGTCGACACTGCTGGCGCCATCGCGCAGGCGCTAGAGCGCGCGTACCGCGATGGAGTCCGAGACGACCCGGCCGCAGCCTTTCAAGCGCCCGAACAGGATGATGCCGGCCCGCTGGAATGGGCGTTGATCCCACCACGACCGCGAGATGCCTTCTGGAGTATCTGCCTATACACCCTGGGCCGCGATACCGATCTCCCACGTGACGGCCATCTCGCTCCGGCTATTACCGAACGCGGAACGCCCGGATGGACACTCGTGGCAGGAGGGTACACCCCTGACAGGGTGATCAGCGATAGGAGCATTGGCCCGCTTGTCCGCCTCGGCCTTATCGCGCTCGCAGTCGATTTACCGGTTCGCATGATCGTAACCGCACAGGGGAAGGAAACATGGGCTCTCTTCTGCCAGCGCGGTGGGATGTACCCTGAGGATCTCACTGACATTTGATCCATTTGATCGACATCCATCCGGCGGAATGGTGAAGGGCAGCATCCGCCCCCAAGCGGTCGTTTGCTTTAGATAATGTAACGGATCATCAGGGTAACTTCTGGGTTATCTTTACATCACATTAAGAAGGCTGCTTTGATGAACCGATATCGATCCGTGCTTGTCGCTATGATAGCCATCATCATGCCGGGCGCGGCCATGGCACAGGATCATAATTATGTTCCCGGTTGGGCGGACACGCACAACCATCGCTATAAGGGTAATAGTGACAGCGAATGGGCGGCTAAGACTGAGCTTTTTAAAAAGCTGGGGTCCGCCGATCCCGAGGCGCGTTGCACGCTCAAGAACTTGTCCGAGCCTGATGGCAACGTTATCGTGAACCGCTATCGCAGTCTAAGCCGGAAAACCGGTGAAAGCGCTGCGCTGCGCTGGGCGCAAGGACAAGTCGCTTTGCACCATCGGCAGATGAGGAGCGCTGGAAAGTGCTGAGCATGCCCGGCAACTGATCGGCAGCTACCCACCACTTCTTGCCGTTTCGCTTAGGGTGTCATTTCGCCCTCAGCCGGAACCGACCCCATTGTAGGGACACGGATTCACGGTAGGCATCGACGTCAGGGGTAGCGAACTATTTGCGCAGGTTCTCGATGCCAAGTTCGCGCCATATCCAAGTGAAGTCGTAGGTGGCCATCGGGTCGTTCGCGTCGAGTTGGCTGCTGCGGTTTTCGAGATGCTTGAGCCACCCGGCTACTCGGTGCCGGCCTGCGGCAGTTTGAACGGCTGCGCGCGGGGTGATGTCGCCGAGCATGCCGACGGGTTCATCGAGCGTCGCGCGGTACTGACGGTCGAGCATGGCATGGATGAGCGGGGTTGCAACCTCTGGCGCAATGGCGGGTGCCGGTGCGGATGATGTCAGCCCCTCGGCCCGCGCCGCCATGGCCTGTTCGACCGTCTCAATCGTGGTCAGCGGCGAGCCGACCAACCCGGCGAGCGCATCGTTGATAAGCGCGGTGCCGCGTTTCGCTCGCTCGGCCGAGGTGACGGCGAGCATCAGGGCGCGGCCTTTCAATTCGACATTGCCGAGCACCGGGGTGCCGTCCGCCATCGTCACACCCCACGCCATGCGCCCGGTGCTTTTCGCTTTTCCGTTCGGTTTCTCGCCCAGCCAGTTCCAAAAGTGCGTGGTTTCCCGCTGAAGCGCAGGGACAGTATCAAGCCGCTCGCCGACCAGCGCCTGGGTCACGCCGCGTGCGAAGGGAAAGCGCACGCGGTGGAACATCACCTCCTCGCCATCAATGTTGTGCAGCGTGGGGATGGGCGCCGGTCCCATGGTCTTGGGAACGACATCGAACAGCCATGCCGTGCTGATGAGGGCCGGAAGTGCAGCCAGATCGTCGGCGTCTAGGTTCAACGCGGTGCGCGGGCTGCGCTTGCCCTTCGAGCGCCGTAGATCGGCGACGAGCGCCTCGGCCGCCTCCATCGTGAACGACAGCACGCCGCCCGACAGGAGGTGCTTGCCTCCGACCTGCACGACGCGGGCACCGATCCTGTCCCATTGCTTCAGCGTCTGCGAGGCGCTGCGCTCGGATACTCGAAGCGGCTCGCCGCCCCGGATCAGGTCGCGCACGAGGAAGCCGCTGCCGGGCTCGACCTCGCTGACCTCGTGGAGGCTCATCACTGACGATCGAAGGGCACGCAGGTAGATTTTGGTCGGGCCGCTCTCATTCCAGCCCCGGCGCCGAATATAGTCATCGACGATGTTCCGGTCGGGTTGGATGGTGCGCGTCAGCAGATCCTCGAACGCGCATCCCCACAACACGCCGGCCCAATGATCGCCGACGATGTCCGCCAGCTCGTCCGCTTCGAAGTCGAACTCCTCCATCGCCAGCCCGAGATGATCGCCGAGCGCCTCGCCCAGATGCTCGCCCCAGGCCGGCGAGGTGGCGAACTTCATGACGCCGGACAGATCGTGACCACGCTTCATGCCTGTTCCCTCTGCTGCTGACTGAATTGCTGGCGGTGCGCGGCGACGATGCGCGAGACGGTGGGTTCACTGACGCCGTAGAGCCGCGCCATCTCGGCACCGGACTTGCGGCCGGACGTGACGGACTCGGCGATTTCGCGGCGCTGCTTGTCGCCGAGCTTGGGCCGACGCCCGCCGATCCGTCCTTCTGCGCGAGCCTGGGCAAGGCCGGCGCTGGTACGCTCGCGGATCATGGCCCGCTCGAACTCGGCGAAGCTTCCCACCATCTGCATCATCATCCGCCCTGCCGCGGTGGTGGTGTCGATCGCCTCGGTCAGTGAGCGGAAGCCCGCGCCTGCCAGCTCGATCCGCTCCATGATGTGCAGCATATCCTTTAGGCTGCGCGACAGCCGGTCAAGCTTCCAGACGACGACGACGTCTCCGTCGCGCAACTGGCCGATCATCTCCAGAAGCTTGGGTCGGTCCCACCGCCCACCGCTGGCGGTCTCCTCGAACACCCGCTTGCAGCCGGCCGCATCGAGCGCGCGCCGCTGCGCGGCGTTCGACTGGTCGTCGCCCTTCGACACGCGGGCATAACCGATCAGATAGGGTTCGCGCGTCATCTGCGTCTCTTTCACAAACGGCCGTATCTGGAGGCGGAAACAGCACGCACCAATTGTGGCTTTCAGCGGTAAATGTCACGAATGTCAGCACTAGGTGACGCCGATGACGAGGGTGCTGCGGGCGGCTTCCACGACATCCTCGCTGATGGTTGCGAGGCCGTTGATCTTCAGCACGCGCTCGATCTGCACGAACAGGCGGTGCAGTAGCCGGAAATTGCCACCTGTGATCCGAACGATGGCCGCGACCGCTTGCGCGTCGGTGAAATCGGCGTCGTCGAGGGCAAGGCCGAGGTCGCGCCAGCGGCGGGTCAGCACGAAGGTCAGCTCCGCATCCTGCAACGGCCGATATTGGTGGGCGAAGCCGACCCGGCTGAAGAGCTGGGGATAGCGCGCCATGCGCTTTTCGATACCGGGCATCCCGATCAGGATGAGCCCGATCCCCTGCCGATCGAACACGTCACGCATGTATTCCAGCGCCGTCGTCGACAGGCGCTCGGCTTCATCGACGATCACCATTTCGACGTAGCGGGTATGACGACTGACATAACGGACCTGTCCGACTTTCTGAGGCCGGACGTGTTCGTCGATGCAATGGTCCACTCGGTCGAGCAGCCGGGGCAGATCCTGCCGCAGTTCGCGCAACGTGCTGCCGACCGAAGGTGTGTAGAAAACCGCACGTGCCTGAGCGAGGTGGGCATAGATTTCCAGGTCGGATGGATCGCGTGGTCCCCAAACGGTGAGCAGGGGCGCAGCCTTGTGCCATCGGGCATACCGGCAGGCCGAGAGCGTTTTGCCGACGCCCGCTGGGCCATGACACAGGCCGATGTAGCGATGCTTCCGAACGGCGTCGGCGAACTCGATGAAGCGGCGGTGCTCTTGGGTCGAGATGAAGCTGGTCGCGCGCGTACTGCCGGCGGTCATCAGTCGCCCTCATAATAGGTGCGTAGCTTCGGCCGGCTTGGTGGCGGCGCCGGAGTCGCTGCGGAGACCGGCGCCAATTCAGGCAATCGCGCCGGTTTCGCGATCGGAGCCGGAGTGCGCAGGATCGCTGGAAGATAGTCTATAACGCTCGATTGCTTCTCCCTGATCTCCTGCCGCAGGCGACGCCGATGCGCGATCCGCGCCGCCTGGATGTCCTTTAGGGTGACACTGTTCGCGGCATGATCCGCATCGATCGCCCGGCACAGGAACACGTTGCGATGGAACACGCGGACTTCGCCCATGTCGCGGGGGTCGTAGCGGATCGTCACCGGCTCGCCGACGTAGGCTGCCAGCGTCGGATCGAAGTAGCGCAATCCCTCGAAGCGGATGCCGTCGCGGTGAACGGTGCGGGGCTTGGCGACCATGACCAGCAGCATGTCCAGTTCGGCAAGCGTCTCCGGCATCCGGGGCAACCAGCCATCGCCCCGCCATGCGGCTATCGGTGCCGCCCCGATCGAACGGTGGGGACGCGCATTATAGGTCGAGATGATCCAGGCGCCGATCGCCGCGTCCAGTTCGGCCAGTGAAAGGGCCGGTGGGGATACCGTCTTGCCGGCGCGCAGGTTGCCGGGGAGTTCGGCCAGCAGTTCGGTGTTGATGGTCCGGAACAGCCGCTCGATCTTGCCACGCCCCTGCGGACGGGCGACGGCTGAGTAGATCAGCCTGATACGCAGATCGGCCGCGGCCTGTTCGAGGTGGAGGCTGGTGAAGTCCGATCCGTGATCGACGTGCAGCACATCGGGAATGCCGCACACCGGCCATGCCGGATCGGCCTTGCGCCAGATGGCCTGGCGCAGCGCGAGCGACGTATTGAGCGCGGATGGCGCGCCGAGAAACACCATGTAGCCTGCGATCACGCGGGAATGATCGTCCACCACCGTCGTCAGCCACGGCCGTGTCGGCCTGCCACGAGCATCGAGGATGAGGATGTCGAGTTCGGTGTGGTCGGCCTGCCAGATCGCGTTCGGGCGATCGGCGCGATGACGATGGACCATCTCGTATTTGTCGCGGAAAGCGGCAGCGCCCTCATGCGCGAGCGTCAGCATCGCAGGATCGATCCGGCGCACGATATCGCGAACGCTGCCGTAGGACGGCGTGTGCCATCCATATTCGCTAGCGACATGCACAACGCGACGATGGATGGTTGCGATCGAGGCCGGCGGCTTCGTCAGCGCCATGCCCTGGATCAGTTGGACCAGACCGTCCGGGAACGTCCGTGTGCCAGCTTCCGGACGAAGCGGCCGCGCGAGGCCCATTGGACCGTTGGCGGTATAGCGAGCGAGCCATCGCTGGACGGTGCGCAGCGAAACACCGGCATCGGCCGCGACTTTGGCCAGCGACGCGCCACCATGCAGATGGGCGCGAAGTGCCGCCATTCGCCGCGCCACCTCCGCGCCTCCTGTCTCCGATCTTCGACCATCCGCCATGGTGATCGCCCCCTGTCCGATAGAGGATCGTTCAGCGGACTCGGCCGGTCGATCTCCAACAGCACGGAAAGCGGCCGAAAGCCGAGTCTCACATAGATGGTACCATATGTTTTGCGGTGATGGGGCCTTATACGTTACACTCCGGCTATGACGCACACGCTGATCGGCTATGCCCGCTGCTCGACCGACAAACAGGACCTTGCCGCCCAGCATGATGCGCTGCTCAAGCTCGGGGTGGCGGCCGATCGCATCTACACCGACAAGGGGCTCACCGGCACGAACCGGGATCGCCCCGGCCTCGACCAAGCACTAGCCGCAGTACGAAGCGGCGACACGCTGGTAGTGCCCAAGCTTGACCGGCTCGCGCGATCAGTTCCGGACGCGCGCGCGATCGGGGACGGCCTTGCTGCCCGTGGGGTGAAGCTACAGCTTGGTGCCAGCGTCCACGATCCGGCTGACCCGATGGGTAAGCTGTTCTTCAACATCCTTGCCACCTTTGGCGAGTTCGAGGCGGACCTCATCAAGCTCCGCACCCGCGAGGGCATGGCGGTCGCCCGCGCTAAGGGGAAGCTGCGTGGGAAGAAGCCCAAGCTGTCCGATCGGCAGCAGAAGGAGCTTCGTCGCATGTACGATACCGACGACTACTCGATCAGCGACCTCGCCGAGCTGTTCTCGATTTCCCGGCCGACCGTTTATCGAACGCTCGGCAGGCATGCTGCCACAGCGGCGGCAGCGGCATGAATCTCACCGAACAACAAGATGCGAGTAGTGCTCGCCGCTTCGACTTCATCCTTCGCCAAGGGCTGTGGCTGGTTTCACTTCTAGCATCCATCACGCTGCCCGTTGTTTACTTTTCACGTCCGTTTGCGCCGGTTACACCCGGCCTCACCAGTATTCTCGGTTGGGGTAGCCTCTTAGGCGTGATAGCTGGCTTGGGGTCTGCGGCTTTTTATGTTCCTCTGATGCGGCGTCAGTCTACCATTGGCCGCATCGGTTATTGGCTTACCTCGGCCATGATGGGTGCTTTCGCCGGTTGGGCAGCACTGGGTCTGCTGAATGACCGTGGTGGCACCCCTCTCGGAGATGTCGAACTGCCGATCGCCCGCGTCGAGCAGGCAGGTGATCAGTTCAGCATTTATACTATGCTACCTTCCTCACCCTCAAATATTATGCGGATATCATCGACCGAAATCATTGGCCTTCCTGTTGCCGGCCAATGCCTGTTCGGCAGATTGCGACGTGGTCTGTTCGCGGCTTCCTGGCTGTCGCGCCTTTCGGTTACGTCATGTTCGGCAAAGCGAGGTGAAGCAGGAACGAACGTGCTGATGCCGATAAATCGATGGATGGACTGGCGCTGGCACAAACCACGATCCTTCAGGCTGGACGGATCTCACCAAGCCTATGATGAGGCCCTTCCTCAGAGCGCAACGTGCCGGACCGAGCGGGAAAGCTGGCTTTATCAGTGCTTCCCCAAAGGAGCAGGCCGCAGGAGGCGACAATCAGTGATGTCACTTCGTGACATTTACCGCTGAAAGCTACACGCCTGGCGCCGCCGCCTTTCCCGAAAAGGATCCCATGCGAGACGGGATCGCTACGCGTTGGGGTGTCATTCCGCCCCCAACCGGACCCAGCCACCAGCGGCGCATTTTTCAACAGCCCCGGCCGTTTGTTGAACAACCGTCCTTAACAATCCGAGTGTCCGGGCAAAAAAGGCTTGCAATGTAGGATTCTAAATCGTTCACCCTTTGTTCCGTACTCATGGTGAGTCGGGCTTCGCAGGGGAACGGGTCGCTCCAGCTCCAGCGGGGATGATGAATGTAACGAACCAGGAGGATGTATGCGTAATCGCTTAATCCCGTCGGGCGCTCTCGCCTGCGGCGTGGCGGCTCTGTCGCTGCTCACGTCCGGCGTGGCCGCCCAAGAAACGAGCACACCGCCCGCCACACAGGACGAGGCCGTTCCTCAGGCTGACCCGGCTGTGGTCAACGCCCGCCAGAACCGAACCGATGATCAAGCCGTTGCCGGTTTTCTCGATCGCAAGCGTGAGCGGCAAGCCCGCCGTGAAACCGCTCTCGGTCGCCGTGGTGCCGGTGGGGACCAGCAGGAGCTGCGTCGTCTCTACCGTGCGCTCAACATCCCTCGTCCTAACCCGCGTGCACAAATCTCGGCCGCGAACCAGTCGGCGCTGGCGGAGAGCTTCGAGACTGACTCGATCCAGCTTCTCCAGTCGCTCGACTTCAAGCCGGCACGGGTGCGTCGCCTCGCGGATGCCGGGCTCAACCCGCTTCAGGCGGCCGCAGCCTATACGCGTGGGACAGCGAGTGTGACGGACTACGCGTTGCTGTCCGACGTTGTCGCGGTCGCCCGGGTTGTCGAAGTACGGAACGAGCGGCTGGGCGACGGTTTCCGTTCGACGGTGCTCCTTGAGATCACCGACTCGATCCTCGGCCGTGCTCCCAATCGGCCGATCGCACTTCGTCAGCGCTCGGG
>Ga0187842_1001631_pt1 | contig 10325 bp, 9 predicted proteins | sample SpaLakP09_SKY_41_FD_134514 | JGI IMG/M metagenome (GOLD analysis project Ga0187842, IMG submission 134514) | Oligotrophic lake water microbial communities from Sparkling Lake, Wisconsin, USA - SP09_SKY_41 | ecosystem: Environmental > Aquatic > Freshwater > Lake | place: USA: Sparkling Lake... | reverse complement strand
TGCCACGGCTGCAGGACATTGCCAGCCGCGCCGCCACCAATGGCGTGCACGATCTGCAATGGCTGGACGCCGCCGCCATCCGCGCACTGGAGCCGGCACTGAGCGCCTATGCCGCCTTGCTGTCCCCCTCCACCGGCATCATCGACAGCCACGCGCTGCTGCAGGCCCTGCTGGCCGATGCCGAAGCCCACGGCGCGCAACTGGCCTGCCACTCCCCGCTCAACCGTGGCCGGGTGCTGGCAGATGGCATGGAACTGGAGATTGCCGGCATCACCATCAAGGCCAGATCTGTCATCAACGCCGCTGGGGCGTGGGCAGCTGCTGTCGCCAGCAGCATTGAAGGTGTTCCACGTGAAACCATCCCGACGGCCCATTATGCGCGTGGCGTGTATTTCAGCCTCAGTGGCCGTTCGCCGTTCTCGCGGCTGATTTATCCGCTGCCGGAAGCGGGCGGGCTGGGCTGCCACCTGACGCTGGACCTGGCCGGCCAGGCGCGCTTCGGCCCGGATGTGGAATGGATAGACGGCGTGGATTACCAGCTGGACCCCGCCCGCGCCGCCGCCTTTTACCACAGCATCCGCCAGTGGTGGCCGCAGCTGGCGGATGGCGCGCTGCAACCGGGCTATGCCGGGGTGCGTCCCAAGCTGGCCGGGCCCGGTGAGCCGGATGCCGACTTTGTCATCCAGGGGCCGGCCGAGCATGGCGTGACCGGCTTGATCAACCTCTACGGCATCGAATCTCCCGGCCTGACCAGCTGCCTGGCACTGGCCGAGGCGGTGACTGCCATGGCCAATCAACACAGATGAGACCGACATGAGCGACAGCCCCACCCTGCACTCCATCAATCTGGCAGCGGTCAGCCCCATGCTGATCGAGGGCCGCCGCATCATGAGCGGCATCAACAAGCTGCCGGTCAGCACCCTGCTCCGCCCCACGGCCATTGCCGTGGGCAAGCTGGGACTGGCGGGCGACGAGCAGGCAGACCCCACGGTACATGGCGGGCTGGCCAAGGCCATTTACGCCTATCCGCTGGAGCATTACCCCTTCTGGCAGCAAGCCTGCCAGCAGCATGGTTCGCGCCATGCCGGCAGCCCATTGCACCACGGCATGCTGGGAGAAAACCTCACCATCAGCGGCCTGCTGGAGCAAGATGCCTATGTGGGGGATGTGCTGGAATTTGCCGATTGCCAGCTGCAGATTACCGAGCCGCGCCAGCCCTGCTTCAAGTTCCAGGCGCACATGGACATGCGCCTCGCAGTCAAGCTGATGGCGCAAAGCGGCCATTGCGGCTTTTATCTGGCGGTATTGCAAACCGGCACGCTGCAGGCTGGCGAGCGCTTTCGCATCCTGCCCGGCCCGCGCCAGCTGAGTATGGCCGAAGCCTTCCGCCGCAGGCTGCACCGGCTGGACTGAAAAGTGGCTCATACAGACGGCATTTGGCGAAATGCGCCGCTCATGTAGAATCGGACAGCCTCCAACACCGCTGCATACAGACAACGACCCGCCACCATGATCATTCTCAATCAGCGCCAGCAGGAACTGCTGGGCATCGTCCATCGCGAAAGCTATGTCACCGTGGAAAAGCTGGCTGCCCATTTTGGCGTCACCCACCAGACCATACGCCGCGACATTGCGCTGATGGCAGAACACCAGTTGCTGCAACGCTATCACGGCGGTGCCAGCGTGCTGTCCAGCGTGGAAAACGTGGCCTACAACGCGCGCCAGGTGCTGTGCATCGAGGAAAAACGCCGGCTGGCCGAGCTGCTGGCCAAGCAGATTCCCGACAATGCCTCCTTGTTCATCAATATCGGCACCACCACCGAAGAAGTGGCCAAGGCGCTGCACCGCCATCGCGGCCTGCGGGTGATCACCAACAACCTGCACGTGGCCGACATGATGTGCGACTACCCGGATTGCGAAGTCATCGTGCTGGGCGGCGTACTGCGCAAGCGCGACCGTGGCATCACCGGCGAGGCCACGGTGCAGCTGATCCGCCAGTTCAAGGTGGATTACGGCATCATCGGCATTTCCAGCATCGAAAACGATGGTGTGCTGCGCGATTACGACTATCGTGAAGTACGCACCTCGGAAGCCATCATCCAGCAGTCACGCCAGGTATTGCTGGCGGCCGATCACTCCAAGTTTGGCCGCCCGGCACTGGTGGAACTGGGCCATCTGTCGCAGGTGCATGCCTTGTTTACCGACAAGCCGGTGCCAGCGGAAATGGAAGCGGTGATTGCCGAAGCCGGCACCCAGCTGTTTGTGGCCGGCTGATCCTTACGCCCAAGCACCCGCAGTACTACGGAGTCATGCCATGAAACTGTTATCCCGTCTGTGTCTGTCGCTGGGTGTCAGCGCCCTGCTGTGTCCGGCGCTGGCCCAGGCCGAGCTGGCCAAGGGCGCCGCCGCGCCCGACTTTCGCACCGAAGCCTCGCTGGGCGGCAAGCGCTTTCAGTATTCGCTGAACGAAGCGCTGCAGCACGGCCCGGTGGTGCTGTACTTCTACCCGGCGGCCTTCACCAGTGGCTGCACGGTGGAAGCCCACCTGTTTGCCGAGGCGGTGGACAAGTTCAAGGCGCTGGGGGCGACGGTGATTGGCGTGTCCGGCGATGACATCGAAAAGCTGCAGCGCTTTTCCGTGTCCGAATGCCGCAGCAAATTCCCGGTGGCGGCCGATGGCGAGCGCAAGATCATGAAGGCTTACGATACGGTGATGATTCCCGGCACCAGCTATGCCAGCCGCACCTCCTACGTGATCACCCCGGACCACAAGGTGTGGTACAGCTACAGCGCCATGGACCCCAACCAGCATGTGGCCAATACCATGAAAGCGGTGGAAGCCTGGAAAGCAGCCGGCCACTAAGACCCGCTCACAAAACCCCCGATTCTGCGTTGCGCCGACTTGCCGTACTCACTGTACTGTCTGCGTCGGCGCGCCTTGACTCGGGTGCTCTACGAGGTTTTGTGAGCGGCTCTAAACCGGTCTCCGCCAGCCCGCGCCGCCAGCGCCGCCCCGCCGATGATGGCCACACAAGCCAAAGCCAGCGCGCCACTGGGCTGGGCCAGACCACACGCCAGCAATAGCAGGGTGGAAATCAGCGGCGCGGCATAAGACAACACCCCCAGCAAGGGCAGATTGCCCTGCTTCATGCCGATATCCCAGGTAAAGAAGGCAAGACCCACCGGCCCCAGGCCCAGGGCCAGCACGCCCAGCCAGGCCGACCACGGCGCGGACCACACCGTGGTTTCGCCATACAGATGGCACAGCCCGCCCAGCAGCGCGGTGCCTGCGCAAAACCAGCCCACGGCATCGGTCGGCACCTGTGCCACCAGCCTGCTGGCCACCGAATACAGCGACCAGATCAGCGCGCACAGCAGCGCCATCAGATAGCCGGGCAGATACTGGCTGGCAAAGCCCCCTTGCCCGCCGCCCAGCAACAGCCAGCAGCCACCCAGTGCCAACAGGCCGCCCAGCACATGCCAGCGTGACAGGCGATGGCCGGGCAGCATGGCGGAAAACAGCAGAATCAGCAGCGGCCATAAATAAGCCAGCAGGCTCACCTGCACCGCCGGGGCCAGCCGCATGGCCAGAAAATAACAAAAGTGATAACCGAACAAACCGCCCACCCCCAGCGCCCAGGCCAATGGGGGCTGACGTAGAAAGCCGAGCGGCGACTGACCGGCGCGCAGCCATTTGGCCAGCATCAGGCCGAAGGCCAGCGCAAAAGTCATCGCCAGCAACTGAAAAGGTGGAAACACCCCGGCGGTGAGCCGGGTCAGCAGGGCCAGACTGCCCCATAACACGATGGACAGACTGCCGATCAAGGTAGCCTGGCGGCGGCTAAGCATGGCAAATACCCGTGATGGAAAAACAATGCGCCAGCTTAATGCGCGGCCACTAGCGCGGCTTTGCCGGGCTGGCGGGCTTATTTGGCAGGATGGCGGAAATGGCTGGGAGCGATACCGAAATGGCGGCGGAAGCGGTCGCTGAAGGCGGACAGGCTGGCATAGCCGCAGTGCTCGGCCACTTGCTGCACCGGCAAACTACCCTGCTCCAGCAACAGCCAGCCATGCTGCATGCGCTGTTCCAGCTGGTACTGGCCGGGGCTCATGCCCAGCTGACGGCGAAACAGCTCGGACAGCTGGCGCACACTCAGGTGTGCTGCCGCCGCCAGTTGCGCCAGGCTGATTTCTTCGGCAAAGCGCGCATCCAGCAGCGCACGCGCCGCTGCCACGCGCCGGTCCAGCTGCAGCCCGGCCCCGGCACGCTCGGCCAGCAATTGCGTCAGCAATAACAACATCTGCCGCCGCCCGTTTTCGCCCGCCTGTGGCCGCTGCAACTCCTCGCGCAAAAAGGCGACATAGGCCAGCAGACCGGCATCCAGCGGCAGGAACGCCGGCAGCTGCGCCAATTGCGGGGCCAGCGCCGTCGGCACATTGGCCACCACAAAGGCATTGTCGCCGGGCGCAGCAAAGCCGTGATCGCTACCCGCAGCGATCACCGCCAGTTGCCCGGCCTCGACATGGCCGCCCCGGCCATCGACCTCCAGCTCCAGCCGGCCACGCGCCGGCAACACCAGCTGGTGGTAATCATGCTGGTGCTGCTGGCTTTCCTGCTGATAGCTGCGCAGCTCCAACAACAGGGTATCGGTGGTATGCATGGCGGCATGGTACTGGTTGGCCACAAGGTGGCGTCAAGTTGCAGACAAAAAAATGCCCCACCGTGAAAGGTGGGGCCAGGGGAGGAGATGGGAGCAAGCCCCGATACAACAAGATACGCCAACAACAAACTCGATCACTCAGCCCGGCTGTGTGCCCGCAACCAGCAGCTCAGGCTGACGCAGGCCAGCGCCGGCACGGTACTGCGCCAGCCAGCCATCCAGGATGGCACCGGCATCGGCCGGCAGATGCAGCCGCAGCTTGCTGCGCCGCCACAGGATGTCTTCTGCGCTGAGCGCCCATTCCTGGTCTACCAGGTAGCTCAGCTCGGCCTCGTACACGCCGGGGAGGATTTCCGCCCCCAGCTCGGCTAGCGTGCTGGCACTGCCGATCAGCGTGGCCAGCCGCGTGCCGTAACTCTTCACATAGCGCTGCAGCACAGCGGTGGGCAACCAGGGATAGCGCAGCTGGCTGGCCGCCAGGAAGGCTGCCGCGTCGGCATTCGGCATGTCGCCGCCCGGCAGCGGCACGCCAGCCGTCCAGGTGTGGGCTGTTGATTGCCCAGCAGCGGGGCCAGCCGGTCCACCGCTTCTTCCGCCAGCTTGCGGTAGGTGGTGATCTTGCCGCCAAACACCGACAGCATCGGCGCGGCACCGTCGTCCAGCTCCAGCGCATAGTCGCGGGTCACGCTGGAGGCATTGCTGGCTTCGTCATCCAGCAGGGGGCGCACGCCGGAATAAGTGCTGAGCACATCGTCGGGGCCGATCTGGCTGTTGAAATAACGATTGCTCATGCGGCACAGATAATCCACCTCGTCCGCATCGATGGCCACGGCGCCGGGGTCGCCGTGGTATTCCACATCGGTGGTGCCAATCAGCGTGAAGTCGTTTTCATAGGGGATGGCGAAAATGATGCGCTTGTCCGGATTCTGGAAAATATAGGCATAGGGGTGATCGAACAGCTTCTTCACCACGATATGGCTGCCCTTGACCAGACGGATGGACTTGGGCGACGGCAGCTGCAGGGTGTCTTTCAGCAGGCTTTCCACCCAGGGGCCGGCGGCATTGACCACGGCACGGGCCGCCACCTGCTCACGCTGGCCATCGCTATGCTGCAAGGTGCAGATCCAGCGCTCGCCCTCGCGCCGCGCTGCCACACAGGCGGTGCGGGTGACAATGCGCGCGCCATGTTCGGCGGCCGCCATGGCATTGAGCACTACCAGCCGGGCATCCTGCACCCAGCCATCGGAATAGACAAAACCACGCTTGAAAGCGGCCTGCAGCGGCGCGCCGGAGGGATGGCTGGCAAAGCTGATGGTTTCCGAGCCGGGTAGCACTTCGCGCCGCGCCAGGTGGTCGTACAGAAACAGGCCGCAGCGGATCATCCACTCCGGGCGCTGGCTGCTGTCATGCGGCATGACAAAGCGCAGCGGCCAGATGATGTGCGGTGCCGCCTTGAGCAGCACTTCACGCTCCTGCAGCGCCTTGCGCACCAGGCCGAATTCGTAATATTCCAGATAACGCAGGCCGCCATGAATCAGCTTGGTGCTGGCCGACGAGGTGTGCGAAGCCAGATCGTCCCTTTCGCACAGCAGCACGGACAGACCGCGCCCAGCCGCATCGCGTGCGATGCCGGTGCCATTGATGCCGCCGCCAATCACCATCAGGTCATAGAGTTTCACAGTGCAATCCTCGGTCTTGTCTGCATCCGGCCTGCGCCTGTCGCTACAGGGCAAGAAGGCGGATTCTGCTTGTTGATGCTGCTTAGCATAGAGTCATACGAATACAAATTCAACATGAAATGTTCGTTTGTTTTCGTTTTGTGCGCCGCAATGTGCGTATAGGCCACAATTTTGTTTGCTTCCCCCGCCATCCGTCCTCCCCTGGCAGCGCCAGCACACATGCGACAGACAAACAAAGCGCATAAAAAAAGCCACCCGCAGGTGGCTTGCCGGCCCCGAACCTCTGGGGCGACCAGGAGCAAAGCAAAATCACAGATGGGTATAGGTCACCGCCGCCAGGGTAGCGCCCAGCAAGGAGCCCACCACCGGCACCCAGGCATAGCCCCAGTCGCTGGAGCGCTTGCCGGGAATCGGCAGCAGGGCATGCATGATGCGCGGAGCCAGGTCACGCGCCGGGCTCATGGCATAGCCGGTGGTACCGCCCAGCGACACACCGATGCCCAGCACCAGCAGCGCCACCGGCAGGGCATCCATTGCCCCCAGCGACATCTTGGGCGCCACCATGCTGAGGATGGCAAACACCAGCACAAAGGTAGCCAGCACCTCGGACAACAGGTTGCCCGGCAGGCTGCGAATGGCCGGGCCGGTGCAGAAGGTGGCCAGTTTCAGCTCGGCACACTCGGTGGTTTCGTAGTGCTTGCGGTAGATCACCCACACCAGCAGCGCCCCCATCATGCCGCCCAGCATCTGCGCCAGCACATAACCGGGCACGCGCGCCCATTCGAATTTGCCGGCCACTGCCAGCGCCACGGTCACCGCCGGGTTCAGGTGGGCACCGCTGATGGCCGCCACACTGAATACACCGACAAACACCGCCATGGCCCAGCCAAAGGCAATCACGATCAGGCCACTGTTATGGCCCTTGGTATTGCTCAGCAGCACATTGGCCACCACGCCATTGCCCAGCAACACCAGCAGGGCCGTTCCGATAAATTCACCAAACAAAGGATTCATGATTTTGTCTCCGCACCAGGGCTCCCGCTACCGTCCGCTACATTGGCAGACAGCTGCTCTCCCCGGTGCTGCTACCACCGTGGCAGCCCGCTGGCGACACAAGGTCGCCGTGCCGGCTGCACGATGGACACTCAGGAAATGAAGCAAAGCAACCGCCGGATTGTGTATCCGGCCCACCGTCCACCCGGGCATGGCGGCGGCAGGACAAGGCGGTCAGTCTGCTTCTCAGGATTCAGCCCAGGCCTTGGCGGCGTTGACTGCGCGGTTCCAGCCACGGACATTGCTGCTCACCTCTTCGGCAGCCATGTTCTGCTGGAAGCGGCGATCCAGCTGCCACTGGCCCTGGATATCCGCCACGCCATCCCAGTAACCCACGGCCAGGCCCGCCAGATATGCGGCACCCAGCGCGGTGGTTTCGGTGATTTTCGGACGTACCACATCCACGCCGAGGATGTCGGACTGGAACTGCATCAGCAGTTCGTTGACGGTGGCACCGCCATCCACGCGCAGCTCGGCAATCGCCGTGCCGGCATCGGCTTCCATGGCCTTGAGCACATCCATGGTCTGGTAGGCGATGCTGTCCAGCGCGGCGCGGGCGATATGTGCGGCCTTGGTGCCCAGCGTGGCACCGACAATGGTGCCGCGGGCATTCTGCTGCCAGTGCGGCGCACCCAGCCCGGCAAAGGCCGGTACCAGATACACGCCATCGCTGCTGTCCACTTCCTGCGCCAGCGGGCCGACATCGGCCGAATGGCGGATGATGCCCAGGCCGTCACGCAGCCATTTCACCACCGCGCCGCCAATGAAAATGGAGCCTTCCAGCGCGTACTGCACCTGGCCATCCACCTTCCAGGCAATGGTGGTCAGCAGATTATTGGAGGATTCAATCGGCTTGCTGCCGGTATTCATCATCATGAAGCAGCCGGTGCCGTAGGTATTCTTCACCATGCCCGGACGGGTGCACTGCTGGCCGAACAGCGCCGCCTGCTGGTCGCCAGCCACGCCGGCAATCGGGATTTCCACGCCCAGATGGGCGGCGTGGGTGTGGCCATACACTTCACTGGAGCTTTTCACCTCCGGCAGCATGCTGGCCGGGATGCCCATGATGTCCAAGAGCTCGGCATCCCACTGCTGGCTGTGGATGTTGTACAGCATGGTGCGCGAGGCATTGGACACGTCGGTCACGTGCACCTTGCCGTGGGTGAAGTTCCAGATCAGCCAGCTGTCCACCGTACCGAAGGCCAGCTTGCCGGCTTCGGCGCGGGCACGGGCGCCCGGCACATTGTCCAGAATCCACTTGATCTTGCTGCCGGAGAAATAGGCATCCACCGGCAAGCCGGTCTTGTTGCGGATGGCGTCGGCCAGGCCGCGCTCCTTCAGCTGATCGCAAAATTCCGCCGTGCGGCGGTCTTGCCAGACGATGGCGTTGTATACCGGCAGGCTGGTTTCACGGTCCCACACGATGGTGGTTTCGCGCTGGTTGGTAATGCCGATGGCGGCAATGCTGCGGCCATCGATACCGGCCTTGGCCACGGCTTCGGCCGCGACACCGGCCTGACCGCCCCAGATCTCCTGCGGGTCGTGCTCTACCCAGCCCGGCTGGGGGTAGATCTGGCGGAATTCCTTTTGTGCCAGCGAAACAATGTCGCCAGCCTGGTTGAACAGAATGGCGCGGGAACTGGTGGTTCCCTGGTCCAGAGCCAGGATGAACTGGTTTTTCATGTGAGGTGTCTCCTTTGCAATCCAAAGGGCCGTTGCAGGCCGAGCGCTTTTTGCTGACTGGTATTGACGGCATCACCTCTGACCTCCCCGCCATACTGGCCGGGAAAGCGAGGCAGCAATCTTTGTTATGTTGTTTTTTGTATTTATATTGTTCGTTTTATTTTCGGCCAATTCTAGTTGTCACGATTCAGCTGTCAATCAACACGCATAAAACTTTCGCTGTTTGCTGTAATCCGACCCGCCGCCCACGGCCAACTGGCCGTTTTGCAGCGCACGATATCGCAAATGACTATGGTCTGTAAGCACTGCACTACAAGGATTTGCGCCTTTCTTGCTTTGCAGCAAACCAGGCGTTTTGCCAGACGAGGCAAAATAACAACACCAGACCACCGCAGCGCAAGCAAAACGCGCATGATTCGCACCCGGAAAATTTGTCTACTGGCAAGACGGCAACACCCAGACCAAGTACCGGCAAGGTAGCGCAGCCACTACAGCGCGGATGTGGCAGCATGATGCGGAAACAAAGAGACCCTGGCAGGCAACTAGCCTGCAGATCAGGCGCACCGGACAACACCTCACGCCCGCCGGCAGCACAGGCCGGGCATCGACAAGGACCAAGACATGCTCCGCAATACCAAGATTCTCGCCACGCTGGGACCAGCCTCCAGCAGCCCGCAGCAGATCCTGGCGCTGGCTCGCGCCGGGGTGAATGTGTTCCGGCTCAATATGAGCCACGGCAGCCACGACGATCACCGCGCCCGCCTGGCCGCCATCCGCGCCGCAGAAACCGCAATGGGCCGCCCCATCGGCGTGCTGGTTGATCTGCAAGGCCCCAAGCTGCGCATCGGCACTTTTCCGCAAGGCCCGGTCACCGTCCGCACCGGCCAGACCTACCGTTTTGTGCTGGATCAGGTGGACGGCGATGCCGAGCAGGTCACCCTGCCTCACCCGGAAGCCTTTGCCGCGCTGGAGCACGGCCATCACATTCTGGTGAATGACGGCAAGCTGTCGTTTCACGTGGAACGCGTGCAGGACCGGGTGATCCACACCACGGTGGCGGTGGGCGGCGAGCTGTCCGACCGCAAGGGCTTCAACCTGCCGCAAACCATCCTGCCCTTGTCGGCCATCACCCCGAAAGACCGCAAGGACGCCGAATTCGCCCTGCAGGAAGGCGCCGACTGGATCGCCCTGTCCTTTGTGCAAACCGCCGAAGACGTGCGCGAATTGCGCCAGATGATCGGTAACAGCG
>Ga0187842_1001630_pt1 | contig 10326 bp, 8 predicted proteins | sample SpaLakP09_SKY_41_FD_134514 | JGI IMG/M metagenome (GOLD analysis project Ga0187842, IMG submission 134514) | Oligotrophic lake water microbial communities from Sparkling Lake, Wisconsin, USA - SP09_SKY_41 | ecosystem: Environmental > Aquatic > Freshwater > Lake | place: USA: Sparkling Lake... | reverse complement strand
GCTGGTGATCGACATCGGCGGCGGCTCCACCGAACTGATACTGGGACGCGGGCAGGAAATCGAAAAGGTCGAATCGTTCAGCGTCGGCACGGTGAAGCAGAGCTTGTCGTTCTTTATCGGCGGCCGAGTCGATGCAGCGTCGTTCGAGGCCGCCATCCTGTCGGCGCGCAGCCATTTCGAGGATGCCGCGCCGCCTTACCATCCGCAGTTCTGGAAACAGTGCTACGGTTCGTCGGGCACGGCGCGCACCATTGCCGACATCATCATCAAGAACGGCATCGGCAAGGAAGTCAATGGCACCACGCTAAGTGCATTGAAACAACGCTTCATCGAATTCGGCCACGTCAGCAAGATCGATATGGCAGGCCTGCGGCCGGACCGTGCCGCTACCATCATCGGAGGGCTGGCCATTCTAATCGGGCTGGTGCGCGAACTGGAAATTCCGCTGGTGCAGCCGATCGAGGCGGGCCTGCGCATGGGCGTGATGTGGGACCTGCATCTGCGCTCTACCAAACGTGACCGGCGCGAACAGTCGGTGCTCGATTGTGTGCAGCGCTTCCACTGCGACGAACGGCGCGCCAGCCGGGTGGCCGACGATGCGCTGGCGCTGTATGCCCAGACCAAGCCGACCAGCGACCTGTACACACGTCACCTGTACTGGAGCGCGCTGCTGCATGAAATGGGCATGGTGGTATCGCATACCGGCTACCACAAGCATGCGGCCTATATGATAGAGAATGCCGACCTGCCCGGGTTTACCGCGCGCGAGCAGAAAACCATGGCGCGCCTGATTGCAGCGCACAAAGGCAATCTGCGCAAGGTGGCCGAGGCACTCAGCGAGCCGGACTTCGTCAAGGCCGTGGTGGCCTTGCGGCTGGCCGTGCTGTTCATGCACTCGCGCATGGATATCGATTTCAGCCAGATCAAATTGCGCGTCAAGAGCCGGATTGAGCTGGAATTGCGCCGCAGCTGGATTAACGAGCATCCTACTCTGTCCTATTGGCTGGAGAAGGAACAGGAGCAGTGGGACGAAGTTGGAGTAGACTTTAGCTTACGCAGTACGACTTGAAGCGGAGGCGGAGATGAACAGCGCAGGCCTGCGGAGCGTTGCCATAGGCTGGTTGATGGTGCAGCTGCTGGCGCCAGCCATGGCGGCGGAGCGGCGCGAGCCTTTGCGCCTGTGCTTCGAACAGACCAATGTGCTGCCATGGCGCACCGAGTCCGGCGCCGGACTGAATTTTGCGCTGCTGAATATGGTCGAACAGCGGCTCAATCTGCGTTTCGAATATCAGGGCATCCCGTGGAAGCGCTGTCTGGCGCAGCTCAAGGCCAATGCGGTGGACGGTGCGTTTGCCGTCAGCTACAAGCCGGACCGGCGCGAACTGGGTGAATATCCGGGCGGGCAGGCGGTCGATGCCAGCAAGCGTATGCATATTGATAGCTATATGGTGCTGCGGCGTAAGGGCAGCAAGGTGGAATGGGATGGCAAGAACTTCCGCAATCTCGATGGTGCAGTGGGTTTCCAGCTTGGTTATTCGGTGGGCGACGTGCTGCGCGGCCTGAACGTGGAAGTCGATGAAGGCAGCCAACGTGCCGACGAGCTGGCGCGCAAGCTGATTGCCGGCCGGGTCGCTGCGGCTGCCGTAGGCGGCAGCGATGCGCATAGCCTGATGCACGGGCCGCTGGCCGCCCAGCTGGAGCAGCTGCCTGCGCCCATCATCGAAAAACCCTATTTTCTGATACTCTCGCACGGGCTGGTGGCGGCCGACCCGCAGCTGGCCGAGCGCATCTGGCGCAGCATAGAAGAAGTGCGTAACAGCGCCGCCTATCGCAAGCTGGAGCAGGCAGAAGGAGCCCGTCATTGATGCCCTGAACGCCGCTAACGCTGGCCTGCTGGCGCGGGTGCTGCGCCTATGGCGGCGCAATATCCTGCTGCGTCTGGGTTTCGGGATTTTTCTGGCCGTGGCCCTATCCACGGCGGTCTACACCACCTACATCATGCGCTCGCTGAGCGCCGAAGCGGAGCAGAACCTGCAGGAACGGGCCGAACGGCTGGCTGCCGTGCTGTCGCAGGCACTGGCACGCCCCCTGTTCGACATCAATAGCGCGGCCATCAACAGTGTGGTGGATGCCTCGGGCGCCACGCCGGAAGTGCTGGTACTGCGCGTTCTGGCGCCTAACGGCACGGAAGTGGCCAGCTATGTGTCGCCTACCGAGGCGCCGGTAGCGGCCATCAAGGTCCAGCGCGATATCAGCTTTAGTGATGCGCGTCGCAGCTACGCGGTGGGTTCCATCGATCTGGCGTTTTCGCGCGAACAGATAGACCGCGATCTGCGCCGGCAGATTTTCAATACGGTGGCGGCCAATCTGCTGCTGGCGCTGGCCATTGTGGTGTCGATCTTCGTGGTGGGGCGGCGTGCTGCGCGGCCATTTGCCGATATCCAGACCAGTCTGGAAAAGCTGACGCGCGGCGAGACCGATATCAAGCTGTCCGGCATCGACCGGGAAGATCAGGTGGGGCGATTGTCCGGTGCCGTGCTGCGCTTCCGCGATGCACTGACCCGCGTGCGTGACGCCGAGCGCGAGCTGCGCGACCTGAATAGTGCGCTGGAAGAGCGCATCGCTACCCGCACCCACGAGCTGACGGAATCCATGCAGCGTCTGGGCGACAGTCAGGCCAAGCTGCAAACCATCGTCGATACGGCGCTCGATGCCGTGGTGCGCATGGACCTGAATGGCAGTATCGTCGGCTGGAATACCCAGGCTGCACGCACGTTCGGCTGGAGCCGCGATGAAGTGATGGGCATGTCGCTTGACCAGACCATCATTCCGCAGCGCTACCGCTACGAACACCGGCGCGGCCTGCAGCGACTTGCGGCTGGCAATGACGTGGCGCGCGTGCTTGATGCGCGTATCGAAGTGGTGGCGCTACGCCGCAATGGCGAAGAGTTCCCTATCGAGCTGGCGATCACCAAGGTGAAGTCGGAAGGGCAGCATAGCTACGAGTTCTGTGCCTTCATCCGCGATATCAGTGACCGGCGCGAGCGCGAACAGAAGCTGTTGAACGCCAATGTGATGGCGGAAGCGGCGAATATCGCCAAGTCCGAATTCCTCGCTAATATGAGCCACGAAATCCGCACGCCGATGAGCGCGGTGATCGGCATGGCCTATCTGGCGCTGCGTACCGAAATGACGCCCAAGCAGCACGATTACATCACCAAGATCCACCGTGCTGCACTGTCGCTGCTAGGCATCATCAACGACATACTGGACTTCTCCAAAATCGAGGCTGAGCGGCTGGAAGTGGAGCAGATTCCCTTCCTGCTGGACGAAGTGCTCGGCAACGTCTCCAACGTGACCACCCAGCGCGCCAGCGACAAGCACCTGCGTTATCTGGTCACCACGGGCGAGGATGTGCCGCGCTACCTGGTGGGTGACCCGCTGCGGCTGGGGCAGGTGCTGATCAATCTGGCCAATAATGCGGTGAAGTTCACCGAGCAGGGCGAACTGGAACTGCGCTGCCAGCTGGCGCCCGGCCATGCACCTGACGGCATGGTGCGGCTGCGTTTCTCGGTGCGCGATACCGGCATCGGCATGACGGCGCAGCAGAAAAGCCGGCTGTTCCGCGCTTTCAGTCAGGCCAATGGTTCGACTACACGCAACTATGGTGGTACGGGGCTGGGCCTGTCGATTTCGCAGCAGCTGGTGCGGCTGATGGGCGGGAATATCGAAGTCGAAAGCCGGCCCGGCTTCGGCTCCACTTTCTATTTCGATCTGCAACTGGCGCGTTCGGATGCGGCGGCATTGTCGGTGCAGGCCGTGCTGCATCAAGGGGCGGTGGCCGATCTGCCGCTGCAGGCGACGGAACGGCGCTCGGCGCGCGTGCTGCTGGCCGAGGATAGTCCCGTCAACCAGTACGTCACGCGCGAACTGCTCGAGTTACAGGGCCTGCAGGTGGATACGGTAGGCAATGGACAGGAAGCGCTGGACCGGCTGAAGGAGCTTGGGCCGCAGGGCTATGATCTGGTGCTGATGGATCTGGCCATGCCGGTGATGGATGGCCATGAAGCCACCCGCTTGCTGCGGCAGGATAAGCGCTACGACGAATTGCCGCTGATTGCCGTCACTTCGCGCGCGCTGGCGGGCATGCAGGCCCGCTGCATCGAGGAAGGCATGCAGGATTACATCACCAAGCCTATCGATCCGCAGCGCCTGTATGGCGTGCTGTCGCGCTGGCTGGGCATGTCGATCAGGGTGATACCGCCGGTGCCGCCGCGCGATGGCCAGTCTGTCGATGCAGGCGATGCGCAGCAGGCGGTGGCAGGCTTGCGCAAGCTGCTGGTCGAGTTCAGCGGCGAAAGCGGCGATTATTTCGAACGGGTACGGCCCGCGCTGGCGACCTTGCTATCGCCGCTGCAAATGAGCCGGTTGGCCGACTACATGGAGCATTATCAATTTGAAGCTGCCGCAAAATTGCTGGCAGCACTAGAACAGGAGTGATCATGGACGCAGGCCAGCAGCGGAAAACGGTACTTATCGTAGACGACACACCGGATAACATCACTCTGCTGGCGGGGCTGCTTAAGGACCGCTACAACACCAAGGTGGCTACCAGCGGTGCGACGGCGCTGCAGATAGTGGCCAGTTCCCAGGTAGATCTGATCCTGCTCGATATCATGATGCCGGAAATGGACGGCTTTGAAACCTGCCGCCGCCTGAAAGCCGATCCGGTCAGCAGCGCGATTCCCGTCATCTTTTTGACTGCCAAGAGTCAGCCCGAAGACGAGGCGATGGGGCGCAGCGTGGGGGCGGTAGAATTCCTGCGTAAACCAGTCAGCCCGCCGTTGCTGTTTGGGCATGTTGCTGCGCATTTGCGGTAATTCAAGCAGCAATGACATAAATAGTATATATTGTTTATAGTATTAACATCATCTGGAGCAGGTATGAATAAATCCGTGAATGGCGCCGTTACCAGCAAGGTTGCAGCAGCCGAGAAGAAACCAGTCGCCCGTGCCGCCAAACCAGCCGCCAAGCCAGCTATCAAGGCCGCCGCGCCAGTTGCCAAGGCAGCAGCCAAGCCGGTGGCGAGTGCGAAGAAAGTGGCGGCTAAGCCGGTAGCGCCGAAAGCTGCGGCCAAGCCGGCTGGCAAGGCAGCACCGAAAGCCGCGGTGAAGGCTCCGGCCAAAGCCGTAGCGAAAGCGCCTGTCAAAGCCGCCGGCAAAGCACCGGTCAAGGCAGTGGTCAAGGCTGCCAAGCCTGCCAGCAAAGCAGTAGCCGCCAAGCCGGCAGCGAAGAAACCGCTGGCGAAATCGGCTGCCGCAGCGGCGCCAGTGGCTGCTCCGGCGGCTGAAAAGGCGCGCAAGGAAAAGCTGGTGCGCGACAGTTTCACCATGCCAGAGCAGGAATACGCGGTGTTAGGCCAGGTCAAGAAAGCCTGCCTGAAAGCCGGTTTCGAAATCAAGAAGAGCGAACTGCTGCGCATTGGCGTCGCCCTGATCAGCCAGATTGACCTTGCCACGCTGCAGAACGTGCTGGCCGGTCTGCCGCAACTGAAAACCGGCCGTCCGAAAAAGGCCTGATCCGGCTAAGGTAAAGCAGGCCTGCCATGCGCAACGCTGGCAGGCCTGGGGGCCGCTGCATCAACTGAAGGAGTCCATATGTCTGCTTCAAGGTGGCTGCTGGCCGCTGCTTTGCCTTTGCTAATGGCGGGTTGCATGGTCCCGGCACTGGCTGCCGACGATCCCGCCGGGCAGATGGCGGGAATCCGCGCATTTATGAATGCCTATGGCGACGATCTGCGCAACGGCAACCGTGCTGCCATCGCCGCGCGCTACGACAGCCGTGGCGCCTACTTCATGGGCCAGGGCGGAAAACTGTTCCGCGATGCCGAGGAAATTCGCCAGCGCTACCTGGGGCCATGGCGTGCCCCGCGTTCTTTCACGTGGCGGGAGCTGAGCTTCGAAGCTGTGGGCGAAAGCGCATTTCTGGTGCTGGGACAGTTTGACTGGGGTAGTGCCGAGGCGGGCGTGCAAACTTATTCTTATACGGGGCTGATATTGCGCGAAGGCAACGATTTCAGAATCCGGGTCGAAGATGAGTCCCGTGCCCAGCCTTAGCGGCAGCTGGTGCTGCTTGTAAGCTGCATCCGCTGGCAGCTGCCTTCCCTGCTTTGCAACAGTTTGATGCATGTCATGCAACTGACATAGCTCTGTCATGTTCCTGAAGTATTCCCCCGTTACGCTTGCTTCGTCTTCTACAGAAAGGATGAAGCATGCAAACTTCGATCATACAAGCCGACGTCCGAGCAGCGTCCGGCAAGCTGGTACTCAGTATGGCAAGCACACCGGAGGAGCTGCGCGAAGTTCAGCGCCTGCGCTACAAGGTGTTCATCGAAACCCTGGGCCTGACTTCGCTGATGCGCGACGACGGCCTCGATAGCGACGAATTTGACGAGCATTGCGATCACCTTATCGTGCGTGACAGCGCTACCCTGAAAGTGGTGGGCACCTACCGTTTGCTGAGCGCCGCCCGCGCCCGCAAACTGGGCCGCGTGTATTCGGAAGGCGAGTTCGATTTGGGCCGTCTCAACCATCTGCGCGGCCGCATGGTGGAAGCTGGCCGTGCCTGCATCCATCCCGACTACCGTGGCGGCAGCGTGATCATGCTGCTGTGGTCCGGTCTGGCGGAATATATGCGCCGCGAGAACTGCGATTACCTGATCGGCTGCGCCAGCATCAGTCTGGCCGATGGCGGCCACAATGCCGTGGCGGTGTACCAGCAGCTGGTAGCGGCCCATATGGCGCCTATGGAATACCGCGTGACGCCGCATCTGCCGTTCCCGTTTTCCAAGCTGGAAGCCGCGCAGAAACCGCAGGTGCCAGCACTGCTCAAGGGCTATATGCGTTCGGGCGCGTGGATTTGCGGCGAACCGGCATGGGATCCTGATTTCGAGAGCGCCGACCTGTTCCTGCTGCTGCCGCTGGCGAATCTCGATAACCGTTATGCGCGCCACTACGGCGTGAATGGCGAAGCCTGAGCCGCTCCAGACTGACGTAGCTTGCCGCGCCGTGTAGAATAAGCCGCAGTGCTTTTCTACCGGAGCGGCAATGAAGTTTGAAACAGGGGTGGACCATACTGGCGCGCAGCAGCGCGCCGTGCGCCGCCATCGGCTGGCGCAGGCGCCGCAGATGCTGAATGACAGTGTGGCCGAAGAGGCGCCCGTAGCGCTGGTATTTAACGGCATATCCCACGCTGTGATGATGGTAACTCCGCGCCAGCTGGAGGCATTTGCACTGGGTTTCGCCCTGACCGAAGGCCTGATCGCGCAGGCTGCCGATGTCTACGATATCGAAGTAGTTGCCCATTCCGGCAGCATGGCTGTCGCCCTCACCGTAGCCCAGCAGGCTTTCCATGATCTGAAGTTGCAGCGCCGTTCCATGGCAGGCCGCAGCGGTTGCGGCGTGTGCGGGCTGGAGAGCTTGGAGCAGATCGATCTGCATCCCGCACCCATTACCACTGCGCCGCTGCATGACGATGGCGAACTGGTGGCAGCCGTGGCCAATGCAGTAGCGCAGTTCGGCCAGTATCAGGAACTGATGCGTGTTACCGGCGGGGTCCATGCGGCCGGCTGGTGCGATGCGGCGGGCAATGTGCTGCAGGTGTGCGAGGATGTAGGGCGCCACAATGCGCTCGATAAGCTGATCGGCGTGCTGGCTGCCACCGGTGTGGATATGCGGCGCGGCTTTGTGTTCATGTCCAGCCGCGCCAGCTATGAGCTGGTACGCAAGGTGGCGCGCATGCAGATTCCGCTGCTGGCAACCATTTCGGCGCCGAGTACGCTGGCCATTGAGATGGCCAGCCGCGCCGGCGTCAAGCTGGTGAGCTTCTGCCGTCAGGACGCCTGCGTCGAGTACACCTGAGCGCGCTTACTCCAGCGACTCCTGCACAGCTGAGCGCTCCAGCAGTACCGGGATCGATTTGGCGGTAGGCGTGCCGGCGCCATCGGCGGTGCTGTGCAGCGGCAGTAGGGCATTGGTCTCGGGGAAGTAGGCGCCCAGACAGCCGCGCGGAATGTCGTATTCCACCAGCAGGAAGCGCTCGGCGCGGCGCTGCACGCCGTCGTCCCACACACTGCGCAGGTCCACCCACTCGCCGCGCTGCAAACCCAGCATGGCCAGATCGTCGCGGTGGATGAACAGCACGCGGCGCAGGCCGAACACGCCGCGATAGCGGTCGTCCAGGCCGTAGATGGTGGTGTTGTACTGGTCGTGCGAGCGCGCCGTCATCAGTACCATCAGGCGTTCGCCATGCAGGGCGCGGGCGCGGTGGGTGGGCGTATCCAGATCGAGCGCGTGCACCACGAACTGGGCTTTGCCGCTGGGTGTGCGCCATTCGCGCTCGCGCGAGGCCACTTTCAGATGGAAGCCGCCCGGCTGCGCCACGCGCGCGTTGAAATTGTGGAAATCGTCGAATACCTGTGCGATGGCGTCGCGGATGCGGGCGTAGTCGCCGGCATAGCCCAGCCAGTCCACCTTGTCGCTGCCGAGCGTGGCAGCGGCCAGCCGCGCCACAATCATGGTTTCCGACAGCAGCTCGCTGGAGGCGGGCGTGTTCTGGCCGTAGGACAGGTGCACCATGCTCATCGAATCTTCTACCGTGACGCCTTGCGGTACGCCGTTCTGCAGATCGATTTCGGTGCGCCCCAGCGTGGGCAGCAGCAGGGCAGCCTTGCCATGTAGCAGATGACTGCGATTGAGTTTGGTGGCGATATGCACGGTCAGGTCGCAGGCGCGCAGGGCGGCGACGGTCAGCGGCGTATCGGGCGTGGCCATGGCGAAGTTGCCGCCCATGGCGATAAAGACTTTGACTTTACCGTCCAGCATGGCCTGTATGCTGGCCACCGTGTCGTAGCCGTGCTGGCGCGGCGGCGCAAAGCCGAATACCTTTTGCAGGCGGTCGAGGAAGGCTGCGGTCGGCTTGTCTTCGATGCCCATGGTGCGGTCGCCCTGCACGTTGGAGTGGCCGCGCACGGGGCACAGGCCAGCGCCGCGGCGGCCTATATTCCCGCGCATCATCATCAGGTTGGACAGCATCTGGATGGTGGCCACGGCGCCCTTGTGCTGGGTCAGGCCCATGCCCCAGGTGCTGATGACATTGGGGCTGCGCCGGTAGATCTCGGCCAGCTGTTCGATCTGCGCGCGCGGCACGCCTGATTCGTCCAGCAGCGGCTGCCATGGCTGGCTGCGCAAGTCCTGCTCGAAGGCGGCAAAGCCGCTGGTGTGTTCGGCGATGAAGGCCCGATCGAGCACGCTGGCGGCACCGCTGGCCAGTGCGGCATCATCAAGTTCCAGCAGGCGCTTGGCCACGCCTTTGATCAGGGCGAAGTCGCCGCCCAAGCGCGGCTGGATGAATAGCGAGCTGATAATGGTGCTGCCATTGCCCAGCATTTCGCTGGGGTGGGTGGGGCTGGTGAAGCGTTCCAGTCCCCGTTCGCGCAGGGGATTGATGGAGACGATGGTGGCGCCCCGCCGGGCGCAAGCGCGCAGTTCGCCCAGCATGCGCGGGTGGTTGGTGGCGGGATTCTGGCCGAAGATGAACAGCGCGTCGGCGTGCTCGAAGTCGTCCAGCGTCACCGTGCCTTTGCCTGTGCCCACGGTGCCGGGCAAGCCGCGGCTGGTGGGCTCGTGGCACAGGTTGGAGCAGTCGGGGAAGTTGTTGGTGCCGTACATGCGCACGAATAACTGGAACAGGAAGGCGGCTTCATTGGCGGTGCGGCCCGAGGTGTAGAAGGTGGCCTGATCGGGATCGGGCAGGGCGCGCAGGTGCTGCGCCATCACGCTGAATGCCCGCTCCCAGCTGACTGGGCGGTAGTGATCGCTGGCGCTGTCGTATTCCATCGGCGCCGTCAGGCGGCCGTGCTGTTCCAGTTCGTAGTCGGATTGCTGCAGCAGTGCGCTGACGCTGTGCGCGGCGAAGAAGTCGGCCCGTACCCGCTTGCTGGTGGCTTCGGCCGCAACGGCTTTGACGCCGTTTTCGCAGAAGGCGAAACTGGTGCCGCTGGCGCGGTCCGGCCAGGCGCAGCCGGGGCAATCGAAGCCGCCAGGCTGGTTTTGGCTGAGTAGTGCTTTGGTATGAACGGCGCTGACTTTTTCGCGCACCAGATTGACCGCCACCTGTTTTACGGCACCCCAGCCTGCCGCTGCGTGCGGGTAGGGTTGTATGCGTCCTGGCGCTTTGTTATTGGGCATCGGCGAGTTCCATAGTTTCCGTTGTGCGGAGTATAGAGCAGAATGCCGTGCTTGCGGCGCCCGCTTGCGGCGCCCGCTT
>Ga0187842_1001629_pt1 | contig 10326 bp, 5 predicted proteins | sample SpaLakP09_SKY_41_FD_134514 | JGI IMG/M metagenome (GOLD analysis project Ga0187842, IMG submission 134514) | Oligotrophic lake water microbial communities from Sparkling Lake, Wisconsin, USA - SP09_SKY_41 | ecosystem: Environmental > Aquatic > Freshwater > Lake | place: USA: Sparkling Lake... | reverse complement strand
CCGCCCGGCCGAGCGCGCCTTGCTGCGCCAGCTGGCCGCCGGTGACGCCGCCATCCGCCCCCTGATCACTGCGCAGGAGGTGCACGACCCGCTGCAGCAGTACCGCTTCAGCGCCGAGCAGACTCTGACCATCAACACCGCGGCCGCCGGCGGCAACGCGGCACTGCTGGCCGGCCTGCACTGAGGTCTTAACCCGGATATTTCACGAGGTCGGCCCTGGCTGTTCCGCAGCGCCGATGAGCACGACACGCTCTCGCTTCAAGGTTAGATCCAGGTTGGCAACTAGGCCTACGCGGGCTTGCGCGGCCCAGACCTTGCTCCTGACGCTTCAACTCCTCGCCGATGCCACTGGGCATCGGCTGCGGCCGTCTCAGCGCCATTGGCTGCGGCCTGGACTCACGCAATTCCCGCGTCCCTCGTGAAACTTCCGGGTTGACGCACCGTTCCTGGAAGCCGGTTCGCTCTGGCCACCCGAGTCCTCGGGTGGCTTTTCTTTTTCTGTTGGCTGGCGACCCGTCCGGCACTTCGCGGCGGGAATATTCCACTTGTTCGCGGGGGGTGAATAGAGGCTCACATCCAGTAACCTCTCGCCCTGGCCTGCGCGCCGTTCGCCTTGTTGGAGCGGATAGGGCAGAGGCCATTGCTTTGCGACAACACGGGCGATGCCGAATCTGCGTCCTTGGCCCCGAATCATTGAAAGAGACAGATGATGGAAAACAACTTGGGCTTGAAGAGCTGGGGCGGCGTGTCGGTGCGCAAGGGATTTGCGGCGTGCTTGCTGGGTGCCAGCCTGGCCCTGAGCGGCGCTGCGCAAGCGGGCGTCGTGACCGGCAATTTCGACCCGCAGTTCGGTGCGGTGTTGCCGGGCGTGTCCTACGAGTACGACTTCAGCTTCAACGTGGCCGACAGTTGCATCGGCAATGCACCGGGCCAGGTCACCGTGAACCTGGACGGCTCTGTCCCTGGCTGTAACGCGGTGCCGATCAATATCGATTTCCGCATCTACGCCACCGGCGCGCCAGCCGTCTTTGAGAACAAGGTGTTGAACCTGGACGTGTTGCAGATGAAGGTGGTGGATGGCTTCGTGATGGGCATCTCCACGAACATCGCCGGTGCCGCCTTTTTCAACGACTTCGAGGGCGGCACCATTGCGCCGGGCAAGCTGTTCAACTTCGCCAGCGTGGGCTACCACTTCATGCCTTACATCCAGGTGGGCACCAGCTGCGGCTTTGGCTGCATCAACTTCGACGGCGTGGCCGACACGGTCGGCGCGGTGGCCACCATCTACAACTACGACGACAACGCCGTCAGCAAACTCGGCTACGACAACAGCGGTGCGGCCATCGGCTATCGCATAAGCCGCAACCTGGACAATGACGGTTGGCCGGTCGACACCATCGAACCTACCGGCACCAACAACCAAGTGCCCGAGCCCGGCAGTCTGGCCCTGGCTGCACTCGGTCTGATGCTGCTGGCCGCAGGCCGGCGTCAAGCCTGAATCGCCCCACCACCATCTGCTCGCAAGCCCTGGGCGAGGCGCATCAACTCTGAGGTGCCGCTACCCCAGGCCTGCTGCCAAGCCGTGGCATGCGCCTCGGGTGACATGGCATCTTGCAGGCGTTGAAGAAAAGCCTGCCAGGTCAGTTCGGCTGTGGGCGAACGCGCCAGCTGAGCCTGTTCACGCAGGCAGTCGGTGCCAGCGGCCAAGCTGAGGGCGCTGTCTGAAGACCCAAAGGCCAGCGCCAGCTGCGCATGGGCCTCTTGCTGGCGGCCCTGGCGGGCCTGGGCTTGAGCTCGCGCAGCAACAAGCGCCGGCTTTGAACACGAGCTGGGCGCAGCCCGGCCTCAGGCCCGCCGGCCCTCGGGCATCGACCGGGCGAGTGCCTGACGCAAAGCCTCGGCGGTGTCCCAGTCCTGCGCTGCTTGCCAGGCCTCTTGAAATGCCGAGGCGTCCGGGATGGCGGCCTTCAGCTCGGCCTGCCGGCTGAGCCAAAGCCGGTGTGCATGCTCTGGCAAAGGCAGGCCGGCCTTGCGGCGTAGCTGTTCGGCGGCGGACGCCAGTGCGCAGGCCTGTTGAGCTTGGCCCAGTGCCAGCCCCAATGCCGCGTGGTCCTCGAGGCAAGCGATCAGTTGCTCGCGCATTTCAAAGGCATTGAAGGCCGTCAAAGCCTCGGCCAGCCGGCTGCGGGCCAGGGGCAGGCGGGCGGCTTGCACATCGAGCTTGCCCTGCCAGGCGAGCGCATTGGCCGCACCGCGCCGGTCACCCGCGTTCAGGCAAATCTTCAGCGAACGCGCCAGGGTCGCTTCTGCTGCGGCCAGGTCAGCTTGGTAGAAAGCGAGCTGACCCAAGGCCAGCTCACTTTCGGCTTCGGTCTCGGGGTTCTTGATCTGGCGGGCCAGCTGCAAAGCCGCTTGCAAGTGCACCTCGGCTTGCGGCCAATGGCCCAGATAAGTCTCAATCTGACCGAGTTGCAATCGAACCGTCGTCTCGCCAATCGCGTAGGCACATTCTTGAAACAAGGTCAGGCTTTCGGTGGCCGCTGTGAGCGCGCCTTGAGCGTCGCCACAGCTGAGGCGGGCCACCGCGAGCGTCGACAAAGTGGCGGCGGTTTCCTCCGGCTTGCCGAGCTTGCGACGCAAGTCCAGACAGGTGCTCAGATTCGTTAAGGCCGCTTTGTGGTCGCTCTGGCTCCAGGCCAGGCAGCCGTCCACATACAGCGCGAACCCATGCACCATGTCCGAGGCCTGAACCGCCGGCAGCTTGAGCATGGCTTGCAGGCTGGCCCGGCCTTCGCTGACATGGCCGCGCAAGATCCAGAAGCCCTGCAGGGCCACGGCCAGCTTGACGGCAATGATGGGGTCGACCGGCCCTTGCTCGGCCATGGCCAGGTTCACCGCCGCGCGCAGATTGTCATGCTCGCTTTCCAGGCGGGCCAGCCATTCGCCCTGTTGCGGCCCCCGCATGCCATTGCGCCCTTGCTTGGCCAGTTCGAAAAAATACAGGCAGTGGCTGGCGCTGAGCTCGGCTGCGCGCCCGCTGTCTTTGAGCTTCTCCAGCGCATAGTCGCGGATCGTCTCCAGCATCTTGTAGCGCGAAGACTCTTCGGTTTCGACCTGCATCAGCAGCGACTTTTCGATCAGGGCGCCCAAGAGGTCGAGCACGTCTTCCGGCGCGATCGGGTCTTGGCCGCACACCGCTTCGCAGGTTTCCAGGTCAAAGCCGCCTTTGAACACCGCCAGGCCTTGCAGCAGGCTGCGTTCGACCCCGCTCAGCATGTCGTAGGACCAGTCCACCAGGGCGCGCAAGGTCTGCTGGCGATGCTGCAGCACGCGTGAACCGCCGGTCAGCAGTTTGTAGCGGTCGTCCAGGCGGCGATTGATCTCGGCCACTGACAACTCGCGCACCCGGGCGGCCGCCAGTTCCAGCGCCAGGGGAATGCCCTCCAGCCTTGCAACCAGCTCGGCCACGGCCGGTGCTTGATCCTCATCCAGCGTGAAGCTGGGCTTGTGGGCCTGGGCCCGGTCGACGAAGAGCCGCACCGCAGGCGATGCCATCAGCACCGCCATCGAGGCGCCGACCGGCGGGAGCGCCAGGGGCAGGATGGGATAAGTGCGCTCGCCGGGAATGTTCAGCGCTTCGCGGCTTGATGCTGCCAGGCGCACATGTGGTGCGGCGCGCATGACCGCATGGGCCAGCGCGGCCGCCGGCTTGATCAGGTGCTCGCAGTTGTCGAAGATCATCAAGACCCGGCGATGCTTGAGATGCGCACAGACCGATTGCAGCAAGCTGCATTCCGGTTCCTCGCGCACGCCCAGGACTTGTGCCGCTTCGCTCAGTGCGAGCTCCGGGTCGGTGATGGGCGCCAGATCCAAAAACCAGACGCCGTCCGGGAACTGGTGCATCAACTCGGCGGCCGCTTGCAGGCTGAGCCGGGTCTTGCCCAGGCCGCCCATGCCCAGCAGGGTCACCAGGCGGGCGCTGCCGAGCAGCTTTTTGATGTCGCGCAGTTCCTGGTCCCGGCCGACGAAGCTGCTCGCTTGTTGAGGCAGGTTGTTGGGGATCTCGCGGACCGGCAACCAGCGCTCGCCCGAGCGAATCACGCGGTAGACCTTCTCGCCATCGGCCAGTGCGGTGAACCCAGCGCCGTCGAGGCCCGCCTCGAACAGTTCGATGGGCTCGGACACCCCCTTCATCATCCAATGGCCATGCGACTCGATCGGAAGCTCGCTGTCGGGCAGGGCCGCCCGAGCTTCCGCGCTCAGCAGGGTCTGGCCGGCGCCGGCGACCGACATGATGCGGGCCGCCGTGGGCTTGGCCAGGCCCTCCACCTCCAGTGGCTTGGCACCTCGCTGCACATCTTCAGGGCTGTTCTCGCGCAGAATCACGGCGCCGACATGAAGGCCGGCCCGCGCCTTGAGCGCCACCGGCAGCTGGGCCAGGGCCTGGTGGTAGGCCTGGGCATAGTGCAGCGCATCTTCGCAACGCTCAAACAGCAGCAGCATGCCGTCGGTCTTGTCGATCTCGCGGCCTCGCCACACGGGCAGGAGGTCGCGCGCCAGCCGGTCGTGCTGCAGCCAGACCTCGGCCATGGCCTGGTCGCCCAACTCTTCGGAAAGCTTGGTGCTGTCCACCACGTCGGTCAGCAGCAGTGCGCGAATCTCAGACATCTGGAACCATGAATCCGGTGCGGGCAAGGCGATTGCCCTGGCATATGGCCTGCATTCTAGGAAGCTGCAGCAGGCCCTGTCACCCTGCGGCTGCGGGTGTCGAGAGAATCGCGCCGCGCCGGGACCGCAGATCTGCCCGAGTTGGCTTGCGCCTTGCCCCTTCTGGCGCAGTCTTCAGCGCCCGAAAGTGGGCAAAAAATAACTTGGCAATTCAGCTGATCTTGCCCAGATCACGGTCTGCGCCTTGCAGCTGGGTCTGGGCGCGCTGCACATCGCTGCTGAGCCGGTTGGCCAGCAGGTTGAGCAAATGAAAGCCGAAGGCCGGGTCCTGAAAATAGAGCTGGCGGACCGTGCTGTCGTGGATTTGCAGGACGGTGCCGGCCCTCAGGCAGCGAACCGTGTGGGTGCGAACGCGTTCGGGCGAGAACAAGGCGATCTCGCCAAAGATATGGCCGGCTTCCAGGGGCTTGCCCAATTCGACCAATTCCAGTTCGCCGTCCACCAACAGAAACAGGTGCTCGGCGGCGTCACCCTTGCTGAACAGGGTCTGGCCGGCCTTGAGCTTTCGGGCCTTCATATAGGGCTTGAGCCACAAGCCGGCGCTGTCGCCGGCCGCTTCGGCACTGCGCACCCGGCGTGTCAGCCGGCTCACCTCGGCCGCCCGGTACAGATTGACCGGCAGCAGCACCGCAGCGATGCAAAACGTGATCGGCGATGGCCGCAGGGCGCCGTAAACCATCAGGCCCACATTGCTGCCGGCGGCCAGCCAGCGCAAGGGCGACATGGTCTTGGCCAGCGCGCCTGCCATGATCAAGCCAATGGCGATGGCGGCGGCCAGATGAGCCAGCATCTGCTGTGGCGAAGCGAGCACGCTGCTCAGCCATGCGCTGGCCAAGGTGTTCAGGTGTGTGAACCACTCGTTCAAGAAGTTGCTCGCTGCTGGGGCTGGGGCCGGGGTGCCGAATTTTGCATCGGGATGCGGGAAGCGTCGCCTGCTGCAGCCCTGAGGCTGCGCCGGGTCTAGAGCAGGCTGGTGATCCGCACCGAGGAGCCCATGCTTTCCAGCTGAATATTGCTGCTCAGGCTGCGTGCCAGGCGAATCATGCGTTCGTTATTGCTCAGCACTTCGGCCACGAAGCCACGCACGCCGCGCAGCCGTGCGTGTTCGCTCATGCGCTCCTGCAAGAGGGCGCCCAGGCCCTGGCCCTGCCACTCGGGGTGCACCATGAACGCGGTCTCGGCGAGATTGGTGCTGGGGTCGATGACATACATGGCGTGCGCAATGATGACGGGGTGCTCGCGTGTGCCGACACAGGCGACCATGCCGACCTCGGTCTCCGAATTCAGATTGCACAGGCGTTGCACATCACGACTGGAAATGCCGCGCAGTTGGCGGAAGAAGCGTGTGTAGACGTCGTGCTTGGGCAGGTGGTGGAAGAGATCGCGGATGGCGTCGCCATCGGTCGGCATCGTCGGGCGCAGCAGCACCGGGCGCTTGTCCTTGAGTTGCAGCTGCCGTTCGTCTTCGACGGCATAGGCCTGCAGATTGCGCAAGGTCTGGTCGGCCGGAACATAGCCCAAGGCCTGCGCCTGGTCGAACAAGGCCTGGCGCACCTTGGGATGGGCGACTTGTATCATCGCCAGGGCCCGTTCGCGGACCGATTTGCCGAACAGATAGGCGATGCCGTATTCGGTGATCACATAGTGCACATCGCTGCGCGCGATGGGCGCGCTCTCGCCGGCGCTCAGGGCGGCGCGGATGCGTGAGCTTTCGCCGTCTTCCTCGGTGGAGGGCAGGCAGATGATGGCCTTGCCACCGGCTGAGCGCGAGGCGCCCTGCAGGAACTCGGCCTGTGCGGCCAGGCCGCTGTAGAAGTCGCCGTGCAGTTGATCGACGCAGACCTGACCGGTCAGGTCGACGGCAAAGGCCTGCGTCACCGAAACCAGCTTGTGCTGCGAGCCCAGCGTGAAAGCGTCGCAAACGACCTCGATGGGCTGGAAGGAGAACATGGGGTTGCCATCGATCAAATCGTAGAGCCGGCGTGAGCCCATGGCAAAGCTGGTGACGATCTTGCCGCGTTGCGTGCTCTTGCGCTGGCCCGTGAGAATGCCGCGCTCCAGCAGCGGGATGATGGCATCGGTGATCACGTCGGAGTGGATGCCCAGATCCTGCCGGTCGGTCAGGTACTTGAGCGCCTCGTTGCTGAAACGGCCCATGCCGATTTGCAGGGTCGAGCCGTCGTCGATCACGCTGCCGATGTAGCGCGCGATCTTCTCCACCACCTCGGTCTGCTGGACCTCGTGCAGGTATTCGATCACCGGCGTGTCCACCGGCACCAGATGATCGATCTCGCCGACATGCAGGGTTGAATCTCCCATGGAGCGAGGCATATTGGGGTTGATCTCGGCAATCACCAGGCGCGCTTTGGCCACGGCCGCCGGCGTGATGTCGACCGAGACGCCCAAGGACACATAGCCGAACTCATCGGGCATGGACACCTGGATCAGGGCGACGTCGAGCGGAATCCGGCCGATGGCGATCAGCTGCGGCACCCGCGCGATCGAGATCGGCACATAGTCCACCAGCCCCAGCTTGACCGCGGCGCGCATGTCCTGGCCGACAAAGAAGCAGCGGTGGCGGTATTTGGTCCGGGGCTTGCCCGTGTCGTCAAACTGGACCGCGCGGTCGGTCAGGAAGTGCAGCAACTCCACATCTTGTGGTGCGTAGGCCAGCGCCTCCAAGGCCTCGACCAGGCTGCGCGGCGTGGCGCAAGCCGTGCCGACGAACACATGGTCACCGGGCTTGATATGGCTGACCGCCTGCTCCGCCGTGCAGATCTTGGCGGCGAAAGCCTGCAAACGCGGGTCGATGGACGGGCCCGCCTCCTCTTCATCCACGGAGCGAAAGCGCTGCTCCCACTTCTGTGCCAGGCGGCTCAGAATGCCTTCGGCCGAAGGCTTGACGGTGGTGTTGCCCGGATTGCTTGCCATGGCGGTTTCCCAGTTGATGCGTGATCGCTGAAGCCTGAGCGATGCCTAAGCGATGACTAAGCGGTCGTGCCGGGTTTGGCGTCAAGAACCTCGCAGCCATGCTCGTAGCCCAGCTGGACCAGCTCGTCGAAGCGGCTCCATTGCAACATGCCGATGCGGCTCAAGGGTGGATTGAAATAGAGGTCGATCAGTTTGCGCACCTCGCGTTGGCGCGAGGTGCTGCACAGCACGGTGACATTCATCAGCAAGGCCGACAGGGCCGGCAGGCGGAAGCGCCGCTGGGCGCGCGGCCGCAGCTTGTCGCGCAACAAGGCCAGGCTGCCCGGCACCTCTTCAAAATCGAAACGGCGGGCCTTGTTGCTGTCCAGGTCCACGCCGATCACGCGGCCGATGCCCCAACGTCTGCGCATGACATCGGCCGGCAAATTGTTGAAAGTGCCGCCGTCGCAGAGCAGGTCGCCGTTCCAGATGACAGGCGGCAGCGCGCCCGGGATGGCCACGCTGGCCAGCAAGGACTTCAGCAGCGAGCCCTGTTTGATCACCTGTTCGCGGGCCTGAGAGTAGTTGGAGGCGACGCAGAAGAAGTTCTTCCACAAGTCCTCGGCCTGCGCGGCGTGGCCCGTCAGCTCCAGGATGGAGCCCTCGACCACGCGCCGCAGGCGCCGCCCGCGAATCAGGGAAATCATGGGCAGCCAGTTGAAATCGCCGGTCGGGTTGCTGGCAAAGGCGCGCCGGGCGACGGTGGTCATCAAATCCAGGGGCCGGTCCATGCCCACCAGGGCCGCCATCACCGCGCCGATGCTGGTGCCGCCGACCAGATCGATCTCGATCTTGCGTTCGAGCAAGGCGCGGTAGATGCCGATATGGGCCAGGCCCCGGGCCCCGCCGCCGGCCAGCACCAGGCCGACGCCGTTGCGGCTGACCAGACGGGCCAGCCGGCTGAAGTCGCGCGGAAGCTGTGGGCGGATGTGGACATGGTCGGCCAACGGCCGGCGTGCCAGCCAGGCCTGGGTTCCCTGCGGCGACTGGCGCTCGCTCGGGTGCAGCAGGACCAGGATCTCGGTGGCGTCCGTGCGCGGCGGCCGGCTGATCAGGCACTGCTGCTCGATCGGGTGCAGTTGCGGCGCTTGGTCGGCATCGGCGAGCAGTAGCAACTCATCGCAATGGCGGCAGCAGCGCTCGGTCCAGGGGCTGGCTTCGCTGTCGCTGACCAGGAGGACGAAATCGTTCTCGGCCTCGATCTGATCGAGGTGCACCGCAATGCGGCGGGTGGCCGCGGTATCCGACCCTGGCCGTTCGCAAATCGTCGGGTCGTTCAGATCGGCGCCAATGCTCTGCGCCGACACCAGGGCCACGCGGCCAAAGCCTGCGAGTTCCTGGGTTAGATTGCTCGCGAAGCGGGCATGGTCCACCTGGGCCGTGATCGGCAGCACGCCGATGGTGACGGGCTTGTCCGGTAGCGAGCGGGAGCCTTCGGTCTTGAGCCGCATGATGATTTGCCGCGTCAGCGCAATCGACACTTTCTCGCTGATGGAGAGCAGCTGATTGAAGCGCTCCTTGGCCAGGCGCACCAAGACCGAGTCGCGGATGGCGACCAGGGTCGCCGAGCGTGGCTCGTCGGTGAACAGGCTCATTTCTCCGACGACCTGGCCGCGCCCGATCTCGCGCACGGTGCGCGTCTCGCCGAATTCGTTGCTGATGTAGGTGCGCAGCCGGCCGCTGAGCAGCAGGTACATGGCGTCGCCCGCTTCCCCCTGGGTCATCAAGGCCTGGCCGGCCGGCACTTCCACCCATTCCAGGTGGGGCAGCAGGACTTCGATGGCCTGAGGTTCGATGTCGCCCAGCAGCTCAGGCAGGTGCCTGCGCAGCAAGGTGTCGAGATGCTTGGGGTGTTCGGTGAAATTCGGCATAAGGCGCCCGCGCGCGCTGAAAAACCAACAATGGCTAACTTAACACCACCAGCGCGACACCCCAGGAACAGACGGTGGGGGAATTCCCGAACGGACGGTTTCCACTTCGCCCAAGCGGCGGGCCGCCCCGAGCCGCAGCACGTATGCTTTCGCGCGATCCGTGCCTGACTCCGAGGTTTTGCCCGCCATGCCCCTGCTTGCCTTTCGACGCCCCGCCCTTGCGGCACTGCCCGTGCTGCTGTCCCTGTCGCTGAACCCCCTGGCGCAAGCCCAGGGTCCAGTCCCCACCCACGCGCCAGCTTCCGCATCGGTTGCGTTGCCGGGGCCGATCGAATGGCAGCGCCTGCGCCAGCAGCTGCAAGTGCAGGACTACCGCGCCGCGCGGCCGGCCTTGCAGCTGCTGCTGCGCCGCCATGCGGCCGGCCAGGCGCTGGACAGCGAGGCCGGCGAGCTGCTCTACCGCTGGCTGTTCGCCAGCGAGAACCTGGCCGAGGTCGGCCGCCGCACGGCCGCGGTGCTGGAGGATGGCGCTGCGGCCACGGCCGCCGACCTGCTGGCCGCCGCCCGCCTGGCCCTGGAGCTGCGCGATTTCGAACGGGCCGAGGCCTGCCTGCAGCGGGCGCAGCAAGGCGCGCGCAGCCCGGCCGAACGCGCCAGCGTCTTGCGTGGCCAGGGCCAGCTGGCTTACCAGCGCCGTGGCTACGACGCGGCCCTGGCCTTGCACCAGCAGGCCCTGGCCTTGCAGCCCAGTGCCGAT
>Ga0187842_1001628_pt1 | contig 10329 bp, 9 predicted proteins | sample SpaLakP09_SKY_41_FD_134514 | JGI IMG/M metagenome (GOLD analysis project Ga0187842, IMG submission 134514) | Oligotrophic lake water microbial communities from Sparkling Lake, Wisconsin, USA - SP09_SKY_41 | ecosystem: Environmental > Aquatic > Freshwater > Lake | place: USA: Sparkling Lake... | reverse complement strand
GCAGTGCCCTATTGCGCCAGCGCCTGGCGGAGACCCCGTGAACAAGACCAACAGGATCATGCTGCTGATTGTGCTGATCGTCGGCCTGGCCGCCGGCATTGTCTGGCTGGAGCTGCCGGCGACCACCCCGGCGGTGACCCCTGCCAGCGTGGTACGTGCGCCGGACCTGAACCGGCTGGCCGAGCAGGCCGTGGCGGTCTATCGCAGCAGCCAGGGCATGCAGGCCGGGCCCAAACCGGGCCAGTGGAAGCTGCAGGCGCAGGCCAGCAATAGTCCGGGGCCGTTTGTCGGCGTGTTTGGCCCCTTGCAGCTGGTGCGAGATGGCCAGGGCCGCCAGCTGTTGCTGAGCACCTTTGTGGCAGATACGGCAGATTCGGCCGGCGAGGGCATGGACAGCTTTGCCGCCTCCGGCATCAGCCGGCTGTTGTGCTTTGTATTGCAAGATGGCCAGTTCGTGCTGCAAACCGAAAAACAGCTGGAAATGGGGACCAACGGCATGGCCGCTGCTGCCCGGGTGGTGCAACTGGGGCCGCAGGAGTGGGGCTGGGTCCTGCAAAGCGGCTATGTGCAGCAAGGCTATACCGCCAGCACGGTGGAGTTTTTCCATGCCGCGGCCAGCGACATCCGCAGTATGGGCCGTCTGACCGAGCAGGCCGACAACAAGGGTGTCTGTGCCGATGACGGCGCTGCCGGCTGCCCGGCACTGACCGATCTGCAGGTGCACTGGCAGCTGCTGCAGCAAGCCGGCCAGCCGGTTGGCCGTTTCTACCCGCTGGACATCCGCTGGCAGGGCCGCATCGACGGCAAGCCGGTCAGCGGCCAGCGCCAGTTGCTACCGGATGCAAACAGTGGAAACTACCCGTTTCCCCCCAGCTTGAATGTACAATTCTGACCGTAGTCCCACCATGGCTGCGGCACAATGCCGGCGACGGCAACAAGCCTGTCGCCCAACGATGAAGGATCTCGCAAGATGAAAGTGTTGGTAATCGGCTCTGGTGGCCGCGAACACGCGCTGGCCTGGCGCATCGCCAAGTCCAGCCGCGTCTCCAAGGTGTTTGTGGCACCGGGCAATGCCGGCACCGCGCTCGACCCCAATCTCACCAATGTCCAGCTCACCAGCAATGAAGAACTGGTCGCCTTTGCCCGCAGCGAAGACATCCAGCTGACCGTGGTCGGCCCGGAAGCCCCGCTGGCCGCCGGTGTGGTGGATGCTTTCCGTGCTGCCGGCCTGAAAATATTCGGCCCCACCCAGTATTGCGCCCAACTGGAAAGCTCCAAGGACTTCGCCAAGGCCTTCATGCAGCGCCATGGCATTCCCACTGCCGGCTACCAGACCTTCACCGAGGCTGGCGAGGCGCATGCCTATGTCGACGGCAAGGGTGCGCCCATCGTGATCAAGGCCGATGGCCTGGCTGCCGGCAAGGGTGTGGTGGTGGCATTGACGCTGGAAGAAGCGCACGCCGCCATCGACGACATGCTGGTCGGCAACAAGATGGGCAGTGCCGGTGCGCGCGTGGTGATCGAAGACTTCCTGCAGGGCGAAGAAGCCAGCTTCATCGTCATGGTGGATGGCGATCACGTGCTGCCGATGGCCACCAGCCAGGATCACAAGCGCCTGCTGGACGACGACCTTGGCCCGAATACCGGCGGCATGGGTGCGTATAGCCCGGCACCGGTGGTGACCCCGCAGGTACACAACCGCGTGATGCGCGAAATCATCCTGCCGACGGTGCAAGGCATGAAAAAGGATGGCCACAGCTATACCGGCTTCCTGTATGCCGGGCTGATGATAGACAAGGACGGCAACCCGTTTACCATCGAATTCAACTGCCGCTTTGGCGACCCGGAAACCCAGCCCATCATGGCGCGCCTGAAGTCCGACTTCACCGTGCTCCTGGAGGCCGGTGTCAACGGCAAGCTCGATCAGGTCGAAGCTGAATGGGACCGCCGTGTGGCGCTGGGTGTGGTACTGGCCGCCGCCGGCTACCCCGAAGCACCGCGCAAGGGCGATGTCATCAGCGGCTTGCCGGCCGAAACCGCCGACAGCATGGTGTTCCATGCCGGAACCACCTTTAACGACAGCAAGCAGGTGGTGAGCCATGGTGGCCGCGTGCTGTGTGCGGTGGGCCTGGGGGACAGTGTCAAGATGGCACAGGCCAAAGCCTATACCGTAGCCGATGCCATCCATTTCGATGGTTGCCAGCTGCGTCGTGACATTGGCAGCAAGGCCATCAACCGGCCCAAATAAGCGCAACTCATCCGCGCCATCCAGTGAACGGCATCCGCAAGGCTGCCGTTTTTTTTTTGCGACTTTTTTATAGGAGACAGCCATCTCTTGACAGGATATTCACCGGCCCGGGGCTATATTTTTTTCATCGAAGCCGCCTGTGTCCAGGAGAAAAAAATGTTCTGTCAGCACCATGCAAACGCCACATCCCCGGAGCCCGACAGTTGGGGCCATGCCCTGCTGCGTTTCATTCGACACGAGCGCCGCTGCTGGCGGCGCGTCGGCTACTGGCTGGCCCGCTTCAACAGCGAAACCCCGGCCATGCGCTGCTGTGCCTGGCATGCGCAGCCGGCAAAGGTCGGGTTGCCGCAAGATACCTGCGCCTCGGTTCTGGCAGCCAAGAGGGGGAGTGACTAGACTGGAAGGGTCGAGGACTTGCCGGAGCCGCTGCCATGCCCATCCGCCTGCATCTAGCCAGCCTGCTGCTGTTGTGCAGCCAGTTGGCCCAGGCAGCCCCTCCGCTCAAGGTGCTGACCGAGGATTACCCGCCCTTCAACATGATGGGGACGGGCGGCCACATCAGTGGATTGTCCACCGACATCGTGCAGGAGCTGTTCCGACGCGCTGGCGTCAGTTATGGCATCAGCTTGCTACCGTGGATACGCGCGTTCAATCTGACGGTGCTGGAAGCCAATACCTGTCTTTACTCCACCACCCGTACCGATAGCCGCGAGCATCAGTTCAAGTGGATAGGCCCGCTGGTGGAGAACCCCTGGGTGCTGTACGCCCGTGCCGATAACCGGCATGCCATCCTGTCGCTGGAAGAAGCGCGCAGCTTCAAGATCGGCGGTTATAGCGGCGATGCCATCTCGCAATACCTGATCGACCGTGGCTTTGATGTGGATCTGGCCAACACCGACCAGCTCAATGTCAAAAAGCTGCTGGCCGGTCGCATTGATTTCTGGGCCACGGGCAAATACCTGGGTGCTTCCTTGCTGGCGCGGGAAAAGGTCAGTCAGCTCAAACCCGTGCTGACCTTCAATACCACCTTGCTGTATCTGGCCTGCAATCCGGCCATGCCGGACAGCCAGGTGCAGCAGTTGAATGAATTGCTGCGTGGCATGCAGCACGACGGTACGCTGGCGCGCATCAATGCCAAATATCTTAACCAGAAAGACTGAAATCGCAGCAGATCGCGGTTTCGCCGCGGGGGGCGCTGCCGCTACAATGGCAGCTTCTGTTTTTCCGTGGTTTGTTCGCCGATGTCCCACCTGCCATTGCGGTTGTCCCGTCGCCGCTTGCCCAAGGCCGGCCTGATGCAGCAGGCAGCTGCGCGCTTGCGAGCGGGTGGCGTGATTGCTTATTCCACTGAGTCCTGTTTTGGCCTGGGCTGTCTGCCCGAGGATGCGCGCGCCATCCGGCGTGTATTGGCGGTGAAAGCCAGACCGAACCACAAGGGCCTGATCGTCATCGCTGCCGATGTCAGCCAGATCCGCCATCTGGTGCAGCCGCTGACGGCGGCACAATGGGCGGAACTTGCCGGCTACTGGCCCGGTCCCTATACCTTTTTGTTGCCAGCCTCGCATCAAGTGCCACCGGCCTTGCGCGGTCGCCATGCGCAGCTTGCCGTGCGCATTACCGCCCATGGCGAGGCTGCGGCCTTGTGCCGGGCGCTGGGCACGGCGCTGGTGTCGACCTCGGCCAACCGCGCCGGTCAGCGTTCGCTCAAGACGGCCCGTGCTTGCCGGCAGGCCTTTGGCGAGCGGGTTTTGACCCTGCCCGGCCGTATCGGCAAGCGCAGAAAGCCTTCCACCATCATCGATTTCGCCAGCGGCCGCGTTTTGCGCTAGGCCGCGCTTTTAGACAAGGAAACATCGTGCAGCAGATTTCCATTTTCAGTCTGGTGATGAACGCCAGTCTGGTGGTGCAGCTGGTCATGGCCGGCCTGGCCGTGGTGTCCGTGCTGTCCTGGGCGCTCATCTTCAACAAGATTGCCGTGCTGCGGGCGGCACGACGTCACAGTGACGAGTTCGAGCGCAATTTCTGGAGCGGGGCCGACCTGAACCGGCTGTACGAGGATGCCAACCGGCGTAACGACAGCGTGGGCATGGAGCGCATCTTTCAGTCTGGCTTCGCCGAATTCCTCAAGCTGCGCGGTCGCAGCAGCGCCGAGCTGTCCGACATCATGGATGGCTCGCGCCGTGCCATGCGTGCTGCCGCCCAGCGTGAGCTGGATGCACTGGACAGCCATACTTCCTTTCTGGCGACGGTAGGGTCGGTCAGTCCCTATGTCGGCTTGTTCGGTACGGTGTGGGGCATCATGCATGCCTTTATCGGGCTGGGTAATGCCGGCCAGGCCACCTTGTCCACGGTGGCGCCGGGTATTGCCGAGGCACTGGTGGCCACGGCCATCGGCCTGTTCGCCGCCATCCCGGCGGTGGTGGCCTATAACCGCTTTGCCACCGATGTCGACCGGCTGGCTACCCGCTTTGATACCTATATGGAAGAGTTTTCCAACATCCTGCAGCGGCTGGCCACCCGCTAGGCAGCAGGGTAGATGGCCGGGATTGTTCTGTCTGCAGAACAGATATTTTCCCGGCAAGGCTTGAGTTTTCTGCATGCGGAAGGCATGGTAAGCGGCCAGTATCCCCGAGTCTGCCATGCCTTCCCGCCACGCTTCGCTGTCCATGCTGACCCTGTCAGCCTTCTTTGCCCTGTATGTGATCTGGGGCTCTACCTATTTTTTCATACGCATCGGTATCGAGTCCTGGCCGCCCTTCATGATGGCCGGCTTGCGTTTTCTGTTTGCCGGCAGCGTGATGCTGGCTTTCCTGCTGCTGCGTGGCCATCGTCTGCCTAGCCGGCAGGAGCTGCGCGGGGCCGCCATTCTGGGGGTGTTGATGCCGGCCATCGGCAATGGCTTTGTCACCCTGGCAGAAAAACAGGTGTCCTCCGGGGTGGCGGCGCTGGTGGTGGCCACCGTACCCTTGTTTACCGTGCTGTTTGGCCGTTTCTGTTTTGGCCTGCGCGCCACCCGGCGTGAGTGGGCGGGTATCGCTCTGGGCATGCTGGGCATGCTGGTACTGAATCTGGGTTCCAACCTGCGCGCCAGCCCGCTGGGGGCGTTCTGGCTGCTGTTTGCGTCGGCCGGCTGGGCGCTGGGTTCAGCCTGGAGCCGGGTCATCGTGCAGCCCAAGGGGCCGATGGGCAGTGCCTGGATGATGATTTTTGGTGGTCTGGCCCTGCTGCTGGGCAGTACTGTGGTGGGAGAACGGCTGGCAGCCGCACCGTCATGGCAGGGCTGGGCAGCCATTGCCTATCTGTCGATCTTCGGCTCCATGCTGGCCTACAGCGCTTATCTGCATCTGCTGAAGACCGTGTCGCCGGCAGCGGCTACCAGCTATGCCTACGTCAACCCGATCATCGCGGTGATGCTGGGGGTATTACTGCTGGGCGAACATGTCGGCCAGCAGGAAATCATCGCCATGGTCATCATCCTGTCCGGGGTCATTCTCATCAGCTGGCGCAAGCGCTGATCACTTGTTGCGGCCCGTGGCGGCCGCTTCACTTCACTAGCAAAGGGCCGTGCATAAGCAGCGGCCCTTTTTTCATGCCTGCGTCCGAGCTCATACCAGTTGCTGTGGTTTTCTGGCCACGCTGGCCGCGCAATGCCAGCACGGCCATTTGCTGGGCCAGGCCACGCCACCGCCGTCGGCAGCTGCCGGCTCATGCGGCAAGCTCTGCACGGTTTAGCCTGTTATTTATTACCAATTCAATACCAATTAATGGTTGTACTTGATATGGCAGCCAGCAAGCCGTGCTTGCAAGATGCCCAGCGCTGGTGGCAGCTACTACCTGTCGTTTTGCCAATGATCATGGATTTACTGAGGATTCGAGAAAATTGGTATTGACGTGGTATTTAAGTGGTATTAACTTCATCAGCAATCCAGCCGCTAGGCGCAGCCGGGAATGAGTGCGATATTGAGCCTGTTATCGTCAAGACCACATGCAGACCGCTTATGGAAAATCGCTGGAGTGCACTCAAGCCCGAGGGTGAATCCACCACCCCGCTGTATTTGCAACTGGCCAGAAAACTGGCCGATGCCATTAATGCCGGCTGGTGGCAGGCCGATGAGGCCCTGCCATCGGAGCGGACTTTTTCTGAAGAACTCGGTATTTCGCGGGTGACTGCCCGCAAGGCCATGGATGTATTGCTGGAGCAGGGGCTGATTCGCCGCCGTCATGGCTCGGGCACCTTTATCACGCCCCGGCTGGAGCAGCCCCTGTCGCGGCTGACCGGATTTACCGAACAGCTGCGTCAGCGCGGGTTCGAACCCTCGTCGGTATGGCTGGAGCGGGGCATTCATCCGCCCAGCAACGACGAGGTGATCAAGCTGGGCTTGTCCCCCACCTCGCAGGTGGCGCGGCTGAAGCGGCAGCGGCTGGCTGATGGCGTGGTGATGGCGATAGAGATGACCACATTGCCAGTGGCCTATCTGCCAGAGCCGCATAAAGTAGGCAACTCGCTGTACGCCTACCTGGATGCCGCTGGCCACTCGGTGGTGCGCGCCTTGCAGCATATCCGTGCGGTGAATGCCTCGCCGGAGATTGCCGCGCTGGCCGGCATCCGCCAGGGCGAGGCCATGCTGTTGATTACCCGGATCGGCTTCAATGCCGACAATCTGGCAATAGAACTGACTGATACCTATTGCCGTAACGATTACTACGACTTTGTCGCTGAACTGAGACGATGACGACACAACATGTACTGCAGGGCCGCATCCTGAGCGGCAATGGCTGGCTGGACGGCACGATTACCCTGGGTGCGGATGGCCGCATCGCCGCCATCGATGGCCGCTTGGCCTCTGGCCGCGCGGTAGAGCGTTACATCCTGCCCGGCTTTATCGACCTGCATGTACATGGCGGTGGCGGGGTGGACATCATGGAGGGTGGCCGGGCCGCCGAAGCGGTTGCCCGGCTGCATGCGCAGCATGGCACCACCGCCATGCTGGCCACCACCATGACTGCGCCAATGGACGAGATTGAAAACGTGTTGGCCGCGCTGGGGCCTTGCTGCCGTCAGCGCACCCCCGGCACGGCACGGCTGCTGGGCGTGCATCTGGAAGGCCCGTACATCAATCCGGGCAAGCTGGGTGCCCAGCCGGACGATGCTTGTCGTGCCGTGCTGTCGCAAATCGACAAGCTGGGTCAACTGGCCCCCATCGCGCTGCTGACGCTGGCACCGGAAATTCCCGGCCATATGGAGATCATCCGTGCGCTGAGCGATGCCGGTATCCGGGTGCAGATCGGCCACACCCTGGGCAGTTACGAGGACGGTGTGCAAGCGCTGCAGCAGGGCGCTGCCGGCTTCACCCATTTGTTCAATGCCATGAGCGGCCTGCATCACCGCGAACCCGGCATGGTGGGTGCGGCGCTGGCCCATGCTGAATACGCCGAGCTGATCCCGGACCTGCTGCATGTGCATCCCGGTGCCATCCGCACCGCCTTGCGTGCCATTCCCCGGCTGTACTGCGTGACCGACTCCACCGCAGCAGCGGGCATGCCGGACGGTGAGTACAAGCTCGGTTCGCATGCGGTGACCAAGTGCATGGGGGGAGTGCGGCTGGCCGACGGCACGCTGGCGGGCAGTACGCTGACCATGGATCAGGCCTTGCGCAATCTGCTGGCCATCGGGCTGCCGCTGGCCGAGGCCTCACACCGGCTGTCGCTGTATCCGGCTGACTACCTGGGCCATGCTGACCGTGGCCGGCTGGAAACCGGTGCCTGGGCCGATGTGCTGGTGCTGGACGATGCCTTGAATTTGCTGGATGTCTATCTGGAAGGGGAACACCTTGTCGTCTCTGATGTATGAAGAAGCGCTGTCTGCGGCCGATGCCGTGGCCACACAACACATGTATGCCGACGAGGGCCTGGCGGTGCTGGGCCGCGAACTGGCCACTGCCCGGCCCACGCTGGCGCTGACGGTGGCGCGTGGCAGCTCCGACCATGCTGCCAGCTATTTTGCCTATCTGGCCATGCAAAGACTGGGCGTGCCGGTGGTGTCGCTGCCGATGTCGCTGGTGACGCTGCATCATGCCCCGCTGGCCGTGAAAGGCCAGCTGGCGGTGGCGCTGTCGCAGTCGGGCCAGAGCCCGGACCTGATCGACACCATGAGCCGCCTGGCCGAAGCCGGTGCCCGCACCGTGGCGCTGGTCAACAAGCATGAATCGCCGCTGGCTGCTGCCTGTGAGTGGTCGCTACCCTTGTGTGCCGGTGAGGAAAAGAGCGTGGCCGCCACCAAGAGCTATATCGCTTCGCTGTCGGCGGTAGCCCGGCTGGTGGCGCACTGGCAAGGTGATAACGGCTTGCTGCGGGCGCTCGATGCGCTGCCGGAGCAACTGAAAGAAGCCTGCCGCCAGGACTGGAGTGCTGCCATTCCGGTGCTGGCCGGTGCCGAACGCATCATGGTGGTGGGGCGTGGCCTTGGCTTTGCCGTGGCGCTGGAAGCCGCGCTCAAGTTCAAGGAAACCTGCGCCATCCAGGCCGAAGCCTTCTCCGGTGCGGAAATCAAGCATGGGCCGATGGCGCTGATCGACGAAGGCTACCCGCTGCTGGTGTTTGCCCCGCGTGGACCGGAGCAGCAGGGGCTGATTGCCCTGGCCGCCGAGATGCGTGGCCGTGGAGCGCGGGTGCTGCTGGCCGCGCCGGCCGATGAGCCCAGCCGTGACCTGACGCTCAGTGTTGCGGATGACGAGGCACTGGATCCCATGCTGGCCATCCAGAGCTTCTACCTGATGGCTGCACAATTGTCCGAGGCGCGTGGCCTCAATCCCGATACCCCGCGTCATCTGTCCAAGGTAACGCGCACGCATTGAAGCCTGATCCAGACATGGCTGCCAGCAGGCCGCCAATGACAGACCAGGCACGGTTTGGCGCCGTGTCCGGCCCGGCTTGCGCCTATTGCTGGCGCAGCAGGCCGGGCAGGGCCTGAACGCCAGGAGTCCTCCCTGCGGGACGGCACCTCCTGGCTTAGACAGGAGGATGTCGATGAACCCTTCGCTGCAACTCATGGCCCCTTTCAGCGGGCCGCTGCTGTCCTTGCCGCAAGTGCCCGATCCGGTGTTCGCCGGCCTGATGATGGGCGATGGCCTGGCCATCGAACCCCTGTCTTCCACCCTGCTTGCCCCCTGTGATGGCGTCATCAGCCAGCTGGCGCGCACCCACCACGCCCTGACACTGACTGCTGCCAATGGCGCGGAAATCCTGCTGCATATCGGCATCGACACCGTGCAGCTGGGTGGGGCCGGCTTTACTGCCCTGGTGGCGCCGGGCGACCGCGTGCGGCAGGGGCAGCCCTTGATTGAGGTCGATCTGGATGTCGTGGCGCGCCGGGCAGCTTCGCTGATCAGCATGCTGGTGATCGCCAACGGCGAACACTACCAGCTGGACGAGCGCGCCAGCGGGCTGGCGCAGGCAGGACAAACGCCGTTGCTGCGTCTGCATGCCTTGCCTGCCGCCACCACTACGTATGCCAACGAGCTGACCAGCGAAAGCCATGGGCGTGCCACGGTACGGCATGCCGGCGGCCTGCATGCCCGCCCGGCAGCACTGGTACAGAATGCGGCGCGGCCGTTTGCCGCCCAGGTGCAGGTGGCGTTCAAGGGACATAGCGTCAACGCCAAAAGCATGGTGGCACTGATGACTTTGGGTGTTGCCGAAGAGGACGATGTCGAGGTGCTGGCACAGGGCAGCGATGCCGCAGCGGCGGCTGCCGCCGTCATTGCCGCGTTGCAGACCCGTAGCCAGGGCGCGCATGCCACGGCACAGCCGGTGGCTCGGCCTACGGTGGCGGCTGGCATGTTGAGCGGCGTGTGCGCTGCGCCCGGTCTGGCCATCGCTCCGGTACTCAGGCTGGATAGCCGCGAGCCGGAACCGGCGCAATGGGCCGATGATCCACTGCCGGAAGCACGCTCGCTGCAGCAAGCCTTGCAGCAGCTGCGTGGCCGGATAGGCCAGTCCGTCAACGATGCCCTGCGCCGTGGAGCGCAGGCACAAAGCGAAATCTTTTCAGCTCATCTGGCCTTGCTGGACGACCCGGAGCT
>Ga0187842_1001627_pt1 | contig 10338 bp, 7 predicted proteins | sample SpaLakP09_SKY_41_FD_134514 | JGI IMG/M metagenome (GOLD analysis project Ga0187842, IMG submission 134514) | Oligotrophic lake water microbial communities from Sparkling Lake, Wisconsin, USA - SP09_SKY_41 | ecosystem: Environmental > Aquatic > Freshwater > Lake | place: USA: Sparkling Lake... | reverse complement strand
GGCCGAGGGCGCGTCCGTGGCGCCGATCCTCGGCATGGCGCTCAATCGGCTCGATTCCGTCTTCAACGAAGTGCGGCGCGTGGCGCGCAACCTGCGCCCGGCGTTGCTCGACGATCTTGGCCTGTTCGCCGCGCTTCAGCATCTGGCGCGCGAGATGCAGGCCGGCAGCACGCTGGGCATTGACGTCAGGCAGCGCGGCCAGCCGCGCGAACTGTCCGACGATCAGGCCACGGCGCTGTTCCGCATCGCCCAGGAGGCGCTGACCAATGTCGAGCGCCACGCGCACGCCACGCACGTCGATGTCGAACTCGAATACCTGCCGTCTGGCACGCGGCTGGTGGTGCGCGACAACGGCACGGGGTTCGACGTCGCGCGCATGCAGCGCGATCCGCAGCGCGGCATCGGCCTGCGCAACCTGCGCGAGCGCATGGCGGCGCTCGGCGGCCAGTTCGACATCGTTTCCCTGCCGTCCGGCACGCGGCTCACCGCGGCCTTGCCACTGAAAACTCCCTCCTCGGAACCTTCGCAGTCATGAATTCGTTGCAAGACGACGATCCCGCAACCCATTCGCCCGCCAGCCCTGCGCGCGTGCTGTTGATCGACGACCACGCGCTGGTGCGCGACGGCATGCGCATGCATCTGTCCCTGCAGCCCGATCTCGAAGTGGTGGGCGAAGCCGACGACGGCGAGGCCGCGTTGGCGTGGTTGGCGCAAGCCCGGCCCGGGTGTCTGCCTGACCTGGTGATCACCGATATCGGCATGCGCGGCATGGGCGGGATTGCGCTGGCGGGCGCGCTGCACGACCAGTATCCGCAACTGGCCGTGCTGATCGTGTCAATGCACGACAACCTTGAATACGTGCGCCAGGCGATCCGCGCGGGCGCGCGCGGCTACGTGCTCAAGGACGCTCCCGCCGACGAATTGATGGCAGCCATCCAGGCCGTATTGGCGGGTCGCATGTTCTATAGCGCGCGCATCGCACGCGGCATGGCCGAACAGACGATCAGTCCGCTCGATGCGCTGACCCCGCGCGAACGCGACATCCTTCACGGCATCGGCAAGGGCCTGGCCAACAAGGAAATCGCCGCCGGGCTTGGTGTCTCCGTGCGCACGGTGGAAACGCACCGGCTCAACCTGAAGCGCAAGCTTGGCATCGAGGGCCGCGCGGAACTGGTCAAGTACGCGGTGCGGCATATCGTGACCGACGCCGATTCGGGACAGTCGATCTCGTGAGCGAGCCGCGACGAATCGTCCCGGGCCAGCGTTGCGCGCGCAAAAAAAAACCGACCGGCGTCAACCGGTCGGCCTTGTACATCCGAAGAACGGCTGGGATCAGGCGGCCAGGCGTTTGGCCAGCGCTTCCTTGGTTTCCAGCAGTGCCTGCGGCAGGTTCTGCTTGAGCTGGGTGAACAGCTCGTCGTGCAGCGCCAATTCCTTCTGCCAGGCGTCGTGGTCGATCGACGTGACCTGTTCGAATTGCTCGGTGGTGAAGGTCAGGCCGTCCCAGTTCAGGTCGGTGTAACGCGGCGACGTGCCGAACACGTGATCGACGCCCTGGCCGCGGCCTTCCACGCGATCGATCATCCACGACAGTACGCGCATGTTTTCACCAAAGCCGGGCCACACGAACTTGCCGTCGGCGTCCTTGCGGAACCAGTTCACGCAGTAGAACTTCGGCAGCTTTGCGCCGGTTGCCTCGAGCTTCTTGCCCAGGGCCAGCCAGTGGCCGAAGTAATCGGCCATGTTGTAGCCGCAGAACGGCAGCATGGCGAACGGATCGCGGCGCACCACACCCTGCTGGCCGGCTGCGGCGGCGGTGGTTTCGGACCCCATCGTGGCGGCCATGTACACGCCTTCGGTCCAGTTGCGCGCTTCGGTCACCAGGGGCACCGTGCTGCTGCGGCGTCCGCCGAAGATGAAGGCGTCGATGGCCACGCCAGCCGGGTTGTCCCAGTTCTCGTCGATCGACGGGCACTGCGACGCCGGCGCGGTGAAGCGTGCGTTCGGATGCGCGGCCTTGGCGCCGGTCTGCTTGGCGATCTCGGGCGTCCAGTCGTTGCCCTGCCAGTCGATCAGATGCGCCGGCGCTTCCTTGGTCATGCCTTCCCACCACACGTCGCCGTCATCGGTCAGCGCCACGTTGGTGAAGATGACGTTTTCCTTGAGCGTCGCCATCGCGTTGTAGTTGGTCTGCTCGCTGGTGCCTGGAGCCACGCCGAAATAGCCGGCTTCCGGGTTGATCGCGTACAGGCGGCCGTCCTGGCCCGGCTTGATCCACGCGATATCGTCGCCGATCGTGGTGACCTTCCAGCCGTCGAAGCCCTTGGGCGGGATCAGCATGGCGAAGTTGGTCTTGCCGCAGGCCGACGGGAATGCGGCGGCGACGTGGTACTTCTTGCCCTCGGGCGAGGTCACGCCCAGGATCAGCATGTGCTCTGCGAGCCAGCCCTCGTCGCGGCCCATGGTCGAGGCGATGCGCAAGGCGAAGCACTTCTTGCCCAGCAGCGCGTTGCCGCCGTAGCCCGAACCGAACGACCAGATCTCGCGCGATTCCGGGAAGTGCACGATGTATTTGGTCGGGTTGCACGGCCACGGCACGTCCTTCTCGCCAGCGGCCAGCGGCTTGCCAACGGTATGCACGCACGGCACGAATTCGCCGTCGGCGCCCAGCACGTCGTACACGGCGCGGCCCATGCGGGTCATGATGCGCATGTTCACGGCGACGTACGGCGAATCGGACAGTTCCACGCCGATGTGCGCGATCGGCGAGCCCAGCGGACCCATCGAGAACGGCACCACGTAGAGCGTGCGGCCGCGCATGCAGCCGTCGAACAGGCCGCTCAGCGTCTGGCGCATTTCGCCCGGGGCGACCCAGTGATTCGTGGGGCCGGCGTCTTCCTTCTTCTCGGAGCAGATGAAGGTGCGGTCTTTCACGCGCGCCACGTCGGACGGGTCGGACAGGGCCAGGAACGAATTCTTGCGCTTGGCGGGATTCAGGCGACGCATGGTGCCGGCGGCGACCATCTGCTCGCACAGGCGGTCATATTCTTCCTGCGAGCCGTCGCACCAGTAGATCTGGTCCGGCTTGGTCAGCGCGGCGATATCGGCAACCCAAGAGACCAGTTTCTGGTTCTTTACCCAGGCCGGTACGTTCAGTGCCGGCGTGCCTTGCATTGTGGGATGGTTCATCTAACTGCTCCAAAGCTAAAAAGAAACCTTGCAATGTCCGACAGGAGCTGCGACGGGGAAAGACGGCGTGTCGAGTGGCGGCCGCGTAGGGCCTGACGCACTCGCGCTCTGACCGTCACATCCCGTTACAACTCGGCGGCGACCAGATGGGTGCAAATGGTCGCGGGGGTCCCTGCGGCTGCGATACAGTTGCGCTTCGCCCGTTTCTGGCGGGCGGCAGGGGTCGGTCGGGCATTGTCCGGCGGCGCGCAGGAGGCGGGAGCGTGGCTCGACCGCACTGTCGCATCGCGAGAGCGCGCAAGGATACCACTGCACGGATCCCCTGTTTTTTGCTGCGCAGCATTGTCTCCCCTGTCAGAATGCCCGTTCGCCACCGCGCAGCATCGTCTCGCGGCGGTTGCCGCTCGGACGCGTCTGCAGTCAATGTTGCGTCAGGGAAGCCAACAATACTGTCGGTTGCGCGCTGATTCTGTGGCCGCGCACACCAAGCCCCCGAGGTTAAAGAGTTACCGATGAAGATTGCCGTTCTCGACGATTACCAGGATGCCGTCCGCAAGCTGTCCTGCTTTTCCCTTCTGGAAGGGCACGACGTCAAGGTCTTCAACAACACCGTGAAGGGCGTCGGCCAGCTCGCCGCGCGACTGTCCGACGTGGAGGCGCTGGTGCTGATCCGCGAGCGCACGCGGGTGACGCGCCAGGTACTCGAGAAGCTGCCGAAGCTGAAAATCATCAGCCAGACCGGCCGCGTGGGCAACCATGTGGATCTCGATGCCTGCACCGAGCGCGGCGTGGTGGTCTTGCAGGGCGTGGGCTCGCCAGTGGCGCCGGCCGAACTGACCTGGGCGCTGATCATGGCGGCGCAGCGCCGCATCCCGCAATACGTGGCCAGCCTCAAGCACGGCGCGTGGCAGCAGTCGGGCCTGAAATCGACCACGATGCCGCCCAATTTTGGCCTTGGCCAGGTGCTGCGCGGGCAGACGCTGGGGATCTGGGGATACGGCAAGATCGGCCGCCTGCTGGCCGGTTACGGTCGCGCTTTCGGCATGAACGTGCTGGTCTGGGGCCGCGAGGCGTCGCAGCAGGGCGCGCGCGAAGACGGCCTGAACGTCGCCGAATCGGTCGAGCAGCTGTTTGCCGACAGCGATGTGCTGTCGCTGCACCTGCGCCTGAACGACGAAACGCGCGGCATCGTCACATTGGCCGATCTGCAGCGCATGAAGCCGACAGCGCTGTTCGTCAACACCAGCCGCGCCGAGCTGATCGAGGAAAACGCGCTGGTGGCGGCGCTGAATCGGGGACGCCCGGGCATGGCGGCGATCGACGTGTTCGAGTCGGAGCCGATTCTGCAGGGCCACGCGCTGCTGCGCATGGAGAACTGCATCTGCACGCCTCACCTGGGCTATGTCGAGCGTGACAGCTACGAGCTGTACTTCCGCACCGCGTTCCAGAACATCCTCGACGTGCTGGCCGGCAAGCACGACAGCATCGCCAACCCCAAGGCGCTGACGCCCGCGTTGTCGCGCTGACCCGGCGCGCTCCAGCCGATCCAGCCGGGCGCGTCTTGCGCGCCTGCGCTTCTCTCACGGCATGCCGCGCCCGGCGATTGCAGACGCACGCCGTCGGCTGGCTGCCCGCCCGGCCGACGCGCCGTGCGTCTGTTTCCCCACATTTCCCGCCCTCAAACGTGCGCACGAGTCGGTACACTCGGTTCACAAACAACGTCAGCGCACGACGTCCCGTGATCGACGTTGCGCGCGGCCCCGCACACGCGAAGGAGGGCGTACCGTGGCCGAATCCGATCCGCGTCCCAATCCCGCAGGCGCCGGCGGCACGGCCGTCGGACGGGTGCTGGCGGTCAACGTCGGCACGGCGCTACCGCTGGTGGTGGCCGGCGCCGGCTGCGAGGCCGTGGTGCTGTCGGGCGTGCGCAAGCACCCGCTGAGCACGCTCCATCATCCGATCGCGGTCGGTGTGCATCGGCTCGGGCTGGCGGGCGACGAGCAGGTGGATCGCACGGTTCACGGCGGCCCCGACCGTGCCGTCTATGCCTATCCCATCGAGCACTACACCTGGTGGAACACGCGCCGGCGCGAGGCCGGTGTCGAGGAGTCCGAACGGCCGCTGGCGTTTGGCGCGATGGGCGAGAACCTGACCACGCAGGGTCTGCTCGAAACGGCGCTGTGGCTGGGCGACCGCCTGCGCATCGGCGAGGTGGAACTGGTGGTCAGCGCGCCCCGCCTGCCCTGCTACAAGCTCAATGCCGTGATGGGCTACGCCAACGCCGTGCGCGACATGACGCGCAGCGGTTTTTCGGGCGTCTACCTCAGCGTGGCCCGCGCGGGCGTGATCCGCGCCGGCGATACCGTGGTGCTGGCCGCCGGCCCCCGCGCGGTGCCGCTGCACGGCCGCCATCGACGCGAAAGCGCCTGATCCGGGTTTTTCCACGGTTTCCCGCGTTTTTCCCGAGTGGTCCGGCCTGGATTTTCTGCTAATGTTTTAATTTCGATACAAGCAATCGGAGTGCCCTTCCGGGCTGGTCCGGGCAGCGTTCCATGCTGCTGTAATGGCTTGTAATACAACGCGCTGGCCTTGAAGGGTCTGGCGCGGTACTAGTAGCGGTTTGCGCGGGCAAAACCGGTTCCAAGAAACCGGTGCCAGGGAAGTCGCGCACCAAGCGGTCTTTGAGGGTCCTCATAATGAAAACTGACGGGATCGACCAGCCCAAGGGCTTCGTCGATGGCAACTGGAGCGCGGCTGCCCGCGCAGGCCGCGGCCGGACTTCGCCCTGGGTGGCAATCGCGGTGGTCGTGCTGCTGGCCGTGCTGGGCTGGTTTGGCTGGAAGCACTGGTCCTCGCCCAAGCCGCAGACCAAGGGGCCGGCCGCCACCGCCGTCACCGCGGCGCGCGTCATGCAGGGCGATGTGCCGCTCGAAGTCACCGCCAATGGCACGGTCACCGCGATGCAGTCGGTCGACGTGCGTCCGCAGGTGTCCAGCACGGTTCGCGCGGTGCATATCAAGGAGGGCCAGTCGGTCAAGCCGGGCGACTTGCTGTTCACGCTCGACACGCGCATGGACGAAGCCAATCTGGCCCGCGCGCGCGCGCAACTGATGCGCGATCAGGCCGATCTTGCCGATGCGCGGCGCACGCTGGCGCGCAGCCAGGAACTGCTGCAGCGCAATTTCATTTCGCGCAGCGCGGTCGATACCGCGCAGGCCAAGGTCGACGGCTTCGAAGCGACGATCCGCGCCGACCAGGCCGCCATCGAAGCGAGTCAGGTGGCCATCAGCTACGGCACCATCCGCGCCACGATCGGCGGCCGCACCGGCGTGATCAACGCGTTTCCGGGGTCGCTGGTGACGCCGGCCAACACGACCACCACGCCCGCGATGGTCACGATCGCGCAGATCGCGCCAATCACCGTGATGTTCACGCTGCCCGAGCGCCAGCTGGCCGCGCTGCGCGAGGCGCTGCAACAAGGCCCGGTCACCATTACGGCATTGCCCAACGACGGCAACACGACGCCCGTGACCGGCAAGATCACGTTCGTCGACAACACGGTCGATCCGCAATACGGCAGCATCCGCGTCAAGGCGACCTTCGACAATACCGAGCACCGGCTCTGGCCCGGCACCTATGCCAACGTCAGCGCCACGGTGCAGGTGCTGAAGGGCGCGCTGAGCGTGCCGCCGCAGGCCATCGTGACGGGTCCGGAGGGCCGCTTCGTCTATACGGTGCAGCCGGACAGCAAGGTGGCGCGCGTACCGGTGCGGGTGGTGGCGACCACCGCCGCCGCCGCCGTGGTGGAAGGTGTACAGCCGGGCGTGCGCGTGGTGACCGAAGGCGCGCAGAATCTGCGTCCGGGCAGCCTGGTGCGCGAGGCCGCCCCGCGCGCCGCAGCCGCCTCCGCCGCCTCCCCTGCCGCGACGCCGGCAGCCGCCGACAAGCACTAAGACCATGACGCTGTCCGAGCTCTGTATCCGCCGGCCCGTCATGACGGTGCTGCTGTGCCTGGCCGTCATCGTGACCGGCATCGTGCTGTATCCGACGATTCCGATTGCGGCGCTGCCCAGCTTCAATTCGCCCGTGATCCAGGTCACCGCCACGCTGCCCGGCGCCAGCCCCGAGACGATGGCCGCGTCGGTGGCCACGCAGCTGGAAAAGCAGTTCGCGACGATCCCTGGCGTCACGGTGATCAGTTCGTCGAACACGCTTGGCAATTCGAGCATCACGATCGAATTCAACAGCGACCGCGATATCGATGCGGCGGCGGTCGACGTGCAGGCTGCGCTGTTCCGCGCCCAGCGCTCGCTGCCGATCGAAATGACGGTGCCGCCGTCATACCGCAAGGTGAATCCGGCCGATGCGCCGGTGATCCTGCTGGCGATCAATTCGCCGTCAATGAGTCTGGGCGAACTCAACGCCTTCGGCGACAACCTCATCTCGCCCACGCTGGCCACGCTGCCGGGCGTGGCGCAGGTGCAGATCTTCGGCCAGAAGCGTTTTTCAGTGCGGGTCCGCGCCCATCCCGACGCCCTTGCCGCACGCGGCCTGACGCTGGACGAGCTGGCCACGGCGCTCAATCGGGCCAATGCCAACACGCCGGTCGGCACGCTCGACGGCGCGCGCAGACGCTGACGATCCAGGCCAATCGCCAGATGACCAGCGCCGAGGCGTTCCGCAACATCATCGTGGCCAGCCAGCCCAGCGGCGCCGTGGTGCGCCTGTCGGACGTGGCCGATGTGGAGGACGGCGTCGAGACCATCAAGACCGGCAGTTGGCTCAACAACGAGCGCTCGATCGTGCTGGCCGTGCTGCGCCAGCCCGACGCCAACACCGTGGCGGTGGTGGACGCCATCAAGGCCGCGCTGCCGCGGCTGCTCCAGCAGATGCCGGGCTCGGTCAACGTCAATGTGGTGAACGATCGCTCGATGTCGATCCGCGAATCGATCCATGACGTGCAGTTCACCTTGGCGCTGACCGTGGCGCTGGTGGTGATGGTGATCTTCCTGTTCCTGCGCCGCGCGGCGGCCACGCTGATTCCAACCGTATCGCTGCCGATCTCGCTGATCGGCACCGTGGCGCTGATGAAGGCGTTTGGCTACAGCCTCGACAACGTTTCGCTGCTGGCCATCACGCTGGCGGTGGGACTGGTGGTCGACGACGCGATCGTGATGCTGGAAAACATCGTGCGCCATATCGAGGAAGGCGTGCCGCCGCTGAAAGCCGCGCTGGTCGGCTCGCGCGAGATGGGGTTCACGATTCTCTCGATCTCGATTTCGCTGGTGGCGGTGTTCATTCCGATCTTCTTCATGCCGGGCGTGATCGGCCTGCTGTTCCACGAATTTGCCGCGGTGGTGTCGCTGGCGATCCTGGTGTCCGCGCTGGTGTCGCTGACGCTGATTCCGATGCTGTGCGCGCGCTTTTTGTCGGCGGAAAACGTGCCGGTCGACGAGTCACAGCATGCCTATGGCGATCACGCCGGCGCCGCACCCGCGCATCGCGCGCCACAGCAGCGGACGCTTGGCATGCGCTCGACGCAGTGGTTCGAGGATCTGTTCGAATGGACGCTGCACCGGTACGCGCGGGGGCTCGACTGGTGTCTGGCGCATCGGCGCATCGTGCTGGGCGTGGCGGGTTTGACGTTCGTGCTGACCGCCGTGCTGTTCGTGAAGATTCCGAAGGGCTTTTTCCCTGAGGAGGACATCGGCCAGATCCAGGTCAACGCCGAAGGCCCGCAGGACATTTCGTTCGACGCGATGGCCGAGCGCCTGCGCGACGCGGCCGAGCGCATCCGCGCGAATCCGGCCGTGAAGAGCGTGGTGGCGTCGATTGGCGGCGGCCCGTCGCCGGCCATCAACACGGGCCGCATGTTCGTCGAACTGAAGCCGCTGGGAGAGCGGCCCAAGATGGCGCAGGTGGTGGAGTCGCTGCGCAAGGACGTGTCCGTGGTGCCAGGCCTGCAGGTGTATTTCTCTCCGGTGCAGAACCTGCGCCTGGGCGGCCGGCAGAGCAAGAGCCGCTACCAGTACACGCTGCAGAGCGTGAAGGCGGACCAGTTGCAGGCGTTCAGCGACAAGCTCATGGCCAGGATGCGCGCCGAGCCGATGTTCCGCGATGTCACCAGCGACTCGCAGCAGTCGGGCCTGGAGGCGCAACTGACGATCGACCGCGACAAGGCCAATGCGCTGGGCGTGCAGATGCAGGACGTGCGCACCGCGCTCTACACGGCGTTCGGCGAGCGCCAGGTGTCGACGATCTACACGCCGATCGACAATTACTACGTGATTCTGACTGCCGCCGATATCGATCGCGTCGATGAAACGGCTTTCTCGAAGCTGTACGTGCGCAGCAAGACCGGGCAGATGGTGCCGGTGTCGGCATTCGCCACGACCGAGCGCCGCGTCGGGCCGATCGCAGTCAACCACCAGGGCCAGCTTCCGTCGGTGACCGTGTCGTTCAACCTCGCGCCCGGCGCGGCGCTTGGCGATGCGTCAAAGTTGATCGACCGCTACCGCCAGGAGATCGACATGCCGACGTCGATCTTCACAAGCTGGGGCGGCGACGCGGCGGTGTTCCAGTCGTCGCAGGCCACGCAGGTGGTGCTGCTGGTGGCGGCCATCGCCGTGATCTACACGCTGCTGGGCGTGCTGTACGAAAGCTATATCCATCCGCTGACGATCCTGGCGGGCTTGCCTTCGGCGGCGATCGGCGCGTTGTTGACGCTGTTTATCTTCAACGTCGAGCTGTCCCTGATCGCCACGATCGGCGTGCTGATGCTGATCGGCATCGTCAAGAAAAACGCCATCATGATGATCGACTTCGCGCTGGCGGCGCAGCGTGAACAGGGCATGCATCCGTCCAAGGCGATCCGGCAGGCGTGCCTGCTGCGCTTCCGTCCGATCATGATGACCACGTTTGCCGCCGTGATGGGCGCCCTGCCGCTTGCGCTGGGGCTGGGCGCCGGCGCGGAACTGCGGCAGCCGCTGGGGCTGGCGGTGGTGGGCGGCCTGCTGTTCTCGCAGGTCATCACGCTGTTCATTACGCCGGTGATCTACCTGGCGCTGGACCGTTACTCGGGCACCGGCCCGCTGCAGATCGATGCGCAGGGCAACGCGTTGCCCGAAAAAGAGGTGGCCAGCATCCGCT
>Ga0187842_1001626_pt1 | contig 10339 bp, 12 predicted proteins | sample SpaLakP09_SKY_41_FD_134514 | JGI IMG/M metagenome (GOLD analysis project Ga0187842, IMG submission 134514) | Oligotrophic lake water microbial communities from Sparkling Lake, Wisconsin, USA - SP09_SKY_41 | ecosystem: Environmental > Aquatic > Freshwater > Lake | place: USA: Sparkling Lake... | reverse complement strand
GGCTTGTTCTTCTGGCTGACCCTGAAGCAGCCGCAGGACACGCGTGAACTGCTGAAGACCGCGCTGGCCGAGTGCAATGTCGCCTTCATGCCGGGTGAACCGTTCTACCCGAATCCGCAAGATGGCATTGGCCATTTGCGCCTCAACTTCAGCCATGCTGCGGTTGAGCGTATTGATGAAGGCATTGCCCGGCTGGCTGAGTTGGTGCGTGCGGCTCACCGTTAAGGAATTGCTGAAATGAAAAAGCCGCTCTCAGGAGCGGCTTTTTTTATCTGCAGTGTCCGGGTCAACTGCCGAGCGGGCCTTCGTTTTCCAGCATGTCCACGCCGGCCAGACCAGAGCGGAACACCGCTTGCTGCAGGGTTTCCACCGCTTTTTTGCGGAAAAACTGCTTGCGGGTCACCAGCAATACCCGGCGTTGCGGTGCCGGTTCCTGGAAAGGGCGGATGGACAGCAGGCTGTCATCACCAGGGCCGATGGAGGTGGACGGCATCACGGTGACGCCCATGCCACTGGCCACCATATGACGAATGGTGTTAAGCGAGCTGCCCTGCAAGGTGGTGGCGAGGCCGGACTGGTGGTTCTGCTTGCTGGCCAGTTCGCTGCAGGCCTGCAACACCTGGTCGCGGAAGCAGTTGCCCTGGTTCAGCAGCAGTACGCTCTCGTCAGTCAGCTGGCTGGCCTCGATGCAGGCCAGCTTTTCCCATGGATGGCCCTTGGGTGTGGCGACCACGAAGGATTCGTCATAGAGCGGCCAGGTCATGGTGCCGGCCTCTTCGAAAGGATCGGCGACGATGATGGCGTCCACTTCACCGCGCTTGAGCATTTCTGCCAGGCGGCTGGTGTAGTTCTCTTCCAGAATCAGCGGCATGTCCGGTGCCAGAATGCGCAGGGCCGGAATCAGCTTGGGCAGCAGATAGGGGCTAATGGTGAAGATCACCCCCAGCTTGAGCGGGCCGACCAGCTCGTTCTGGTGTTCGCCAGCCAGCCGCTTGACGGTTTCGGCTTCTTCCAGCACCCGTTGCGACTGCTCGATGATGCGCTCGCCGATTTCCGTCACTGCCACTTCCTGGCCGCCACGTTCGAACAGGGTGATGCCCAGTTCGTCTTCCAGCTTCTTGATGGCGATGGACAGGGTGGGCTGGCTGACAAAGCAGCTTTGTGCGGCGCGGCCAAAGTGGCGCTCGCGCGCCACTGCCACGATGTAGCGGAGTTCGGTCAGCGTCATGGTTTAGCGCTGATGCTCCGGTAGCACGATATTGACCTCCAGCACCTCAAAGTCATCCTGGCGTTCTACCTGCACCTTGATGTCATCCAGATTGACCGCCACGTATTTGGAGATCACCTCCATCAGTTCACGTTGCAATGCAGGCAGGTAGTCAGGGGCGCTGCGACCATTGCGCTCGTGCGCCAGAATGATCTGCAGACGTTCTCTGGCGATGGCGGCCGTTTTCTGGCGCTTGCCGAACAGAATGTCGATTAGGGACATGGTTTAACCTCCGAACAGGCGCTTGAGCAGGCCCACCTTGGGCGCGTCCAGGAAGCGCATGGGGCGATCTTCGCCCAGGAAACGTGAAATCACGTCGGAATAGGCCTCGGCTACATCGCTGCCTTTCAGGTGAATGGCCGGTGTGCCGGAGTTGGAGGCTTGCAATACGGTTTGTGATTCCGGAATCACGCCGATCAGCGGCACGCGCAGGATTTCCTTGACGTCGTCCACCGACAGCATTTCGCCCTTGTCGACGCGGGCCGGCGAGTAGCGGGTAATCAGCAGGTGTTCCTTGACCGGATCACCGCCTTGCTCGGCACGGCGTGATTTGGAAGCCAGAATGCCCAGGATGCGGTCGGAGTCACGTACCGAAGACACTTCCGGGTTGGTGACGATCAGTGCTTCATCGGCAAAGTACAGTGCCAGCAGGGCACCCTTTTCGATACCGGCCGGCGAGTCGCAGACGATGAACTCGAAGCCGCTGTCGGCCAGTTCCTTCAGTACCTTCTCTACGCCCTCTTGCGACAGGGCATCCTTGTCGCGGGTTTGCGAGGCCGGGATGATATAGAGGTTGTCGCAGTTCTTGTCCTTGATCAGCGCCTGGTTCAGCGATGCTTCGCCATTCACCACATTGATCAGGTCGTACACGACACGGCGTTCGCAACCCATGATCAGGTCCAGGTTGCGCAGGCCGACGTCAAAGTCGATGACCACAGTCTTGTGTCCACGCAGGGCCAGGCCGGATGCAAAGCTGGCACTGGTGGTGGTTTTGCCGACACCACCTTTGCCGGAAGTCACGACGATGATTTTTGCCACGGTAAATCCCTTTGGATAATTGAATTATTCGCCAAGCGCGGTCATGACCAGGCGCTCGTTTTCAAGATAGATCTGGGTAGGCTTGCCCTTGATGCTGTCGGGCAGGGCCTGTTCGATAGTGCGATAGACCCCGGCAATGGAAACCAGTTCGGCTTCCATGCTGCGCACGAAAATGCGGGCTGCGGTGTTGCCGCGTGCGCCGGCCAGTGCTCGGCCACGCAGCGGGGCATAAATATGTATATTGCCGTCGGCAATGACTTCGGCACCGGCACTGACCATGGCCAGTACCACCAGATCGCCACCACGGGCGTAAATCTGCTGTCCGGCACGCACCGGGCGGTCGATGATCATGGCGGCCACCGGGGCTGGAGCGGCGGCTACCTCCACCGGCTTGGCTACCGGTTCGCTCAGGTTCTGGCGCGGTGGGGTGCTGCTGCGTACATAGGCCAGGCCATAGCGGCTGGCCACCTCGGCCATGCTGCTATCCGGATGACGCAAGGCAACGGCACGGATGCCATGGCGGCTGAGCAGGGGCAGCAGGCGGCCGTAATCGGCGTCGGCTGCGGCTGCCAGGGCTTCCACATCCAGCAGGAAGGCTTCGGCCGGGGCATCACCGGCCGGGCCGAAACGGGCTTCCAGCGCAGTGGTCAGTTCTTCCGGATTGTCCGTGCGGAGAATCAGGGCCAGCAGATCCAGGCTGGCAGATTTGATGTCAAAGGCGGTGACCGCAGAGCTCATGAGTAGGCTTTATATAAATAGATTTCTTCTATGGAGCGAGTGTACTGGCTTGCCGTCCCCCTTTCAATGCCGGTGAACTAATCGGCGGGCACGGCATTCTGTTGATATTGCGCTGCAAAAAAATCAGCCAGCCGGGTGCAGGCTGGAATTGTCGTAATACTGTCATCCATTTGGAATGCTGGTGTTGTAAAAACACATACAAAATAGCTGTTTACGCAATTGTGCAGTGCAACATTTTCTTGACCGGCAGCAATGATTTGGTTAAATTACATTTGCTGCTGTGCAGCATTGGCGGCGAAACGGTTGTTGTGACTGTTAAAGCTGAGTTGTATTTCGACATTTCCAGGAGTAGCCATGTTTACCAACACCCAAGAATTTTCTGCTCTCGGCCAGGCGCAGTTCGACAAAGCCGTTCGCCTGTCCTCCATCGTTCTGGCCGGCGCCGAGCGCTTTGCCAACCTGCAGCTGGAACTGACCCGCAAGCTGCTGGACAACAATGCCAAGCACTTCAAGGCACTGACCGAAGTGAAGGACCCGAAAGCCTTTGCCGAGCTGCAAACCAGCCTGGCACAGCCCAGCCTGGATCAGGCTTTCAGCGTGGCACGCGAAGTTTACGACGTTGCTGTTACCACTCAAGGCGAGCTGAGCTCCTTCGTGGAAGAGCAACTGGCAGAACAGAACAAGCTGCTGCTGAGCAATCTGGACCGTCTGTCCAAGAATGCTCCGGCGGGTTCCGATGTTGCCGTTTCCGCACTGAAGACCTTCGTTAACAGCTCCAATGCTGCTTTCGAAAGCGTGTCCAAGACCGCCAAAAAAGTCAGCGCCGAAATCGCTGAAGCCAGCGTAGAAGCTGCCAGCACCCAGGCCAAGGCCACCGCTGCTGCGGTAAGCCGCAAAAAGCCGGCTACGCCTGCTGCTACTGCCTGATTTGTTGCAGTGATACAGAAAACCCGCCAATCGGCGGGTTTTTTATTGCCTGCCATTCTGCCGGTTAAGACGGGTGCAGGGTGGTGAACACCTGCTGCAGCATGCTGTGCAAGGTGTCGCGCTGTTGCATGGCCAGCACGATGAGGATGGCCAGATTGGCGGCAAAGTGGCTTTGTGCCGCCACGGGCAGGGCGAAGTTGCTGCGTGCCTCGCTCGCACTATATGCAGCAGCATCGATCCCCTGGCGCTGCAGATAGCTGACAGAGAGCAAATACAGCTTGTCGGCCAGTTCACTTTGCTGCTGCATGAGCTGTTCCCAGTTGATGCAGGAGGGCTGGCCAGTGGCCGGCAGCGGTTGTAAGGCCAGTTGCCAGGCATGGCGCATGGCGTTGATGACATGCAGGGTATAACGGGCACTGCCCAGCGGCCCGCAATGCAGCCAGCCGCCGGCCAGGGGGGCGGCGCAACCCAGCCAGTGGCGGGCTTCGCTGCTGGCAGGCAATTCGCCGCCACAAAGCAGCATGAAACCGAAGTGCTCACCTTGTGGCAGCCATTGGCCACACACCTCCAGCAAGGCAATGTCGTGTTGCCGGCAATGCGCGGCACGTTCCAGCAAGCGGCCGCTATCGTCTGCCGCCAGGTCCAGCCAGCAGTGCTCTCCGGCAAAGCCTTGCCAGGCTACCGGCAGCCACGCGGGCAGACGTGCGCCCGCCGCGCGCAGCAGGCCGCCTGCTTGCAGGCGCTGGCTGAGCCAGTGCAGATGAGGAGCGCTGCCCTGAGGCTGAAACATCGCTTGGCCTTATATGATCAGTTGCTGTTGCTGGATGGCCAGTGCCAGGTTGTCAATAAACCAGGCCAATGCCTTGCCGGGAGATTCTTCTTTCCATGCGTAAAACATCTTGGTGCAACTGCGCTTCTCCTTGAGTGATTTTTCCACAAGTTGGCCGTTTTGCAGATAGGGCGTGGCGAGCATGCGCGGCAGGTAGCCAATGCCGAGTCCTGCCGTCATCAGTGCGAGCTTTGCATCCAGTGTATGTACCGTCAGTACATCCTGCCCGTTGAGTATGCCTGCAGTTCGTGTCGGTAAGCGGCGCGAGGTGTCGCCCAGCGAAATAATCCGGTGCTGGCGCAAGGTGTGGGCGGACAGTGGCTCGGCTGCGCTGGCCAGTGGATGTTGCGGGCTGACCAGAAAGACAAAGTCGATGGTGCCGATTTCCCGGTGGAAATAGTCCCCTGCAGGCGGATGGCCGGGTGCGCCCAGCACCAGGTCGGCACGGGCATCATACAGCGCATCCCAGATGCCACCGAAAACCTCGCGGGTAAAGCGCAATTGCGTGCCGCTGTTCAGCTGGTCGAAGCGGGCAATCAGCGGTATGAGCTGCTCGAAGGGGATGAGATCGCCAATGGTGATGACCAGCTCGCTTTCCCAGCCGGCAGCCTGCTGCAATAGCCGGTGTTCCACCGTGCGTGCAGCATCCAGCAGATTGCGGCCATCGCGCAGCAGGATCTGTCCGGCGGCAGTCAGGCGGGCACGGTGTCCGCTGCGGTCGAATAGCTGGACATCCAGGTCTTGCTCCAGCTTCTGGATCACGTAGCTGACAGCGGAGGTGACGCGGTGCAATTCGTCGGCAGCAGCGGCAAAGCTGCCGTTGCGATCGATGGCATCCAGTACCAGTAGGGCATCCAGAGAAATTTTCATGTTCGAATTTTTTGAATGAACTGTTCAGATCATTTCGCTATCAACAGGAATGACTCGCGTTTAGTATCTGTCTCACCAACCCGGTGCAAGTGAAAAGACAGTTTTTCAAGCATTAATTGTACAGATCTATCTTATTGGGTCATCAAAATAATTGAAAAACATTGAGAGTCTGCTGCTTGCATCCTGCTAACCGAATGGAGTGAATCATGTTGAAGAAATTGATGCTGGCCCTTGTTGTTTCTAATGCACTGGTAGCGACTGCCATGGCCCAGAGTAATGTACGCAGCGGTCCGGACAAGGATGTCGTGCAAAAGTACGAACAGCAGTTCAGCCAGAGCGATGCACAGCGCAAGGCTGCTGATGATTATGCCGGCAAGGCTATTGCCGCCAATGCGGCCGATTATCGCAACCACTAAGCAGGCTGCCGGCACTTTCCCTGCCCGGCATCCTCTGAATGCAAAACGCCAGTGCATGCACTGGCGTTTTGTCTTGTCGGCATGGACAAGCTGCCCGCACAGGCGGGCGCGGTAGGCAGGCTTACTTGCCGAAGCGGGCAATGCCTTCCACCAGTTCGGTCTTGGCATCTTCCAGCGTGCCCCAACCGTTGATCTTGACCCACTTGCCCTTTTCCAGATCCTTGTAGTGCTCGAAGAAATGCACCATCTGCGCACGCAGCAGTTCCGGCAGGTCTTCCAGCTTCTGGATGGACTTGTACATCGGGCACAGTTTTTCTACCGGTACGGCCACCAGTTTGGCATCCACGCCACCGTCGTCTTCCATCTTGATCAGGCCCAGGGCACGACAGCGGATCACCACGCCCGGCGGCAGCGGGAAGGGGGTTACCACCAGCACGTCGACCGGGTCGCCATCGCCAGCCAGGGTTTGCGGCACGAAGCCGTAGTTGGCCGGGTACATCATGGAGGTACCCATGAAACGGTCAACCACCAGGGTGTTCCACTCTTTGTCGAATTCGTATTTGATCGGCGCAGCGTTGGCGGAGATTTCGATCACGACGTTGAAGTCGCCCGGCATGTCTTTGCCCGGGCCGATGAGTTCCAGGTTCATCAGGCAGAATCCTTTGTTAATGGTGGTTGTTTACATGGAAATTCTTGCAGGATTATATCAGCAGCTGCCGTCTTGTGCGGTGCACGGGTATAATCTTTGACGGATTTGTGCACCAGTCGGGAACACTATGTTTGACACGCTGATTACCGAATTTGACAAGGGTCTGCGCACCCTGTTTGCGCCGGCGCAAAGCCAGCGGCCACGGCCGGATGCCGGGCTGGAGGAGGCAGAACTCAGCACGGCGGAAAAGCGCCATGCCATGGGCCTGATGCGGGTGAATCACTGTGGTGAGGTTTGCGCCCAGGCACTGTATCAGGGCCAGGCACTGACGGCGCGTAATCAGGCCGCACGTGAGGCATTGCAGCATGCGGCTTTTGAAGAGGTGGAACATCTGGCCTGGACCGAGCAGCGCATTCGCGAACTGGGTGGTCAGCCCAGCCTGTTGGGGCCCGTGTGGTATACCGGCTCGCTGGCCATTGGCGTGACGGCAGGCTTGCTGGGCGACAAGTGGAACCTGGGTTTTCTGGAGGAGACCGAACATCAGGTTGGCGCTCACCTGGATAGTCACCTGACGGCGCTGCCCGAGGCGGATGCCAAAAGTCGCGCCATTGTCACCCAGATGCGGGATGACGAGCTGCGCCATGCCGACATGGCGCATGAGTTTGGTGCAGCCAGCCTGCCGGCGCCGGTGAAGGGCTTGATGAAACTGACTGCCAAGCTGATGACGGCGACCAGCTATCGCGTATAGTTGGCAGGGAAGGTCCGCTTTACGTCCAGACGCCACCTGAATGGTGGCGTTTTTATTGGAGAAGAGACAATGGCAGAAACCAGGGCAGAGCGCTTTTTGCAGCACGCAGCGGCAGTCGGTTTTGATGTGAACGATGAAATACGCGTTGGCGGGAATTATCAGGCAGTTGTCCGGGATGGCCAACTCTTGTATGTCAGCGGGCAGGTGCCGCGCATCGGCAGTGAGGTGGTAGTGAAAGGCGCTGTTGGTGGAGAGGTGGATCTGGCTGTGGCACAGCGGGCGGCGCGCATTGCCGTGTTGCGTTGCTTGGCATTGCTGCGACGGGAGTTGGGCAGTCTCGACCGGGTGGCGCGGATGTTGACCATGACGGTTTATGTGCGTTCGGCAGCCGGTTTCACACGGCAGAGTGAGGTGGCTGATGCGGCGTCGGAGCTATTGCTGCAGGTGATGGGCGATGCCGGACATCATGCACGTACATCGGTGGGAGTGGCTGAACTGCCCAAGGGCGCTGCAGTAGAGATTGCCTTGCAGGCTCGTGCGGAGAGCTGATATTGCGCGGGCAATGAAAAAGCCCAGTCTGGCGACTGGGCTTGATCTTGAATCCTGGCGTCCCCACGGGGAATCGAACCCCGGCTACCGCCGTGAAAGGGCGGTGTTCTAACCGCTAAACTATAGGGACTTTGGTGCACCCGGAGCGATTCGAACGCCCGACCCTTTGGTTCGTAGCCAAATACTCTATCCAACTGAGCTACGGGTGCAAAGCTGGCGTCCCCACGGGGAATCGAACCCCGGCTACCGCCGTGAAAGGGCGGTGTTCTAACCGCTAAACTATAGGGACGCTGTAGTGGTGCACCCGGAGCGATTCGAACGCCCGACCCTTTGGTTCGTAGCCAAATACTCTATCCAACTGAGCTACGGGTGCACTGTCTCGAAAACGTTTTGTCTTTCGAGAGGGCGAACTATACAGATTCACTTTTTTTGTGTCAACACTGCGACAAATATTTTTTTGCTTTGCCAGTCGAAACGCGGGGCAGGGCTGTTGCGCCAGCCGCAGTGCGCCTTGGCGGGCGGGTTCGGCAAATGCCGGCTGGCCGTGTAAGATGGCGCTGCGGATCAGCCTTGGTGCTGAATCCATCCCCTGCCGGTTGTACCGGCCCATTTTTTTGCCCGACGAGACTGCATGCTGTTTGATATCCCCTGGGCCATTGTCGACCTGGAAACCACTGGCGGCCATATCGGTCGCGACCGCATCACTGAAATCGGCCTGATCATGCTGGATGGCGATCAGCTACGGCGCTATCAGACACTGGTCAATCCCTTGCAGCCGATTCCGCCCTTCATCGAAAACATGACCGGCATCAGCAACGAGATGGTGCAGGCGCAGCCGCCCTTTGCCGATATCGCGGCCGAGCTGCTGCCCATGCTGCAAGGGCGTTTGTTGCTGGCACACAATGTGCGGTTTGATTACGGTTTCCTGCGTAACGAGTTCCGTCGTGTCGGTCTGCGTCTGCAATCGGCCACGCTGTGTACGGTAAAGCTGTCACGCCGCTTGTACCCGCAGCATTTCAAACACAATCTGGACAGCATCATCCAGCGCCATGGCCTGCAATTGCCAGACCGGCACCGGGCGATGGCCGATGCCGAAGCCTTGTTACTGTTTTTGCAATCGGCCATGGCCGAACTGGGCGAAGAGGCGGTACAGCAGGCGATCAGTCAGGTGCTGGCGCAGCCAGACCTGCCGCCGGGGGTGGATGCCGCGCTAGTGGATGATCTGCCTGATCTGCCCGGCGTCTATACCATTTGGGGTGAAGAGGGCGCTGCGCTATATGTGGGGCGCGCCAGCAATGTGCGTGGCAAGGTGGTGTCGCAACTGGCGCAGGATGGCAAATACGGCAAGGACCCGTCGATACAGCGGCCGATCCGTCGTATCGAGTGTCAGGAAACCGTGGGCGATCTGGGGGCCCATCTGCTGGAGCAGCGTCTGCTGCGTGAACTGCAGCCCTTCTACAATCACCGCAGCCGGTTGGCGAACGATTTGTGTTCGATTCAGCTGGATCATGGCCAGGGTGAGTTCATGCGGCCGGCCATCGTCTATGCCGACCAGCTGGACTTCAGCCGCACGGCTGATCTGTATGGGCTGTTTCGCAGCCCGAAAGAGGCGCGCAAGGTATTGGCCGAAATCGCCAATGGCAACGGCTTGTGTCAGTCGGTACTGGGGGTGGAGGCACTGACCAGCCGCAAGGGCGCGGGATGTGCGGGAATCAGCAGCGGGCGTTGCCGTGGAGCTTGCATTGGCAAGGAAGGGGCTCCGCAGCACAATATGCGGCTGATGCAGGCGCTGGCGCGTATCAAGGTCAAACCCTGGCCGTTTCCGGCTCCGGTGGCCGTGGTGGAAACCGACGAGGTCACCGGCGTGGCGGTCGAGCATGTTTTCGATCGCTGGTGCTATCTGGGTTCGCGTGCCGCAGGCGAACAGGCGCTGGCTGGCACACCGAGCTTTGACATCGATACCTACAAATTGCTGGATGCCTATCTGAAAAAGCCGGCAGAGGGTAGCAGTCTCAGGTTGCTGGGCTAGCGCTTATTCGTGCATCGCCTGGAAGCTGCGCAGGCGGCTTTCGATGATGCGCGGATTTTCGCCATTGGCGATGGCAACCAGGCCTTCCACCACCATTTCCTTCAGGGCGATTTCGGCGGCGACCAGGTGCTTGAGCTTATTGGCCACCGGCAGGAAAAACAGGTTGGCGGAGCCGACACCATACACGGTGGCGACAAAGGCCACGGCGATGCCAGCCCCCAGCTTGGATGGGTCCGACAGGTTTTCCATGACGTGGATCAGCCCCAGCACCGCGCCGAG